>Ga0302326_10004694_pt1 | contig 31487 bp, 33 predicted proteins | sample Palsa_T0_3_FD_202264 | JGI IMG/M metagenome (GOLD analysis project Ga0302326, IMG submission 202264) | Peat permafrost microbial communities from Stordalen Mire near Abisko, Sweden - Palsa_T0_3 | ecosystem: Environmental > Terrestrial > Soil > Palsa > Peat permafrost | place: Sweden: Abisko...
GCCCGGGCGGCGCCTACATGCTGGGGCTGCGACAGCTCGGGGTGGTTGCGCACGGTCGGTTCACGCGCCGGGGCTTTGCCCGCGCGATCGAGGTGGCCGCCCGGGGAGTGGAGCAAGACGTGATCAGGAGCACGCGGGCGGCGCTGGAAGCGGCCGGTGCCCTGCGCCCGCCGATTGAGGATGACGAAGAGGGCGACGGCGGCGCCTCGTCCGAGACGACGGCTACGGTTTCGAGCCGATGAACCGGGAGCAGGTCTTTTCGCTGATCCGTGCGCACTTGGCCGACGAGCTCGAGGTAAAGCCTGGCGTGATCAAGGAGTCCACGCGGTTCCGGGAGGATCTTGAAGCCGACTCGCTCGACCTCTATACGCTCGTTCAGGAGCTCGAGGACTCCTACGGCGTGAAGATCTCCGACGGCGACGCGGCCAAGATCCTCACCGTCGGTCAGGCGGTCGAGTTCGTACTCGCGAGCGGTGCCGAGGGCCCGCACCACTCGGCCACCGCGAGCCAAGGCCCTGACCCTGAGTGAAACCCGACCGCGAGCGGACGGAGCGCGGGATCGTCGGCTTGCGCGAGGCCGCCGTGTCCGAGGGATCGACGCTGCAAGAGTTGCTGGAGGGGCTTCCGGACGACCTCGCGACGGCGGTGTTCACGCACTCCTCCTGGACGTCGAGGCGGTCGGATTCCTACGAGCGCCTGGCGTTCCTGGGCGACAGCGTGCTCGGGCTGGCGGTCACCACGCACCTCTATCCCAACCTCAAGGCGGAGCTGTTCGGACCCGGCCGGTTGACCAAGATCCGGGCTCAGGCCGTCTCGGGCCGTGCCTGTCGCGTGGTGGCCGAGCGGCTTGGAGTGCCGGGGCGGCTGCGCACCGCCGCCCCGCCGGGCGTGGCGCAGACCGTCGAGGGCTTGATCAGCACCGAGCGGGTGCTGGCGTCGGTGATCGAGGCGGTGATCGGCGCCTGCTACCTGGAGTTCGGCTACGAGGCGACGGCTGCGGCCGTGGTGGAGGCGTTCGAGCCCGAGATCGAGGATGCGCTCGAGCACCCGGTGGACTTCAAATCGGCCCTGCAGGAGCGTCTGGCTCGGCGCGGCGAGTTGGTCAGTTACTCGGTGGTAGAGGAGCACGGCCCACCGCACGATCGGACGTTCGGCGTGAGTGCGAGCGTCGAAAGCGTCGAGATCGGCCGCGGAGCGGGTCGCAGCAAGAAGGACGCCGAGCAGGAGGCCGCGCAAGCCGCGCTGGAGTCGATGGAGCAGTGAGCGCGCAGCGCGCAGGACCGCGCCCATGTACCTGAAGTCGATCGCCATGAAGGGCTTCAAGTCCTTCCCGGATCGCACCCGGCTCGAGTTTGGGCCGGGGGTGAGCGTGGTCGTCGGCCCGAACGGCTCGGGCAAGTCCAACGTGACTGACGCCGTGCTGTGGGCGCTCGGTGAGCAGTCACCCCTGGCGGTGCGCGGGCAGTCGATGCAGGACGTGATCTTCGGGGGCGCCCCCGGCCGGCAGGCCGCCCAGCATGCTGAGGTCGAACTGGTGCTGGACGACAGCGACGGGACGCTCGCGCTCGGCGCTCCCGAGATCTCGATCTATCGCCGGCTCGATCGCATGGGAGAGGGCGAATACCGGCTGGCCGGCGCGCGCTGCCGGCTCGTCGACGTGATCGAACTGCTGTCGGACACGGGACTGGGCAAGGACATGCACTCGGTCATTTCACAGGGCCGGGTCGAGTCGATCGTCACCTCCAAGCCGCGCGACCGGCGCTTGCTGATCGAAGAGGCGGCCGGGCTCGGCAAGCACCGCAAGCGCCGCCGCCGTGCCCAGCTGAAGCTGGATCGCACGCGGGACAACCTCGACCGGGCGCTCGACGTGGAACGTGAGGCGCGCTCGCGGCTACGTCCGCTCAAGCGCCAGGCGGAGGCGGCCGAGCTCCATGCCAGGCTCGAGCGCCAAGCCCTCGAAGCCCGCTGGGAGCTCGCTCGCGACGAGGTGCGCGGTCAGGGCCAGGCGCTCGTGCAGGCGGAGGCGGCCGCCGCACACCTGCGGGCCAAGCGGGCTGGGCTGCAGCGCGAACTGGAGACGATCGCCAAACGGCGTGAGGCGGCTGAGGAGGCCCTGGCAGCGCGCAGCGCGCAGCGGGAAGAGCTCTCGCGGCGCCTGTTTGCCGCCCGCTCCGCGGCCGAGCGATTGTCCTATCGGGCCGAAGCGGTGCGGGCCGGGGCGGCAGCGATCGAAGCACGCCTGGACCGTAGCCGCGGGCAGGCAGCCTCTCTCCGCGCCCGCGCGGCGGCCGAGCAGCCCGACACCGAAGCCGGCGCGCGGATCGCGGCGCTGCAGGAATCGCTGGCGGCGCTGCAGCGCGACCGACAGGCCGAGCTCGAGCGCCAGCTGGTCGAGCTCGAGCAGCAACTCAGCGCGGCCGGGGCCGAAGTCGCCCGCCACGGCACGCTGGTCGAGAACGCCCAACTCGCGCGGCGGCGGGCTGAGGCAGCCAGCGAGCAATCCGCCTCGGCGCTGCGCGACGCCGAGCGCCGGGTCGAGGCAGCCCGGCAGGAGGCGGCCCGGGTGGGGGGCGAGCTGGCGGCGGTCAACCGGTTCCTGCGCAATCAGACCGGAGCCCCCGGTGGCGCGGCGGCGCTGGCCGATGAGCTGGATGTTGACGCCGGCTACGAGCTGGCCCTCGCGGCAGCGCTCGACGGGCGGCTGCGGGCGTCTCTGGTCGGCGATCGCGAGGCCGGGTCGGCGCTGCTCGACCGTGCCGGCGCCGAAGGGGGACGCGTGCTGATCCCCGACGCCGACCCGGGCGCGGCTGCGGCTGCGCCCGCGAGCCGGCCGTGCCTGGACGCCGAGCCGCTAGCCGACCACGTGCGCGGCCACGGCGCGGCGTTGGCGCTCGCTCGCGCGCTGCTGGGCGAGACGTGGGTGGTCGATGCGCTGGATGGGCTGCCAGACGCATTTGGCGGCGTCGCGGTGACGCGGTCGGGCCGCGTCTGGTCACCGCGGGCGCGAGAGCTGCGCCAGGCGCCGGCCGTGGGGGAGGGCCGGGTGCTGGCCGAGCGCAACCGCCGCGAGGCACTCGTGCGGGCGAGCGAGTCCGCCGCACAGGCCGAGGTGGCGGCTCGCGCGGGGTTGGAGCGCGCGACCGCAGAAGCGTCGGACGCCGACGGCGCTCGTGAGCGGGCGACCGCGGCGCATCGCGCGGCGACCTTGGCCCTCGACGAGGCGGCCGAGGATCGGCGCCGCATCGCCGCGCTGATCGAGCGCCGGCGCGCGGCTCCGGACGACGGTCCGGACGCCGGGCGGCGCACCCAGGTCGCAGCCGAGTTGGCGGCCGAGCGCCAGATGTTGGAGCGGGCCGAGCGTGAGCGCGCGGAACGTGGGTCGATGATCGAGCGACTCGACGCAGCGGTGAGCCGAGACCAGGCGCTGGCGCCCGTCGCTCGCTCGCTGATCGCAGCGCTTGATGACGCCGCCGAGGCGATCGGGGCGCGACTGGGTTGGTTCGAGGCCGCGCTCGCCGCCGACCGCCAGGCCGGCGAGCACGTCGCCGGCGAGTTGCGCGTGTGCGCGCAGCAGGAAGCCGCGCTGCACGCGCAGCTCCACACCGAGAACGAGGCGCTCACCGAAGCCGAGGTGCGACTGCAGCGCTCGCGCGACCTGGACGCCGATGCTCGCAGCGAGCTGGGGCAGCTGGCGTCGCGCCTGGGGCTCGAGGCGGAGCCCGCGGAGCAGCAGCTGAGCGCCGAGGAGCGCCACGGGCTCACCACCCGGCTCGAGCGTCTGGCCCGCCGGCGCGAGCAGCTGGGCCCGGTCAACCCGCTCGCGAACGAGGAATATGGGGCGGCGCTGGCGCACGTCGAGGAGCTCGAGGCCCAGCGGTCGGATCTGGAGACGGCGCTGCGCGAGCTCGAGGGGCTGATCGCCGACACCGATCGCCAGATCCGCGGGACCTTCGAGGAGACCTTCGAGGCCACGGCACGGAACTTCGCCGAACTGGCGGGCCAGCTGTTCCCCGGCGGTCAGGGCCGTCTGCGACTCGTGACCGAGCGCGAGGGGCCCGCGCGGGTGCTGGGCGGCCAGGCCCCACCCGGGGACGGCGCCGACGGAGCGCCAGACGCCGAGGAACTGGAGGGCGGGGAGGTTGCGGTGGTGGAGGATCTGCTCGGGGTCGAGATCGAGATGCGCCCGGGGGGCAGGGAGATGAAGCGGCTCTCGCTGCTCTCAGGCGGCGAGAAGTCGATGACCGCGCTCGCGTTCCTGTTTGCCGTCTTCCTCGCCCGTCCCTGCCCGTTCTACATCCTCGACGAGGTTGAGGCTGCGCTGGACGACATCAACATCGATCGCTTCCTCGAGCTTCTGCGCCGCTACTCCTCGCGGGCCCAGTTCATCGTTGTCACCCACCAGAAGCGCACGATGGAGGCCGCGGACTCGCTCTACGGCGTGTCGATGGGGGGTGACGGGATCTCGAAGGTCATCTCGCGCCGCCTGGCCGAGGATCAGGCCGCCTAGACAGACCGAGGGCGTGCTGAAAAACTGCCCAGGATGGGCAAGGTTTCAGCGCGCCCCGGAGATGGGCCCCGCCAGCGCCAGCGCGAACGGGCTTCCCTCGCTGTCGCGGCAGATCGCCCACCGCTCTCCCGGGTGCACGATGGCGCCGCCCAGTGCGCTCACGCGCTCGAGCGCTAGGGGCATGTCCTCGACGGTGAGGTAGGGCAGGGAGAACGAGTCTCCCGGGCCGCGTCCGCGGGCGTGTACGCCCACCTCGGTCCCGCCGATGCGGGTCTGCCAGCCCTCACCCTCGGGCTCGCGGCGTGGCTCGAGCTCGGTCCCGAGCACGCCCGACCAGAAGCGCCGGGCCCGAACGGGGTCATCAGCGGGAAACTCGACGAGGGAGGGTCGGACCGGGGTCATCGCGCCCACGCAATCTATCGCGGGCGGGTCGCGGTCATGCCGGCGCGGGCCAGGTGACGAGCGCCAGCGGGATTGCCGCCCTGCGAGGCGGGTTGTGGACGGGCTGGTAACGTCGCCGCCCTGATGGCTCGAGATTGGCGGGATCTGTTCATCATCGACGGGGCGCCGCCGCCCGCGCAGCCGGCGGCGCCGGCCACCGAGGAGCGTCGCATGGGGCGATTTCGGCGCCTGCGGGAGAGCCTGCGCAAGACCCGTCAAGCGCTCCAGAGCGAGATCCAGGCGACGCTGTTCGAGGAGCTGAATGACGAGACCTGGGAGCGACTCGAGGAAGCGCTGATCTACGCCGATGTCGGTGCGCGGACCACCGCGCAGGTCGTCGAGCAGCTCGAGCGCGAGGTGACGGAAAACGGGCTGTCCGGAGGGCAGGCGCTGTCAGACCGCCTCGTGGAGCTGCTGACCGAGATCGCCGACGTCGGTGAGAACCGGATCGAGCTCCTGGCCAAGCCCACGGTGATCCTGGTCGCCGGGGTCAACGGGACAGGAAAGACGACGACGATCGGCAAGCTGGCCTGGCACCTGAGCCGAGAGCTCGACCGCTCGGTCGTGCTCGCCGCCGGCGACACGTTCCGAGCCGCCGCGGTCGAGCAGCTCGAGCTGTGGGCGGGGCGCGCCGGAGTCGGCTTTGTCAAGGGTCAACCGCAGGCCGACCCCGGGTCGGTGGCGTATGACGCGGTGAGCGTGGCGCGCCGTGACGGTGCCGACGTGGTGATCATCGACACGGCCGGCCGCCTGCACACGCAGGACGATCTCATGGCAGAGCTAGCGAAGGTGCGCCGGGTGATCTCCAAGCAGATCCCCGACGCGCCCCACGAGACGCTGCTCACCATCGACGCCACCACGGGTCAGAACGGGTTGCGGCAAGCCCAGCTGTTCTCCGAGTTTGTGGCGGTGACCGGGCTCGTGCTGACCAAGCTCGATGGAACTGCGAAGGGCGGCATCGCGCTGGCGATCGCCCACGAACTCGGCATCCCGGTCAAGCTGATCGGAGTGGGCGAGCAACTCGAAGACCTGCGACCGTTCGACGCGGGCGAGTTTGCGCGGGCGCTGATCACCTAGGGCACGACCGTGCTTGTCATGCCGTAACTGAGGTTAGTAGCCTCAAGGGGACAGCACATGTTCGATTCTCTGGCCGAAAAACTCCAAGCCACGCTGGCCGACGTCCGCGGTCGAGGGACGTTGACCGAGGACGACGTCAACGCGGCGATCCGCGAAATCCGCCTGGCGCTGCTGGAGGCCGACGTCAACTTCAAGGTGGTCAAAAGCTTCACCAACGCCGTCAAGGAGCGGGCCCTCGGCGCTGACATCATCGGCCAGCTGAATCCCGGCCAGCAGGTGATCAAGATCGTCTCGGACCAGTTGACCGAGCTGATGGGCGGCGCGGCGCGCGAGTTGTCGTTCTCGCCCCGTCCGCCCACCGTGGTGGTGATGGCCGGGCTCCAGGGCTCCGGCAAGACGACCGCCACCGGCAAGCTGGCCCGCTATCTCCGTGAGCAGTACGGCTCCTCGGTCGCGGTGGCAGCCTGCGACGTGTACCGGCCCGCCGCGGTAGAGCAGCTGGTGAAGGTCGGTGCCCAGGCCGGGGCCGACGTCTACGAGCAGGGCACCGAGCGCAACCCGGTCGAGATTGCCAAGTGGGCTCGTGAGCGAGCGGTGGCCGAGGGCAAGGACGTGCTGATCGTCGACACGAGCGGACGGCTGCACGTCGACCAGGAGCTGATGGCGGAGCTCGCCCAGATCAAGAACGCCATCAAGCCACACGATGTGCTGCTCGTGGTCGACGCCATGACGGGCCAGGACGCGGTCAATGTGGCCGAGCAATTCGCCTCGGTGGTCGACTTCGACGGCGTCGTGATGACCAAGCTCGACGGCGACGCTCGCGGCGGCGCCGCGTTGTCGGTCAAGGCGATCACCGGCAAGCCGATCCTGTTCGCTTCCACGGGCGAGAAGCTCGACCAGTTCGAGCGCTTCCACCCCGACCGTATGGCGCAACGGATCCTGGGCATGGGCGACGTGATGACGCTGATCGAGAAGGCTGAGGCGAGTTACGACCAGGAGCAGTCAGCCGAGCTCGAGCGCAAGATCCGCAAGCAGGAGTTCGGGCTCGACGATTTCCTGGACCAGATGCGCCAGGTTCGCCGGCTGGGGCCCCTCCAGTCGCTGATCGGAATGCTGCCGGGGGTGGGCAAGGAGCTGAAGGGGGTCAAGGTCGACGAGCGTGAATTCGATCGCCTGCAGGCGATCATTCTCTCGATGACCCCGCAGGAGCGCCGCCATCCCGAGCTGATCAAAGGATCGCGGCGATTGCGGATCGCGCGCGGCTCGGGAACCAACGTGCAAGCGGTCAAGGCACTGATCAAGCAGTTCGACCAGGTGCGCAAGGTCATGCGGCAGGTCTCACAGGGCCGGATGCCCGACTTGGGCGCGTTGATGCGCCAGGCACGCTAACCTCGCTTGAGCTGATGGCAGTAAGACTCCGACTGACACGAATCGGCGGGCGCAAGAACCCGATCTGGCGGGTCGTCGTCGCTGACCAGCGCTCCAAGCGCGATGGGCGGGTGATCGAGACGGTCGGGCATTACAACGCCCAGACCGATCCCTCGACCATCGTCCTCAACGAGGAGCGCATCCGCGACTGGCTCGCCCGCGGTGCCCAGCCGAGCGATACGGTCCGCAAGCTGCTGCACACGCAGGGCATCACCTAGCGGCGGCCGTGAGAGAGTTGCTCGAGTACCTGGCGCGAGGGCTCGTCGAGCGCCCGGACGAGGTGCGGATCAGCGAGGTCCACGAAGACGACGGCTCAATCGTGCTCGAGTTGTCTGTCGCCCCGGACGACTACGGGAGCGTGATCGGTCGCGGTGGTCGCACGGCCGCGGCGCTGCGGACGGTCGTCAAGGCGGCAGCGGTCAAGGAGAGGCGCCGCGTGTTCGTCGACATCGTCGACGCTTGATGGGCGCCAGCAATCCGGCCGGATGGCTCCGCGCCGGGCTGGTGGGTCGGCCGCACGGTCTCGACGGCAGCTTCTACGTGACCGAGCCGAAGCCCGACCTGCTCGTGCTCGGCCTGGACGTGTGGATCGCCGGCGCGCAGCGGCTGATCACCCGGCGCGCGGGCTTTGACCGCGGGGTGATCCTGGCGCTGGATGGGTGCGAGAACCGCGCCGGCGCCCAGGCGCTGGGGGGCCAGGAGCTGCTCGTCGGGCGCGATCGGGCGCCCGAGCTCGGCGCCGAGGAATGGTGGGCCGAGGATCTCGAAGGCTGCGCGGTGCATGACGGCCCACGGGAGATCGGAGTGGTCAAGCGGTTGCTGGCGCTGCCGTCCTGCGAGGTGCTCGAGGTGACCCGGGTGGACGGTGGCCCGGAGCTGCTGGTGCCGCTGATCAAGGATGCGGTACGCGAGGTCGATGTGAGCCGACGCGAGATTGAGATCGACCTGCGCTTCCTGGGCGAGGAGTGATGGAGATCGATGTGTTCACGCTGTTTCCTGAGGCGTTCAAGTGGTTCGGCGCCCAGCGCCACGTCGAGAACGCGATCGCCTGCGGCCACCGGGTCACCTACGTCAACTACCGCGACCACACGCCGCTGAGCGCCGGGCAGGTCGACGACTCGCCGTTCGGCGGCGGGGCCGGCATGCTGCTGCGGGTCGATGTCGTGGAGGCGGCGCTGCGCGCCCGCTACCGCGAGGATCCGGTCCGGGTGCGGACCGAACGTCGGGTGGTGGCGCTCGACCCGAGCGGGCGACTGCTTGACGACGCGCTCGTCGACGAGCTGGCGAGCGAGTCCGCGCTGACGCTGCTCTCCGGGCGCTACGAGGGCTTCGACGAGCGCGTGCTCGAGCATTTCGTCGGCGATCGCCTATCGATCGGCCGCTACGTGCTGGCCGGCGGCGAGCTGGCCGCGATGGTGGTGTGCGACGCCGTGCTGCGCAAGTTGCCCGGAGCACTGGGCGACTCGGAATCCGCGCTGGAGGAGTCCTTCAGTGCTGCGCTCGGGGGCGGGCCGGAGTACCCCCACTACACCCGGCCGGCCGACTATCGCGGCTGGCGGGTCCCGGACGTCCTGCTGTCTGGCCATCATGCCCAGATCCGGGATTGGCGCCTCGCGCAGAGCCGGTCACGCGCCGCCGCGACTCCTCCCAGCGGCGAGCGCGAAGGGGGCTGAACCGGTGAGCGCTCGGGGATCCCGGGTGGTTCGCTACCATTGGCCGCCGCAAGGTCGGGCCACGCGCCGCGAGGCGCTGGTGCCCCCCGCCACAGGATCATCGCCCGCACGGAACCGTCCGACACGCGGGGGGCGGGTGCTTGCAATGCCATGAGCACCGTTATCGACAGCCTGGAGCGAGCGCAGCTCCGCCGTGTACCGACGTTCGACGCCGGTGATCGTCTGCGCGTCCATTTTCAGGTCATCGAGGGCACCCGCCGCCGCACGCAGGTGTTCGAAGGCGTGGTGATCAAGCGTCAGGGACACGGCGCGCGGGAAACCTTCACCGTGCGTAAGCAATCCTTTGGCGTGGGGGTCGAGCGCACCTTCCCATTGCATTCGCCGAAGATTGAGCGGATCGAGGTGGCGGGGCGGGGGGACGTCAGGCGGGCCAAGCTCTATTACCTGCGCGGGCGGATCGGCAAGCGGGCACGAGTGCGCGAGCGCCGCTCCAACCGTCCGGAGGAGACGATCGTGCGTGAGCTGCTGTATCCCGAGATCGAGGAGCCTGACCCCGTGGAAGCGGCCGGCGCTGCACAGGTGAGCGCCGAAGAGTCGAGCGAGCCTCTCCCACCGACGGGGGCGCCGGACGCCGGACCGGCAGCAGCGAAGGCACCCGTCGGCGAAGAGTAGATGTGACGAAGAAGAAGAAGTCGTTTGCGAGCGCGACGCTCGAACTCGTCGTGGTCGTGGCGATCGCGCTCGGCCTCGCGCTCGCGATCCAAGCGTTCATCATCAAGCCGTATCAGATCCCCAGCGGGTCGATGCTGCCGACGCTGCGGATCAACCAGCGAGTGCTGGTGGACCGCATCGGCACCCACTTCAGCTCGCCGCACGTCGGGGACATCATGGTCTTCCACCCGCCGAAGAACTTCACCTCCTGCGCGGACCCGAACGAGGGCGAGAATCAGGCCGGTCAGAACGGGACCAAAGCGTGCGATGTGGTCGGGTCCCAAAAATCCTCGGAGACGTTCATCAAGCGGGTGGTCGGGCTTCCCGGCGACCGGATCTCGATCCGCAACGGCCACGTGATCCGCAACGGCGTACCCGAAAAGGACTCCTACATCATTCCCTGCGACGGAGCCGCGGAGTGCAATTTCCCCGGGACGATCACGATCCCGAAGGGTGACTACTACATGATGGGCGACAACCGTCCGGATTCCGAGGACAGTCGCTTCTGGGGCCCGGTCCCGAAGGCGTGGATCATCGGCAAGGCGTTCTTCACCTACTGGCCTCCGGATCGGATCGGCATTCTGTAGCCACAAGGGCGAGCAGCAGCAATGTCCAGGCTCAAGTCGCTGCTTGAACTCCTTCTCACGATCGCCATCGCGGTCGCGCTGGCGCTGCTGATTCAGGCGTTCATCGTCAAGCCCTACCGGATCCCCAGCCCCTCGATGGTCCCGACCTTGGACATCGGCCAGCGCGTGCTCGCCAACCGGTTGACCACCCACCCGAGCATCGGCGACATCGTGGTGTTCCATCCCCCGCACGGCGCCGACCCCGCGTCCCCCGTGTGCGGCGCCAGCGACCAAGGAGCCGGTCACCCGCAGGCCTGTGACGTTGCCACCGCGGCCGAATCGAGCCAGACGTTCATCAAACGCGTGGTCGCGGGCCCCGGCGACCGGATCTCGATCGTCAATGGGCACGTGATCCGCAACGGAGTCCGGGAGAAGGACTCCTACATCGAGCCATGCGGCGATTCCAGTTCATGCAATTTCCCCACGCCGATCGTGATTCCGCCCGGCCATTACTTCATGATGGGTGACAATCGTGGCGTCTCCGACGACAGCCGTTTCTGGGGTCCGGTCCCCGCCCAGTGGATCATCGGCGTTGCCTTCTTCACCTACTGGCCGCCGGACCGGATCGGGACCCTCTAGCGGCGGCGGGCGCGCCAAGCGACCGCCTCGCCCGGGTGCTCGGCTGCTGCGCTTCGATCGTGCGTTCGAGGTGCGGTTCGTGGCCGGCGCCGACGAGGCCGGACGGGGAAGCCTCGCGGGCCCGCTCGTGGCCGCTGCGGTGCTGTTCGACCTCGACCGACTCGGCCCCGCCGACGTCCGCGCGCTCGGGTCGCTGAACGACTCCAAGCAGCAGACACCTGAGGCGCGGGCCGAGCTGTTCCCGGTGATCTTGCGCTTGGCGGCCAAGGTCGCGGTCGTGTCCAGATGCGCGCCCGGGATCGATGCGCGTGGGCTTCATGTCACCAACCTGGCCGCCCTGCGCGACGCGCTGGGACGGGTCGCCTGTGACGGGTGCGTGTGCCTGAGCGACGGCTTTTCGGTCACTGGTCTCGAGCATCCGCACCGGGCGGTCATCGGAGGCGACAGCAAGAGTGCCGCGATCGCTGCCGCATCGGTGATCGCCAAGGAGACCCGCGACCGCTATATGCGGCGGGCCGACACCGCTCACCCCGGTTGGGAGTTCGCCCAGCACGTCGGTTACTCGACCCCTGAGCACCGGCAGGCGATTGAGCGTCTCGGCGTCTCGCCGTTGCACCGGCTGTCGTTCCAGTCGACGGCGTATCAGCAGCTCGCCCTCGGGTGACGGTGCCTGCGTCGGCGAGCCGGCTCCGCTCGGCTCAGAACGCTGCCTCCAGATGCTCGATGCCGACGAGCTTGCCCGCTCGGTCGAAGGTGACCCCGATCGCGTCGAACCGTACGACGTCGGCATACGGGCGCTCGGTCCGCTCGATCAGCCAGCTCCCAGCCATCTTGCGCACCCGCGCTTGCTTGACCGGGCGCAGCGCGTCGAACGGACTGCCGCCGCCGGGCGCGACCCGACGGCTCTTGACCTCGCAGAAGGCGAGCGTCCGGCCGTCGAACGCGACGATGTCGAGCTCGCCCCAGCGGGTGCGATAGTTGCGCTCGACGATCTGAAAGCCCTGCCGGATCAGGTGCTCGGCGGCGAGCTGCTCGCCGAGCTGGCCGAGCCGATGACGGCGGTCGGTGCTCATGGGGGTGACGCTACGCACCGGTGCGTCAGGTGTGGGTGGCGCAATGTGTCAATTCAGCACGATTTCGTGAGGTGAGGCGATGCAGAATTGGCGCACGCCGTCACCCACGGGTCACCTGAAGCCGCGTAGCTTGATGCCATGCTCGCCCGTGTCGCCACGTTCGCCATCGACGGGGTTGAACCGCGCCAGGTCTGGGTGGAGGTGGACATCCGCTCTGGCCTGCCGTCGTTCACGATCGTCGGCCTCGGAGACGCCGCGATCCGTGAATCCCGCGACCGAATTCGATCGGCGATCCTGAATTCGGGCTTCGAGTTCCCCGCCACCCGGATCACGGCGAACCTCGCACCCGCGTTCCTGCGCAAAGTCGGCCCCGGATTCGACGCGGCTCTGGCGATCGGGGTGCTGGCGGCAAGCGGGCAGGTCCCCGACCAGGCACTGAGTGCCTACGCCGTGTTCGGCGAGCTCTCGCTCGGTGGGGAGCTGAGAGACTCTCCAGGCGCGCTGGCGGTCGCCGAGGGCGCGCGCGGCGCGGGGCTCGCTCGGCTGATCGTGCCGCGCGAGCGCGCTCGCGAGGCGGCCCTGGTGGACGAGGTTGCCGTGGTCGGCGTGGGCAGTCTCCGGGCCGCCGCCGAGGTCGTCCGAGGCTCCGACCCTCCGGCGCTCCCCGCCGCCCCGAACCGGCCCCGGCCTGCACTGCACGAGCCTGACCTGATCGACGTCCGCGGTCACGCGGCGCCGCTGCTGGCGCTGGCGATCGCCGCCGCCGGGGGGCACAACCTGCTGCTCGAGGGCGCACCCGGCACCGGCAAGACGATGCTGGCCCGACGGCTGCCGTCGATCCTGCCGGCGATGACGCGTGCCGAGGCGATCGAGGTGACCCGGATCCACAGTGTCGCGGGCATCCACGCGGACGGGCTGATCGCGGCCCGCCCGTTCCGCGCGCCCCATCACACGATCTCGGCGGCGGGGCTGGTGGGAGGCGGATTCCCTCCCCGCCCGGGCGAGGCCACGCTCGCCCACCACGGCGTGCTGTTCCTGGACGAGCTGTCGGAGTTCCAGCGCTCGAGTCTCGACGCGCTTCGCCAACCGCTCGAGGATGGTGGCGTCACGATCGTCCGCGGCCAGCGTGCGCTCGTGTTCCCGACTCGGTTCATGCTCGTGGCCGCGACCAACCCCTGTCCGTGTGGCTTTGCCGGCGTCGATGATCGGTGTGGCTGCGGCGAGGCGGACCTCAGGCGCCACCGCCGGCGGTTGAGTGGACCGTTGCTCGACCGAATGGATCTGCTCGTCGATGTGCGGCGACCGGACGAGCGTGATCTGAGGTCTCCGCCCTCGACGAGCTCGGCCGACCTGCGGGCACAGGTGCGCGAGGCCCGGGAGCGGCAGCAGCGGCGGCTCGCCGGCAGTTCGGCGCGCTGTAACGGCGACATGGACGTTCGCCTGGTTCGGGCTCAGGTGCGCCTCGACAGCGCCGCCGAGCAGGCCCTCGCGCAGGCCTACGCGGTCGGCGCCCTGAGCGCCCGGGGGCGGCACCGCGTGCTCCGTGTGGCCCGGACGATTGCGGACCTGCGGCGTCACGACGTGGTCGCCGGCGACGACGTGCTGACCGCGCTGAGCTTGCGCCAACGCGCCGGCGCTGACGCGACGCTGGCCGCATGAGGAGCGCGGGCGCCTGTGATCGCTGCCTCGCCCGGTCGTGGCTGCTGGGCCGGCTCGCCGGTCACCTGGAGCCCGTCCGCCAGCGGATCGATCCGTTGCTCGGGCTCAGTGACGAGGCACTGATCGCCGCGGTCGCAGGAGAGCAGCGCGCTGCGGTGGCCCGCGAGCTGGAGCGCTTCGACGTCGTGCGGGCACGCGAGCGCTGCGCCGTCGCCGGTGTCGAGCCGATCTGCCGTTGCCACCGCGCCTACCCGGGCGGGCTGGCGGCACTCGGATCGCCTCCGGCGGTGCTTCACGTCTGCGGCGGGCTCGAGCGCTTCCTGGCTCTGGTGGCCGGCCAGCCCGTGGCGCTGGTCGGCGCGCGCCAGGCCTCGCCCTATGGCCTGGAGATCGCCCGCTCGCTGGCTCGCGGTCTCGGAGCCGCGGGGCTCACGGTGCTGAGCGGGATGGCCCTCGGGATCGACTCCGCCGCTCACGCGGGGGCGCTCGAGGTGGGAGGGGCGACCGTCGCGGTGCTGCCAGGAGGGGCGGACCGCCCCTACCCGGCCTCCAAGCGCGCGCTGTGCCGGCGGATCCGATCCACCGGCGCAGTCGTGTCCGAGCTGCCGCCGGGAGTCACGCCGCGGCGCTGGATGTTTCCCGCTCGAAACCGGATCATCGCCGGCCTGGGCGCGATGACCGTCGTGATTGAGGCTCGCGCAGGCTCGGGCGCGCTCCTGACCGCCGCGGTCGCGGGCCGGCTGCACCGCACCGTCGGCGCGGTGCCGGGCCGGATCACCTCGCCACTGGCCTCCGGCCCCCACGACCTGATCGCCGAGGGCGGACTGCTGGTGCGCGGCGCGCAGGACGTGCTCGACGGGCTGTTCGGAGCCGGCGCGCGCCAGGCACCCGGCCGGAGCCGGCCAGACCTTGCGCCCGCGCTGCGGGCGCTGCTCGAGGCGATTGGAGAGGGGTATGACACGGCGAGCGCGATGCGGCGGACTGGGCTCGAGGTCGACGGGGGGCTCGCGGCGCTGGCGACGCTGGAGCTCACGGGCTATCTCCGACGCGAGCCGGGGGGACGGTTCTCGGTGGTGCCATGACTAACCTCGCAGGGGATGGAACACGCGCCGCGGATTCCCCGAGTGCTGTCGATCGCCGGTTCGGACTCTGGCGGTGGCGCCGGAGTCCAGGCGGACCTGAAGGCGTTCGCGGCCTGCGGCGTGCATGGCATGAGCGCAATCACCGCGATTACGGCCCAGAACACCGTCGGTGTGAGCGCCGTACACAGCATCCCGGCGGAGATGATCGTTGCGCAGGTGCGCGCGGTGAGCCACGACATCGGTGTCGACGCGGTCAAGATCGGCATGCTCGGCACGGTGGCGACGGTGCATGCGGTGGTGCGGAGCCTCGACGAGATCCCGCCCGGCACGCCGGTCGTGCTCGATCCGGTGATGGTGGCCGAGTCCGGCGCGGAGCTGCTGGACCCCGCGGCCCGAGCCGCACTGGTCGAGCTGCTGCTGCCGCTGAGCACCGTCGTGACTCCGAATCTGCCTGAGGCGCGGGCGCTGGTGGCGGTCGGTGGCTCTCGGGTGGCCAGTGAGGCGGACATGGCGACGCTCGCGCGGGCGATCCACGCGCTCGGCCCCGCGGTCGTGGTCATCACCGGTGGACACCGAGCCCAGGCGACCGATCTGTTCTGTGACGGCGAGACGGTGACCGAACTGGCGGGAGAGCGGTACCCCGACGGCGCGGCACACGGCTCCGGCTGCACGCACGCGTCGGTGCTCGCCGCCCGCTTAGCCTGGGGCGACGAGCCGCTGCAGGCGGCTCGGACGGCGAAGGCACTTGCGGCCCGCGCCGTCCGGGATGGGCTGAGCGAGATTGGCGCCGGGCCCGGCCCAGTGGACGTGCTCGGGGTCCGGTCGCAAGGCAGAACCAGCTAAAGCCCACTATTTCTGTCAGACTTCCCCACTATTGCCTGGGGGCAGTCGCTGCTGACCGCCGCCGGCACCCTGTGACCGGGTTCGCCGGTCCACAACGACATTGGAGGTTTAGCTGTGTCTGATCGCAAAGCGCGGTTCCACGCGCCGGTACGTATCGCGCTGGTCACGCTGGCGGTGGCTGTGCTCGGTGGCGTCATGGCGGGCCAGGCGGCCGCGGCCACGCCGCTGCCCACACCTGAGTCCGCCACCACCTGTGGCGGCAGCCTGACGAAGGCCAAGGCCACGGTCGACGATCCCTACCTGGTCAACTACAAGTTCAACTGCGACTGGGGGATCACGGGCTACACGCTGATCGTGAACCGCGGGCCCAACAACGACTCCACGGTCGACGACTTCGCGTCCAGTCCAGGTGTGTTCGACGCCTTGGCCAACCCGGTGTCGGTGGCCGTGAGCTGCTCCGGAACGATCCCCGGTGACGGCGTGAACTGCAACGCGGGGGCGGGCGGCTTCGTGGCGGCGCCCGACTTCGTCGAAGGGACATTCGACCTCACGGAGCCGTACTGCGCCAACATCCCGCATGGTTCTCCGGCGGGGACTCAGCCCGATCCGGCGGCGTTCGTCCAACTGGTGGTGAGCGACACGACCGGTGCCGAGGATGGGCCGTTCAGGCTGCGTCTGAACGGAACCTGCCCGGTGGTGCACGTGGTCAAGCCCAAACCGAAGTCCAAGTCCAAGGGGAGCAAGAAGGGCTCCGCGGCCGCGCGCCGCTGACGGCGCTTGGCTGACGGATAGTCGCTCGGGAGCGGAGCCGGTGCGCGCCACGTGCTCCGCTCCCGAGCAGCGATTTCGGTTCAGAAACCAACTCGGGGGCCCACGCGCAAGGAGCCAGCGGGGCCAGGTGTGCGGTTTTGACATAATCCCGCCGTGCGCTTCCTACGGATGAAGCCCGGGCACGGCGAGGTGTTGATCGCCGAGGGCGAGGTTGACCTGGCTGAGGACGAGCAGCGCCTGATCGAAGAGTTTCGCCGGCAGCTCGATGCCGGACTGTGGGCGGCGGTTCCGCGCACCGGGCCGGAGGGGCGCCGGGATTCGCTGATGGTTCGCTCCTTCGACGAGATTCCGCGGGACGCGGAGCGCGTGATTTTCTTCCCGCGGGCGGCGGGCGGGAGATAGGCGGAGGTCGCGCGGTGCTGTTGGCGCTCGCCGCGACCACCCTGGTTGTGCTCGCGCTCCTATCCGAGGAGTTGTTCCCCAAGCTCGAACAGTCCTGGGCTCGGCACCGGGCGCGTCGTCGGCGGACGCCACAGATGTCCTACGACCCTGGTCGCGAGCGACGCGCTGAGCAGCGTGCGCGGTCGCTGCTGCGCTCATGCGTCAACGATGAGGAGTGGTCGATGTACCGTGACCTCGGCTTCATCCGGGTCTGGGGTTCGCAAACCGGTGGGCCGGACCGAGGCGGCGGGACGGGCGGCGCGGCGTATGCCTACCTCATCTATCCACATCGAGCGATCGTGGCCTATCTCGCGCAGACCCACCGCCTGCTCAACGAATACTGCGTCGGCTTTCCGGACGACACGCGGCCATTCGGCAGCCCTCTGCTGCCCGATTCCGACGACGTGCTGGCCAAGTGGATGGCCCTCACGGGCGACGAGCGCCGGCTGATCTCCACCGCCAACATGCACCTTCCGGGTCGCCAGCTGGATCCGGTGCGGGTCAAGCGGGATCTGTGGCGGCTGGCCCAGTGGGAGCGCGCGAGGATGCGCAGTACCCCCGGGCCCGCTGCGTCCGAACCGCTCGACGCCACCGGCTGACGCGGTCCAGCGGTCACGGGGCCGGCTCGGACGCGCGGGCGACGCGTCGCCCAGCGCCGCCACGTGACGCGCGCCGCGCACCCGCATACACCGTCGGCTCGGATCCCACGCGCACTCGGCCGGTGCTGACCCTAATCTTAAGTAAACAAATTGGCTAACTATGAACCTGGTAGTCTGACCGAAAATCGGATCGACATTGTGGAGATTCGCCGGACATCGGGGGGCTTACCGCAATGAAGAAAGGAATGACATTGAGATCGAGGACCAGGACATTCGTAGGGCTTTTGGCGGCGATTCCGGCGCTGGCGTTGCCGGCCGCCGCCAGCGCAACGACGCTGTTCGGGTCGGGATCGAGCGCGGAGCAGCCGATCCTCAACGTGCTCTTCCGGGGCTACAGCCAGGCGCACCACAACATTCGCTTCAACTTTCTCCCTGACGGCGGCAACGCGGGCGTCAAGGACGTCCAGGCGGGTCGCCGTGAGTTCGCGGTCAACACGCGCCCGCCGCTGCCCAGCGACTCGGGGACGACGCAATTCAAGCTCTTCCTCGACGGTCTGTGCGTCGCGGTGAATCCGGCCAACAGCCTGAGCGACCTGTCGATCGCCCAGGCCAAGGACATCTTCACCGGCGTGGACACGAGCTGGAGCCAGGTCGGCGGATCGAACCTCACCTCGACAATCGACCCGGTGGGTCGAAACTCGAGCGCCGGTTCGTACACGTTCTTCCAGTCCGCGGTGCTCGGCGGCAAGACCCAGTCGTCCAACGTCCACCCGGTCACGTCCGACGGCCTGGTCGCGACGGCCGTTCATGGCGACCCCAACGCGATCGGCTACGTCGGCCTCGCGCACTCGGGCAAGGGCAGCGGCATCAAGCCGGTGGCGCTCAACGGCGTGGCGTGCGACACCGCGAACATCAAGAACGAGACCTACCCGCTGTTCCGCTTCATCTGGGGGGTCGTGCCGACGAGTCATCCCAGCCTCCAGGTGGAGAATTTCATCGAGTGGGTGAGAACCAGCAAGACAGCTGGACAGATCATCTCGCGGGCCGGAGCTGTGCCCGCTTTCAACAGGTAACGACGGGAGTCCCGCACCGGGATGGACGACGACATCCTCCTCGAGGAGGAACAGGGTTGGAGTCAGGACCAACGCGCCGAGTACATGCTCGGCGCGTTGGTCTGCGTTGTGGTCGCCCTGTTGCTGGCCATGCTCATCTTCGTCTTTCACGAGGCGTGGCCGTCGTTCGCCCATAACGGATTCGCCTGGTTCGGCGCCGGCGGCAGCGTCGACAGCCAAATCCAGGCGATCTTCACCTCAGGGGACCTGAAGGAGGCGGCCGTCTACACGTTCCACGCCTGGCCGCTGATCTGGAGCACGATCCTCACCACTGGTGCGGCGGTGGTGATCGCGTTCGTCAGCTCACTGTTCGTGGCCGTGTTCATCGTTGAGTTCGCGCCGGTCCGGCTCCGGCGCGTGCTCGAGCCGGTCGTGCGGCTGCTCGCCAGCGTCCCGTCGGTGATCTACGGCTTGGTGGGCGTCCTCGTGCTCGTGCCGTTCATCGGCAACCATCTGGTCACCCAGCACGAGAAGGCGTCGGTCACCCCCATTATTCAGTTGAGCGGCTCGAGCGTCCTGGCGGCGGTGCTGATCCTGACCGTGATGATCGCCCCGATCATGATCGCTGTGTTCGCCGAGGGGCTGCGGGCGGTCCCGCGCGGCTGGCTCGAGGGTTCGCTCGCGCTCGGGGTCAACCGCTGGCGCACGTTCTGGAAGGTGGCGGTTCGGACCGCCAGGCCGGTGCTCGTCGCCGGGACGGTGCTGGCGACGGCACGCGCCCTGGGCGAGGCGGTGATGCTGAGCATGGTCTCAGGCGGGGTCGGCTTCGCCCCCAACCCGGCGGACGGGCTGATCTTCCTGTTCGAGCCCTCGCGGCCGCTGGCGGCCACGATCATCTCGAATACCGAGCAGCTGAGCTCGCCGCCGATGAAACACACGCTGTACGCGATCGCGGCAGTGCTCCTGTTCTCGGCCGCGATGCTGTCGCTGATCGGCTGGGCGGCCAAGCAACCGATGAAGCGCTACGGGGTGGTCGCATGAGCTCGGCACCGGCGAGCCTGATCGCGGCGCCCTCACCACCGCCCCCGGCGCCGGTCCGGCGCTCGGAATCAAGCGCGTCATGGCGACTCACGGACCGAATCGGCCTCGGGTTTGCCTGGCTGCTCGGGCTCCTGTTCTGCGCCATCGCGGTGGCGATCGTCGGCTACTTCCTGGTCGAGGGGCTCAGGTACCTGCGGCCCAACCTGCTCGTCACCAATCCGGCCGCGAGCGTGAGCGAGAGCCAGACCGGCGGCTTTCTCGATCCGTTGCTGGGCACGGTGATCATCGCGGCGATGGCGATGGCGATTGCGCTGCCGACCGGGATCGCGATCGCGGTCTGGCTGAGTGAGTTCGGTCGGCCGGCGGCGCTGGCCCGGGTGGCGGAGTCGGGGATCGAGATGCTGGCGGGCACCCCCTCGGTCGTCTTGGCGCTGTTCGGCACGCTGCTGTTCGAAGCTCCGGCGCTGGGCTTTCTCAGCCAGACCAACCATGGAATCGTGCTCGGCCAGTCGTTCTTCGCGGCAGCGGCGATGCTCTCGCTGGTCGCGTTGCCGATGGTCGTGGCGACCGTCCGTGAGGGCCTGCAGGCGATCCCCAGCCACGTGCGCGAGGCGTCCTACGCCGTCGGCAAGACGAAGATCGCCACGACCCGCCGGGTTCTGCTTCCGGCGGCTCGGCCCTCGGTGATCACCGGCGCCATGCTCGGTGTGGGGCGGGTGATCGGGGACACGGCGATCGTGCTGCTGCTGCTCGGAGGGACGCTGACATTCAGCAGCGCGACGTCGACACCGCTGCTCGGGACGCTCCGGGGCACGGGCGACACGCTGACCGGCTACATCTACTACAACGCGCCGACGGGAGACGGAAACCAACCCTCCAAGGCGTATGCGGCTGCGTTCGTGCTGATGCTGATCGTGCTCACCCTCAACGTGGGCGTCGACTTCGCGGTGCGCCGATCGAGGGCGGGCGGATGGAACTGAGAAAGCCACCGCCGGTCAGGCGCCTGACCGGCAACGAGGGCTACGCTCCGCTGCGCGAGGCGCCTCCCTGGCCGCCGGACACGGCGGCACCGACGCCGCCCGGCGTGCCGGAGTCCAACGGCAACGGGCATCACCCCGGACCCGCGTTCGCCGGCGTAGCGAGGCCGACCCGGGCAGTTCCGATCGCGATCGACCGGATGCAGGTGGAGGACCTATCGGTGGCCTATGGCGCGAAGCAGGCCGTGCAGTCCGTGTCGCTGCCGATCCGACAGGGAGAGGTGCTCGCGCTGATCGGACCATCCGGTTGTGGCAAGACGACGCTGCTGCGCTCGCTCAACCGGCTCACCGAGCTGACCCGGGGGGCGTCCTCGAGCGGGCGGATCACGCTGGACGGTGTCGACATCGCGAGCATGGAGCCGACCGCGCTGAGGCGCCGGGTGACGATGGTCTTCCAACAGCCCAACCCGTTCCCGATGAGCGTGTTCGACAACGTCGCCTACGTGCTGCGCGAGCAGGCCAAACGCCGGCCCAAACGCGAAGCGGTGCGCGGCGCGGTGCAGGAGGCGCTGGCCCGGGCCGGGCTGCTCGACGAGGTGGCCGACAACCTCGACCACCCGGCGCTCAGGCTCTCCGGCGGCCAGCAGCAGCGGCTGTGCATCGCCCGGGCACTGGCGGCGAGTCCCGAGGTGCTCCTGCTCGACGAGCCGTGCTCGGCGCTCGATCCACAATCGACCAAGCTGATCGAGGACTTGATCGGCAGGCTGCGCGAGGATGTCGCCGTCGTGATCGTGACCCACAACCTGCAACAGGCGTACCGCATCGCCGACTACGTGGCGTTCATGTACCTCGGCGAGATGGTCGAGTACGCCAGCGCCCAGAAGATGTTCGGCTCGCCCGGCGAGCAGCGGACCCGAGAGTACGTGAGCGGTGCGTTCGGGTAGCCGGATCGGCGCAGCGCTCGTCGGCCTGGCCACGCTGCCGCTGGGAGTGCTGTTGAGCGGCTGCGTCACCACGCAGCAGGTCGCGGCGCGGGCGCGGTTGGTGGACGCACGAATCCGCGCGAGCCAGACCCCATTGCGCCTGACCCGCGAGAGCCCTGACGTCCGGGTGACCCGGGTATCACTCCTGCACGGCCTCGGGGGCACGGCGCTCGCGGTGGCGCTGCGCAACACCTCGAGCCGCTCGCTGACCGACCTGCCGATTGTGGTGGGCCTGACCACCGCCGCGGGACGCAAGCTCTATCTCAACCGTTCCGCGAACGTCGACTACCTGGACAACCATGTGGTGGTGCTGCCAGCGCGCGGCCTCGTGACGTGGGTCTACACGAGCAGCGGTCGCCTCCCCAGCGCGGCGCGGCCGTTCGCCGAAGTGGGCGTCACGCAGCTGCCCGAGCCGGTGGCGGGCACGCTGCCACGGGTCGCGGTGACTCGCGTGCCGAGCGGTTCCTCGTCCGCGGCACTCACCCTGTCGGTTTCCAACCTCTCGGGAATCCCGCAGTACAGCGTCCCGGTGTACGCGGTTGCGGTCCGCAGTGGACGATGGCTCGCCGCCGGACGGGCGATCGTGGCCCACCTGGGCACGCATGGCCAGGCCACCGTGCGTCTGACCCTGCTCGGCAGCCCTCGGGCGGCCAGTCTCCGCCTCAGCGTGCTACCGACGATCTTCCAATAGGAGCACAGACCATGAACGCGACCCCCAGCGAACAGACGATTCCAGCACCACCCGCCCCGCGCGAGCCCGACAGCGCGTATGAGGCGTGCGAGCAATGCGGCTCGCCGGTCGAATCGAGTCAGCGATACTGCGTCGTCTGCGGTACCCGCCGCAAGCACGCCTACGACCCGGCGGCCCAGTTTCTCTCGGCCGCCACGAGTCGCGCGCGGTCGGGCGGGAACGCGGCCCGGCCGGCGAGCACGCGCAAGCGCCGCTCCTTCAGCCTCGGCACGGCAGCCGTGCTCGCGGTGATCCCGCTGGCGGTCGCGGTGGGCGTAATCGTCGGGCGCTCACCCAACGACAACAATGCGAAGCTGCTCGCGGCGCTGCGCACGCAGAAGCCCACGGTGGTCAACGTCGGCGGCGGCGCGAGCGGCACCGCAAGCGCCGGCAGCACCGGCAGCGGCGGGTCGGCAGCGGCCTCCACCGCGGCAGCCTCCGCGTCAGGCGCGGACACCGCGTTGACGAGCGATTTCTCACTCCAGCGCGGCTACACGGTGGAGCTGCAAACGGTGCCTGCGACCGGCACCACACGGGCGACGGTGACCGCCGACGAGCGCGCCGGGCGGGCGAAAGGCGCGACCGCGGTGGGGCTCGTCACTCAGGCCGGTTTCCGCCTGACCCCCAGCCCGCCGGCCGGCGACGACGTCATCTTCTCCGGTCAGTACAAGACGCAAGCGCAGGCGCAGGCAGCGCTGGCCAAGCTGAAGGGCAAGTTCCCGGCCGCCAAGGTGATCGCGGTCCAAGCGAGCACTGCCAGCGGCGGCTCGACCGCAGTCGTGTCGCACACCGCCTTCGGCTCCGCCCACCAGGTGAACGGGTTCAAGCCGACCGCCAGCCAGCTCGCCGCCGGGGGGCAGATCGCCAATCGGATCAGCAAGCAGATCAACAGCAACTACGTCAATTCACAGAAGGGGCTGCCTGATTCGGTCTCAGTCCCATGAGACCGCTGATCCGCAAGCCATCCTCAACGGCCGTCGCGCAGTCCGATCCCGCGCCGCCGGTCGACCCTGAGCTGCTCATTCAGCGCGATCGGCTGATCGAGCGCTTCGCGGTCATGCAGTCCGAGCTGGGAGGGCTGTTCTACGAGATGGCGATCCGCGACCACATCCGCATGGACGTCCTGATGCCCAGGGCGGCCGAGCTCCAGCGCGTCGATTCCGAGCTCGGCCAGCTGCAGCGATTGATTGATACCGGTGCCACGAGCGTCGGGGGCAACTGTCCCGCGTGTGGTGCTGTCTACGCCCACGGTGCCGCGTTCTGCGCGCAGTGTGCGCACGCGCTGACCGAGCCAGCATGATCTCCTGGCTGCGCTCAATCCGTCTGACCCCGAAGCAGCTCGCGATCGTCGCGATCGCCTCGGCGCTGGCCACGGGGCTGATCATCGACGCCGCGGCCGGCAGCAGCGGGGTGCCGACCGCCATGATCGTGGCGCTTCGCCATCGGGTGGTGGTCCATACCGTGGCCAGCCGCACGCCCGCACCAGCAGCCGCGCCAAGCGGCGGTGCCAACGCCGCGAGCAGCCCACCGACCAGCACCCCCAGCTCGTCGGCCGCCAGCGCCCCGGCCCCTGCCTCGTCCCCCGCGGTTTCGACCGACACGGCCGACAGCAGCGATAGCAGCGCCGGCGGGGATACCAGCGCCGGCGGGGATAGCAGCGACAGCACCGATACCGGCGACAGCGGCGGCAGCGCGAATTCGGCCGGGACGGGCACGAGCACCACGCCGGCTGCCTCGACCACGCCGCCCAAACCGACCTACAAGGTCAAACACGTGTTCGTGATCGCCCTCTCGACCACGACCTATCGGGCGACCTTCGGGCACGGCTCGGTCGCCCATTACCTGAACGACACCCTGCGGCGACGCGGGACGCTGCTGAGCGGATATGAGACGCTCGGGCCGGCGGAGCTCCCCGACTACTTTGGGATGATCGGCGGACAGGCGTCGAACCCCGACACGCGGGCCGACTGCCCGATCTATGCCGAGTTCCCCTCTGGAGCCAAAGCCGCCGCGGACGGACAGATCAGCGGACGCGGGTGCATCTACCCGAACACGGTGCTGACGATCGGCGATCAGGTCACCGCATCGGGGAAGGTGTGGAAGGGCTACATCGACGACATGGGTAGCTCGCCGTGTCTGCATCCAAACTCGGGCGCGGTCGACAACGTGCCGCTGCCGGGAGCCGGAAGCCAGTACGCGACTCGCCATAACCCGTTCATCTACTTCCACTCGCTGCTGGACCTCGGCGATTGCAGCAGCGACGACGTGAGCCTCGATCGTCTGCCGCAGGCCCTGCATTCCGTCGCCGCGACGCCGACCTACGCGTTCATCGCTCCGGGCACCTGTGACGACGCGCTGGCGTCGGCGTGCCCCGACGGCCACCCCGGAGGGCTGGCCGGCGAGGACGCGTTCTTGAAGCTCTGGGTGCCCCGCATCCTCGCCTCGCGCGCGTACCAGCGCGATGGGGCGCTGATCATCGCCTTCACGACGAGCCCGCGGGCGCCGGACACCTCTGCTCACCAGCGCCCGGTCCGCACCGGGGCCCTGATCCTGTCGCGCTACGCCAAGCGGGGGAACACTGTCTCGGCCCCGTATAACCCGTACTCGATCCTGCGCTCGGTCGAGGACCTGTTTGGCTATACGCCGCTTGCGCACGCGAATACCGCCGCGTCATTTGTGAGCACCGCGCTGCCGGGCGCTGCGGTCACGACGCCCTGAATTCTCGGCCACTCAGGCGCTGTGCCCGGGTACAACGCGTTGGCCCGCTACAGTCTCGGGCCGTCGTGACCTCAAGCGCACCGCTCGATCCCAAGCACCGCAGCCACGCCCTCACCGAGGGTCCCGAACGCGCGCCCGCGCGGGCCTACCTGAAGGGGATCGGCTATGACGACGATGCGCTCGCGCGCCCGATCGTGGCGGTCGCCAACACGTGGATCGAAACGATGCCGTGCAACTTCCACCTGCGCGCGATCGGCGCCAAGGTCAAGGAAGGGATCCGCGCCGCCGGCGGCACGCCGATGGAGCTCAACACGATCGCCATCTCGGACGGGATCACGATGGGAACGCCGGGGATGCGGGCCGCGCTGGTCAGCCGTGAGGTGATCGCCGACTCGATCGAACTGGTCTGCGACGCCCACATGTTCGACGCGGTGATCGCGATCAGCGGCTGCGACAAGACGATCCCGGGCACCGTGATGGCCTTGTGTCGCCTCAACGTCCCCAGCCTGATGCTCTACGGCGGCTCGATCATGCCCGGTCACTACCACGGGGAGCAGGTGACGATCCAGGAGGTGTTCGAGGCCGTCGGGGCACACGCGTCAGGACGCATCACCGATGCCGAGCTGACCGAGATCGAAGACGCGGCCTCACCGGGAGCCGGCGCGTGCGGTGGACAGTTCACGGCCAACACGATGGCGATGGCGTTCGAGGTGCTGGGAATCTCGCCGGCGGGCTTCTCGATGGTGCCGGCCGAGAACCCGAGAAAATCGATCGTGGCCACCGAAGCCGGCGCGCTGCTGATGGACGTGCTGGCCCGCGGGCTGCGCCCCAGCGACATCATCACCCGCGAGAGCTTGGAGAACGCGATCGCGGCGATCGCCTGCAGCGGCGGCTCGACCAACGGCGTCCTGCACCTGTTGGCGATCGCCAAGGAGATGGGGATCGAGCTCTCGATCGACGACTTCGACCGGATCAGCGCGCACACGCCGCTGCTGTGTGACCTGAAACCGGGCGGGCAGTACGTCGCCCCCGACCTCTACGAGGCGGGAGGCGTCCCGCTGGTGATGAAGCGGCTGAAGCAGGCCGGGATCCTCCACGAGGACGCGATCACCGTCACCGGCCGTACCGTCGGCGAGCACGCGGACGCGGCACAGGAGACCGACGGCCAGCGCGTTGTGCGGCCGCTCGATGATCCGATCAAGCCGACCGGCGGACTGGCCATCCTGCGCGGGAACCTGGCCCCCGACGGCTGCGTGGTCAAGCTCGCCGGGCACGAGCGGGTCCTGCAGACGGGCCCGGCGCGAGTGTTCGAGTCAGAAGAGGACGCGATGGCGGCGGTGACCTCCTCGAGGATCCAGGCCGGTGACGTGATCGTGATCCGTAACGAGGGACCGGCCGGCGGCCCGGGGATGCGCGAGATGCTGGCCGTGACCGCAGCGCTCGTCGGCCAGGGTCTGGGGGAGGACGTCGCCCTGATCACCGACGGACGCTTCTCCGGCGCCACGCACGGGCTGATGGCCGGCCACGTCGCGCCGGAGTCGATTCGTGGCGGCCCGATCGGGCTCGTGCGCGACGGCGATCAGATCACGCTCGACGTCGCTGCCCGCCGGCTCGACGTCGCGCTGTCTGAGGCCGAGTGGGCGGAGCGGGCGCAGGCGTACCAGCCTCCGGACAGGCCATACCCAGGGGTCGCGCTGGCCAAGTACGCGCGGCTGGTCTCAAGCGCGGCTGAGGGCGCCGTCACCCGCTGAGCTCGTCGGATCCTCACCCTGACCTGCGCGGCTACCTGCCGGGCCTCGAGCCCGAACGTCGCGTCACCGATTGGGGGCGGTCCGAACGCCTCGAGGGCCTGGTCGATCGGACGCTGTACGAGTTCCTCTACCGCTACTGGTTCCGCACCGAGATCGAAGGCGTCGAGCACGTCCCGACTGAGGGCGGCGCGCTCCTGGTGGCCAATCACGGCGGCGCCGCCCCGACCGGCGGCCCGATGATCGCCAAGGCGCTCAAGGAGAGCGGGCATCAGCTGCGCCCCCTGCACCTCCTCACCGACCCGCCCCTGCAGGGGTTTCCCGGCCTCGGCATGCTGTTCACCAAGCTCGGGGCAGTGCCTGACCACCCCGACAACGTGCACCGCCTGCTGTTCGACGAGCGCCAACTCGTGCTCGCCGTGCCGGAACGGGCACAGGCTGCCGGGAAGGCGGTCGGGGAGCGCCATCGCGTCCGCAGCTTCGAGCACGGCGCCTTCGTCCAGGCCGCCGTCAAAGCCGGCACGCCAATCGTGCCGATCGCCGTGTTGGGCGCCCAGGAGGCGTCGCCGCTGTTCGGTCGCATCGATCCGCTCAGGCGCCTGAGCCGGCTTCCGCGGGTTCCGCTCACTGCCGGGTTCCCGTTGCCGGCGAAGTTCAGGATCCGGTTCCTGGCCCCGGTGGGCACAAGCGAGCTCAGCCGGGTGGCCCCGGACGGCGCCGCCGTGCAGGCCCTGGCCGAGGCAGTTCGCTCGGTGATCGACGCGAACCTCCTCCAGATGACCGCTGCGCGGCGCAGCGTGTGGCTCGGGTAGGCGCGGATCCGTGGACGAGACCTGGTCATGGGCATGGATTCGCGTCGCATCCTGATCACCGGGGTCTCGCGCCCGGAAGGGGGGCGCCTGGCCCAGTGGCTCGAACGTCAGCCTGGCGTCGAGGCGATCGTCGGGGTCGACACGCACGACCCCAAGCACGCGTTCGAGCTGACCGAGTTCGTCCGCGTCGATCCGCGACACCCGCAGTTTGGCCGGATTCTTCGCGCCGCGGCGATCGACACGGTGGTCGACACCCGCCTGGTCGACGATCCGCTCAGGATCTCGCTGAAGGACGCCCACGAGGTCAACGTGACGGGGACGATCAGCATGCTCGCCGCGTGCGGTGGACCGGGCTCCCGCGTGCGCAAGCTGGTGTTCAAGTCCTCCGCTCAGTATTACGGCGGCGATCCCGGCCAGCCCGCATTCCTCAGTGAGGAGATCGGGAGGGCGCACCCACCGAGGACGGCGATCGAGAGCGACGTCGTGGCGGCGGAGGGCGCGGTGGAGTCGTTCGCTGCGCGCCACCCCGCCAGCACGGTCACCGTCCTGCGGATGGCCGACCAGGTCGGCGCCGAGGCACGCTCGTCATATCTGTCGCTGCTGGCACTGCCGGCGGTGCCCTCACTGCTCGGGTTCGATCCCCGCTGCCAATTGATCGACGAGGAGGACGTGGTCGGGGCGCTCGCGCACGCCGTCGCCCACAACCTGCCCGGGACCTACAACGCTGCGGCCGACGGCGTCCTCGCCCTGTCAGAAGTCGCGTCGCTGCTCGGCAAGCCGCTGCTGCCGGTGTTGCCGCCGTGGGGTGCGGGGCTGGCCGCCGGCCAGTTACGCCGGCTGGGACTGCGGATCCCGGTCGAACTGCTGGGTCAGTTGCGGTTCGGGCGCGGTCTGGACAATCGTCGCCTCAAGGCGACCGGCTACACCTATCGATACACGACGCGCGAGGCCGTGCTCAAGCTCCATGCCCAGCACAGCGCGCGCCCGCTACTGGGCAGCGGCGGCGACTCCTACCACTACGAACGCGAGGTCGAGGAGTTCCTGCGCTGGAGCCCCAGCGTGCACCGCGCCCCGATGGCCGGCGGGTCGAGTGCGGACCCGCCTGAGCACGCCCAGCCCGGCTCCTACGACGAGCTGAGCGCCGGTGAAGTGATCGAGATCATCGCCTCGCTCGAGTCCGACGCGTTAACCCGCCTGCGCGGCTACGAAGCGTCGCACATGGCTCGCCAGGCCGTGCTGGAGGCGCTCGACGGCCGACTGGCCCAAAGCAGGGATCTGAGTCCGAGCGATGAATGACATCTTGCAGGCATCCGATCGGTTCGGTTGGCTTTTGCCGCCGGAGCGGCGGACGGTTAGAATTGGTGCCGCGGATGAGTGATCTCTAGTGGCGAATGTCTCATATCTACGACCTTTGGGGGGCGCTCGATCGGCCGCCAAAAGCCAGCGTGCGCAGGACGCGCCGCCTCGGCGGTTCCGGCGTGGGCGCTACATCGTCGGTGCCGGGCTACTCCTGGTGATCGGGATCGTGGCGGCGGGCGCGCTCGTGCTCGTGTCCGCGCGGGCGAGCTTGACCTCCGATTCCACCGCCCTGGCCAGCGTCGGGCTGCCGCTCGGTGGCGGCAAGATCGAAAGCGTCACCGTCGTCACCGGCCCCCACCAGCAGCGGATCCCGGTTGTGGTCCGAGGCGACAAGATCTGGCCTCAGGGAAAGGTGCCCGCCGACGAGGTCGTGTCGCTCCAGGTGGTGGTCAAGCGGCCGGGCTGGGTCGCGTGGCTCGCGGGAAGCACCCAGCGACTGGCACTGACAATGCGGACGCCCGTCGCCAGCCTGCGGTCGCACTATCTGACGGTCAAAGCCGGAGCCCCGCTCAGTCTGCAGTTCAAGCAGCCGATCAAGGTGATCTCCTACGGTTCGGCCGGCACGCTCAATTCGGCCGGCAGGCTCAAGCGTCACGTGCTCGCGACTCCGCAGAGCGTGGTCACCCTGCCGCGTAGCTCATCGGCCGGGACGCTGTTTGTCTCCGCCGCCCCGCGCATCTGGGAGAGCTCCAAGCGGGCGTTGATCAGCTGGTTCCCGGCCGGCGCTGCGGCCACCGCCGTGGCCGATCCGGCTCCCGGCACCCAGATCGAGCCGGGCACGCCCATTACGCTCACCTTCTCCAAGCCGCTCTCCCAAGCGCTGGGCTCGCACCGGCCGCCCATTTCTCCGAGCACCCAGGGGTCGTGGCACACCCTCAACAGCCATACGATCATCTTCAGGCCGGAGGGCTACGGCTACGGGCTCGGCGCCAAGGTGACGATTGCGCTGCCCGGAGGTGTGAAGCTGGTGGGCGGACAGCAGGCCGGCACCTCCGATGGCGGCACGTGGATCGTTCCGCCCGGTTCGACGGTCCGCCTCCAGCAGATGCTGGCATTGCTCGGCTACCTGCCGGTTCGCTTCAAGTACCACGGACCTGCGGTCAAGCTGACGCCTCAAGCGCAGGAGGCCGCGGCGGTCAAGCCGCCGGCGGGCAGGTTCTCGTGGCGCTATCCCAACACGCCGGCGGCCCTGGTCAGCTTCTGGGAGCCGGGTGCGTCGGGCGTCGTGACCCGCGGTGCGCTGATGGCGTTCGAGACCGATCACGATATGACGGCCGACGGGGTCGCTGGTCCCGCGGTGTGGCGGGCGCTGATCAACGCCGTGATCGCCGGGCACCCATCCAGCTTCGGCTACACGTTCGTGTCCGTCAGTGAGGGCTCACCGGAGACGCTCAACCTCTGGCACAGCGGCAAGACGGTGCTGAGCACCCCGGTGAACACGGGTATCCCTGAGGCCCCCACCGCCACGGGCACCTACCCCGTGTTCGAACACCTGACGGTGACGACGATGAGCGGGACCAACCCGGATGGCAGCACGTACAGCGATCCGGGCATCCCGTGGGTCAGCTACTTCAACGGGGGGGACGCGTTGCACGGCTTCATCCGTTCGTCATACGGCTTCCCCCAGAGCCTCGGGTGCGTCGAGATGCCGTACGCCACCGCCGGAGCGGTATTCCCGTACACGCCCGTCGGAACCCTGGTCAACGTCACCTAGACCGGCGCTCGGCGCGCGCGGGCACCAGCCGTGGCGTGGTCGGACGGGTGCGGGCGCGCGGAGGGTGAGAAGCAGGGCTGATCGCGAGCACGGCGAATAGCCACCAGGCCAGTGCCCGCCTCGCCGATACAGTCCCCACGGACAGACGACACGGACGCCGTCTCACCGTCGTGGCGGGCGGCGCTGGACGCGTTTGAGCAGGATCTACGCCGGCGCGCCGTCGCGCCGAAGACCCAGATCGCGTACTCGATCGACAGCCGGCAGTTCGCCCGCTGGGCCAGCTCGAGGCAGCTCACGCCGACCTCGATCGAGGTCCGCGCGCTGCGTCGGTACGCCGCCAGCCTGTCAGAAAGCGGCCAGGCTCCCGCGACCGTCGCCCGTAAACTGGCTTCGTTACGGGGACTGTTTCGGGCTCAGGTCGAGCTCGGGGCACGATCGGAGAACCCGGCCGAGCTGCTCAGCTCTCCGAAGCGAACGCAGCGCCTGCCGCGTGTGCTCAAGGCCAGCGAGGTCGCCGCGCTGCTCGACCGGATCCCGGCCACGACGGCGCTGGAGCTGCGCGACCGCTCGCTGTTCGAGCTCGCGTACGCGTCCGGCCTGCGCGCCGAGGAGCTCGTGCGACTCGACGTCGAGTCGGTCCAGTTCGACTCGGAGTCGGTGCGCGTAGAGGGCAAGGGCGGCCGCACCCGCCTGGTGCCGGTCGGTGAGCACGCGCTAGGCGCGTTGCAGCGCTACCTGGCCCGCGGTCGTCCGGCGCTGGCGCTGGCCCACCAACCGGCCCTGTTCCTGTCCAAGTCGGGCCGGCGGCTGAGCACATCCGACATCCGGCGACGGCTGCAGACG
>Ga0302326_10004695_pt1 | contig 31475 bp, 25 predicted proteins | sample Palsa_T0_3_FD_202264 | JGI IMG/M metagenome (GOLD analysis project Ga0302326, IMG submission 202264) | Peat permafrost microbial communities from Stordalen Mire near Abisko, Sweden - Palsa_T0_3 | ecosystem: Environmental > Terrestrial > Soil > Palsa > Peat permafrost | place: Sweden: Abisko...
CGCTCTCCGATCGTACGCACCTCGACTGGGTGAATGGACAGATACACCAAAGCGGTGGCCCGCGCCGTCAAGCACGGACCACCGCCCGGTCACTTCACTTCGCGTCTATCGGCCTAGGGGTAGAATTCGTTCACCCCGCTGACGGTGATTTCGTGGCCCCCGAGGATCGCGGAGAACTGCCCGCTCGCCAGGTTGTTGGACCCGCCCGTAACCGACGCGTTTTCGCCTTCGGCCTTGACAAGATAGCCACCGCTGACCGAGGCTTCTTTACCGTTGGCCAGGTTGACGCCGCCACCGCTGACCGAGGCCTGCGTACCGCTCGCGGCGCTCTCGTAGCCACCGCTGACTGAGGCCTGCAAGCCGTCGGCGGTGTTGAAGTAGCCGCCGCTGACGGAGGCCTGTTCGTTGCTGGCGAGGTTTCCATAACCCCCACTCACGGACGCCTCGGTGTAGCTGGCCGTGTTTTTGAGCCCACCCGTCACCGAGGAGAACAGCCCTGTGGCGCCGTTTTCCAGGCCCCCCGTCACAGAGGACACCTGGCCTTCGGCGTTACCCAACTCGCCGCCGCTTACCGAGGAAGCCTCACCTGCGGCTTTGCCTTCAACGCCCCCGCTTACCGAGGAATAGAAGCCGCCGGCGTCGTTCAGGAAGCCCCCGCTCACCGAGGAACCGTATTCTGCGGATTTGTTCTCATAGCCTCCCATCGCCGAGGAAACCACGCCGATTGCTTCGTCGGACTGGCCGCCGCTCGTTGAGGCGTATGCGCCGGTGGCTTTGTTCTCGTAGCCGCCGCTCGCCCAAGCATACGTGTTCTTGGCTTCGTCGCCATAGCCACCGCTGACCGAGGATTCGAGGCCACTTGCGGTGTTGCTGTAACCGCCGCTCGCCCACGAGTGTTCGCCAGAGGCCGTGTCGAGCTTACCGCCGCTGACCGAGCTGTATGCGCTCTTGGCCACGTTGGATTCCCCGCCTGTCACCGACGCTTTTGCCCCTGAAGCCGTGTTGTAGCGACCGCCGGTCACCGAAGCAGCTTCGCCACTCACCGTGTTTCTAGCCCCCGCGATGAGCCCGCCGTAGTTTGTGAAGGCCTGCCCGATTGTTCCCAGGACGAGGTTGTTGGATCCCGTCTGCGTACCCGGTTCTTCGTTGATACCAATGACGAGGTTGCCCAGCCCGTTGAGTTCAGCCTCTTTAGCGGCCCCTGATACGACCTGCACGTTGCATTTGGTGAACTGAACCGTCGGCTTTTTGTCGATGCCAGAGGCAACAAATTTGATGCAGGGAAGGATCGAGAGCAGGGTTGCCTTGTCTTCCGTCGTCAGGCCCGCGAACGTACCTTCTTTTCCTTCTTTGCCTTCTTTGCCTTCTTTCCCGGCCACGCCTTCTTTACCGGCTTTCCCTTCTTTGCCTTCTTTGCCTTCTTTGCCTTCCGCTCCCAGTTCGGTCAGCGTAAAGCCCGTTTTACAGGTGGTCCCCGCGCTAGGCGTAACGATCGCCGTGTTTTCCGCGGTTGGCACGCACACTTTTGTCCCGCCCGCGGCCATCGCGCTACCGGCCAGCACGAGCAGCAAGCCAGCCGCCAAACCCACGCCCCAAAGAGCCTTCAATACTCGCATCACACAGCCTCCACGTTCAAGGTGCGGGCGAACCCAGGCGCCGCCCACGAAGACGCAATACAGATCCGAAAACCTACTATCAGAACCATGTATTTGTGAACATTGTTTGATATACGGTGCGCAAATTTTCCGCAAATTGCGGGAAAAGCCATGGCGAGGAGGCGGAGCGGCAACGGCCGCCGCCTGTCGTGCCCAGCTTGTTGGCCTCACTTATAGGTGTAGTTGTCACCGGCGCTGGCGGGGCTGGTCCCCCCCGAGTCGATGACGAACAGGTTGAAGGTACCGGCTTTCGCTGAGCCGCCGGTGGCGCCCGCGGCCACCCCCGGAACGCAAAGCAGAGCAAACACCGCAGCGATCACGACCGGACGAAGACGACCCACCCGGGGCGCCCCTGGGCGAATGCTCACAACAACCGCTGTCCGTGCCGTCATCAGATCTCCCGCATTCACACCGATGCCCACCACTTTTGGGCCGGGCAAGACTACCCAGATCTCACTCGAAGTCAATCACTTGTGTGCATGAGGTGGCTCCGCCCCGCGCCCCGGCCAACCCGGGGCGCGGCCCTCTCAACGAACGATCCTCGCTATGACAACGTGAACGGCAGCGAGACCAGCAGCGGGTCGGAGCTGGTGGAGAATTTCGCTTCCTGGGCGCCGGCCGTGCCATCGTTGGTCACGCCCTTGATCCTGAACGTCACCTGGTCACCCGCCGCCACGTTCGTGCTGACGACAAACGTCACACTGTTCGTACCCGTGAGGGCCGGCGTGGTGTAGGAGTAGCCATTGGCTTTTGTGGTCACGTCTTCGACTTCGTATTCGTAATAGGCCGTCGGCAGCACCGTACCGCTCGGCGCAGTGAACGTCACCGTCGAGTAGTAGGCGGTAAGGCCGTTCGTGGCCGTGAAGTTGGTCGTATAGGTCACGCCGGTAGCGCTGGGGGTCGGATTGTTCAACCCGAGGGCGCCGCTCTGCACTTTGGTTTCCGCTGTGAAGCTGATACTGCGATTCACCGTAGCCCCATCGGAGCTGGTGGAGATACCGACGTTATGCGCGCCAACGGTCGACGTGTTGGACACCCCGTTGACTATGACCTGCACTTCGTCGCCGGCCGCGACTTCTGTATTGGGCGTGATCGTCACGCTGTTGCCCGACACAGCGACGGTCGGACAACCACCGCCCGACAGGGTCGTGTTGTCATAGAACGTGTACGAGCAGCTGTTTGTCGGGAGGGTCGTGCCCGCCGGAGCGGTCAGAGTCACGGTCGAGCGCCCACTCTCGAGCGCGTGCGTGGCGATGAAGCTATCCGTGTAGGTCACCCCTGTCGCACTCACCGAAGTCGAACTGAGCGATACCAAAGCAGACCCGACAGACGACGGTTTCGTGAAGTTGACGGCCTGGTTGACGGGCGTAGGATCGGAGCTCGTCGATATACTCACATTCGTCGAACCTTCCGTCGAGGTGTTACTCACCCCGAGCACCGTGACAGTCACCCGATTGTAACCACCTCTAGCAGAAACATAGTCGGTGGGAATCGTGACAGTGCTGCCACCCCCCGTCACCGTGGGCGTCTCGCAAGTATAGGAGGCGCCGGTCGTTACATTCGTCACAGTGTAGTTACAGCCCGAGGAAGGGAACGTCGTCCCCGTCGGTGCCGTCAGGGTGATCGTCGAAACGCCGGTAGAGCCACCGGTCATACTATTTTTCGGCACGAAACTCGCGATGTAGGTCACGTCCGTCGCGTTCACCGCGCTCGAGCTGAGCGTCACCGAGGAGCTCGTGACGGACGTCGGCGCCGTGAAGACGATCGACTGACTGACCGGCGCCGGATCAGAGCTTGTCGACACGCTCACATTCGCCGAGGCGACCGTCGAGGTGTTGCTCACCCCATACACCGTAACGGTCACCCGGTTATAATCGCCTCTAGCGGAAACACTGCTGGTGGCAATCGTGACAGTGCTGCCACCCCCTGTCACCGTCGGCGTCTCGCATCCATTCGATGCGCCCGTCGTAACGTTCGTCACATTATAGTCGCCGCAACTCGTGGGGAAAGTAGTCCCCGCTGGCGCTGTCAGAGTGATCGTCGAATAGCCAGCGGTCATGCTGTTTTTCGGTACAAAGCTAGCGGTGTAAGTCACGTCCGTCGCATTTGTCGAGGTCGAGGTAAGCGACAGCGAGGCAGACCCTACCGAGGTTGGTGCTGTGAAGTTGACTTTCTGTTCGAAGGGCACCGGATCAGAGCTCGTCGATATGCTCACGTTCGCCGAACCTTCCGTCGACGTGTTGCTCACCCCATACACCGTGACAGTCAACCGATTGTTACCAGCCGTGGCAGAAACCGCGTAAGTGGGAATCGTTACAACACTCCCACCGCCTGACACCGTGGGCGTCTCACACGTATAGGACGCGCCAGTCGTTTCGTTCCTGACGGTGTAGTTACAGCCCGAGGAAGGGAACGTCGTCCCCGTCGGCGCAGTCAGCGTGATCGTCGAGTAGCCACCGGAATAGCCACCCGTCATAGCATTGTGCGGCACAAAGCTAGCGGTGTAAGTCACATCTGTCGCGCTCGCCGATGTTGAGGTAAGCGCCACATAAGCCGATCCGACCGATGTCGGCGCCGTGAAGTTGACTGCATCGCTGACGGGTGTCGGGTCGGAACTCGTCGACATACTCACGTTCTGGGAGCCTGTCGTCGACGTGTTACTCACTCCATTCACCGTGACAGCCACACGGTTGTTACCAGCCGTCGCAGAAACATTGTAGGTGCCGATCGTGACACTGTTGTTTGTCGTTGACCCACCCACCATCGATAGCGTAGGTGTCTCACATGTATACGATGCACCAGTCGTCACATTTACCACGGTGTAGTTACCACAACCAGAGCCGGGGAACGTAGTACCCGCCGGTGCCGTCAGAGTAATCGTCGAATAATTACCGGTCATGGCATTGTGCGGCACGAAGCTGGCGACATAGGTCACGTCTGTCGCACTCGTCGACGTCGATGTAAGCGACACAGAGGTAGACGCTACCGATGTCGGCGCTGTGAAATTGACCGCCTCGCTGACGGAAGCCGGATCGGAACTCGTCACCATACTCACATTCTGCGAACCAGTCGTCGACGTGTTGCTCACCCCGTACACGATCACCTGCATATTGTTGCCGGCGCTCGCGCTGTAGTAATACATGGGAATCACAACGCTATTACCGCCCGCCGATACTTTCTCCGTCTCACAGGTATATGACTGGCCCGTCGTTTCATCCTTCACCGTGTAGACGCAGCCAGAGGAGGGGAACGTCGTGCCTTCTGGGGCTGTCAGGGTGATCGTCGAGTAGCTCCCCGTAAGCGCATTGGTGGCAATAAAGTTTGCCGTATAGGTGACATCTGTCGCGGTGGTCGAGGTCGAGCTCAGCGCCACCGAAAACGAGCCAACCTTCGTCGGCGCCGTAAAGTTGATCGCCTGGTTGAACGCAGCCGGGTCGGAACTCGTTGACACGCTCACGTTCTGTGAGCCGGTCGTCGAGGTGTTGCTCACCCCATTCACCGTCACAACCAAGTTGCTGCCGGCGCTAGCGCCGTAAGCGTTCATCGTAATCGTGGCGCTGTTGCCAGCTTCGGACACCGTCGCCGGGTCACACGTGTCCGACTGGCCAGTCGTTTCGTTCGTCACAGCGTAGACGCATCCGGAGGACGGGAATGTCGTTCCCGCGGGCGCAGTAAGCGTGATCGTCGAGTAGTTGGCCGTGAGCGCATTGGTGGGCGTGAAGCTCGCTTTGTAGGAAACCTCCGTTGCGGTGGTCGAGGTCGAGCTGAGCGCCACCGAAAACGAGCCAACCTTCGTCGGCGCCGTGAAGTTGATCGCCTGGTTGAACGCAGCCGGGTCGGAACTCGTTGACACGCTCACGTTCTGTGAGCCGGTCGTCGAGGTGTTGCTCACCCCATTCACCGTGACGACCATGCTGTCGCCCGCGCTCTCGCTGTAATAATAGATCCCGATCGTCGCCCTGTTGTTCGTCAACGATCCGCCCACCGCCGACAACGTCGCTGACTCACAAGTGTAGGACTGATGCGTGCGCGTATCGGTAACCGTGTAGTTGCTGCACGACGAAGCTGGGAAGGTAGTCCCCGCCGGCGCGGTCAGCGTGACCGTCGAGTAGCTTCCCGTAAGCGCATTGGTGGGCTTGAAGCTCGCCGTGTAGGTGACGTCGGTCGCGGTGGTCGCGGTCGAGCTCAGCGCCACCGAGGCAGACACTACGGAGGTGGGAGCCGTGAAGTTGATCGCCTGGTTGACGGTGGTGGGGTCGGCGCTGGTGGCGATACCGACATTCTGCGAGCCGACGGTCGACGTGTTGCTGACGCCGTTGACGGCCACGACGAAGTGGTCGCCGGCGTTGGCGCCGATGCTCGTGGTGATGGTCACTTCGTTTTCCCCGACGGAGACGACCGGCGTCCCGCCGTTACCGGTCTGATGCGTTCTCGGGTCTTCGACGGAGTAGTCGCTACTCGACGCTGGGAACTTAGTCCCCGCGGGCCCGATCAGCGTGATTTTCGAGCTGCTCGCCGTGAGGGAATGCGTCGAGACGAAGCTCGCCGAGTATCGGACCTGAGTCGCGTTGGTCGAGGTCGAGCTGAGCGTCACGTTCAATGAACCCACTTCCGTCGCGAGCGCCGGCGCAGCGGAGATCCCCGCGAACGCGAATCCAATGACGAGGGCCACCAGCGGTGCCCTCCAGCGCGGTGCCTTGCCGGACGTGGACAGGTGCCGACGGCGGATGCTGCGAGAGATCGTCATCATGACGGTGTGGGCCCCCTTGGGCTTCGCTTTCAATGGCCGGACTACGCGAGCGTGGGCGCCTACGCCCAGAGGTCCGCGCGTATCATAGGATTGCTAAGGGCGCAAACTTATACAAACCACACCAAGCTTGTCAAGACCTGCGCACAAACTTTTTAAACAAGGTCGGTTGTGGTGCCTGTATTGGCATGTAACGAGGGCTCAGCGGATCAGGATCGGCCCGATCATCGCAGCAGCCGACACTATGAACGCCGTTGGCAAGCCAAACTGGCTAGCCGTTTGAACGTGCTGGGGTCTGCAACGACAGACGGCGGAAGGCGGTGACGTTGATTCCGACGAGGCGGCGAGCAAGCACGACGAGCGTCGTGTTCCAGAGCACGAGGCTGGCGGCAAACGCGATCGCACCTCCGGTGACACCGAGCGGGGGAACCAGCACGATGGCGAGCACAACATTGGCGACCAGACCGGCGGCCACGCCACGCACCGCGATACGCTCCTGGCCGGTCATGAGCAGGACGTTCCCCGACGGTCCAGCCGCCGCATTGACCAGCTGGCCGAGCGCGAGGATAACGAGCGCTGTAGCGCCCGTCTGAAAGCTGGCGCCGAAGAGATCGAGATAGAGGTGGGGGAAGACCATGAGCGCCACGGCCATCGGGGCTGACACGAAGAGAGTCACGCGGGCCATCTGTTCGGTCGTGTGCTCGAGACCCTGCTGGTCGCCACGCGCATGCAGACGCGCGATCGCGGGTGCAAGCGGCATGTTGGTGGCGATAAGCACCAAGACGATCACTTCCGCGGCCTTCTGGACAACGCTATACACGCCGGCCGCCCGAGACCCGTCGAGCGCTCCTACCAGCAGCGTCGTGGCGTAGTTATTGGCCGCCCACACACCGGCGATCAACATCATCGGCAGCGAAGCACGCAGCCACTCGCGCGTGACAAACTCCGGGCGAACCGAACGCAGTGCAGCCGGGATCGCCCGTTTGAGAAACAGAGCGCCGACGACAAAGGCCACCGCCACGCCAGCCACGTTTGCCATGAGCGCGGTTGTGGGTGTGAGCCTCCCCACAATCTGCAGCGCCACGACACTAACGATGATCAGCAGCGGTCTGATCAGGAACTCCGGGAGCTGCCCCCTCACGACACGACCAAATGCCTGCATCGCCCCTTGACGCAGCAACGTAAGCGCTGTGATCGGAACGAGCAACATGGCCACACAGAACGGAGCACGAGCCGACGGCGACAACCACGCGACCGCAACGATCGCCCCGCCCGCAGCGATCGTTGTCGAGGTGAGCAAGACCAGCTGGTTGGCGCGGAACAGTAGACCCTTCATCAACGACCACCGCTCCTGTACCTCGTAGACCGCAATACCGCGGACCAAGAAGGTATTGAGGCCTAGGATCGCCGGGGTCAGTAGGAAGCTAGACCATGCGAACGCAAGCGCGTAAAGGCCATAACCCTCGCTGCCGAGAAAGCGCGCCAAGAGCACGGCCAGCACAAAGGTCATCACTCCCGACGCTCCTTGCAACACCGCGGTGCCGGAGGCACTTACGAGCAGCCGTCTGATGGAGGGTCGCCCCGGCGTGGCGACGGCGTCTATGTCGCCCTGCGTAGACGAGCTGTCCTCCTCTGAGTCGGCTGAGGCTTGATCCATGTCTTGGCCGACCTCGACCGCCGGTCGAGTCACCAAAGCCGACCCATTCGCGCGAACGTCAATTCAAAGTCGCGGCACATGCTGGCCACCGAGGCGCGGCGTCAGGTCTTGACGGTCGGTGCAGGCTTCTCGGCTGAGACGGCGCCGTTGGCCGACGACCCGCCGCCAGTGGACGGCGGCTCTGCCTTGAGCGGCTCAGGCTTGGCCTGAGAGTAGTCGTAAGCGTAGGAGTACGGAGCGTTGCGCCGCGCCTTGAAACCGTTTGCGATCACTCCGAGTAGCGGAGCGCCAGCGCCCGCCAGCGTCTCGTGCAAACGCTCGGCGACATCACGACGGTTACGACCGACACGACCCACGATCACGACACCGTCGACCTTGGACAGCAACGGGAATGCATCCGAGACCGCCGTAAGCGGCGGCGTGTCGATCACGACCAGGTCATACGTGGTCTTGGCTCGCTCGAGCAGCGTCTCCATCGCATGACTCTCGATCAGCTCCCCCGGGTTCGGTGGTAGCGCCGCACCCGCCACGAGCACGTCGAAGGTCCGTCCCCTGGCGCCATCACCGGACGGCAGCGCATCCAGATCGATTGCCTGAGTCGCCTCGCCCATCATCACAGCCCCGATCAACACATCCGCAAGACCTGGGCCAGATTGCACGTTGAGCTGCTTCGCAAGCGTAGGGCGGCGCAGATCGGCCTCCACGAGCAGCACCCGCGAGCCCATCGTCGCCGCTGCCCCAGCGAGATGACGCGCGATCGTCGTCTTGCCATCGCCCGGAGCCGCGGACGCAACCAGCAAAGTTCGCAATTGCCGATCAACGTTGAAGTAGCGCAGGTGTGCCCGGATCAACTGGAAGGACTCTGCCTCACCCGCTGGAAGGACTGTCCGTGAATCATCGCCGCCTCTGATAGATCGCGACAAAGCAGAGCTCTCTGGGACGACACCGAGCAGGGGTAGGCCATATACCGCCTCGAGGTCTTTCGGCTCCCTGATTCTGCGATCGAAGCGCTCCAGCAGGAAAGCGAGACCCAGGCCGAGCAAGAGACCCAGCAGCGCGCCTAGAGCGGTGTTTCTGGACGTCTTTGGTGAGGACGGGGATGTCGGGACAGTCGCAGTCTGCGCGACTTCTACGTTACCGTTGCGCAGTTCGGCGAGCACCCCCAGCGATTGGGCGCGACCCTCCAAAGCAAGCCCGGAGGTGCTGACTTTCTGCTTCGGCGAGAGCGACGCGAGCTGCTTATCGACGAGCTTGAGGGCGGAGGCGTAGTAGGCGTGGTTGTTGTCCTGCTGCTCCTTGACGAAGATGCTGGTGTACGTGTTCGCGATTTCCGCCGAGAGTGCCGGAGAGGTCGCGGTGGCGGTGACGTCGACGACGTTCGATTCCCCCTGCCCACTCACGCTCAAGCCTTCGACAACCTTTTCCTTGGTCAACCCTCGCGCGAGCGGGGTTGCCGTCTTCGCCCGCGCGAGCTGATCAGCGGTCTTTTCAGCCATGTCGCCGAGATGAACGAGTTGGAGGTTGGTGCTCTGCTGAGACTGCTGGCTACCACCTGCGCCCAGGGCTTGCAAGCCCGCTGCCTGCTGATTCGTCTGGCTGTTGTTGAAGATGAGCGAGGCGGTCGCCGTGTACTTCTTGGCCTGGTGCTTGGAGAGCCCGTAGGCGGCCACCGCTGCTAGCACGATGCAGAGCAGGATCCATAGTGCGCGACGACGGAGGACGCCCAGAACCTGCTCGATGCTTAGGTTTGTTGTCTGCTCAGTGTCCACAAGTTGTCCTCTGCGCCGCATCCATGGGCTCAGGAACGAAATCGCCCGCCCGTGAGCTGCTCATTGAGCATTTCAAGGCTCAAAAGATAGAGCATGTCGTATTCTCGCGCGCGACCCCTGCCGTTACCGGCCACAAAGGATACGACAAAGTCCGAGGCAGCGCACAGCAAACGCAGGCCGTCTCGCTAAAACCTTTTGTGTGATCTGATACTAGCGGCCTAGCATCCGGGCTGCTCTGAGCGACCCACCTGCACTCCCGATGCCCGTTCGCCGCGCGGTCAACCCTCGAGGCCGAGGCCCGCCGTGCGATCCTCATATGCTGGCGATATTCGATCGAGGCGTCCCCCGCGGCACAACAGCTCAAATCACATGGAAGTAGGCTGATGCGAATCACCGATCGATTCTGGGACACGCTCCAATTCATCTATTACCCGGTCATCGAGCGGCTCCTGAAATAAACCTATATTCTCTTGCAGGACATCACGCGGCCATTCCCACCAAGCCAATGCGCTAAGGCGTGATGCCAGTGACTCGCTACAACGAAGTCGGATAGTCCTCGCTGGAACGCCTGCTACTATTGTATAGTCGGGCACATCGCGAGTCACCACTGCACCTGCGGCTATCACTGCGCCGTTACCAACAGTGAGGCCAGATAGGATGATTGCGTTGCAACCAATCCAAACATCGTGCCCGATGTGCAGGCGCTCTACTGAAAGCCCTGGATGGTCTACAAATCCTCCATCATCTGGGAGCCAGGGAAAAGTATGCGTTGTAGCTCGGTCGAGATGATGACCGCTTGCGCCTAAAGTGAGACCTCTGGCGCCGGAACAGAATCTCCCGATATCTGCCCCCGAAACAAATGAACCCTCACCTATATAAGAGTAGCAACCGATCCGGCTCTCATGGACGTGGGTATTGCCTTCAATGCGGACGGGCGCCTCGAGCACGGTAGCTTGGTCTAAATTGACCCCAGCCAAGAGCGCTACGCTATTGCCGCTCCGTCTAAGCTGCAAGGTCCGCATTTGTGCGGTAAGTTTTTGGGCTCCAATCATTAGCCGCGAGATGGTGCAGTCATGACTCCTGCTCGAGCCTTGTCATTTTTGGGCCTCGTCGGGGCTTGCCCACGGAGCAACGACCCCGAGAAGTGCGGCAAGCTGGTCAGCTTCCTGTGCAAAGTGTCCTCGGAGCCGTCCAAGTATTGCGGGAGCCGGTCCGGTTACACTCGCACCGCTACGCCGGTTCCACAGGTCGACCCGGTAGGCGAAGTGCTCGTAGCCACGTCTGATTCGACGCCTTCCACCTTCGGGTAGCGCCCGCCAAGCCGCACGCGTGGCCGAGTTGCGCGTAACCGCTCGCTGCAACCCTTGAGGACTCAAGGGGGCATGGGGGCTCATCCACGAGAACCGGCGCTCGGTTCCGCCAGCGCGATACCTTGTCCCGAGGTTGGCGGGAACGAAGTCAGACGTGACGCCTATGAACTCATGAACCCGGCGTAGCAGTTGTTCTGGAGCCAGCTCGAGTTCTTCCGTGAACACGACCAGAATCTGCTCACGCGGAAAGACATCGTAGTATCCGGCCAGAATCCGGCCATACTCTCCCCAGGTTATGTAGCTCGTCGTCTCCTTTGGATGACGGCGAGAGCGCTCGAGCGAATCTGGAGTCAGCAACTCGTCGATCGCCGCGTCGAACGAACGCTGCTCCAAGCCGTCCATCACCGCCATGCGGTGATGTGAGCGGGCGCGCTCGACAGGGTCGCGCAGGATCGCGATCAACCGCACGTCCGGCAAGCGCTCTCGTATTCGCGTCGGCACGGTGTGCACGTCATAGCGCTCAGCGGTCTCGGCGGATGGCGCCGCCGCTTCATAGACTCCACCAACCATGTATTGAGGTGACACGGTGCCCCACTTTCGCCCAGGCTCGACAAGGGCGGTCTTCCTCAGATAGCTGTCCCAACCGAGAGCGTACGCTCCGTCATGGCTGAAGTACGGCGCCTCCTTTCCAGGAGGCAAGCAGATCTCTGGATGACCCCTTAGATACTCAAAAAGCGAGGTCGTGCCTGCCTTCTGCGCACCTATGACGATAAAGTCGAGTGTGTCCTTCATGGCTTGCAACGGTATGCTACCTTACCGAACCGTGCCCATGATGTGCCGTCCACAACCAGCGTTGATTACATTCTAGCCACACTTGGCTAGCTGGATTCTGCAACCCCCTACCCTACCGAAAGCATCCCGTTGCTTTGCTTGGCGTATCCACTAATCCAAGGCTGAGCTCGTCAATCCGGAATCCGCTCGGGCGAGCCTCTCGCAAGGTACGACACGAATGGGGTAGGGCGGGTGGCGCACACCAGATGAGCCCCGTGCCACCGAGCAAGGCTCTAGTGTTGACGTGGACGCCCGATCAGAACACGAGGCAACTTTCACGAGCACTTGGAGCAAATCTGTTTGTGCCTAGTCCGGGACACCCCTCGTTGCCAGCCCCGGTACGTTACATGTTGCAGGCTCTACAAACTGCTCGGTTCGTTATTCGAACAAGGCCACGGGTAGTGATATATCAAGATCCTCCCTTTGTAACTGGAGCTGTTCTCATTTTTCTCCGACTTGGCCTGAACTTTGATATCTGCGCCAGTGCTCACTCAGGCCCATTCAACAATCCACGCTGGACGCGTTTCAAACTGTTCAGCCGCTGGGTTTTTAGTCGATGTAAGGGAATCTTTGTGCACAACGAGTTTATGTTGGAATGGGCACGTAGCTTTGGTGTGCCTACTCTCCTGCTGCGTTATCCCGGCTTCGCGCTTGCATCCGATATCGCACTTCAACCCGAGGTGCCTGGCGATCATATCCTGGTGCCGTTTAGCTACGAATTCGACGAGCCAGTGCGTGAGTTCCTAACGGCGGCGCGCAGTGTCCCCCATATCTCCCTTTTCCTCACGGGCGAGGCACCTGAATGGGCCATCGAGGCTGCGCCGGCAAATTGTAAGTTTATAGGCTGGGTAGATAGGTCACGCTATGAGCATCTGCTGGCTACATCCCGAGGCGTCGTTGCGCTTACATCCCTGGAGCATACGGCCCAGATGGCAGCTTTCGAGGCAGTGGAGCATGGCGTGCCAGTGCTGACGTCCGGGACTAAAGCGCTCAGGCAATTTCATCAGGGAGGGGCGATGTTCGTTGCTGACCACGAACCGGCTACGCTGGCAAGTGGACTCGAAACCCTATGGACGGACCACATGGCGCTGCGCCCCGGGGCTGAAAGTACACGCAAGAGGGCGATCCGCGAGTCCATCGAACAGCTCGGCCAACTACGAGACATTCTGGGATTGACTCCTCCATGATCGTCGTGGGACTCCTTTCGCACGGCAAACCGCCAGAGACCCTTCCGCAACTGGATAGCGTAGCTCACATGGTAGTTGCTGTAAATGCTCGCACTTCACCAGATCCGTCACCGTGGCGTGGCTTTGGCGCCAATCATAATCGACTCATGGACGAACACAGCGACGCCGAGTGGTACATAGTCCTGAACCCAGATGTAGACATCTCGGCCGAGCAACTGACTACGCTCGTTGAACATGCGGATGCTCAGGGATATTCAGTGGCCGGTCCCCTGCGTCGTGAGCCCTGGGGCCTACAAGGCCAGCCGAGCATGACACTGCCCACGCCAGCTCACTTTCTCAGGGCGACATTCCACACAAAGCATTTGGCGCGAAGTCGACCACCTTCAACATCGACATCTGACCCTATGGGGGAGTCCGCTTGGATCTCCGGCTGCTGTATGGCGATCCGCGGAGACCTCATGCGAGAGCTTCGTTTCGACGAACGGTACTTCATGTATTTCGAGGATACTGATATTTGTCAGCGAGCTAGAAGGCTTGGGGCGCGCGTTGGAGTCTGCGAGTCTGTGACCATAGACCATGCGAGTGGTTGGCGACATGACGACCCGCTAGTCTCAAATCGCGGTGTGGAGTACGCGCGTAGCGCGATATTGTACGCCGAAGCAAATAGGCACTCTCCCCGAAATATGAGGCTAGCGGCCCTCGCTTGGACATTGCCACGCACCTGGGTGCCTGGCCGAAGCGCTGACGAACGAGCTGAAAGCCGAGCCTTTGCTAAAGGCTTGGCTTTTCCTACTAGAACAGGCATTTCAGAGCTTGCCTCCCTTCACAACAGTCACTATGACTTCACCGGCCTGTAGCTCTACGCCCCGTGAGATTCTACTTGTGGCCTCAAGTGGCGGGCATTTGCTCGAGCTCCTGCCGCTCGCTGACTTGTGGCCAAGGGAGAGACGCCACTGGGTTACCTTCCAGCAAAGCGACGCCGTGTCGCTCCTTGCCGGCGAGCGGGTGACATGGGCCTACCACCCCACGAACCGCAACCTCCCCAACCTGGTACGCAACCTCGGCTTGGCGTTGCTGATGGTGCGCCGCAGCAAGGTTCAGGCGATCGTGACGACGGGGGCAGGTGTCGGTGTGCCGTTCGTGATCCTTGGGCGCCTGTCGGGGGTCAACACCGTATACATAGAGTCGATGGCAAGGATAACCTCGCCTTCGCTTACGGGGCGTTTGATCTATCCCTTCGCCGAGACATTTATCGTCCAATGGCCCGAGCTTCTGCGCTTCTTCAAGCGTGCTCGCTCGTTTGGAACCGTCTTTGATCCTTCTTAGCCTCGGCACCCATCAGCAGTCCTTCCCTAGGGCACTTGACCTCGTCAGCCCTCTCGCCTTGCGCGGTGAAGAGCTCGTAGTACAGCACGGGAGCACTGCCCCTAGGCTGGAAATGCCAAATATTACCTGGGTTGAGTTCATGTCTTATGACGACGTAATGAACACCATGGCCAAGGCTGACAGCGTCATCTGTCACGCTGGCGTCGGTACCATCATTACCGCCTTGAAGGCCGGTCACAAGCCGGTTGTTATCCCCCGACAAGCTCAGTACGACGAGCACGTCGATAACCACCAACTCGACATCGCGACTCGCTTCGCCGAGCGGGGTCTGGTTTATCGCGTAACCACCGAGACAGATCTGGCGCCTCTACTTACTTCCCGCGGCGAAAACGGCACCCGTCAGATCGGAAATGGTAGTGTCGAATTGCGCGTAGCAATCTTAAACGCCGTTGCGGCGGAGCCTAGACACAGACTGTTAAGCCTTCTGCGACGGCGCGCCAACAGGCCGATCTGAGCTGTAAGCTGGCCGATGTCTCGATAATCCAGCTACGAACGGCTCACGCTTAGTCCCCAGTGCGAGCCCAATACCGCAGAAGCTCCAAACAATGATGGTGCCGGAAAGTGAACTGGCGCTCTCTGTAAACAAAGCACAGATAAGTATACCCAGGCCCAATGCAGCTGGCCAATTCTGAATACTTGCGCCGCGAAACGATCCCCACAGCGCCGCCAAATATAACGCGACGGCTGGCAATCCGATGGCTGCGAATGGTATGGCCGCGAGACTCTCACCCTCACCTTCGGATCCGGCAGCTCGAGTGCTGACGTCGCCAATAGTGTCGAGCCCTTGACCGAAAGGGTGATGGAATGCGCGGGATAGTCCTGCCGCCAATCCATCGTAATGCCTCAAACTAGAACCCTCCTGACCGATTTTAGCGCCTAAGTAAATAGCGACAATCGCGATGACGATTACCGCAAACGTTCTGTTTGTATAACGTATAAGTAGGGGAAACCCTATCCCCACAACAGCTACGACCGTTCCACCACGGGCATACGTTCCCAGCATCGCAAGAATCGAAGCTACACAGAGAATCAGCATGCCGACGTGCCGTCGATGCCAGTATTGCCAGAATGCGATTACGGCCGAGCCGCCCATAAATATACCTGCGACAGGCGGATTCATTAACAGGCCACCCAGTCGAATCACGGCGTGGCCCGTATTGCCTGGATAAAAGAGATAATTACCAAGGTAACCGTCTATGATCGCGAAATGTTCGGTAAACGGATTCAACTTATATGCGGCCAGCGGATTCAACGGCGGTCCCCAGATATATTCGGCCAGCATGTAGACACAGGTCACCCACGCCAAGCCGACTGTTATCTTTATCAAGATATCAATACGAGGTTTGTACGCTGGGTTTTTGACCGGCAGCCTGATGGCCACAAACGCGGCGAATGCAATTAAAAATGGGAACAGCACTTGACGCGCCTGGTAAAGCGCTGCGCTGGTGGTGCCTGCGCGGAACAAAGCAATGCCCACCAATATTAGAACGATCGTTAAGATGCGCAGCTCGGCGACGAGGCGCCATTTAACGGCTATGGTGACGGCATAGACCATGGTCAGCAGGAATGGCAAGTTATCCAGATAGAGTGTAACCGGAACTGGAAACCAGATAGCTGCCGCAGCTTGAACTGTGCCAGCCAGTGCCACGACTCCGAGACCGGCTAACACTGATGCCTCGGTCAAAACAATTACCGTCAACAGGCAAACCGCAGCAACGAGCAGGTCCGCAGTGAGGGATGGCGAGACTGTACCTTCAGACAATATGAATAAGGCAAGGAGGGCACTGGCAAACGCCAGCGGCGCCATCAGAATGGCAAAGTCTGCTCGCCCCAATCCGGCGACATATGGGTCAGAGGATTTCCGATTCCGGTTCGGGAGGGCGTCCATGTGTCAGCACCCCTAACGGGGGCGAGCTGTCGTCCGAATGTGGATCACAGAGCGAAGTCTATCCAGTCTGATGATAGTGAGCGTCGCCGTTCAGATCCCCGTCCTGTTAAGGTGCGGCGTGTTTGCGGGCGCGGAGCCTCAGAGTGACGATCATCGCACTGGCAGGCCGCATCACGATCGGCCCTACGCTCATCGCCCTCGGCTTCCAGCGCCCTTCGCTGTTCGCAGACGCCTCGCCGAGACTGACGCCACCTCTGGCTCTGGCCGACGATGCGGTCAGCGGCTCCTCGCCAGAGACGGCATATCCGGGCACGGAGATCGAGACCGGTTGCCCTGGGCCAGCCATGGCGAGATCGTCAATCGCAACCTTCAGCGTACCGTCGGGAGCGAGCGTGGCCCAGGTCGTAAGGTCCGATAGCGGATCTGGCGCGCTCACGCTTGTGGGTACGAATCTCCCGCCCTCGAGCTGGCGCGCTGCGAGCAGCCCATAATACTCGGGCTGCGCTGCGACAACACCAGCGCGAGCGGCACGATCGTTGGAGGCGCAGATAGGGTTCTCGCCGCGGGCTTGGCAAACACCAAATCCCCCGGCAAAGTTTAGGCCGCTCGCGCCGCTACTCTCGGCTCGCAGCGACCAATCCAGCGCCCAGAGGGCGCTGGCGAACGCCGGACTGCCTGCGCTGCCGAGACAGGCGGTGGTATTTGTCTCTCCGATTCGCGTCGGGCGCCCCGCGGCGGCGCCCGCCTGGACGAGGGTTGCGAGTACGTTGTCCTCGAGCTGACGCTCGGTGGGCGAGAGCAGTCCTGCGATGGTGGATGGCACGGCGGACGTTCCTCCGGGGCAGGTGCTGGTGGCATAGAAGTGCTGGGTGATCCCGGTGAAGATGCGCGCGGCGGAACCCATGTCGAGCAGCCACGGCGATTTCTGGATCAATGCGGGCCCGTAAACGGCGACGCCGGGTGCGGATGCACCGATGGCCTGGACGTAGGCTTTTACTTCGCGCAGATATTGGCTTACCGGGTAGCTCGGGGAACGGAGTTTCTGTTCCTTGCCGCCGAAGGCGTTTGGCTCGTTCCCGATCTCGATGCCAAGCAGGCTGCTGCCGAGAATCTCTTGCGCGAAGCGGGCCTCGTCAGCCGCACGCGCCGGTTCGAAGTGGCCGAGATCCACCCCGAGCAGCACCCGCCACCCGGTTGCGGTCAACAGCCCGCGCAGGACAGAGAGGTTGGCTGGCGTGACGGTGTTAGTCGCCCAAGCAGGGGGAGTTTCGCCACTGCTGGTCCACCACGAGAGATCTACGCTGTTGCCACCGATGCGCAGCACAGATGACCCCAATAGCTGCATAAGGCGGACAAGGCCAGTACGAGCCGCGGTCAGGTGGCCAGTTCTCAACTCCTCGGCCTCCGTCCCGAGTCCTACCGCGCCGGGGGCGAACTCGTTTCCGGGCCGGTTCGTGTCGACCCTCAGAACCGCAGTCGGCGCCAGCTGCGCGCCCGCAGTCGATCGAGCCCACGCCCATGTGCCCACCGCCGCCAGCATGACGGTGAGCACAGCCAGCGCACACCAACCCCGCGAAAGTTTCAGCCCAACCACTGAGTCAATCCTAGCTCCATATACGACAACCGGGCCGCCCCATCCATGGGGGCGGCCCGGTTGCCTGCTTCCTTGCTTCGGGTCCTACGACAACCTAGAACGCGATGTTTTCTGCGCCTTTCTGGGCATCCGTCAACACTTCGCCCGCTGGCAGGGCCAGGTAGTCATGTTTGGCGATCAGTGTCTGACCAGCTTCCTGACCTTTGACCGTGCTCGTGCCGAGTACGAAACGCAGGAAGTTGTTCACGGTCGTGGCCTCTTGCTCTGTCGTGCCCGTGTACTTCGAGTATTCGGTAAACGCCAGAGCATAGGTCAGCCCGCACAGCGTGTAGTTTTTCTCGGTTACTTTCGTCGTGACTTCGTTCCATGGTTCCAGCACGTTCGGCGGGGGGAACGGGTTTACGCCGTTGGCGTATTCCTCGCCCACGCAATTCGCGCCGGCTGTCGCTTCGGCATCGCCGTTGTTCGATGGATCCGCATACGTGATCGTGCCTGCGGTGCCGACGCCGTTGTTCTGGATCGGCGTCCAGAAGCGGGATGTGTTGCCTCCCGCGGCCGGCGGGGTGAACAGTTTGTTGCTACGAGCGTCAGCGAGGTTCGCGTAGCCGATGCTGCTCTGCGTTTCGGCGACCTTTGACACCAGCGCGCCACCACCGGTGGACGCCGGCCTCAGAACGTTAGCCGCTTTGGGCCAGGTGAGGTTTTCGGTGCCTTCGGAGACTTCACTCCAGGTCTTGGTTTCGCCTTTTTCGGTTTCGAACGATCCGCCGTTGATCAGGCCCAGATACTTCTTGAATATGTGCGTTGTGCCCGACTCATCCTTACGCACGACGGGTTTGATCAGCGTTTCCGCGTTACAGGTTTTACCGTAGAGATTGGTGAGTTTGTCTCCACTTTCAGTGATTTGACTCCACTTGGTGATTTCCCCGCTGAAGATCTTCTGCAGAGTGGCGTTCTCGAGAACCATCCGAGCCGGGAAGGATGTTGTGCTCGAGGCCCCGCAATTTGCCGGCAGATGAACGATTACCGCAACCGCACCCTGCAGCACTGGGATGGTCTGGAGCGTACCTTCGGCCCCGTGCGCCTCGATTTCTTCTATTTGGAGACTGTTGGGTGGTTCGTCGGTCGAGACCCACGCGTTGGACGGTTCGTAGTTGGGGGTGGCTCCATTTGCGCCCCAAGATTCGAGGCCGGCGCCGCTGCTACTCGAGGTGTACGCGACCGTCGGCTTCGCCTTCGTACCTTGGGTTTCGTTACACGCGTGGCCGTTGCCCGAAGTGTTGAAGTCGGGGTCCCACACGGTCTGCTGCGCGAGCTTCTGCAGCGAGGAGCCCTGACCCGTGATGGGCGAGCCCGAACACTGCGCGCCCAATTTACCGGCGGCGCTCGCGGCGCCAGGCGCGACAAGGGCGGCCACCGTGGCCGCCGAGAGGATGCACGCCGGTATGAGACGGCGTGCGGAGAGAGACGTCATTGTGCGACTACCTCCTGATTAGCATTATCCATTGCTGATGGATGGGAGCGTCCGCTCCCGAACGCCACTATCTCGGCTCGACTGTCAGCAAGGGTTGCCAACGTGTGTCGAGGGCGTTACCACCCTGTTACCGTCGGCGTTTACGACTGCTCTTTGGCCTTGGTTTTGGCTTCCCCCCGCAGCGTGACGGTCTCTTCGTTTGTGCAGCCGCTGCCCGCCTGCTCGCACGCGAGCAGCCCTGGGACTTTGACCGAGCCTGGGATTTTGCCCGAGCGCCGGCGCGCGATCCTTTGCGCTTGACCACCGCGTGAGGGGCAGGCGGCGACGCAGGCGTCTGCTCGCCCAGTACGCTGCCCCCACTCGGGTCCGACGAGCCCGCCGACAGGGGCGACACGAGCGGTTCTTCGGGCCACCCCAGTGGTTCTTTGGACCCTGTAGGCGACACGATCGGTTCGCCGGATTTTTCTTCTTTGCGTTTTCCCGCTTCCGGTTCTTTTTCTTTGACCGTCAGTGTCGCGACCGTCGTCGTCGCTTTCGACACTTCGTTCGTGAACACCGCCCGATACTCATAGCCACTCTCAGAGGTCGTGGCGCTCGACACCGTCAACGTATCCGCCATCGCCCCCGGCACGTCGCTCCACGTCCCGCCCTCATCCGTTGAGACTTCCCACTGCACCGTCGGCGCGGGCAGCCCGGAAGCGGCCGCGTCGAACACCGCTTTCCCACCCACCACCACGCCTTTGTCGACAGGGTTCTCGGTGACCGCCGGAGCTTCTTTCGGGGTGCTGACCGTCAAGGTCGCCGCCGTGCTCGTTGCTTTCGACACTTCGTTCGTGAACACGGCACGGTACTCGTAGCCACTTTCGGATGCCGTCGTGTGTTCGATGTTCAACGTATCGGAGGTCGCTCCGGACAGATCGCTCCAAGCGCCGCCGCCATTCGTCGAGACCTGCCACTGCACCGTCGGCGTGGGGACACCGGAAGCCGCCGCTTCGAACACCGCGTCTTCACCCACCAGCACCCCCTTGTCGGTCGGGTTCTCGGTGACCGCCGGGGCTTCGCTGCGGGTGCTGACGGTCAGCGTCGCCGGAGTAGTGGTCGCTTTCGACACTTCGTTCGTGAACACGGCGCGGTACTCGTAGCCATTCTCCGATGTCGTGGCGCTCGACACCGTCAACGTGTCGGCGGTGGCCCCCGATACATCACTCCACACTCCGCCAGCGTTCGTTGAGAGCTGCCACTGCACCGCCGGCGCGGGCAGCCCGGAAGCGGCCACTTCGAACACCGCGTCTTCACCCACCAGCACCGCCTTATCGGCCGGGTTCTCCGTGACAACCGGAGCTTCTTTGAGGGCTTTGACGGTCAGCGTCGCTGGAGTGGTCGTCGCTTTCGATACTTCGTTAGTGAACACCGCTTGATACTCGTCACCGCTCTCAGAGACCGTCGTGTGTTCGACTTTCAGCGTATCGGAGGTGGCCCCCGATACATCGCTCCACGTCCCGCCCCCGTTCGTCGAGAGTTGCCACTGCACCGTCGGCGTGGGGATGCCCGCGGCCGCTGCCGTGAACGTCGCCGTTTCGCCTTCCGTGACTTCCCGGGCGACCGGCTGGGTCGTGATTTTCACGGCTTCCGTGGTACTTCCCCCGGTGACCTTCAATGTCCCTGTGACGACGACTTCCGGCGTCTGCAGATCGTCGGTGTGGATCGTCTCGACGATCGTGTGTTCCCCACCCAGCTTGTATTCGTGGGTCACTTTCGTGGTGCGAAGCTCGTCGGTGCTCACCGTTTCGGTGTCGCCGTCGCCAAAGCTCCATTCGACGCTCAGCGCGTTGCCCTGTTCAACCGTCGAGGACAGCGTGACTTTGGCGCCGGCGGGGACTTCGGTGACCGCCTGACCCTTGACCGTCATGCTCGGGGCGCTTGCGCTCGCCGTTGGACAGCCGCCACCCCCGGGCCCGAACTCGATGACGTTGGGAGCCCCTGGATTCAACACGAACAGGTCGTGTTCCTTGCCCGCTGCCACCGAGGGACTTTTCAGGAAGCCAATCGTGCACTTTCCGCCACCGGATGCTTCGCTCTGTCCACCGGTCCATCCGAGCTCCGAGCTTTCGGTTGGAGCGGCGCCGTGTTCTAAATAATGGAAGGCTAGGGCGCCCGGATATTTATAGCTCAATTTCCCTTTTTTCTCCTGGAAGATGTCTGCATACACGTAGATTGTGCCGTCACTCGCGCCTTCGGCCACGAGCGACAGGCCACCACCGTCCGTCGGCGTCGGAGCGCCCGGAAATTTCACGAGTTCCACGGGCTGTCCTTCCGCGAAAGAGGTGAATTGGATGAATACTTTTGGAGGCTGCGTCGATGTGAAATCGGACGGGATTTCCCAAATCTGATCGTAGCTCTCGACGTACACCCTGCCAGTCTGCGATACCACGGGCGAGTTCGGTTGCTTTTCTCCACTTTCTTTGCATTCTGCGGATCCTTCGCCTCCAAAGCAGTTGGTCGTGTCGACATAGCGGGACACGAGCACCCCGTTTTCCGAGACGCGCTCTAGCGCCACACGCAACTCCGATTCTTCTGGCTTTGCCTCCTGGTCTTCAGATCCCATGATGATCACGTCGTGGGTGCTCGGATCGACCGCGATCCCGCTGGGGTCGAGCAGCGCGTGGCCCTGGACTTCCGATTCCGTTTCGAGCGTCGTGGAGCTCGCGAGCACTCCTTCTTGGGCTTCTTTGCTTGCGCCGCTGACAGCAGATTCGAGTTTTTCCCCCGACTGTTTGGTCTTGAACGCGTACAGCGTCTCGGCGGCGCGTTTTTCGGGGTCGATTGATGCCCCCACACCACGTAGCGTGACCGCGAGCACGTAGATACGTTCCCTGGCTGGGTCTACCGCGATGCCCTCCAAGCCGATCGGGTTTGCCGGCTTGAACGACACGGAGGCGAGGAACTGACCCGTGGCGCTGAGCTTCTGGATGCGATATTCGCCCGTCGTGGGTTCATCGCCGACGTAGACGCTGTTGTCGGTCGAGTCGACCCCGAAAGCGTGCGTTTCGACTTTTTCCGAGGGGATCTGGAACTGCCCATTACCAGTGCCCGCTCCGCCAAAGTGCCCCAGTTCCCCATAGCTTTCGGCGCGCGCCGCCGCGCTCGTCGCGCCGAGCAGCAGCATCGCGCCCGCGAGCGCGACGAGCAGGCGCCGGCGGAGAGACGGGGCGTGGACCACCGATCACAGACTGCCGATCGCCGACATAGATAGTGTTGCGAAGCGGTGAACGGGAGGCGGGATGAGCTACGAACAGCCGGCGCCGCTTTACTACAGCAACTGGGCTGAGTGGTAACCGGCGCGTGCTTGCTTGCCGGCCAGAGCGTGCCTTGACCCAGGGTAGTTATTCCGCGTAAACAGCGCCACCGTTGTTGGTGGTCCCTGGTTCGGAGAGGCTTGGGCGCGGTCGGCCGTCCGGAACATTTGCGAACATATGTTCGATGCCTGGTCCCGCACCCATACGCCGGAGCGACGCGCTGCCGGCTGACTACCCGCAGTTCCTGGCCGAGATCAAGGCCCGGATCGGGGCTGCCCGGACTCGTGCCGTACTCGCCGTCAACAGCGAGCTGGTCCGGCTCTACTGGGAGATCGGGCACGAGATCCTCGAGCGTCAAGGCCGAGAGGGCTGGGGCTCGGGGGTGACCAAACGCCTATCGGTGGACCTCCGCCGCGAGTTCGCAGATATGAAGGGGCTGTCGGAGACGAACCTGCGTCACATGCGAGCCTTCGCGCAGGCGTGGCCGGACTGGGAGGTTTGCTCACAAGCTGTGAGCAAATTGCCGTGGGGACACAATCTGGAGCTCGTATACAAGCTCCCCGACGACGACATCCGCCGGTGGTACGCCCACCAAGCATTCGAGAACGGGTGGTCCCGCAACGTCCTGCAGGCCCAGATCGCGACGGATCTTCGAGGGCGCCAGGGCAGCGCCCTGACGAGCTTCGACCACGCGCTGCCGGCGCCAGACTCCGAGCTCGTTCGCGACGCGATCAAGGACCCCTACAACTTCGAGTTCCTCGATCTGTCGCGGAAGGCGAAGGAGCGCGATCTCGAGCAGGCCCTACTCAACGACATCCAGTCTTTCCTGATGGAGATGGGCCGCGGCTTCGCGCTGGTAGGACGACAGTTCCCCCTGCGAATCCTCGACGAGGAGACGGGCGAGGACCACGAGTTCTTCATCGGCCTCCTGTTCTACAACTACCTACTTCGACGGTTCGTGGTGATCGACCTGAAGGTCGAGGACTTCAAACCCGAGTTCACCGGCAAGATGAGCTTCTACCTCACGGCCGTCGACGAGCTGGAGCGCCAGCCGGGCGACGAGCCCTCGATCGGCCTGGTGCTCTGCCCCGGACGCAGCAGGACCGTGACCGAATGGGCACTCCGAGGCATCGACAGCCCGGTGGCCATTGCTCGCTACACCACCGGCGAGATCACGCTCACCCAGACACCGCCGCCGGAGATGAAACCCGCGCTCCCGGACCTACCCGCCCTGGCCAGCGAGCTCTCCGACATAGTCGAGGCAGCCAACGGTGTACGACGATGAGCCTACGGAGGGCGAGCAGGGAAGCAGCGGCACGAAGGCGCGGCTGGTTGCGCATGACCGGCTCAAGCGAGAATCTTGAGGCGAGCAGCGAGCTTCCGGATCGCGGGCTTGAAGTAATGATCGAGGTGGGTGAAGCGCTCCTCCCCTACGCGCTGCGCACACGCTGTGGCGCTCGCGTCGTCTCCGACGTACCAGACGCTTCCGTGCCCCTGATGGATCCCGTTCCAAATATGGAGGTCCTCTGGGACATACCTCGCTCCGATCACAACAACTACGTCTGCCGCGCGGGCCCATTGCTCCCATCGCTCTCGAAGCGCCATCATGAGCTCCGGAGCCGTAGGCGAGTGCTTGCCGGGGGCGTAGAGGCTCATCGCTGGGGGAATGTTGGACTGGCCCTCGTAGATCGACGCGACCTGTGCTGGCGGGACCGCGACCAGTCTCACCCCCGAACCAGCGACGTAATAGTTGTTGGCCACCATCGTCATGTTGCGCATGTTTCCGTTGGCGACCCCGTCAACCAATAGGTTGCAGGCTCCGTGCGGCCTCCAAAGCGAAAAGAGGCCCTCTCTCGGAGGGTTCGGATTGAGGTCGAATGGGACGCCGCGAGCCGCGAGCGCAAGTTCGATCAGGCACTCGTAGTTGAGCGTCGCTACGCCAAGCCGCTGTCCGACGAGCCCGGATCGCACGAAGAGATCGATGAGGGCGCTGTAGCAGTTGGGCACCCCCAACGGAAGCTGAAACGCAGCGAAGTAGAGACCGAGGTCCGTGAGAAGCGCCTGCACTGTGATGGGTGGCGGACCCGACCTCGCCCGTGAGAGCTCGCCTTCCCAGAGCGACAGCATTCCACCCTCAAACGCGGGTCGGGAATCCTGTCCGACGAAGAAAGAGCGCTGTTCGTCGTCGAGGCTCCCCCAAGTGTTTGGAAAGTGAGCAACGAGGTGATCGAAGAGAGAGTCTCCGAGCGGCGGGGTCGAGTTGGGGTCAGCCCAAGCTCCGTAACTCGCTCCGGCGCCAAGAAGTACTGCAAAGCGTCGCCGGTGCATGAGCGAATCCTAGGCCGCACAGCGACTGGTGGCGCCTGATGTGGGGGTTGGCCGACTCTGGTTCGTGTAATACGCCCTGTATGCGGACTCACCCGCGAGGATGCGGCCCAAAATACATCCTCCATTCATAAAGACAAGCGTGTCCGCGAGCACGTAGACGCGTTCCTTGGCCGGGTCGACCGCGATGCCCTCCAAGCCGATCGGATTTGCGGGTTTGAACGACACGGAGGCGAGGAACTGGCCCGTGGCGCTGAACTTCTGGATGCGATATTCGCCTTTGGTAGGTTCATGGCCGACGTAGACGCTGTTGTCGGTCGGGTCAACCCCGAAAGCGTGTACTTCGACTTTTCCGACGGGATCTGGAACTAACGGGGACCGGTGCCCGCTGCCCCAAAGTGGGCCAGTTCCCCATAGCTTTCGGCGCGCGCCACCGCGCCCGTCGCCCCGAGCAGCAACATCGCGCCCGCGAGCGCCAGCAGCAGGCGCCGGCGGAGAGACGGGGTGTGGACCACCAAGCGCAGACTGCCGGTTGGAGGCGGGGATGTTGTTAGGGAGTGGTGAACGGGGGGCGCTTGGTGAGATCGCCCATAGACGAGCCCGCCGAGCCTGCCCAGGCCGAACGGACCCGCGTACACGCCAGCGGCGAACTACCGGGCTGTCACCGGGCAACCCAGGTTCTCATTCGGCGTAGCAGCGAAGTTGAACGAACGGGCTCCTGCGCAGCGAAGTAACGAACTGGCAGGTCGGCATCCTCGCCCCGCCCGAAGCGGGACCGGTGGTCGGTGCCGCACCACAGACAATCAGCCCGGCGCTGATCCTTCAGCGCAAGCCAGTTCCCCGTTTGGGCGTCGAATAGACGGTGCGCGAGCAATGCTTCGTCGGCGAGGCCGACCGCTGACATCAGCATGAGGTTCGTCGCCGCGGAGGCGGCTACTCCGTTAAGCGTGATGACCGAAGGGTCGATGACCTCTGGGAGCCCGAGGTAGTTCTGTGCGGTCCGCTCCTCGTCGCTTGCCGCCTCGCGTTGCAGCGCTTCAGGTGAGATCAGGCCGGCGCAGTGCAGACATCCACGACCGGGGAACACGGGTCGTACCGCGGCGTAGATGCTCTCGATCGCCTTGTCGGGGCGCAGGTCGACCTTGGCGCCGATCTGGACCATCGGGATGAAATGGCTTTGCGCGATCGCGTTGGCGACCAGGCGGCTGGTGATGGTGTCGGTCGCCAGGAAGATGAAGTCGCAGTCGAGCAGTCGTGCGGCAACGGTCGCGTCCGCGATATCGCCGTCGACGGGCTCGAACTCGATCGTGGGGTCGATGCGAGAGACCAGCGCTTGCGCCACATCAACCTTCTTCCGCTTGCGCTTCGCGTCCCGCTCGGTCGCGCCGACGATACGCGAGAGATTGTGTGTCTTCACGATGTCGAAGTCGATGGCGATGATGCGGCCGACTCCAAGGTGGGCAAGTTGCTCGGCGATCATCGAGCCGCCACCACCGAGGCCGATCACGCCCACCGTCATCGCGCGCAAGATGTGCTGCCCATCCGTTCCGAACATGCGCGCCTGACGGTCAAAGCGCTCATCCAGCCGGCCAGCACCAGGCGGCGGTTCGGGAGCCAGCCGCTGTAGCCGCGGCCCAATCACCTCGACGGCATCGAGCTTGGCTACCTTCCCATCCGGGAACCAGACCTCGCCCGCCGCGGCAGAGGTCCCGAACGCGACGCCCGCGACAGGGGCGCCGTCCACGATGTCGAGCAAGTGTGGAAACACGCGCTGGTGTCCCGCCAGATCGTCGGCAGACAGGCCCGTCCGTGTCGTAGCCCCCGGGTGGCTGTGGCATGAGATCAGCGCAAGGCGCTCATCGGCCGCGCGGTTGCCGAGGCGAGCGAGCACCGCGGGAGACAGCTGGCGGTAGCCGTACTGGCCGGGCGGGAACTCCTCCTCGGTGAGCAGATGGGCCTCGCGCCCGAGCAGGATCGTCTCGCCGGCGCGCCGGCGAACGCCCGCAAGCACGATCGCGGCATGCTCATCGTGATCCGGCCGGAACAGGTGTGCCTGCATCGCCGTGTAGTCGGCGCCGGTGATTCGCAGCCGGGTCACAGTGTGCGGAGCCAGTCGCGGACTTGGAAGACCGAGCCGACAGCTGAGTCGCGGGCAGGATCCCAGCTGTTGTGGCGTAGGGACACCTGCACCACGGCCCGCTCGCGCCACTGCACCCGCTGAAGACCATTTGGCCAATCGCTGTTCGGCTCTGTGCCCGCAGGGAGGTAGAACGGGTACGGCGCCGCGGCGGGATAGTTGTAGGCCAAGTGGAAACTCAGCGGAGCAACGGGCATGCCCCAACTCTCGCCGAGCTCGATATTGGCAACGGTTACGTAGGCGCCCCCCTGGCCATCAGCCTCGTAGGAGACCCGGTCCGGGAATGTCTCCGCCAGTTGGCGAACACCCTCGCCAACGTCGGCAGCAACGACTGCGCTCACGACACATCCTGGCCTGAGATCGCGGTGAACTTCTCCTTCGGATGGGCCTCGATCCGCTGCTCGTTGGCGATCTCGTCGCCCTTTGGGCCGTACAGCTTGAAGTCGAGCGGTATGCCGGCAGCGTGCTTGATCTCCGCGCCGGTCACATGCCGGTCGGGCAGCTCGACCTCCTTGTTGTTCACGAAGATCGTGACTGGGTGTGGCTTCTTGGCAGTGGGTTCGAGCGGTTGGGGCTGGACAGACATCTGATTCCTCCGCTATAGTTCAATGATATTGCTGAAGTATATCAGGAGACCCAGGCTATCCCTACACGAAGTTCAGCTCCCCCGGACCCGTCGTCGCTCGAGCGCGATGGTCGTGATGCTGCCGCATGCATCCGCAGCAGCAAGCAGTGTTGCGACACGGTGGCGGCGGCTCCGTCCAGCTCGGGAGGGATACTCGCATCGTGCGCTCGTCGTGGAGTTCGGTCCCTTCTTCGCGTTCCCGCCGCATTTTGCCGATGAACCACTTACCGCAACCCATCTGGTCACTCGTAGGCGACGTTCGCGGGGCGAGAGCGCTCGCGCATTTGATCGATCCCAAACAGCCGAAGGATGGGGTTACGGAGCGCCTCTTTGGGATGAGCGCGGTCACCAGTGTGGATGCCTTCTCGGGCGCCGTCGTGCGAGCCTCGATCGAGGATCATCTCGCGAGCGTCCACGATGGGACCGTCTCGATCTGGCAGCCGAACGAGGAGCCGGCGTGGGAGACACTGCACGACCTTCTCGGTCCGCTGCCCAAGGGCTGCCAGTTTCCCCAAGACACCAGCAGCCCCGTGCGCGATCGGCGGGTCTTCTTGCCGGCGCAGCGCGTGGACGACATGGAGACCGCGGATCTGCTCGCTCGGTATGTCCACGGTGCCGGGGCAAGTGCAGGCTTGTCAGCAAAGGAATCGGGCTTTCTGGCGACCGCCCTTCCGGCGCTGGTCGAGAATGGCTTGAGGTACGCGATGAACAGCCCGTGTGGAGTGGTGGTTTGCGGCGCGGTCGAGCGGGAGTCCGGCGACGGGCAACTCGTGGCGGTGGACCTTGGAGACTCGATCTCGGGCGCGCAAGATGCCTCGGTGGCTCTCAGGCGGTGCCTGGAGCGCAGCCGGCAGAACTTCGGCGGCCTCGAGCACGTGCGAGGACTCGCAGCTCAGCGCGACCTCGATGTCTCGATCCTTCTGGCATCAGGCATCGCTCGTGCGCGCTGGCGCCGTGGAGGAAGCTGGCGATACAACGAGGTGGCCTTTGCCCCCGGGTTCTGTGCCGGGATATCCGTCCACCCAAGCAAGCGACGACGCGAACCCCGGTCCGTTGCGCCGAAAATGGGGAAGTAGCTAAGGTTCAGCTATGTCAATGAAGAACATCACCATCCTTCGCCTAGACGATGCGGCCGCGGTGCTGTCTACGCGCGAGCGTGGTCGTGAGGCCGCCGACCGCCTACAAGACGCCCTGCAGGCCGGCAGCGTCGTCGTCAGCTTCGCGGGCGTCGAGGTCGCAACACCGTCTTTCCTGGACGAAGTCCTGACACGTCTCCACACCGTCCTGCAGACCAATGAGCAGGCCATCGCGATCGTCACCGGCATGAACGAGGACGTGCGCGAGAGCGTTGAGCTCGTGCTGCGACACCGCGGCATGACGCTCGGCGTGTTGGAGGAGGGCCACATCCAGATCCTCGGTGGAAAGAAACATCTCCAGCAGACCATGGCTGAGGCGGAAAAGCTGGGCACGTTCAAGGCCACCGAGCTGGCCGAGGCTCTGAAGCTCAAGCTGCCCAACCTCCATCAGCGCCTCAAGGCGCTGCACGAAGCCGGTGCCATCGGCCGAGAGACCGATGAGACCGCTAAGCGCGGTCGACGCCACGATTACCAGGTGTTGGACCCGAGCGAGCTCGCCGGGATCACCGGGTAGTCCGACCCAGCCCCATCCGGACCCGACCCCCGTCGGACTCATGGGCGCGTATCAAAACCGAAGGGGCCATCCTCAAAGCACCTTGGTCCAGCGCATCAACCCTTCACGCGGAGCTGGACGCTCCGCGCCCACAACCTTCGTGAACCCCTCACCCGCGTGGATGCGGCCCAAAAATACATCCTCAATTCACAAGACAAGCGTGTCCGCGCGAGCGTAGATACGTTCCTTGGCCGGGTCGACCGCGATGCCCTCCAGACCGATCGGATGTGCGGGCTTGAACGACACGGAGGCGAGGAATTCGCCCGTGGCGCTGAGCTTCTGGATGCGATATTCGCCTGTTGTGGGTTCGTCGCCGACATAGACGCTGTCGTCGGTCGGGTCGACCCCGAAAGCATGTACTTCGCCTTTTTCCGATGGGATCTGGAACTGCCCGGGACCGGCGCCGGCTCCCTTCCCGAAGTGCCCCAATTCCCCATAGCTTTCGGCGCGCGCCGCCGCGCTCGTCGCCCCGAGCAGCAGCGCAACGCCCGCGAGCGCCAGAAGCAAGCGCCGGCGGAGAGACGGGGTGTGGACCACCAAGCGCAGATTGCCAAGCGCCGAGGGGGATTGTGTTGCGAAGCGGTGAACTTGGGGTGCCGTCCGCAGGCCATGGGAACATATGTTCGATGACTGCTTCCACACCCCTACACCGGAGCGACGCGCTGCCGGCGGACTACCCGCAGTTCCTGGCCGAGATCAAGGCCCGGATCGGGGCTGCCCGGACCCGTGCCGTACTCGCCGTCAACAGCGAGCTGATCCGGCTCTACTGGGAGATCGGGCACGAGATCCTCGAGCGCCAAGGCCGAGAGGGCTGGGGCTCGGGGGTGACCAAGCGCCTCTCGTCGGACCTCCGCCGAACGTTCCCAGATATAAAGGGGCTGTCGGAGACGAACCTGCGCCACATGCGGGCTTTCGCCCAAGCGTGGCCAGACTGGGAGGTTTGCTCACAAGCTGTGAGCAAACTGCCGTGGGGACACAATCTGGAGCTCGTATACAAGCTCCCCGACGACGACATCCGCCGGTGGTACGCCCACCAAGCATTCGAGAACGGGTGGTCCCGCAACGTTCTTCGAGTTCCTCGGTCTGTCTAACAAGGCCAAGGAGCGCGACCTCGAGCAGGCCCTGCTCAACGACGTCCAGTCGTTCCTGATGGAGATGGGACACGGCTTTGCACTGGTCGGCCGGCAGTTCCCGCTCAGGGTTGTGGACGAGGAGACGGGCGAGGAAGACGAGTTCTTCGTCGACCTCCTGTTCTACAACTACCTTCTCCGGCGCTTCGTCGTGATCGACCTGAAGGTCGAGGACTTCAAGCCCGAGTTCACCGGCAAGATGAGCTTCTACCTCACAGCAGTCGACGAGCTCGAGCGCCAGTCAGGCGACGAGCCATCGATCGGGCTGGTGCTCTGCCCAGGTCGCAGAAAGACCGTGACGGAATGGGCGCTTCGGGGAGTCGATACGCCGGTCGCCGTTGCTCGCTACACCACCGGCGAGGTCACGCTGACCCAGACACCGCCGCCCGAGATGAAGCCGGCGCTCCCGGAGCTACCCGCGCTGGCCAGCGAGCTCTCCGACATCGTCGAGGCAGCCAACGCGGCGTCCGACGATGAGTCGGCGGGCGAGCCGGGAAGCGGCGGCGCGTAGGCGCGGCTGGTCGCACATGACCGGCTCAGGCGAGAATCTTGAGGCGAGCAGCGAGCTTCCGGATCGCGGGCTTGAAGTAATGATCCAGGTGGGTGAAGCGCTCCTTCCCTATGCGCTCAGCACATGCTGTGGCGCTCGCGTCGTCTCCGACGTACCGAGCCGTGGGCGAGTGCTTGCCGGGGGCGTAGAGACTCATCGCTGGGGGAATGTTGGACTGACCCTCGTAGATCGATGCGACCTGTGCTGGCGGGACCGCAACCAATC
>Ga0302326_10004696_pt1 | contig 31475 bp, 29 predicted proteins | sample Palsa_T0_3_FD_202264 | JGI IMG/M metagenome (GOLD analysis project Ga0302326, IMG submission 202264) | Peat permafrost microbial communities from Stordalen Mire near Abisko, Sweden - Palsa_T0_3 | ecosystem: Environmental > Terrestrial > Soil > Palsa > Peat permafrost | place: Sweden: Abisko...
GCGTTGGAGCGGTTGCTGGTGGATTTTTGCGGCCCGGGCTTTCCGGACTTGGCGCGTGGAGCTTGTGGGGAATTCGGCATGTGGGTTCTCTCCTAGGTAGGGCGAGATGGCACGCGTGGCTCATCTCGGATAGTTCGTTGGGCAACGGCCGTCGACGCGACGGCCCGCGGGTCCGTGCCGCCAGTGGACGGTACGGACGAACTAGGAGAACTGTGGTGGCCGGAACAGGACAACGGCCGCACCGCGCGGCAGGGCGTGCACGAGGGACCTCATCCGCCTGGTCGTGACCCCGGCGGCCACGCTGACCACGAGGCCGGCCATGGCGACCACCGCCGCGATGGTGAGCACCGGGGTGGGGGCCGCCGGCGCACTCCGCCCGCAGTCCTCCCCCGTGCAGCCGGAGGGGAAGGTCGGCGACCCCGAGGCGGAGAGGGCGGTCAGGTCGCTCGCCGGGTGGCTGCCGGTCAGCAGCGCCCGTGGCATGAACCCACTGAGCACCGTGGCGACCAGCACCACGACCAGGCACCAGCGCCACCGCGACGACATGGCCGCCAATTTAGGGGACCGCTCGCCGTTTGTGTGGTCATGGGACCGTCCGGTCGACAGTCCGGTCGACCGGACGGTCCCAGCAGATGTCCTCGACGGTCCCGATCTCCGTAGTCTCATGGGTATGACGATCGAACAAAAGCCCGGCCCAGAGCACCGAACCGACTCGGGGATCGACATCCGTCCCGTCTACCGGGCGGGCGATCTCGACGGATGGGATCCCGGGGTCAAGCTCGGTGAGCCGGGGTCGTTTCCCTACACCCGGGGCGTGCACCGCGAGATGTACCGCTCGAAGCTGTGGACCATGCGCCAGTACGCCGGGTTCGGCTCGGCGGAGTCGACCAACGAGAGGTTCAAGTTCCTGCTGGCGGCCGGCCAGACGGGCCTCTCCTGCGCCTTCGACCTGCCCACGCAGATGGGCTACGACTCGGACCATCCCCGGGCGGAGGGCGAGGTCGGCAAGGTCGGGGTGGCCATCGACTCGCTGGCCGACATGCGGCTCCTCATGTCCGATCTGCCGATGGACAAGGTCACCACCTCCATGACCATCAACGCCACCGGCGCCATCCTCCTTCTCCTCTACCAGCTGGTGGCCGAGGAGCAGGGCGTCCCGGGGGACAAGATCCGCGGCACCATCCAGAACGACATCCTGAAGGAGTACATCGCCCGCGGCACCTACATCTACCCGCCCCGCCCCTCCATGCGGCTCATCGTCGACACGTTCTCGTACTGTGCGGCCAACCTCCCCAACTGGAACACCATCTCCATTTCGGGGTACCACATCCGCGAAGCGGGGTCGACGGCCGTGCAGGAGATCGCCTTCACCCTCGCCAACGGGATCGCCTACGTCGAAGCGGCGATGGCCGCCGGCATGGACATCGACGCCTTCGCCCCCCGGCTGTCCTTCTTCTGGAACGCCCACAACAACCTGTTCGAAGAGGTGGCCAAGTACCGGGCGGCGCGCCGCATGTGGGCGCGCATCATGACCGAGCGGTTCGGGGCCAAGGACGAGCGCTCCAAAATGCTGCGTTTCCACACCCAGACAGGTGGCTCCACCCTGACGGCGCAGCAACCCGAGAACAACATCGTCCGCGTCACTCTCCAGTCGCTCGCCGCCGCCCTGGGTGGGACCCAGAGCCTGCACACCAACGGATTCGACGAGGCGCTGGGACTGCCCACGACGCGGGCGGCCAAGATCGCCCTGCGCACGCAGCAGATCGTGGGCTTCGAGTCCGGGGTCGCCGACACCGTCGATCCGCTGGCCGGTTCGTACTTCATCGAGTCGCTCACCGATGAGGTCGAAGAGGCCGCCAACGAGTACCTCGACCGCATCGACGCGCTGGGCGGTGCCGTGGCGGCCATTGAGGCCCGGTACATGCAGGACGAGATCGAGCGGGCGGCGTACAGCTTCGCCAAGGCGGTCGACAACGGGGAGAAGATCGTCGTCGGCGTGAACCGCTTCACCGACGCCGAGAGCGAGCCGGCCGAGGTGTTTCCCATCGACGTCGCCCTGCAGCAGACGCAGATCGAGCGCACGAGGGCGGTCCGCGCCGACCGCGACCAGGCGGCGGTCGACCGGGCGCTGTCCGACGTCGCCGAGACGGCGCGGGGCGAGGGAAACCTGCTGGTGCCCATGAAGGCGGCGCTGGCCGCCATGGCCACGCTGGGGGAGGTGGCCGACGTGCTGCGCGGGGAGTTCGGGGTCTACCAACCGGGGGGATGAGACGACCGACCGTCGGCACGCCGGCGCCGTCGAGAAGCCCCTAGGCGCGCACCACGGTTTCGAAGTGCTCCACCACCGGGGCGGGGTCGTAGAAGTGGTGGAGCAGGGCGCGCCACTCCTGGTAGGCCTCCGAGTTGCGGAACCCCTCGGTGTGGGCCTCCACCGTGTCCCACTCCACCAAGAGCAGGAACCCGCTGGGCCGCTCGACACAGCGCTCCACCCGCAGGGAGATGAACCCGGGGCTGGCGGCGATGATCGCCGTTGCCTGCTCCATGGCCTCTACGAACTCGGGCTCCTGTCCGGGAACCACCTCGAGCAGCGCGTGCTCGGTGATCACGCGCGCCGGGCCTGCGGGAGGTGGCGCCTCATGCGCCGAGCAGCCGCTCCCGCAGCGCCGGGTCGGTGGCGGCGTCAATGGCCGTCCAGGCCAGGGCCAGCGCCCCGTCGCGGACGGCGGCGTCGGCGGACGGGGTGATGCAGGCGGCCGCGAACTCGTGCTGGTGGTTCACCGCGCCGCCGGTCTCTATGCCGATGAGCGGATGGATGGTCGGCACGGCGAGCGACACGTTGGCCATGTCGGTGGAGAACGTGGGGAGCGGAACGTCGGCATCGTCGGCCTCGAACTGGCGCCCCAGTGACTCGGCGTTGATCCGGTAGGCGGCCACCAGCGCCGGATCGGTCTCCATGTGCGAGTAGTCGGGTGACAGCTTGTCGTAGCGCACCGTGCAGCCGGTGGCCAGCGCACCGGCCTCGAAGCAGGCGCGGACCCGCTGCTCGAGCGCGGCGAGCCCCTCGATGGTGCGCGAGCGGGCCATGTACCGTCCGGTGACCGTGGCGGGGATCACGTTGGCCGCCTGCCCGCCCTGGGTGACCACCCCGTGCACCTGGTCCCCGGGCGGGAGCTGCTGGCGCAGCAGCCCGAGGGCCACCTGGGAGACCGTCATGGCATCGAGCGCGTTGATGCCCCGCCACGGTGCGGCCGACGCGTGGGCCTCCCGGCCGGTGAAGTGCACGTCGAAATGGGCCACCGCCAGGCAGGCGCCCGTCAGGCGCTCGGTCGGCCACGGGTGCACCATCATGGCGGCGTGGACGCCCTGGAAGGCGCCCCGCTCGAGCATGAGGACCTTGCCCCCGCCGCCCTCCTCGGCCGGCGTGCCCAGCACCCGGACCTGCAGCCCGATCTGGTCGGCCACCGAGGCGAGGGCCAGCCCGGCCCCCACCGCGCTGGCCGCGATGATGTTGTGGCCGCAGGCGTGACCGACGTCGGGGAGCGCGTCGTACTCGGCGCAGACGGCGATGACCAGCGGGCCGTCGCCCGACCGGGACTCGAGTGCGGTGGGGATGCCGTACACGCCCTCGGTGACCGCGAGGCCACCGGCCCGGAGCGCCTCGGCCACGGCGCGGGCCGACCTGACCTCGTCGAAGCACAGTTCGGGCGTCGAATGGACGGTGTGGCTGAGGGCGAGCAGGTCGGGCAGGCGTTGTGCAACGACCGAGGCCGCTGCCTCCTTGACGGCGGGTGCGGACACCGGTTACTCAATCACCGCGACGATGTCGCCCGCGCCGACCGAATCCCCCGCACCAACCCGCACCTCCTTGATCACACCGTCCTTCTCGGCGTTCACTGCGTTCTCCATCTTCATGGCTTCCAGGAGGCAGACGGTCTGGCCCACCTCCACCTTGTCCCCCACCGCCACCAGCACCTTGACGATAGTGCCCTGCATGGGCACCGACACCTCGCCCGAACCCGAGGCCCCGGCCGAGGCGTGGGCCGCCCGCTTGGGTCGGCCGGTCGGCTGGGGAAGGGCGACCGTTCCCAGATCGGGAAGCCAGAGCTTGAGCGAGTAGCGCCGACCGTCCACCTCCGCGGTGACCTCTCGCTGCACGGTCGGGACGGCCTCGTCGACCGGCGCCGGGGGAGGGGCGGCGGCGGTGTCGACGCTCAGCCCGCTCAGGTCGAGGACGTCCTCCACCCAGCGGGTGGAGTGCGTCGCCCCGGCGAAGTCGGGGTGGCTGAGGATGACGACATCGGCCGGAATGGTGGTGGCGACCCCACTGATCTTGGTCTCGGAGAGCGCCCGCAGCATGCGGCGGCGAGCGGACTCCCGATCGGGGGCCCAGACGATGAGCTTGGCGACCAGGTTGTCGTAGAACTGGCTGACGGTGTCGCCCGACTCGTAGCCCGAGTCCAGCCGGACGCCGGGCCCCGCCGGGGCGACGAACGTGGTGATGGTGCCCGGCGAGGGAGTGAAGCGACCCCCGCTCGGATCCTCGGCGTTGATGCGGACCTCGATGGCGTGCCCGTTGCGCTGGATCTCGTCCTGGCCGAAGGTGAGCGGCTCGCCCGACGCGATGCGGATCTGCCAGGCGACCAGGTCGAGCCCGGTCACCAGTTCGGTCACCGGATGCTCGACCTGCAAGCGGGTGTTCATCTCCAAGAAGAAGAACTCGCCGTCCTGGTAGAGGAATTCGACGGTGCCGGCATTGTAGTAGCCGCAGGCCCGTGACACCTTGACGGCGGCCTCCCCCATGGCCCGGCGCACCTCGTCGGGAAAGGCCGGCGCCGGGCTCTCTTCGACGAGCTTCTGGTGCCGCCGCTGGGCCGAGCAGTCCCGCTCGCCCAGCCACAGCGTCGTCCCCTGGGTGTCGCCCAGTACCTGCATCTCGACGTGCCGGGGCCAGCCGAGGTAGCGCTCCACGTAGATCTCCGGTCGGCCGAAGTAGGCCTGGGCCTCGCGGGCGGCCGACTCCATCGCCTCGGCGGCTTCGGAGGCGGACTCCACCACCTTCATGCCGCGGCCCCCGCCCCCGTAGGCGGCCTTGATGGCCAGGGGCCAGCCCACCTCCTCCCCGAACGCCACGACCTCCTCGGGGGAGGTGAGCGGCTCGGAGCGGCCCGGGACTCCGGCCACCCCGGCCTTCTCGGCGGCGATACGGGAGCTGATCTTGTCGCCCATCACCTCGATGGCCTCGGGGGGCGGGCCGATGAAGGTCACCCCGAGACCGGTGATGGCCCGCGCGAAGTCCGTGTTCTCCGAGAAGAAGCCGTAGCCCGGGTGGACGCCGTCGGCCCCGCTCGTCTCGATCGCGGCGAGGATGGCCGCCGTGTTCAGGTAGCTCTCTGCAGCCGTCTCGCCCCCCAGCGCGTAGGCCTCATCGGCCATCCGCACGTGGAGAGCCTCACGGTCGAGGTCGGAGTAGACGGCAACCGTGGCGATGCCCATCTCGCGGCAGGTCCGAATGATGCGGACAGCGATTTCGCCGCGGTTGGCGATGAGGATCTTGTTCAGCACAGAAGGCCTTTCGAATCGGGAGAGGACATCACAATTGCATGGACCCTAGGGTGTCTGCCATGTGGGGCGGAACCTGGGACGTGCGCCGGTTCGACGAGATCGACTCCACCAACCGGTATCTGTGCCGCGAGGCGCGCCAGGGAGCGCGGGAGGGCACGGTGGCGGTGGCGGAGCACCAGAGCGCCGGCCGGGGCCGGATGGACCGCCGGTGGGAGTCGCCCCCCGGAGCCTCCCTGCTGGCCTCGGTGCTCTTCCGGCCGGAGTTCGATCCCACTGAGCTGCATCTCTGTACGGCCGCCATGGCCCTGGCGGCGGCCGAGGCCTGCCGCCGGGAGGCCGGCGTGGGACCGGTGCTCAAATGGCCCAACGACCTCCTGGTGGGTGAGGCGAAGCTGGCCGGTGTGCTGGCGGAGGCCGAGCCGGACGGAACGGGGGGCTGCGCCGTGGTGGTGGGCATCGGGCTCAACGTCGACTGGCCCGGTCCTCCCGGAGCGGGGACCTGCCTGCGTGACCAGGGAGCGGCCCCCCTCGACCGGGAGCTGATCCTGGCCGCGCTGCTCCGTGCCCTCTCCTCCCGCCGGGCCCTGTTGGACAGCGCCACCGGCCGGCGCGAGGTGGCGGCGGAGTTCCGGAGCCGCTGTTCGACCCTGGGAAGACGGGTCCGGGTGGAGTTGGCGGCCGAGGCGGTGGTCGGCGTGGCCCTCGAGGTCGACGACGCCGGCCACCTGGTGGTGGGCACGCCCTCGGGCCCCCGGACGGTGTCGGCGGGGGACGTCGTCCACCTGCGCCGGGGCTGAACCGTTCTAGGGAAGAAGGACGGCGGGGGCGTCCCGTGAGCCACGGGGGGCACGAAATGGGGGACTACACTCTCGCCCTTATGCGCCTTCTCGTGACGGGAGGAGCCGGCTTCATCGGGTCGAACTTCGTCCGCTACTGGGTGGAGCGGCATCCCGAAGATCACGTCGTCGCCTACGACGTCCTCACCTATGCCGGCAACCGACCGAATCTGGCCGACGTCGAAGATCGGATCGTGTTCGTGCAGGGCGACATCTGCGATCGCCTGGGTGCGGAGCAGACGCTCCGTGCCGAAGAGATCGACACCATCGTCCACTTCGCCGCCGAGTCGCACAACAGCCTGGCCGTGCTCAATCCCGGGCTGTTCTTCCGCACCAACGTGCTCGGGACGCAGACCATGCTGGAGGCGGCCCGGCAGGTCGGTGTCGCCCGGTTCCACCACATCAGCACCTGCGAGGTGTACGGCGATCTCGCTCTCGACACGGAGGAGGTCTTCTCCGAGGAGTCCCCCTACCGCCCCCGCACGCCGTACAACGCCAGCAAGGCGGGGGCCGACCACGCCGTGCGCGCCTACGGCGAGACCTACGAGCTCCCGGTGACGATCACCAACTGCTCGAACAACTACGGGCCGTACCAGTTCCCCGAAAAGGTCATCCCGGTGTTCACCACCTCCGCCCTGGACGACCGGAACCTGACGCTGTACGCCACCACCGAGAACCGCCGCGAGTGGCTCCACGTCTACGACCACTGCACGGCCATCGAGGCGGTGCTCCAGCGGGGCAAGGTGGGCGAGACCTACCACGTGGGGAGCGGGGTGGAGGCCTCCATCATGGAGATCGCGGATCTCGTGCTCAAGATCCTGGGCAAGCCGGCGTCCCTCAAGGAGATCGTTCCCGATCGGCCCGGCCACGACCGCCGCTACCTGCTCGACTCCTCCAAGCTCCGGAGCCAGCTCGGCTGGGCGCCCGAGATCTCCTGGGAGGACGGCCTGTCCCGGACGGTCGAGTGGTATGCGGCCAACCGCGCCTGGTGGGAGCCACTGCGCTCCCGAGCCCCGGTCGTCGAGGGCGACTGGAGCGCGGCCGGCTGAGCCGGCAACTCCTGCATGCGCATTCTGATCACCGGAGCAGATGGACAGCTCGGGCGCGACCTGCTCGATGCGCTGTCGGGGAGGGTGCCGGTCGGCGGACGGCGGTGCAGCCTGCTGGCGCCCGAGGGGCCCCTGCCCGGGCTCGACCATGAGCTGCTCGCCACCGATATCGGCACCATGCGCCTCGAGGATCGGGACGCCGTCCAACACGTCGTGCGCGCCTTCCGTCCGGACCTGGTGCTACACGGCGGGGCGTTCACAGCCGTGGACGCCTGCGAGAGCGAGGTCGATCTGGCCTACGCCGTCAACGCCGTCGGCACGCGTCACGTGGCCGAGGCCGCCGTCGCCGTCAACGCCCACCTCCTCTACGTGTCCACCGACTACGTCTTCGACGGGAGGTCGGAACGGCCGTACCGCGAGTGGGACGCCCCGAACCCCCTCTCGGTCTACGGAGCCAGCAAGCTGGCCGGTGAGAGGGAGTGCCCACCGGGATCGACCATCGTGCGCACATCGTGGGTCTGCGGGGCCCACGGGGCGAACATGGTCAAGACCGCGCTGCGGTTGGCCGAGGGGACCGGGACGTTACGCTTCGTCGACGATCAGCACGGCTCGCCGACCTTCACGGCCGACCTGGCCGCCGCCATCGTCACGCTGGGGACGGACCGCCGCCCCGGCGTCTTCCACGTGACCAACGTCGGGACGACCACGTGGTGGGGGTTCGTCCGGGCCACGCTGGAGGCCGCCGGAGCGGATCCCGGGCGGGTGCAATCCATCTCCACCCCCGAGCTCGACCCGCCCCGCCCCGCCCCCCGCCCGGCCAACTCGGTGCTCGACAACATGGCCCTGCGCCTGAGCGGGCTGCCCCCGCTGCCGGACTGGGAGGATGGGCTGGTGCGACTGGTCAACGCCCTGAGTATCGGGGAAGCTTGACCGTTCCCGACGCAGTTCAGGTCACGCCGGTGCACGAGGATGGCCAGGGCGCGGACGCCGCCGTGGTGACGAGGCGAGATCGTCGTAAAGTCCCGCGGCGCACCTGGCGGTGGTGGACGGTGGCCCTCGTCCTGACGCTGGGAGCGGTGTCGCTCTCGGTTGCGCTGGGTGGCCATCGACGGCACGATCCGACGCTCGACGTCTACGACGAAGGTGCCCACTACGCCTATGTGGTCGCGTTGCGCTCCGGCCACATCCCGGCCTGGGGCGACACCCTGAGTCGTGGGGAGCGCGAGCTCGTCGACTGCTTATCGGCGCTTCCCGCACCGCCGGTCCCGTGTGGCGCCACGCCGGTCGCTGCGTCGAAGTACGCGGCCCAGGGCTACGACTACGAAGCGCAACAACCTCCGTTGGGGTATCTGCCCTACGTGCTCACCGCCAATCCGCAGGCTCCGCCGGAGGCCGCGCTCGCCGCGGCCCGCCACGGCGGCATGGTGTGGGTGGCTCTTTCGGGCGTTCTTCTGCTGGCTTTTGCCGTGCTCGACGGACTGTCCCTCCTGGCGCTGGCGGCGTTACTTGGGACGTGTCTCCTCGATCCGGTCTTCACCTACGCGGCGGGCACGGTGAACAACGACGCGGCAGGGGTTGCGGCGGGAGCCGTGGCGCTCCTGGCCTGGACGCTCAGCAAGAGCCATCCTCGCTGGGGACTCCTGTGCGGGCTGGTCTCGGGAGTGTTGATCGGATTGACCAAGGGACTCTTCGTGGTCGTCCCCCTTGCGCTGGTGGTGGCCGCCGTGGTGAGCGAGTATCCCGTGGTCTCGAGCCTGGCGGGGGCCTGGCTGGCGTTGAAACGAAATGTGTGTGTCGTGGCCATGTTCGTTGTGGCCTGCCTCAGCTTCATCGGGTGGACGATCCTCCAAGACGAACGGGCGATCGTCCCTCCCTCGACCGTGCTGCACGCCGTGTTGGGGACCACGCACGTCGCCACCCTGCAGCTGGGCACCATCGGTAGCGGTGTGATGAAACTGGTCACTCTGTTCCAGGCGTACTACCCCGCCGCCCCGATCAATGTCATCTGGTCCCTTGCTGTCTTCGGCGTGCTCTTCGGGACCTGGTTCTTGCCGATTGCCGGACCACAGGCGCTCTCGGTTCGAGGCCTCTCGGCGGGAGTCCTGACCGCCATCTTGGCCCTCGCCATCGGGTGGCCGCTGCTCGTCTATCTCCAGGGGAACTACAACTTCGCCGCCGACGCGCGGTACGCCATTCCCCTTTTGCCCCTCGCCGGCTACGTGGTGGTCAAGGGTTGTCGCCGGTTCGGCGTCATCGCCATAGGCATCGTGCTGCCCGTCAGCTGTGCCATCCTGCAGCTGGTAATCGGGAAGTATTGATACGTCCGCCCTGGTTGGTCGCCAACGCGGCCACCCGACCGGGGAGACGCCCTGTGTCATAATGTCAGCCGATGGCGTCAGGATCCGTGCGGTATCGGCCGACCATTCGTGACGACGCAGGAACTCACCTCATCGGTCCTGATCTGACCGGACTTTTCTTCGATCTGGACGGGGTCTTGTGGGACACGTCGGCACTCCACGAGGACGCCTTTGCCGCTGTGTGTGCCGACGAAGGCCTGGTGCCACTCCCGTACGCCCTCCTCGCTGGTCGAGCGACGCCGTCGGCCTGGACCCTGGTGCTGGCCCACAACGGACGTACGCCCCATCCGGACCTGGTGGCCCGGCTTTCGACCGCGAAACAGCTCCTTGCCCGGAAATGGTTGTCCGACGAGCCGCCGCTCTCCGCCGAGCTGGGTGTCGTCGCCGCCCTTGCGCATTCCCGGGCCGTACTGGGGCTGGTCACCGGTTCTTCTTCGGCGACCGCGTCGATCTTCCTCGCCGCGTCGGGCCTTTCCTTCGACGTCGTCATTACTGGCGAGTCGGTGGAGGTGGGAAAGCCGGGCCCGGCCCCCTACCTGGCGGCAGCAGCTGCGGTCGGCCTCGAACCTGGCCGATGCTGGGTCCTGGAGGACAGCGTTCAGGGTCTGGCCAGCGCCGCCGCGGCCGGTGCTCGCGCCGTCCACTTCGTGGCGGCCGGCGCGTCCTGTGACGGCCACCACGTTGCGACCGAGGGGTGCGTCGCGAGCATCGACGCGTTCGTCCGTTTGACCGGTGCCGTGGTGGCGGCTTGACGACGGCGGTCGTGCCCGCGGCGGGTCAGGGCACTCGCCTTGGACGAGTCGAACCGAAGGCTCTGGTTGAGGTGGCCGGGCGGAGCCTCGTGGGTCGCGTCCTCGACGCCGTCGCTCCCTGTGTGGACGCGCTGGTGCTCGTCGTCCACCCCGGAGTGGAGGGTCTGTTCGAGGCCGAACTGCGCCGTCTGGGTTGGGGCACGTCGGTCACCATGGTGTTCCAGGCGGACGCCACCGGCAGTGCCGATGCGGTGGCCCTGGGTCTCGGAGCCGTCGCAGGCGAAGAACCCTGTGTCGTCGTATGGGCGGACCAGGTGGGCGTCAGTCAGCGCACCGTTGGCCGGGTGGCCGAGCAGCTGCGCGAGGGCGCTCCGGGAGTGGTTCTCCCGCTGGTCGAGGTGGAGAACCCCTACGTCTGGTTTGAGGTGGTCGGCAACACCGTGGTCGTGCGGCGACAACGCGACGGTGACGTACCACCGGTGCGAGGCAAGAGTGACGTGGGTACCTTCGGGCTCCTCGCCGGGGCGGGGCGGGAGTGCATCGCCGAAGAGATGGCCGGGAGGCCCCCAGCGGGCAGAGAGCGCGACTTCGTCTACGTCGTACCGCGCCTCGCCCAGGTCCATGGACTCCGGGTCGTCGAGGTGGACGATCCGGCGGAGGCGCTCGGCGTGAACAGCCCAGCCGACCTCGAAGCGGCGGGCCGGGCGTTGGCGACGCCCGCGCGATGACCCATGTGGTGGTCTTCGCGGGCGGGCGGGGGGCAACCACGATCCTGACCTCCTTGGCGAGGACGCGCAACGTGCAGCTCACGGTGGTTGTCAATGCCTACGATGCCGGGCTCTCCACCGGCAGGGTACGACGAGCGATTCCGGGCCTCCTCGGACCGAGTGACGTGCGCAAGACGGCCGGGACGCTGGTGGGCGCGGTGGGAACCGATGACGAGCGCGCCCTGGCCTCGCTGCTCGAGCTGCGGCTGCCGTCGTGCTACGAGGGGGGTGCCACGCGCGAGCATGCGGCCGAGGCCCAGTTCTCGGCCATTCTCGACGGCCACCTCACCGAGCTCGAGGGCGCGCTGCTCCCCCTGGTCAAGCACTTGTCGCTCGAACGATGGTCCACGTTGCGACAGCACCTCACGTCCTTCCAGAAGTTTCTCGCCTCCACCGACGAGCCGTTCGACTATGACGACCTGGCGATCGGCAATGTCGTGCTGGCGGGCATGTTCGTCGCCTCCGACTTCAATCGTTCGGTGGAGAGCTATCAGGACTTCGTTGGCTTGAGGGAGCAGCGCATCCTCAACGTCACCCAAGGCGAAGACCTCTGGCTGGCGGCTCGGGCGGGGGACTATGTCTGCCCCGACGAGGGAACCCTGGTGACCGAGGTGCCACCTGCCCCCATTTCCAACCTGTATCTCTTGCCCAGAGTGGCCCAACATGCCCTCTTCGGTGGGATGAAGGAGTGGCACGCCTCGGCCCGCGCTGCCGCTGCCCTGGAGGGGGCGGAGGTACTGCCGAAGCTGAACCCTCTCGTCGCCAAGGCGATCGGCGACGCCGACGTCATCGTCTACGGTCCGGGGACCCAACACTCCTCGCTCTTCCCCACGTATCTCACCATCGGACTGGGGGAGGCGATCAGGGACAATCTGGCGGCAGAGAAGGTCTTCGTCGCCAACATCGCCCGAGATCGGGATCAAGATCCCGCCGAGAACGTGACGGACACACTGGAGAAATTCCACTACTTCATGTCTCGTCGAGAACAGATCGAGCTGCGAAGCGGCGATCTCATCACCAGCGTGCTGGCCGACCCCGAAGACGCCGAGCGGCTCCGCAACCTGGACGCCTCCATCCGAACGAGGTCCGCCGTGTGGTCCGACCCGAATGGCCGCCACTCAGGCTCCGCCGTCAAGGAGGAGATCTCGAGTGTGGTGCGACGGCGAAGTGGTGAGCACCTGCCCGGCGATTCGGGGCTTTTGACGGTCATTGTTCCCGTGCTCGACGAGGCACCGCGCATCGGCCAGGTCCTCCAGCAGCTGCGATATATAGACCTGGGATTCGACGACCTGGTCCACGAGATCCTAGTGGTCGACGGCGGTTCGACCGACGGCACGTTGAAGATCCTTCGCGACGAGCCGGACATCCGGGTGATTGAGGCAAAGTGCCGTGGGCGGGGCGAGGCGGTCCACATCGGTTTGGCGCACGCCCGCGGTGAGTACGTGGTGGCGTTCCACGGCGATGGAGAGTATGACGTCGCCAGCATCGCCGAAGTCGTCTTTGAATTGCGGAAGGACTCGGACAGTGTGGTCCTCGCATCGAGAACACTGGGAGGATCGACGGCCAGCCACCGGCTGCGGGCCGTGTACGGCAGCAACCGCCTGCTGTATGCGCTCAGTCACTGGGGTGGCGTCATGGTCACGCTCTTGCTGATGATCAAGCTGGACCGGATCGTGAGCGACCCGCTTTCGGGAGTGAGAGGGGCCCGAAGAGATGTGTTTCGCATGCTCGACAATCACGGGAGAAGTTTGGACTACGAGGTGGCGTGGGTGATACGGGCGGTCGAATCAGGTCACCGTGTGACAGAGGTTCCGGTTGACTATCTCCCTCGGAGCTGGCGAGACGGAAAGAAGACGAGCATCGGCGACGGGCTACGCGCCCTTGTTTCGGTCTTCGCTCGTCCGGTGAGGTCGTCGCAATGACCTGTCGCCTCTCCGTGGTCGTGCCGGCCTTCAACGAGGAGGGCCGGGTGGGCGAACTGGTTCGGCTCCTCCAAGACAGTTTGACGCCGCTGGGGGATGAGCACGAGATCATCGTCGTGGACGACGGTTCAACGGACGCCACGGCGGAACGGGTCGCCGCCACCGGCGCGACGCTGGTGCTCCACGAGCGGAACCAAGGCAAAGCGGCGGCCGTCCAGACGGGGCTGGCCGCCACGAAGGGCCAGTTTGTCGCCGTCCTCGACGCCGATCTCGAATACTTTCCCGACGATCTCATCCCGATGCTCCATATCGCCGAGTCGGCCGGCATCGTGGCCGTCTACGGAAGTCGTTATCTCGAAGGAGAGAACTTCCGGCCGGGACCCCTGGGCCGACTGCGAGTGCTGCGGGATCAGGAGTTGAGCTCATGGGTGGCGAACTGGACCCTCACCGGCCTGGTGCTCGGCCTCTACGGCAAGAAGATCACCGACACACTGACCGGCCTGAAGCTCTATCCGGGTGATTTCCTGCGAGCGCAGCGTTTGACGTCGGTCGGCTTCGAGGGTGACCATGAAATCACGGCAAAGCTCATCGCGGCGAACATCCCGATTCTGGAGACACCGATCGCCTACGCACCCAGAGGTCGCGAGGAGGGCAAGAAGATCGGTCCTCGTGACGGGGTCAAGGCGGTCACGACCTTCGTAGGGCAGAGGTTCTCCCCGGGTCAGGAGAGGTCGGCGGACACCTCCACGCGGTACAAGAACACCGCAGCCAGCCCACCGCTGATGACCCTGGCCGGGACGACATCCCGACTCCTCCGAAGGGTCAGGCCGGCGCTGACCGGGGCGGCCCTGGTGGGGGAGATGGCCGACTATGTGGCGTGGCAGAAGCGCAATTTCGACTCACCCTGGCCGCTGTATTCGCAACGGGAGCGGCTGTGGCGGCAGATGGCGTCGAGGATACGTCAGGACACACCGGTACTGGTGGTCGAGCTGGGGGTCGCCTGGGGGTACACCACGGCGTACTGGTTGGAGCATCTGATCGGCCCGAGTCAGGACGTCGAATGGCACGGTTTCGACCGCTTCACCGGGCTCCCGCGCTCGTGGCGTCGTTTCCCGGCCGGTGCATTCGATGCCAACGGGGAGCCACCGACGATTGACGACACCCGCCTGCACTGGCACGTCGGCGACGTGGAGGTCACCATGGACGAGATTGACCTCTCGACGTACGAGGGTCACCAAAAGGTGGTGCTCTTCGACCTCGACATCTACGAGCCGACCGTCGAGTGTTGGAACCGTATCTCGCCGCACCTGCGGCCGGGTGACCTCTTGTACTTCGACGAGGCATTGGCCGAGGACGAGCGCAAGGTGCTCGACGACCTCGTCCTGCCCCATGGTTCCTACGAGCACCTCGGGAGCACCTCGCTGTCGCTCGGACTGCAGGTACTCGACGTCCACTGAGTGGCTCGACGTCACATTCGTTCACGATGGGAGTAGAGCATGGCGGCTCGCACCAACAAGAGGGCCAACGATCCACCCTCACGCTCGGTGGCGGTGATCGGCGCGGGCTACGTCGGTCTGCCGACGGCGGCGACCCTGGCCCACTTCGGGCACCGGGTGGTCCTGGCCGAACGGGAGCCGGCGCGCCTGGCCGCGCTGCGCAGCGGTCGGATGCCGATCGTCGAGGCCGGGTTGGACGACCTGGTGGCCGAGGGCGTCGCGGCCGGCACCCTGCGCTTCACCGACGCGGCGGCCGAGGCGGTGAGCGGTGCCCAGTTCGTCTTCTTGTGCGTGCCCACCCCCCAGGGTGACGACGGGTCGGCCGATCTCTCCTACGTGGAGGCGGCGGCCAAGGAGATAGGGGTGCTGCTCGAGCCCGGGGCCATCGTCGTCAACAAGTCGACCGTCCCGGTCGGCTCGGCCACAATGGTCGAGCAGGTGATCGGCCGTCCCGACATCCGTGTCGTCTCCAACCCCGAGTTCTTGCGGGAGGGCACGGCGGTCCGTGACAGCCTCCATCCGGATCGCCTGGTGGTGGGGGGCGACGACACCCAGGCGGCCGCCCTGGTGGGTGCCCTGTTCGCCTCCACCGGAGCTCCGCTCATCGTCACCGACACCACCACGTCGGAGACGATCAAGTACGCCTCCAATGCCTTCTTGGCCACCAAGCTGAGCTACGTCAACGCCGTCGCCGGTCTATGCGAGGAGGTCGGAGCGGACGTGCGTGACGTCATGCTGGGGTTGGGCTACGACAAGCGCATCGGCTTCGACTTCCTTCGCCCGGGACCGGGTTGGGGCGGGTCGTGCCTGCCCAAGGACACCCGTGCCCTGCTCCATACGGCGAGGAAGGCGGGCTATGACTTCTCCCTGCTGGCCGGGGCCATCGCCTCCAACGAGCAGCAGTTGGCCCGGGTGGTGGCCAAGGTGGAGGCGGCCAGTGACGTGCCGCTGGAGGGAGCGAGGATCGGCGTGTGGGGCCTGACGTTCAAGGCGAACACCGACGACCGGCGGGACTCGCCTGCCCTGCAGATCGCCCACCGCCTGGTTGCCCTCGGGGCGAGGGTGCACGCCTACGACCCCACGGTGGCCGGGTCGGCCGACCAGCCCGACGCCGTCCCCGACGACCTCGCCGGGCTGTCGTTGTGTGCGGATCCCTACTCGGCGGCCCTCGGTGCGTCGGCGATGGTGGTCCTGACCGAGTGGGACGAGTTCCGCTGGCTGGACTTCGCCCGGGTGTTCGACGTCATGGCCAACCCCTCCATCGTCGACGCACGGAACCTCCTCGACCCGGCCGCCGTCCGGCGCATGGGCTTCGTCTACACGGGGATCGGCCGCCGATGAGACGTATCGTGGTGGCCGGCGGCGCCGGGTTCTTGGGGTCCCACCTCTGCGAGGTCCTCGTCGCCCGGGGCGACTCGGTCATCTGTGTGGACGATCTCTCCACCGGGAGCCCACAGAACGTGGCCCACCTGGCGGGCAACGACGCGTTCAGCCTGGTGATCGGTGACGTGAGCCAGAAGGCGGAGCTGGAGGTGGACGAAAAGGTCGACGCCGTGTGCCACCTGGCCAGCCCGGCCTCTCCGCCGGCGTACCTGAGCCACCCGCTCGAGACGCTGGCCGCCGGCAGCGAGGGCACGCGGCGTCTGCTGGCACTGGCCCGGGCCCACGAGGCGCGGTTCCTCATGGCCAGCACCAGCGAGATCTACGGAGACCCGGAGGTGCATCCCCAGGTCGAGTCGTACCGGGGGAACGTCGATCCCACCGGGCCCCGCAGCGTCTACGACGAGGCCAAGCGGTTCGCCGAGAGCATGACGATGGCCCACTACCGCACCTTCGGGGTGAACGTCGGCATCGCCAGGATCTTCAACACCTACGGCCCGAGGCTCTCGCCCGGCGACGGGCGGGTGGTCTCCAACTTCATCTCCCAGGCACTGCGGGGCGAGCCGTTGACCGTCTACGGCGACGGCTCGCAGACACGCAGCCTGTGCTACGTCGACGACGAGATCGCCGGGCTGGTCGCCCTGCTGGACTCCCCCCTCACCGGTCCGGTCAACATCGGCAATCCCGATGAACGCACGGTGCTCGAACTGGCCCACCTGGTCCTCGAGGTCTCCGGGTCGAGCTCGCCGATCGTCTTCGAGCCCCTGCCCACCGACGACCCGACGCGACGCTGTCCGGACATCACGCTGGCCACCACCGCGCTCGGTTGGCGGCCCACGGTGGCGCTGCGCGACGGTATCGCCCGCACGATGGAGTACCTTGCCTCCCGGGTGATGGCGGCGTGACGAGTGATCTCAGCGAAGCAGGCGACGAATTCCTGCACCGGAAGAAGTACTCGACCCTCTCGGTCATCGTCCCCGTGTTCAACGAGCGGTCGACCGTGGCGGAGGTCATCCGCCGCATGCGCGCCGTGGAGCTCCCCCTCGTGCTGCAGATCGTCGTGGTCGACGACGGGTCGAGCGACGGGTCGGACAAGGTCCTGGGTGCCCTGGAGGACTCGACGGTCCGCGTCCTCACCCACAAGCAGAACCAGGGCAAGGGTGCCGCCATCCGCACGGCGATGAGGGCGACCACCGGCGATCTCCTGTTGATCCAAGATGCCGACCTCGAGTACGACCCGGACGACTGGCCGCGACTGCTCGACCCGATTCTCAAGGGCAAGGCCCGTGTCGTCTACGGCAGCCGGTTCACGGGGGAGCGCAAGAACATGCTGCCGCTGCACTGGCTCGGCAACCGGGTTCTCTCGCTGGTCACCAACATCCTCTATCGCTCCACGCTGTCGGACATGGAGACCTGCTACAAGTTGTTCGACGCCGACGCGATCAAGGGCATCACCATCAGGTCGAATGGGTTCTCCTTCGAGCCGGAGATCACGGCCAAGGTGTTGCGCCGGGGGTTGCGGATCTACGAGGTGCCCATCTCCTATGCCGGCCGCGAGCTCGACGAGGGCAAGAAGATCACCTGGCGGGACGGGATCAGCGCGTTGATGGCGCTCGTTCGCTACCGCTTCTCCAAGGAGTTCTGAGCCCGCGGTGTCGGGCGACCTCGGCGCAGTCGTCGTCGACCACGATGCCGGCGTACTGCTCGCCGACTGTGTGCGCTCACTGCTCGACGACGGTGCTGCCCCGGTCGTCGTGGTGGAGAACGGCACACCGGGGAGCGCCCGGAGGGCCCTCGCCCCACTCCTCACCGGGCATCGCGCTCCCGACGTGGTGGTGCTGAGCCCCGCGAAGAACCTCGGATTCGGCGCCGGGGTGAACCGGGGACTGGCCGTCCTGGCCGGCCTGTCGCCGGCGCCCGAGTGGGTGATGGTCTCCAACCCGGACCTGCGCGTGCACGCCGGGGCCCTCGGCGCGCTGCGCGCCGCCCTCGAGACGCGTCCGGCCTGGGCCATGGTGGGGCCGCGGATCTACACCGCCGAGGGCCAGGTCTATCCCTCGGTGCGCTGCTTCCCTTCCTTCCTCGACGCCGCCGGCCACGCCCTTTTTGCCCTGTTCCATCCGGACAACCGGTTCACCCGGCGCTACAACCCGGGCACGCCGGAGGGCCAAGGGGAGGTGGAGGCGGGATGGATCTCGGGATCCTGCTTCCTCGCTCGCCGGGCCGCCCTGGAGGAGCTGGGGGGCTTCGACGAGGCCTACTTCATGTACGCCGAGGACATGGACCTGTGTTGGCGGGCCCACCAGGCCGGGTGGGCCGTCGGGTTCAGTGGCGCAGCCAGCGTGATGCACGTGCAGGGGGTGAGCACGGCGCGGCACCCGTACCAGATGATGATGGCCCATCACCGCTCGGCGCTGCGCTTCACGGTCCGTACCACCTCGGGGTGGCAGAGGGCGGCGCTCCCGCTGGCCGCCGTGGTCCTGGGGCTGCGCCTGGTCATGGACAGCGTGCGCCTGGCCCTCGGGCACAACTAGCGACGATGTCCCGGTTCGTCCCCCTCCTCTTGCTCGTCCTCCCGGTGGCTGTCGTGTTCGGTACCGGCGCATCCGGTGCCGGGGCGGTCGTCGCCCACCACCGGACCGTGCACGTCGAGCCCCTGGTGAACTTCGCGCTGCCACCGGCCAGCCAAGGGTGCGGCGGGGCCGTGGCGTTGGGCGGGGGGGCCCAGCAGGTCCCGATCACCGTGAGCACCGTGGCCGGCCAGGTGGCCGAGGCGGTGAACGTCTGCATCGCGGGGAAGGGCCCCTACCCGTTCGCCCTGGACACCGGTGACGGGGATTCGCTCATCGACGCCCGCCTGGCGGCGAGTCTGCATCTGGCCCACGACGGGGGGCCGAGCATCTACGAGGGCGTCGGCTGCGCCGGCACGGGACAGGCGGTGAAGGTCAGGTCGTGGTCGATGGCCGGCGTGGCACTGGCGCCGCAGGATCTCACCGCCGCCACGCTGCCGGACTTCGGGCTCCCGGGACAGCCCTACGGGCTGTTGGGCTCCGACGTGCTGAGCCGCTTTGGTGCGGTGCGTATCGACTTCAGCGCGCAGACGCTCACCCTGGGTGGTCCACAGGGGCCGGCGGCGACCGACCACACGCCCGAGGTGCGGGGGCCGACCGGCCCCCCGCCGCCCGCCGTGTTGACCGGGCAACAGAGGGGGACGACGGTGCCCGCCACCGTGGTCCTCACCCCGGGCGACGTGGCCCTCGACGTCCACCTGCGTTTCGGCCGGGGGCCCGCCCACCTGTTCACCGTGGATACCGGCTCGTCGCAGTCGGCCGTGGCCGACGCCGTGGCCCGGTCGGCCCAACTGGCCTCCACCGACCTGGCCCAGCGCACGACCACCGTCTGCTCCACCATCACCGCCCCGCTGGTGCGCAGCGGTGCATGGTCGATCCCCGGCGTGGCGCTCCATCCGCAGCTCCTCGACATGGCCAACTTCGGGACGCTCGGTGCGAACGGACTGTCCGGTCTGCTCGGCTCCGACCAGTTGCAACGGTTCGGCTGGGTGGTCTTCGACTACATCGGGGGGCGGCTCATCCTGGGCTGAATCAGCTCGACGGTTCGGCGAGCTCGGCGTAGCGGAAGCAGCTCACCAGGTGGTCGTTGACCAGTCCCGCTGCCTGCAGGTGGGAGTAGCAGACCGTGGGACCAACGAAACGGAAGCCGCGCGCCCGCAGGTCGGCGCTGAGCGCGTCGGAGAGGGGGGTGGAGGAGGGGATCTGCTCCATGCGGCGCCACCGGTTCACCTTCGGGCGCCCGTCGACGAACTCCCACAGATAGGCGTCGAACGATTCGAATGCCTCCTGGACGGCGGCGAAGGCGCGGGCGTTGCCCACCGCCGCCTCCACCTTGGCCCGGTTGCGGACGATGCCCGGGTCACCCAGGATCCGCTCGATCCGCTTCGGCGTGAATCGGGCCACCTTCTCCACGTCGAAGTCGGCGAAGAGGCGCCGGTACCCCTCCCGCTTCTTGAGGATGGTGAGCCAGCTGAGTCCCGCCTGCGCCCCTTCGAGAACGAGGAATTCGAAGTGGGTACGGTCGTCGTGTACCGGCACCCCCCATTCGGTGTCGTGGTAGGGGACGTTCCACGGGCCCTGCGCCCACTGGCAGCGGATCCGGTCGTCAGGAACGAACGCATCGGGGTCAACGAGGGTAGCGGGGGAGGGCGTCACGCACTCGACCTTACGCTCGGGAAGGGCGGCGCCGTCCGCCCGTCCGCAAGCGTGGGGAAGACCTGGGGATTGCCCGGCCTCAGTTGGGGATGACCCAAAGAAAGGTGGGGAGAACGGGGGGATTTCGCGTTACGGCATTGACCTTGTGCGGCGGGAGGCGCAGTCTGTCTGCAGTTCGGAGACGAAAGCCCGCCGAACCCCTACGGACTGCCGCAAGGCGGGAGGTAGGGATGCCGGAAGGGAAGCCGCAAGGTGGACCGGAAGGTGGCCGAGAGAAGGTCGCAAGGCCGGATCGAGGGTCGGCACTGAGTTCCGTAGGGAACTCGCGGCCGAAGCGGGTGGAAGTTTTCGGCAACAGATGGTCCGTGTTACGGAACGGTGACTTCCCTGGAGCCACCGAACCAGGCCCGGGTTGGGATTGTCCGACACGATCTCGGTCCAGAGCCGGCGGCCCGTCTCAGACGTAGCCCCGAGGAGCACGGGAGGTTTCGGCCGAACGGTTACTCGGGGTTGCGTCGCGTCTGCGCCCCTTTTGAGGCCGGTGCAGTGACGGTCCGGGTAGCCGGGTCGGCGCGCCAGGCCTCCGCTCACCCCGCTCCGGCCGCACCCCACAGTGCGGCGGGCCGCGCTCCCTTCCCGACCTCGCGAGCCAGCTCGGCCTGGACCAGGGCGAGGTCGTCGGGATGCGTGACGCCGATGCAGCGCCCGGTCCCGGGCAGCACGGTGAAGGTGGTTGTGGACAGGGAGTCGGCCACCACTTCGGGCAGGAGCACCTCGGACTCCTCGGACGCATCGGTGGCGGCCGCCATGGCCTTCTGGAGCTTCTGGTGGAACTCGGGGGTGAACCCCCACAGGTTCATCGACACCCGGTCGTCGGGTGAGAGGGCGGAGGGCTCCCGCCCGTCGGCGGAGGTGAACCCCCCGTCGGGCAGGGCGGTCACCAGGCGTCGTTCGACCACCCCGAGGAGGTGGCCGTCGGGGCCCACCTGGCAGATGCCGCGGGTGACCGGCGCGTGGCCGATCACGGCGTCGGCGAGACGGAAGCCGACCAGGGCGTTGGTAGGATCGGGACCCTGGAGGTGGGCGGCGAGCAACGAGGCGGCGGGCCGGCCGTAGACGTCGTCGGCGTTCCCCACGCCGTAGGGGGCGCCCCCCACGTAGTCCGAGGCCTGTAGCACCGCATGGACGGTGCCGAGGGCGGCCTCTTGCAGGGCGAACCGGACATCGACGTGGGCGGGCCAGGTGTGCTCCACGTGGTAGCGGATGGCCGGGCCCGTCGCCGGCCCCAGCACGAGCACGATGGACCCGAAGCCGCCGGCCAGGGCGTCGCTGGCCACCAGGTCGATGACCGCCTCGCCACGGGGACCCACCGGCGCCAGCGGCTTGCACCCTCCGAACCGGCGGGCCCGCCCTGCAGCCAGGATGACGAGAGGCGGCTTGGTGGGCGGCGCGCTCACGCCCCCCAGCGCAGTACGGCGCTGGCCCATGTCATGCCCCCGCCGAAGCCGGTCAAGAGGAGGTTGTCACCGTCGTGCACGCGGTCGTTGGTGATGGCGTCGTGGAGGGCCAAGGGGATGGAGGCCGACGAGGTGTTGCCGTAGCGGTCGATGACCACGACGGTCCGTTCCTCGGGGATGCCGAGCCGCTGGCAGGCCGCCACGATGATGCGCAGGTTGGCCTGGTGGGGCACGAGCAGCGAGACGTCGTCGGGCCCGATCCCGGCGTCGGCCATGGCCCGCTCGGCCGACTCGACTACCACCCGGACGGCCTTGCGGAACACCTCCTTGCCGTCCATGAAGAGGGTTCCGCCGTGCTCGCAGTAGAGCAGGTGCCGCAGCGACCCCTCCGAGTTGAGGTTCCAACTCAGGAGTTGACCGGGGCCGTCGATCGGCTCAATTAGCACGGCGCCCGCACCGTCGCCCACGATGATGGCGATCGAGCGATCGTCCATGTCGGTGAATTTCGAGAGGGTCTCCGAACCGATGAGCAGGATGGGTCCCGAACCGGTGGCGATCAGCCCGGCCCCGATCACCAGGCCGTAGACGAAGCCGGAGCACGCGGCGTTTATGTCGAAGGCACCGCCCGTGGTGCCCAGGGCGTTCTGCACGGTGGGTGCGGTACCGGGGATGATGCCGTCGGGTGTGGTCGTGGCCAGGATGAGATGTTCCACCTGGGCCCCCGTGCGACCGGCACGGGCCAGCGCCTCCTGGCCCGCCTCAATGGCCAGGCCCGACGTCGTGCCCCCGATGTGGCGCTCCCGGATGCCCGTGCGTTCGACGATCCAGGCGTCACTCGTGTCCAGGCTGGCCGCCATGTCGTCGTTGGTCACGATCTTGTCGGGGAGCGCGATGCCCCAGCCGGTGATGCGGATGCCGGTCACGACGAACCGGCGCGGACAGCGTGGATGCCGACGAACCCGGCATCGCCCTCGATGATGCCGCCGGTGTTCACGGCCAGACCGAGCCGGGCCCCGCGGATCTGGCGCGCCCCGGCGCGCTGACGGAACTGGGTGGCCAGCTCGACCACCTGCGCCAGCCCGGTGGCCCCCAGCGGGTGGCCGCGGCCCACCAGGCCGCCGCTGGAGTTGACGACGAGTCCGGGGGAGTCGACCCCGGTGTGGCCGGCTTCGGTGGCCGGCCCGGCATCGCCCAGCCCGAAGAACCCGAGGGACTCGAGGGCGTAGAGCTCCTCGGGCGCCGTGGCATCGTGCAGTTCGACCAGGTCGAACTCGTCGGGCCCGATGCCCCAGAGCTCCCAGGCGGCATCGGCGGCCTGTGACAGGCGGTCGTGGTAGTCGAGCAGTCCATTTCCGGAGCGGGCCACCGACCCGATGATACGGGGGGCGGAGGCCGGGGCAGAAATCGCCGATCCGGCCACCACGACGGCGGCGGCCCCGTCGGTGAACGAGCTGCACATGAGTCGGGTGAGCAGGCCGGCCACCTGTGGAGCGGAGAGCACCTCTTCAATGCTGGCCGTACGTTGGCACTGGGCCAGCGGGTTGCGCGAGGCGTGGTCGAACGCCTTGACCGCCGCCGCGGCCATCTGGCGCGCCGTCACCCCCCGATCGTCCATGATCCGTTGCGCCCAGCCGCTGTTGAGCCCCATCAGAATGCTGCCCGCCGGGTTGTTGTCGGCGTGACGCAGGTCGTGCAGGTCCTGGCGGTAGTCCGCCGGCAGCCCGTCCTCAATGCCGGCCATCGTCTCGGCCCGGTTCCCCGTCCACATCTTCTCGACCCCCAGCGCCAGCACCGGCCGGTCCGAGGAGGCCGCCACCGTGGTGGCCAGGTGCAGGGCGGAGCTCCCCCCGGCGCAGGAGTTGTCGACGTTGATGACGGGCACGTCGTTCAGCCCGGCCTTGCGCAGCCAGGACTGTCCGCGCACGCAGGCTTGGTCGTTGAGCCGTCCGGCGGTGGCGTTGGCGAAGATCACCAACCCGAGCTCCTCGGGGGCGATGCCGGCATCCGCCAGGGCCTCATGGGTGGCCTGGTAGGCCATCGCCTCGGGGGAGAGGTCACGCCGACTCATGTCGGTCATCCCGGTGCCCAAGATGGCGACCTCGGGCAGCGTCATGAGGCGTGGCTCATCCGGCCACACCGACCGGGACGGCCTGGTCGCGGGCCACGAAGGCGGATCGCAGCAGCCCGAACTGGCTGACCGCACCGGTGCCGGCGATCATGACGACGATGTGGCGGGCCCCCGCCTCGTCGAAACGACGCAGCGCGGCGGCACAGGTCTCGGGCTCCCCGGCCACCAGGTGGCGCTCGAAGGCCTTGGCGGGTACCCCGTAGAGCTCGGACAGCCACCGTGCGCCCTGGGCCGGCGCCTCGTCGTCGGGACCGACCCGGGCGAAGACCACCACCGCCGCTTCCACCGAGTCGGGGTCACGTCCGGCCTCCTCGCTCGTCCGCCGCAGCGCGGCCAGGGCGGGTCCGTAGTCCTCGGGAACGATGAAGAGCGGGGCCCAGCCGTCGCCGACCATGGCCGCCCGTCGCCGGGCAGCCGGGCTGGCTCCTCCGATCCACAGTGGCACCCGGCTCGACGTCGGCTCCTGCCGGTAGCGGTTCTCGTGATCGTGGCTGGTGGACCACGCCTCGAAGAGGGCGGCGATGCCCTCGTCCATCAGACGGCCCCGCTGGTGGAAGTCGATCCCCGCGCGGGCGTACTCGCCGGCGTGGCTTCCCACGCCCACGCCGAGGACGAAGCGACCGCCCGAGAGGTTCTGGAGGGACGTGGCCTGCTTGGCTACCGCCCCCGGGTGGCGGAGCGGAAGTTGGAGTATGCAACTCCCCAGCGTCGGTCCCCGGGTCGCCGCCGCCGCGATGGTCAGCGTGGTGAGGCATTCGTTGATCGGGTGGGGCCAGTACAGATGGTCCACGGCCCATAAGGAGTCCGCTCCGGTCGCCTCGGCCCGCTCGCAGAGGTCGAACACATCCCTCGCGCTGCCCGTGTTACTACCAGAGGTACTACCGATGTCATCAGGGAGTTCACCCTGCAAGGTGGCGGGCAAGATCAGTCCGAACCTAGGGCGTTGCGCTCCGTTTCCTACCGGCGTCACACCGTCATGTTACGCCGGGAAGGGTACGGTGCCCACTCATTCACCCGGAGGGCCCGCAGGCCCCTCTGAAGGGACCGGCGGAGAGAGGACAGCCAGGGTGCAACGGGCCGCACAGATGGCCCGCCCCCCGTCGTCGCTCACGGCGATGGACCAGACCTGCACGGTGCGACCCACCCGCAGTGGGGTGGCGGTCGCGGTGAGGTGGCCGTCCTGTACCGAGCGGAGATGGCTGGCGTTGAGCTCGATCCCCACCACCCGGCGGTCCGGTCCGGCCGCCAACGCGGCACCGAAGCTGGCGGCCGACTCCGCCAGGAGCGCGGACACCCCGCCGTGGAGGATGCCGTAGGGCTGGTGCACCTTCCACGTCACCGGCAGGGAGAGCACTACTCGCTCCGGCCCGGCCTCGACCACCTGCACGTCGAGCAGCTCGTGGATATCGTGCCGACCGGTCGGGAAGAGTCGGTGGTCGCTCGCCCCCGGCGAGGGCGGTGGTGAGTCCGGCGGGGGAGTGGTGGGCACGGCCGGATGTTACCGGCGCGTTGTTAGGGTGGCCGCGTGGCCGATCTGGTCGACCTTCGCAGCGACACCGTCACCCAACCGACCCCCGCCATGCGGCGCGCCATGGCGGAGGCGGTGGTCGGGGACGACGACTACGGGGAGGACCCCACGGTGCGCGCCCTGGAGGAGGCTTTCGCCGCTCGCCTGGGCAAGCCGGCTGCCGTCTTCGTCCCGTCGGGGACCATGGCCAACCAGCTCGCCATCCGTGTCCTGACCACGGCGGGTGCCGCGGTGGTCGCCGGCCGTCGCCAGCACGTCGTCTCGTACGAGCACGGCGCGGCGGCGCGCAACGCCGGGGTGCAGTTCCTCGCCGTGGACGACGCCGACGGCGTCCTCGCCCCGGACGACGTGCGCTGGTTCCGGGCGGCGGCGGCGGACCATCAATCCGCGGTGTCGCTGGTCTGTATCGAGAACACGCACATGGCGGCGTCGGGCGCCCTGTGGTCGCAGGCCCAACTGGCCGCCGTGGCCGCGGCCGCCGGTGACGTGCCCATCCACCTGGACGGCGCCCGGCTCTTCAACGCCGAGGCGGCAACGGGTGTGGGCGCCGCAGAGTGGGCCGCGCCGGTCACCACCGTGATGTGCTGCCTGACCAAGGGCCTGTGCGCGCCGGTCGGCTCGCTGCTGGCCGGACCCGAAGAAGTGATCATCCACGCTCGCCTGGAGCGCAAGCGTCTGGGTGGCGGGATGCGCCAGGCGGGTGTGCTCGCGGCGCCCGGCCTCATCGCCCTGCGCGAGATGGTCGAGCGCCTGCCCGAGGATCACGCCCGGGCGGCGCGCCTGGCCGAGGCCGTGGCGCAGCGCTGGCCGGACTGCGGCCTCGATCCCTCGTCGGTCCGCACCAACATCGTCGTCTTCTCCCACCCCGATCCGGGCGAGCTCCTGGCCTACCTGGGGGGCCAGGGGGTCTTGGCCGGCACCATCGCCCCGCATACCGTGCGACTGGTCACGCACCACGACGTTGACGATCGTGGGGTGGACCGGGCCATCCGCTCCCTGGCCGGCGCGCCGCGATGACCCGAGTGACCCGAGTGACAGTGACCCGAATGACAGGGACCCGAACGACAGGGACCCGAATGACAGGGACCCGAACGACAGCGAAAGGCGAACGATGAAGGTACGGATCGGCATCGGTGCGGGAGGCGACGTGGGCCCCGAGTCCGTGTCCGGGCTGGCGCGCGCCATCTCGGAGAGCGGCTTCGACTCGCTGTGGCTCCCCGAGGTCCTCTCGCGCCCGGGACCGGACCCCCTGGTCGGTCTGGCCTGGGCGTCGGGCGCTTGCCCGGGCCTCAAGATCGGCACCACGATGCTGCTCCCGGGGCGGAATCTGGTGTGGTTGGCCAAGGCGACGGCCACCCTCGACCTGCTCTCGGGTGGACGCTTCCTGCTGACGTTCGTCCCGGGGCTGGCGGTAGGAGGGGAGCGGGCCGCCGTCGGCGTGCCCCCGTCCGAGCGCGGCGCCCTGATGGACGAGGCGCTCCCCGTTCTGCGCCGGCTCTGGGCCGGGGAGACGGTCAGTCACGAAGGCCCGGCAGGTTCGTTCTCCGACGTCGTCGTTTCGCCCCGCCCCGTTCAGGACCCCTTCGATGTCTGGCTCGGCGGCAACGCGCCGGCGGCGCTCGAGCGCTGCGGCCGGCTCGCCGACGGGTGGCTGCCCGCGCTGTGCACACCCGAAGACGCGGCGGAGGGGAAGCAGGTGATCGACGAGGTGGCGGCCGAGCACGGACGCACCATCAGCCCCGAGCACTTCGGGGTGAGCATTACCTATGCGCCGCCCGGCACCGACCTGGGCGGCGAGCCGTTCTCCGCCCTGGCCCGGCGGGCCCGCGGCCGTCCGCTCGACCAGATCGTCCCGATCGGGCTCGACGGGCTCGGCCGCCTGATCGAGGCCTTCGTCGACGTCGGGTTCTCCAAATTCGTCCTTCGGCCGTTGTCCCCACCGGTCGACTGGCGCTCCGAGCTCGAGGCCCTGGCCGCCGGCGTGGGAGGAATGCAGACCTGAGGCCGGCACGCCGAGTCGGTCTGCCGGGGGGAACGCAGCCCCTACGCTCCTTCCAATGGCAGACCGACCGCTCACGCTGATGGCCGTGCACGCGCACCCCGACGACGAAGCCATCTCCACGGGCGGGATCCTGGCCCGCTACGCCGATGAAGGGGTGCGCACCGTGCTGGTCACCTGCACCAACGGCGAACTGGGCGATGCGCCAGGGGAGATAAAGCCCGATGACCCGGCGCACGACCCGGGCGTCGTCGTCCCCCTCCGGCGACGGGAGCTCGAGGCCAGCTGCCGGGCACTCGGGGTCTCCCACCTGGAGCTCTTGGGCTACCACGACTCCGGCATGGAGGGGTGGCCCCAGAACGATGCCCCCGGCTCGTTCTGGCGGGTGCCCGTGGAGGAGGCCGGGCACCGGCTGGCCTCGCTCATGCGCCACTACCGGCCCCAGGTCGTGGTGACCTACGACGAGCACGGCTTCTATGGGCACCCCGACCACATTCAGGCCAACCGGATCACGCACGCCGCCATCGCCGAGTGTGGGATACCCGACAAGCTCTACTACACCGCGCTGCCCCGTTCGGCGTTGCACGGATTCCGCGAGACGATAGCGGCGGCCGGGATCGAGATGCCGACCGAGGCCGAGGAGCCGCCCGACTTCGGCACACCGGATGGGCTCATCACCACCTACGTGGACTGCTCCGCGGTGACCGGTCGGAAGTACGCCTCGCTGTCGGCCCACGCCAGTCAGAGCGAGAACATCTTCTTCCTGCGTATGGGGGAGGAGCTCTTCGGTTCCGTCATGCAGAACGAGGCCTTCATCCGGGTGCAGGACACGACGAACGCGCCCACGCCCGAGGACGACCTCTTCGCCGGCCTGCGGGAGGGCTGAACCGGGCCGTCACCGCGGGCACCGACCAGGTGACGGGCACGGGGAATCTCCGGATCGCCCTGGCCCGTAGTGCATGACATGACATGGCAGAGTGGGTCGTGATCGACAGCGGGTCCACGGATGAGGCTCTGCTGGCGGGCATGGCGGTGGGGGATCAGGCCGCGGCCGTGGTCTTCGTGCGTCGCTACCAGCGCCGGGTCTTCGGTCTGGCCTACTCCATGACGAGCGACGCGTCGGTGGCCGAAGAGGTGGCGCAGGAGGCGCTCATCCGGGTGTGGCGCCACGCGCCGGTCTTCGATCACCGCCGGGGATCGGTCACGTCGTGGGTCCTGACCATCACCCGGAATCTGACCATCGACGCGCTGCGCATGCGGCAGGCCGTGCCGACCGATCCGGACGACTTCACCGCCTCGGCCATGTTGAGCCCGGAGAACAATCCCGAAGATGTGGTCCGCCGGGGCGACGTGCGCGACCTCATGCGGGCCGCCCTGGCGGACCTGCCACCCGAACAGCGGCGGGCGGTCGTCCTGGCGGCGGTGTACGGGCGTACGGCGTCCGAGATCGGCGAGGAGGAGGGCATCCCTCTCGGGACGGCCAAGACGCGCATCCGCACCGGCCTCATCCGGCTCCGCCGAGCGGTCGAGCAGTCGAGGGCAGCCGAGGAGGGACGATGACGGAGGCCCCCCGCTCCCGTCGCTGCGACGACTACCAGCAGGACCTGGCGGAACTGGCCCTGGGCGTCCTGACCGGTCGCCAGCGAGCGGCCACGTTGGCGCACGTCGATTCGTGCGACCACTGTGCGGAGGAGCTCGAGCAGCTGTCGCGCACCGCCGACGCGGTGGTGTACGTCGCCCCGGAGGAGGAACCGCCGGTGGGGTTCGAGGTCAGGCTCTTCAACCGCATGGGGTTGGCCGAGAACGCGTCTGCGCCGCCGGCCCCCCTCCGGCGCGGTCCCGCCCGCTGGAGCTCCTCCCGTGGGCGCTGGGCCTTGGCCGCCGCCGCGGCCGTGGTCGCCCTTGTGGCCGGGTTGAGCATCGGGTGGGTAACCGGGTCCTCGGGGAACCATCCGACCCAGGGGGTTGCCGGCGTGCACTCCTCGCGTGAAGTGGTGGCGACGGCCGACCTGGTCGAGCAGGGAAGGTCGGTGGGCCGCGTGGTTACCTACGGCGGGTCGACGCCGTGGATGGTCGTGACCCTGGCCGACTCGTCGATCGACGGGAGGGTCTCCTGTGCGGTTGTCACCGCCGACGGCGTGGTGCACAAGGTGGGTGCCTTCACCGCATCGGACGGGTACGGCGCCTGGGACGCGCCCCTCCCGATGGCGCCCCGCGACGTGCGCACGGCAGAAGTGGTCTCGTCCAACGGGACGGTGATCGCCACCGCCACGTTGGGGTGAGCTCTAGTACCTGTAGGTGTCGGGCTTGTAGGGCCCGTCCACCGGCACGCCGATGTAGTCGGCCTGGTCCTGGCTGAGCACGGTGAGCTTGACGCCGAGCGCATCGAGGTGCAGACGGGCCACCTTCTCGTCGAGGTGCTTGGGGAGGACGTAGACCTCGTTGGCGTACTGGCCGGTCTGGGTGAACAGCTCCAGCTGGGCCATGGTCTGGTTCGTGAAGGAGTTGGACATCACGAAGCTGGGGTGCCCGGTGGCGTTGCCGAGGTTCAGCAGCCTGCCCTCGGAAAGGATGATGACGGCGTGGCCATCCGGGAAGACCCACTTGTCGACCTGTGGCTTGATGTTGATCCGTTCGATCCCCGGGGTTTTCGCCAGGCCGGCCATGTCGATCTCGTTGTCGAAATGTCCGATGTTGCCCACGATGGCCTGGTGCTTCATGGCGGCCATGTGCCGGGCCGTGATGATGTCCTTGTTCCCCGTCGTCGTGATGATGATGTCGGCCAGGGGAAGGATGTCCTCCAGCGTGGTCACCTGGTGGCCCTCCATCGCCGCCTGCAGGGCGCAGATGGGGTCGATCTCGGTCACCACCACGCGTGCCCCCTGCCCGGCCAGCGACTGGGCGCAGCCCTTGCCCACGTCGCCGTAGCCGCACACCACCGCCACCTTGCCGCCGATGAGCACGTCGGTGGCCCGGTTGATGCCGTCGACCAACGAGTGGCGGCAGCCGTACTTGTTGTCGAACTTCGACTTGGTCACCGAGTCGTTCACGTTGATGGCCGGGAAGAGGAGCTCGCCCCTCTTCTGCATCTCGTACAGGCGGTGGACGCCGGTGGTGGTCTCCTCTGTCACGCCCTTGATGCCGTTGGCGATGGAGGTCCAGCGCTGGGGGTCCTCGGCCAGGCTGCGCCCCAGGAGGGCCAGGACGAAGGTGAATTCCTCGGACTCGGCGGTCGAGGGATCGGGAACGGATCCTGCCTTCTCGAACTCGACCCCCTTGTGGACGAGGAGGGTGGCGTCCCCTCCGTCGTCGAGGATCATGTTCGGCCCGCCCTCGCCCGGCCACAGCAGGGCCTGCTCGGTGCACCACCAGTACTCCTCGAGCGTCTCTCCCTTCCAGGCGAACACCGGGATACCTCGCGGACTGTCGACGGTGCCGTCGGGACCCACGGCCACGGCCGCAGCGGCGTGATCCTGGGTCGAGAAGATGTTGCAGCTGGCCCAGCGCACCCGAGCTCCCAACGCGGTCAACGTCTCAATCAACACAGCGGTCTGGACCGTCATGTGCAACGACCCCGTGATGCGGGCGCCGGCCAGAGGTTGGCTGGCGGCGTACTCCGAACGCATGGCCATCAGGCCGGGCATTTCGTGCTCGGCCAGAACGATCTCCTTGCGGCCGAACTCGGCCTCGGTGAGGTCGGCCACCTTGAAGGGCACCGTGGTGTCATCGGCGGGCATGGCATCTCCTTTTTGGCTCGGATATCTCGTGCGCGGGCGCGTGGCCCCGGTTCGGGCCATACGGCGGAAGCGCATCGCACGTGCTCCGACCTCTGTCGGAGGCCGTTTACCCATCCCACAGGATACGTCCTGGGGGATGGGTCTGGGGGTGCACCCGCCCGAGAGTGCCGTGGAACAGCGCGCCGCCTCTCTCACGCGGGGGCTTGTTAGCGTGGCCGCACATGCAGGGCGGCAGATCTTGCGCATGGACGAAGAGCCTCGAGCGTGCTGCCGTCGCCC
>Ga0302326_10004697_pt1 | contig 31469 bp, 28 predicted proteins | sample Palsa_T0_3_FD_202264 | JGI IMG/M metagenome (GOLD analysis project Ga0302326, IMG submission 202264) | Peat permafrost microbial communities from Stordalen Mire near Abisko, Sweden - Palsa_T0_3 | ecosystem: Environmental > Terrestrial > Soil > Palsa > Peat permafrost | place: Sweden: Abisko...
CACGTGCTGCTGGTCCGGATGCGGGGCGTGTCGCACCCGATCGACGCGCATGCCGCCGAGGTCAAAGGCCACGGGCGGCTGCGCAGGCGCGCGATCGCGGCGGCCGACGCCGCCCCGTGGCGCGGCCCGAACCGGCGCTACGACATCCTGAAGGAGGGCACGATCGCCTCGGTGATCGTGCTGGCGCTGACCCTCGGCCTGGCCGTCGTGCTGTCCTCTCCGGACGTGCCGCCGGTCACCATCGCCACCTGGGCGAGGCTCGCGCCCGCCGACTTCCTGGCCACCGCTGCCACCGAGCTGAACGGGACGAGCGAGACGGCCACCTACGGGCCGCCGTACAACAGCCAGGACGGCAGCGTCCAGCGGCTGCTGTTCTCCCCGGCGAAAATTACCGGGGTGACCCAGCCGGTCAACGCGGCCCGCGACTTCGTCATCGGGCCGCTGGCCGAGCTTGCGAGCACCGACCCGGCCATCGCGACGCCGCTCGCCGCCTACCGGTCGGCCCCGGCCGCCCAGCAGCTCAAGTGGGCCGACGCGTATGCCACCGCGGTCACTAAGGTGAAGTTCGCCGGCAGCCGGCCGGTCGTCCCGGCGGCTGCCGACGGGCCGGTCCCGGCGCTGCTGGCCAGCGAGCTCACCCTGGCGCGCAGCGGCGCGCTGGACACCGACCTGCTCGCCCAGCAGCCGTTCTATGGCACCAACTTCACCAATCCGCTGCTGTTCATCGAGGACGGCAACTACTTCGTGAACAAGGCCACCGCGATGGGCCTGTCCGGCAGCCAGTGGGGCGTGATGAACGAGACCGGCAGCTACCCTGGCCAGCCGTGGCTGTGGCTCTACACGCTGTGGTACCAGGTGCCGGGATGGACCAACTCGGCCAACGTCGACATGATCGCCATCTACATGACCGGCCTGGCCACGCTGCTGCTGCTGCTGGTCCCGTTCATCCCCGGCCTGCGTGACATCCCCAGGCTGATCCCGGTGCACCGGCTCATCTGGCGGTCCTGGTACCGCAGGGCGCAGCGCTCCGGCCCCGGCCGACCGGGCGGCCCGGGTCCCAGCCAGCCACCGGGCTCGGGCGCCAGCCAGCCGGGCGCCCCGAGCCATGAGGCCGGCCATGCGCGGAGGTAACCGGGATCAGCGGACCACCAGCACCGGCCGGCCGGTCAGCTGGATCACGTAACCGGTCGCACGCCGGTACCGGGATCAGCGGACCACCAGCACCGGGCGGTCCGTCAGCTGGATCACCTTGTGCGCCGTGCTGCCGAGCAGGAGGCCGGCCATGTCGCCCCGTCCCCTGCACCCCATGATGATGACGCCGACGTCATGCTTCCTGGCCTCGTCGATGATCTCGCTCGCGGCATACCCGAAAACCGTGTTCCGGATCTCCCCGTGCGTGGTGATCCCGGCACTGGCGAGTTCGGCGACAGCCCCGTCGACCGCCAGCTGCGCCTCATCATGTGACTCCCGGTCCACCATCCCGGCCTGGGGGATGATCTCGCGCTCGCGCAGGTGCAGGAGCCATATCTCGCCGTCGGACAGCAGCGCCAGCTCACGGGCCGCGCCGAGCACGCGCTCGGTGACTTCTGAGTAGTCCACGGCCACCAGCAGGCTCTTGTACATCACAGGTTTCTCCCCCACTGCATCACAGGTATTCCGGCCCGAACGACCGTCCCGCAGGTCACCGGGCGCTGCCCGGCGGATGGACCGCGCATCCTGCGTTCCGTACCCATCCTGCACGTACGCGACGTCGGTCAGCGGCAGCAGGGCCTCCGCCCGCAGGTCGCGGCCGGGCAGAGCCGCGGTGCGGTCCTGGTCCGCGACCCCTCACCCGGGCTGCCCGATGGTGGCCACCATCAGCGCCTTGATCGTGTGCAGCCTGTTCTCCGCCTGATCGAAGACGACGCTGGCCGGTGACTCGAAGACCTCATCGGTCACCTCCAGGCCGTCGAGGCCGCGGGGGGCGAGGATCTGCTGCCCGATCTCGGTGTCGCGGTTGTGCAGCGCGGGCAGGCAGTGCAGGAACTTCACGTCCGGGTTGCCGGTGGCGGCCATCATCGCCGCGTTGACCTGGTAGGGAATCAGCTGGTCGATCCGCTTGTCCCAGTTCTCCTCCGGCTCGCCCATCGACAGCCAGACGTCGGTGTAGAGGAAGTCGGCGTCCCGCACCGCCGCGGCGCTGTCCGCGGTCACGGTCAGCCTCGCGCCGGACCGGGCCGCCAGCGACCGGGCGACGTCCCGCACCGCCGGTTCCGGCCACAGCTCGTCCGGCGCGCAGATCCGCACGTCGAGGCCGAGCAGCGCGCCGGTCACCAGCAGCGAGTTGGCCGTGTTGTTCCGGCCGTCGCCGAGGTAGCAGTAGCGCACCTGGCCCAGCGGCTTGCCCGCGTGCTCGCGCATCGTCAGCACGTCGGCCAGCATCTGGGTGGGATGCCACTGATCGGTGAGCCCGTTCCACACCGGCACCCCCGCATGCGCGCCGAGGATCTCCGCCGACTCCTGCGCGAAGCCGCGGAACTCGATCCCGTCGAACATCCGGCCGAGGACGCGTGCCGCGTCCTTGACCGACTCCTTGTGGCCCAGATGGGAGTCCTGCGGACCGAGATAGGTGACGTGCCCGCCCTCGTCGTGGGCGCCGACCTCGAAGGCCGACCGGGTCCTGGTGGACGCCTTCTCGAAGATCAATGCGATGTTGCGCCCGGCCAGCCGGGCGGACCGCTGGCCCAGGTGCTTCGCGACGGCGAGCTGGCCGCCCAGGTCGACCAGGTAGAGGAACTCCTCGGCGGTGAGGTCAATCTCCTTGAGGAGGTTCCGGCCTTGCATGTCCATCTCGTGCTCCTCACCGCCGCGGCTGGTCTCATCGTCGCACTGCGCGTGCTCCGGCTGCCTCGGGACCTTCGGTCCCTAGACCATCCGCGTCTTTGGCCGCCATGCTGAAGCTGGACACCGATCGAGGAAGACGATCTTGCTGACCGGCCGGGTGGGGGCGGATGCAGGTGGACTGCCACTGCCCAGGCAGTCATAGGAACTGCCCAGGCAGCCATAGGAGGAGTCATGCGAACGTGGGTGGTAGAGCACTGCGCGCCCATCGACGAGCACCCGCTGCGCCGGATCGAACGGGACGAGCCCGCACCTGGCCCCGGCCAGCTGCGCGTGCGGGTGACGTGCTGCGGGGTCTGCCGTACCGACCTGCACCTCGCCGAGGGCGACCTCGCCCCCCGGCGGCCGCGCGTCACCCCTGGCCACGAGGTCACCGGACGCGTCGACGCGGTCGGTGCAGGCGCGCGCCGTTTCGCCATCGGTGACCGGGTAGGCGTGCCGTGGCTCGCGAGCACCGACGGGACGTGCCGCTTCTGCCGCAGGGGCGCGGAGAACCTGTGCCTCCAGCCGCAGTTCACCGGCTGGGACCTGGACGGCGGCTACGCCGACGCGTGCCTGGTCGACGAGAGATACGCCTACCGGCTGCCGGCCGGCCTCGACGACGAGCACGCCGCGCCGCTGCTGTGCGCCGGGATCATCGGCTACCGGGCGCTGGCCTGTGCCGCCCTGCCGGCGGACGGCCGCCTGGGCATCTACGGCTTCGGCGGCAGCGCGCACCTGACCGCGCAGATCGCGCTGCACCTAGGGCTGCGCGTGCACGTGCTCACCCGGGGCGAGGGCAACAGAAGGCTCGCGGCCGCACTTGGCGTGGACTCCGTCGGCGGCGCCGCCGACTCCCCGCCCGAGCCGCTGGACGGCGCGATCCTGTTCGCGCCGGCCGGAGAACTCGTGCCGGTCGCGCTCCGTGCCCTCGACCGCGGCGGCACGCTGGCGGTCGCCGGGATATGGCTGTCCGGCATTCCCCCCCTCGACTACGCCGGCGAGCTGTTCCAGGAACGGCGGCTGCGCAGCGTCACCGCTAACACGCGCCGCGACGGCGAGGAGTTCCTCACCCTCGCCGAGCGGTTCGCCATCCGCGCCACGACGACCGCGTACCCGATGGACAAGGCTCCTGACGCGCTCGCCGACCTTGCCCACGGCCGTTTCAGCGGCGCGGCCGTGCTGCACAACTGACGCCAGCCGGGCAGCGGTAAGCACGGCAGTCAGCCGATGTCGCGGCGCTGCAGGCCGGCTAGCCCGGCGGCGGCCAGCGCCACGGCGATGACGGTCAGCCAGGCTAGCGGCGCGGCACGGACCGTTCCGCCGGGCAGCTTGGGCACCTGGGTGAACGGCGACATGTCCAGAATCCAGTGCGGGAGCTGCAGCGCGGCGCCGAGGAGTGCCGTCATGACGAACACGCCAAGCGCGGTCCAGCCGCCTGCCACGCTGGCCCTCGGCACCAGCCCGAACAGCGCCATCGCGACCCCGGCCGACACGAGCGCGGCGGGTAGCTGCACCAGCCCGGCGCCGGCCAGCCGGGCTACCTCAGTGCCGCCTGTGCCGGACCGCAGTGCGTACCCCAGGCCCGCGCCCAGGCCGACGGCGGCCAGGATCAGGGCCGTGCCGCCCGCTGCGATGCAGAGCTGGCCGAGCGCCCAGCTGAGCCGCCTGGCGCCGGCGGCCAGCAGCGGATCCGCGCGTTCCCCCGTCTCCTCGGAGCGGAGCCGCAGCACCACCGAGACGGCGTAACCGGCGGCGATCAGCCCGCTAAAGCTCATGATCGCCGCGAGGTAGGCATTGATGAACGAGGCATGGCCGCCCAGTCTGACCAGTATCTTCCTGATCTCGCTGCTGCTGAGCAGCCCGCCGATTCCCTGGGCGGCCTGCCCGACCACAGCGCCGTACACCAGCGCCCCGACCACCCAGCCGGCCAGCGTGCCGCGCTGCAGCCGCCAGGCGAGCGCCAGCGGGCCGCGCAGCCAGCCCGCGGCCCGGGCCGGCCCGGGCCGCTGCCGCAGCAGGCCCGCACCGTAGTCCCGGCGAGCGGCCAGCACCCCGGCGGCGGCGATCGCGACCACGGAAGTAGCTAGCGGCAGCGCCAGTATCCACCAGCGGACCTGGCCGAACGACCTGACGAGCTCGGCCCAGCCGACCGGCGACAGCCAGCTGAGCCAGCCGGGCCCGCGCGGGCCGGCCGAGTCCCCTAACGCTCGCAGCAGGTAGGCCGCTGCGAGGGCGCCGATCGCGGCTCCTCTCGCGCCGCGCGCGGTCTGCGCAAGCTGGGCCGTGACCGCGGCGACGCAGGTGAACACCAGCCCGCAGCCGGCGATGGCCAGCGCCAGCGAGACGGATCCGGCCGCGGGCAGCCCGAGCGCGACCAGGGCGGCCGAGATCACCGCGGCGAGCACCACGTTCGCGCCTGCGGCGATCAGCAGGCCGGCGGCCAGCGCCGCGCGGCGTCCCACGGCAGCCGAGCCCGCCAGCTCGAGCCGACCGGTCTCCTCATCGGCCCTGGTGTGCCTGACCACGACGAAGACGCTCATCAGCCCGGCGCCCAGGGCGGCGAACGCGCCGTACCGCCAGGCGGTCAGCGACCCGACCGAGTTGCCGGACAGCGGCCCGTAGAGCGAGAGCAGCGCAGGGTTGCGGGCCGCCGCCGCCGCGAACTGCTCCCGTCCGGCGGCCGTCGGGTACAGCTTCCTGAAGCTGTAGGCGGTCCCCGCGACCAGCGCGGTGAGCACGTAGATCCAGGCCGGCAGCATGATCCGGTCGCGGCGGGCGGCCAGCCTCGCGAGCGCGCCGGCGCCCGCCAGGGTGTTCACTCCGTAACCCCGTCCTGCCCGGCTGCGGGCCCGCGGGCCGGCCCGCCGCTGGCGTAGTGGCTCAGGAACAGCTCCTCAAGGGTCGGCGGCTGGCTGGTCAGGCTGCGCACCCCGACCGCGGTGAGCTGGCGCAGCAGCGCGTCGATCTGGCCGGCGTCGACCTGGCAGCGCACCCGGTTACCCTCGACCTCCAGGTCGTGCACGCCGGGCAGGCGGTCAAGCCCGGCCGGCGGGCCGGCCAGCTCCGCCGCGATCGAGGTCCTGGTCAGATGGCGCAGCCCGGCCAGGGTGCCGGACTCCACGGTCCGGCCCAGCCTGATGATGGTCACCCGATCGCAGAGCGCCTCCACCTCGGACAGGATGTGGCTGGAGAGCAAGACGGTGCGGCCGCGCTGGCGTTCCTCCTCGATGCAGGCCCGGAAGGCGGCCTCCATCAGCGGATCGAGCCCGGCGGTCGGCTCGTCGAGGAGCAGCAGCTCGACATCGGACGCGAGCGCCGAGATCAGGGCTACCTTCTGCCGGTTTCCCTTGGAGTACGCGCGTGCCTTCTTGGTCGGGTCCAGGTCGAAGAGCTCGAGCAGGCTGGCCCGGCGGCTGGCGTCCATGCCGCCGCGCAGCCGCCCCAGCAGGTCGATCACCTCGCCGCCGGACAGGTTCGGCCAGAGCGTGACGTCGCCAGGCACGTAGGCGAGCCGGCGATGCAGCGCGGCAGCCTCGGTCCACGGATCGCCGCCGAGCAACCGCGCGGTCCCGCCGCCGGCCCGCAGCAGCCCCAGCAAGATCCTGATCGCCGTCGTCTTACCTGACCCGTTGGGGCCAAGGAAGCCGTGCACCTCGCCCGTCGCCACGCTCAGGTTCAGCCCGTCCAGCGCCACGGCCTTGCCGTAGGACTTGCGCAGGCCCAGGACCGCGATCGCGTCAGCCATGGCTGCCAGCCTCCATTCAGCTCCGGGCATCGTCGCAGCAGCAGGGCAAAGGTTCCCGGCCGGGCTCGCCGCTAGCGCGCGCGGTGCACGGGGCGAGGATGCGTCCGACCTGGACGAGGCGTCCCTGCGGCTGGTCAGCCTAGGGCGTGCCTCGCTGCTCGGCACCGGCACCTGCCGGAAGGGCCCGTCGGCCTGGCTGGCCAGGACCTTTGCCCCTGCCGGCTGCCCCCGGCACGCGCGAGGGTGGACGCAAGGCAGTCACCGGCCGGGGAGGCTCACATGACGGACGACAGGCAGCACGGCATCGTGGTCGGCATCAGCGGCTCGCGGGCCTCGCTGACCGCGCTGCGGTGGGCGGCGGCTGAGGCCAGGCTGCGCGGGGCGAGCCTGCACGTGCTGCGGGCGTGGGACCCTGCGCGGCACGCGGCCCCGTATGCCGGGGCCGGGCACGTGCCGACGTGCGATGTGCAAGGAGCCGAGGTGCGCGCCAGGCTGGCGGCCGACGTGCGAGCCGAGTTCGGTCCGGTGATGCCCGAGGGCGTCACCGCGGAGCTGGCCGAAGGCACGCCGGAGAGCGTCATGGTAGCCCAGTCCGCCCGCGCGGACCTGCTGGTGCTCGGCGTGACTACCCCGCCCTGGCTGCCGGACCGGCCGGAAGGACCGGTCATCCGCGCCTGCCTGGCGCACGCCCGCTGTCCCGTGGTCATCGTCGGATCGGCCGAGGACGCGCGCCGGCCGACCGCCCGGGAGCTGGCAGCTGCCGCCATCGCCTAGTGCGGCCTGCAGGCATCTGCCTGGTGCCCTGGGCGCCGCGCGCACCGGGTGCCCTGGGCGCCGCGCGCACCGGGTGGCCGTGCGGCTCCATCACGACGGAGCCAGAACCAGGGTCCGGTTCCGCCGCCGTGGAAACAGGCAGTAGCTTCCGGACATGCGCATTTGCCGGATTGTCCGCGCAGCGGACGGCCGGATGGTCCAGCATGGGCAGCGATTCGCCGGCGTCAGGATCCGCCGGCGTCAGAGGGAGGCTGGGGAATGACTGGCATCAGAGGAGATGGGAAGTTCTGCCTGGTTCTTCTTGCCTGCGCGGTCAGCGCGTGCGTGGCCGCCTGCGGCAGCAGCGGCGCGAGCTCGGCGCCTAGCTCGTCGCCAGCGAGCACGGCTACGTCGTCGGCGGCATCCGCCGGCGGCCCGGCCGCGAAGGCGATCGCCGCGAACTGGACTGCGTTCTTCGACGCGAAGACTCCGGTGACCAAGCGGGTCGGCCTGCTCCAGGACGGGAAGCAGTTCGCCTCGATCATCAAGTCTCAGGCCGGGTCGAGCCTGGCGTCGGAGGCGACGGCGAAGGTCACGAAGGTGACGATGGTGTCCGCGGCGCAGGCCAAGGTCACCTACTCGATCCTGGTGGGTGGTCAGTCGGCGCTGGCCAACCAGAGCGGCGTCGCCGTCAAGCAGGACGGCACCTGGAAGGTCGGCGTGGCGAGCTTCTGCGGCTTGCTGACCCTGGAGAACAGCGGCAGCACCTCCTCGCTGCCGGCTGCCTGCAAGACCGCGGCCTAGCGAGTGGCCCGCTCGGCAGGCGTGTCCGCCGAGCAGACGGTGCCGTCCGGCCGGCCTAACGGCCGCTGGCTGGCGCTGACGGTGCTGTGCGGTGTGCTGTTCCTGACCTTCCTCGACAACACCATCGTGAGCGTCGGCCTGGGCAGCGTGCAGGCCGAGCTGCACGCGGGCGTCAGCGCCCTGCAGTGGGTGGTGAGCGCGTACGCGCTGACCTTCGCCGGCGCCATGCTCGGGTTCGGGATGCTCGGCGACGAGTTCGGCCGCAAGAAGGTCATGCTGGCCGGGGCGGCGATCTTCTGCGCCGGATCGGTGCTGGCGGCGGTGGCGCCCAGCATCGGGCTCGTCATCGCCGGGCGGGCCGTGATGGGCCTCGGTGCGGCCGCCAGCGAGCCGGGAACGCTGTCGATGCTGCGGCATCTGTACACCGACGAGCGGACCCGGACCAGGGCACTGGGCGTGTGGGCGGCCGTGTCCGGCCTAGCCCTGGCGCTGGGCCCGGTGGTCGGCGGCGCGCTGATCGGCTTGTGGAACTGGCGGGCGATTTTCTGGTTCAACCTGGTATTCGGACTGGCGGCACTGGTGGCCGGCGTGATCGTGCTGCCGGAGAGCGCCGATCCCGACGCGCACCGGGTGGACATCGCCGGGACGGTGCTCGGCGCGGCCGCGCTGACCGCGCTGACGTTCGCGGTGATCACCGCCGAGGACGCCGGCTTCGCCGCCCCGAGCGTGATCGCGCTGCTCTGCGTCAGCGCGCTGAGCGCCGCGGCGTTCTTCTGGTGGGAGAACCGCGCCGCCCACCCGCTGCTCGACCTGCGGTTCCTTCGCGTCCCGCGGTTCCTGACGGCCAACGTCGTCGCGTTCTGCGCGTACTTCGCGACGTTCGCGGTCTTCTTCTTCACTGCGCTGTACCTGGAGGAGGTGGTCGGCGACACCGGGTACCAGATCGCCCTGACGTTCCTGCCGATGACCGCGCTGATGATCCTCGCCTCGCTGCTGGCAGGCCGCTGGACGGCCGCAGCCGGACCGCGGGCCTCGATCGTCATCGGCTGCCTGCTGTTCGGCGCCGGGCTGTTGCTCACGGCCGCGACGCTCAGCCCGCACCCGGCCTATCTGCCGCTGGCGTCTGCCCTGGCCCTGACCGGTGCCGGCATCGGCACCACCGTCGTCCCGATCACCTCGGCGGCCCTGTCGGCGGTACCGCCCGAGCGCTCCGGCATGGCCGCCTCGGCGGCCAACACCAGCAGGGAGATCGGCGCCGTGACCGGCGTGGCGGTCCTCGGCGCGCTGGTCAACGCCCAGCTGCACGCCAGCCTGACCAGCAGGCTGCGGCACCTGGGCATCCCGGGCAGCTTCCAGTCCATCGTGATCCACGCGGTCGAGACCGGCGGCGTGCCCGCCAGCGGCCACACCCGCGGCGCGGGCGGAGCGGCCGCAGCCGGCCAGGGATCGCTCGTCCAGGAGGTCATCCGCGCCGCCTACAGCGCCTTCTACGCCGGTCTGCACGCCGCGCTGCTGCTGTCCGCCGTGCTCGTACTCGCCGCAGGGCTGTTCGCCCTGGTGGCACTCGGCCGGCGGCGGCAGACCCCGGGCTGACCCATGACCCGCGCTGGCCGGTGACCTTCAGGCTATCGTCGTCGGCGGGGCTGGCGGGACCGCCTGCCGCGCGGCTGCCGGGATCGTGGCCGGCGGGCTGCCGGGATCGTGGCCGGCGGGCTGGCGGGACCGCCTGCCGCGCGGCTGGCAGGATCGTGGCCGGCGGGCTGGCAGGATCGTCTGCGACCGTGGCGGTCATCGAGGCCGGCCCGCCGACATGCGGCATCAGCCGCCCGAAGCTGGATGCGAGGAGAGCGATGAACGGATCAGGCGGCGACGGGCAAGGCCGCATCGTCGTAGGGATCGACGGGTCGGCGAGCTCGGTGCGCGCGCTGCGCTGGGCGGCCCGGCAGGCGGAGGTCACCGGAGCCACCCTGGAGGTCATCATCACCTGGCAGTACCCGGTGTTCTACGGCTGGGTGCCGGCCTACCCGGACGACCTCGACCTCGACCAGCTCGCGCAGCAGGCCCTCACCAAGGCGCTGGACGAGGTGTTCGGCCCGGACCGCCCGGACCGGCTGCGGTCCCGGGCGGCCGAGGGGAACGCGGCCCAGGTCCTGGTCGAGGCGTCGGCAGGCGCCGACCTGCTGGTCGTGGGCAGCCGCGGGTACGGCGGCCTCGCCGACGCGATGCTCGGCTCGGTCAGCACCTACTGCGTCCATCATGCCTACTGCCCCGTCACCGTCATCCGGCCGGCCGAACACGACACAGGCTCCACCGCGCCGGGCACCGAGAGCGGCGCCACCGCCTGAGGACGGTGCGGTCGGCAGGGACCACGGCCCCAGCTTCAGGGACCTTCGCCTCTGCGGCGGCTGAGCCTGGCTGCCGCACACTGGCCTGAGCGGGATACAACGGCACCGCCGGAACGGGGTGCGGGCCATCCGCAAGTTAAGGGGGCAGGCGATGAGGGCCAAGGTCGGGGACCGGCTGATCGCCGAAGACGATACTGACCGGATCGGCCTGGTGATCGGCCTGCGGAACGCGGACGGATCGCCGCCGTACGTGGTGAAGTGGCAGAACGGCGGGCACATCGCGCTGGTGTTCCCCGGTCCTTACGCACGGGTCGTCCGGGGCGACGATCCGGGCGATGGCCCGGCCGGCGCTCCCTCCGCCGGGCGCGGGCGGCGGCACGGCGCGGCCTAGCCTGACGGCACCGTACAGCCTGACGGCACCGCACAGCCTGAGGGGGACCCCGACATGAGCACACCACCGGCCGCCCAGCGCGTCTTCGCGCTGCTGGCCGACGGAGCAACGACCGAGATCCGCGCAGCGACGCCGGACGACTTCGGCGCCGTGCGCAGCATGCACCAGGCGATGTCCGCGGAGAACCTCTACCTGCGCTTCTTCAGTCTGAGCAAGAACGCTGCCGAGCAGGAGGCACGGCGGCTGTGCCGCCCGGCCGACGCCGACCACGCCGCGCTGCTTGCCTGCGTGAGCGGCAAGGTCGTCGGCGCTGCGAGCTACGAGCCGACCCGCGCGGCCGGCGTCGCCGAGGTGGCCTTCGCCGTCGCCGACGAGATGCACGGGCGCGGCGTCGCGACGCTGCTGCTCGAGCACCTGGTGTCGCTGGCCAGGATCCGGCACCTGACTGCCTTCAGCGCCGAGACGCTGGCCGACAACTCGGCCATGCTGCGCGTGTTCAGCGACGCGGGACTTGGCGTGCTGCGGCACTGGGCGGATGGCGTGGTGGAACTCAGCATCCCGATCCCCCGGCAGGCCGCGCTGAGCCAGCACAGCCCCTACCTGGAAGCGGTAGCCGACCGTGAGCAGCGGGCCGACGTGGCCAGCCTGGCCCGTCTGCTCAGCCCGGCCGTCGTCGCGGTGGTGGGGGCGAGCCGGCGGCCAGGATCGGTCGGCCGGACGATCCTGCGGAACGTCAGGGACGCGGGTTTCGCCGGACCCCTCTACGCGGTGAACCCGCACGCCGACGACATCGACGGGATCTCGTGCTTCCGGTCGGTGGCGGCGCTGCCGGAACCGGTGAGCCTCGCGGTGATCGCGGTGCCGCCGGGCGCGGTCACCGCGGTCGCGCGGGAGTGCGGCGAGCGGGGGGTCGGTGCCCTGGTGGTGATCACGGCCGGGCTGGACGGCCCGCAGAAGGACAGCCTGCTGGCTAGCTGCCGTGAGCATGACATGCGGCTGGTCGGGCCGAACTGCTTCGGCGTCGCCGTGCCCGGCATCGGCCTGGACGCGACGTTCGCGGCACGCCATCCCGCGGCCGGGCGGGCCGGCCTGGCGGTGCAGTCCGGCGGGATCGGCATCGCGCTGCTTGACCAGCTGTCCCGGCTCGGCGTCGGAGTCTCGTCGTTCGCCTCGGTCGGCGACAAGCTGGACGTGTCGGGCAACGACATGCTGTGCTGGTGGGAGCAGGACGGCGTGACCAGGCTGGCGGTGCTGTACCTGGAGTCGTTCGGGAATCCGCGCAAGTTCGCCCGCACCGCGGGCCGGGTCGGCAAGAAGATGCCGGTGCTCACCGTGCAGGCCGGGCGGTCGGCCGCTGGCCAGCGCGCCGCCGCCTCGCACACCGCCGCCATCGCCGCCCCGCTCATCACCCGCCGCGCGCTGTTCGAGCAGTCCGGCATCATCGCCACCGCCAGCCTGGGCGAGCTGCTCGACGTGACGGCACTGCTCGCCACGCAGCCGCCGCCCGCGGGCGGCCGGGTGGCCATCTTCTGCAACGCCGGCGGCGCGGGCGTGCTGGCGGCCGACGCGTGCACCGAGGCCGGCCTGACCGTGCACACGATGAGCGCGGACGCCCAGCGCCGCCTGCGGGAGATCCTGCCGCCCGGCGCCACGGTGGCTGGGCCGGTGGACACCGGCGCGGACGTCGGCGCCGCGGTGTTCCAGCGCGGCCTTGAGGTGGCTGCCGCCGACGACCAGGTCGACTCGGTGCTTGCGCTGATCGTGCCGACGGGGGTGGCCGACCTCGTCCCGGCCGTGCGCGCGGCCGGCCTGGCGGTGCCGGTCGCCGTGGTGATCCTCGGCCAGCCCGAGGACGTGCTGCTGCTCGGCGGCGGGCAGGACGGGTCCCCGGCGCTGCCCGCTTACGCCTACCCGGAGAGCGCCGCGCGGGCACTTGCCCGGGCGGCCAGGTACGGGACGTGGCTCGCCGCCCCCGCGGGGACGGTGCCGGACCTCGACCACGTCGACGCGGCCAGGGCACGGGCACTCATCGCCGCGTTCCTGCTCCGGGTGCATGGCGGCGGCTGGCTGCCGCCTGCTGAGGCGGCCGAGCTGCTGCGGTGCTACGGCATACCGCTGGTCGACACCCGGGTGGCCGGCGACGCCGACGCGGCGGCCAGCGCGGTCGCCGAGCTCGGCTGTCCGGTGGCCATGAAGGCCGACGTCCCCGGCGTGCTGCACAAGAGCGACGCCGGAGCGGTCCGGCTGGACGTGCGCAGCCCCGGCGAGGCCCGCCGCACGTTCGGGGAATTCGCCGCGAGGTTCGCCGGCCGGCTCACCGGCGTGCTCGTCCAGCCGATGGTCACCGGCGGCGTCGAGGTGATCATGGGCGTGGTCCAGGAGCCGGTGTTCGGCCCGCTCGTCGTCTTCGGGCTCGGCGGGGTGGCGACCGAGGTGCTCGGCGACCACAGCGCCCGGCTGGCGCCGTTGACGGACACCGAAGCCGGCGACCTGGTCCGGTCGATCCGGGCGGCCCCGCTGCTGCTCGGCCACCGCGGCACCCCGGCGGCAGACCTGGCGGCGCTGACCGACACCCTGCTGCGGGTCTCCCGGCTTGCCGATGACCTGCCGGAGGTCGCCGAGCTCGACCTCAATCCCGTGATCGCCCGCGCCGACGGCGTGTTCGCCGTTGACGCCCGCGTCCGGGTGACCAGCCAGGCAGCTGCCGACCCGTTCCTGCGCCGCCTCCGCTGAGTGCCTTCCTTAAGAAGACGTAGGATCCGACGCGCTGGGACGTGCGGAGCCTCCGTGATCATTGGGCCCGGCAGTGCGTCAGGGCCGGCTCAGGCCAAGGGCGGCGGCTACCGCGGTCAGGGCAGCCAGGTGATCGTCGACCGATGCCAGCCCGGCGCCCATGGTGTTGACCGACAGGTGGCTGGCGCCGGCGTCCCGCCAGCTGCCGGCCCGCTGCGCCACCTGCTCCGCTCCGCCTTCGCCCCAGCTGACCCGGCCTTCCATGCCCAGCTCCGCCGGGTCGCGGCCGGCCCCGATCGCGGCCTGGTCGACGACCGATTTGGCGTCGTCGAGCCTGGGGCCCGGCGGCACCTGCGGAAACCAGCCGTCGCCGAGCTGGCCGGTCCGCCGGTAGGCACGGTGCGACTGCGCGCCGAACCACACCGGAATCGGCCGCTGAACCGGCAGCGGCGCAAGCCCTGCCCCGATCACCCGCTCGTAGGCGCCCTGATGAGTGACCGTCGGCTCGGTCCACAGCCGGCGCAGCAGCGTCACCTGCTCGGCCACCCGCTTGCCCCGGTCGGCGAACGACTTGCCGAGGGCCTCGTACTCCACCGCGTTCCAGCCGAGGCCGACGCCCAGCCGGAACCGGCCGCCGGTCAGCAGGTCCACTTCGGCTGCCTGCTTGGCGACAAGCGCGGTCTGCCGCTGGGGCAGGATGATGATGCCGGTCACCAGCTCGAGAGAGGTCAGCGCCGCCAGGTAGCCGAACAGCACCAGCGGCTCGTGGAAGGTGGTGCTGACGTCGTACGGGCCGCTCCACCCCTCGTGGACGGCGGGATCGGCGCCGAGCACGTGGTCGTAGGCCAGCAGGTGGGTGAAGCCAAGTTCTTCCACCTGCTGGGCGTAGGTACGGATGGCGCCCGCGTCGGCGCCGATCTCGGTCTGCGGGAACACCACGCCTACATTCACGAGGACTTGTCTACCGCATGACCCCCGCGGCCGCTCTACCGCATGACCCACCATGGCCGCACGACCCACCGCGGCCGCTCTACCGTGTGACCCCGCAGCCGCGTGACCCCCGCAGCCGCGTGACGAACACGGCCCCCTAAGGTGGCCCACGTTCCACTGCCCCTAACGTGACCCACCCGGGTAGCACGACGCGATCCGCGCGGGAAGAATGTGGGCGGGACCATCCTGGACTCGAACGCCGTCCTGGACTCGAACGGAGAGCCTCATGGAGTACCGCCTGCTAGGTAAGAGCGGCTGCGCCGTATCGGCGTTCGCGCTGGGCACGCTGACCTTCGGCAACGAGACCGACGAGGCAGGGTCGTTCGCTCAGCTTGACCGATTCACCGAGGTCGGCGGCACCCTCATCGACACCGCGGACGTGTACGCCGACCACCGCTCCGAGGAGATCATCGGCCGCTGGCTCGCACACCGGCCGGGCGCGAGCCAGGCCGTGGTGCTCGCCACCAAGGGACGCTTCCCCACCGACGACAGCCCGAACGGGCACGGGCTTTCCCGCCGTCACCTGGCCGCGGCGCTTGATGCGTCGCTGCGGCGGCTGGGCGTGACGACCATCGATCTCTACCAGCTGCATGCCTGGGATCCGCTGACGCCGCTAGAGGAGACGCTGCGATTCCTCGACGACGCCACCCGGGCCGGAAAGATCCACTACATCGGGCTGTCGAACTTCACCGGCTGGCAGCTGCAGAAGGCGGTCGACCTGGCCGACGCGTGCGGCCTGTCCCGGCCGGTCACTGTCCAGCCTCAGTACAACCTGCTGGCGCGGGCCGTCGAGTGGGAGATCGTCCCGGCCTGCCAGTCGGAGGGCCTGGGGGTGCTGCCCTGGTCGCCGCTGGCCAGCGGATGGCTCACCGGCAAGTACCGGCGGGACGAGTCGCCGGCCGAGGGCACCAGGGTGGCGGAGAACGCCGACCAGGGCATGCGGATTTGGAACCAGCGCGGCCATCTCGACCGCACCTGGCAGGTGCTCGAAGCTGTGCGCAAGGTCGCCGACGGGCACGGCGTGTCCATGGCGCAGGTGTCGATCGCCTGGCTGGCCGCCCGGCCCGCCGTTGCCTCGGTCATCCTCGGAGCCCGCAGCATGGAGCAGCTCGCGGACAACCTGGCCGCCGCCGACGTGCGGCTGAGCCCGGAGGAGACGCAGCTTCTCGACGTGACCAGCGACCCTGGGGCGCCCGACTACCCGTACGGCGAGCCAGGCCAGACTCAGCGCGCCCGCCGGATCTCCGGCGGGCGCTTCTGACCGTCATCATGCGCCCCGGTAGCCTCAGCATTATCACGATCGAATTAGCGGTTAAGAAATGTCCGGCGCCGGCCGGACAAAACTTAACCGCTAAGGCTGCCGAAGGCGTTCCCGGCCGACCGAAGGCGTTCCCGGCTAAGGCGAAGGCGTTCCCGGCCGACCGAAGGCGTTCCCGGCTAAGGCGAAGGCGTTCCCGGCCGACCGAAGGCGTTCCCGGCTAAGGCGAAGGCGTTCCCGGCCGACCGAAGGCGTTCCCGGCCGACCGAAGGCGTTCCCGGCTAAGGCGAAGGCGTTCCCGGCCGACCGAAGGCGTTCCCGGCTAAGGCGAAGGCGTTCCCGGCCGACCGAAGGCGTTCCCGGCTAAGGCGAAGGCGTTCCCGGCTAAGGCGAGGGCGTTCCCGCATCTCGGCGTGCTCGGCCCTGATGGCGTTTCGCGATCGCGACGAGGCGCCGCTAAGATACGAGCCGCCGCCGAAGGGAGCAGCCCATGTCATCGCGTGTCGAGTCGGTCGAGACGCCCGACGGATCGTTCGACCTGACGGTGTGGCTGCCGGAGGCCGGCGCCGGGCCCGGCCTGCTGCTGATCCAGGAAATCTTCGGCGTAAGCGACTACATCCGGGCGGTTGCCGATGACCTGGCCGGCCTTGGCTACGTCGTCGCCGCGCCGGATTTGTTCTGGCGGGTCAAGCCCGGCCACAGCGCCCGCCACGACCAGGACGGCCTGGCCGAGTCGTTTGACGTTTCGTCTCGCTTCGACGTTGACCAGGGTGTTGCCGACGCCGCGGCCGCGCTGCGGCACCTGAGCGAGCTGCCCGAGGTCGACGGCGGCATCGGCATGATCGGCTTCTGCCTCGGCGGATCCATCGCCTACCTGGTGGCCGCCCGCGCCGAGCTGGACGCCGCGGCGGCCGAGCTCGGCGCCGTGGTCTCGTTCTACGGCTCGATGGTGCCTGACAACCTGGACGTCATGGACCAGCTCCGCGGCCCGCTGCAGTTCCACTTCGGCGGCAGCGACCCGTACATTCCGCGCGAGCAGGTCGCCAAGGTGGAGGCGGCGGCGGCGGCACGGCCCGACGTCGAAGTGCACGTCGAAGAGGACGCGGGGCACGCGTTCCACAACCGGATGGCACCGATGTTCCACCTGGCGGAGCCCGCTGCCAGGGCGTGGCGGCGGACCGAGGAGTTCCTGGCGCGCCACCTCCCGACCAGGGAGAAGACCTCATCGAGTTCCTGAGTTCCGCGGCGGGGCAGGCAGCACGGCCAGGTCATGACGCTCACTGATCTGCTGCCGGAAACCGCCGACCCGGACTCGCTCTACGACGCGTTCGCCGGGTGGGCGGCGAAGCAGGGGCTCACCCTGTACCCGCATCAGGAAGAGGCCCTGATCGAGATCGTGTCGGGTGCCAACGTCATCCTGAGCACGCCAACCGGTTCCGGCAAGAGCCTGGTCGCCGCCGGCGCGCACTTCGCGGCGCTGGCGCACGGCTGGCGAACCTTCTACACCGCGCCGATCAAGGCCCTGGTGTCGGAGAAGTTCTTCGCCTTGTGCGACATTTTCGGCCCGGCCAACGTCGGCATGATGACCGGCGACGCCAGCGTCAACGCCGGCGCCCCGATCATCTGCTGCACGGCGGAGATCCTGGCCAACATCGCGCTGCGGGACGGCGCGGCGGCCGACGCCGGGCAGGTCGTGATGGACGAGTTCCACTACTACGCCGACCCGGACCGTGGCTGGGCCTGGCAGGTGCCGCTGATCGAGCTGCCCCAGGCGCAGTTCGTGCTGATGTCGGCCACGCTGGGCGACGTCAGCCAGTTCGAGCGCGGCCTTCCCCGGCGCACCGGCCGGCCCGTCGCCGTCGTCCGCTCCACCGAGCGGCCGGTGCCGCTGATCTTCTCCTACGCGCTCACGCCGCTGCACGAGACCCTGGAGGAGCTGCTCGCCACCCACCAGGAGCCGGTATACGTGGTGCACTTCACCCAGGCGGCCGCCATCGAGCAGGCGCAGGCGCTGATGAGCATCAACGTCTGCAGCCGCGCGGAGAAGGACGCGATCGCCGAGCTGATCGGCAACTTCCGGTTCACCGCCGGCTTCGGCAGGACGCTGTCGCGGCTGGTCCGGCACGGCATCGGCGTGCACCACGCCGGGATGCTGCCCAAGTACCGGCGGCTGGTGGAGACCCTGGCCCAGGCCGGGCTGCTGAAAGTGATCTGCGGCACCGACACCCTCGGCGTCGGGATCAACGTGCCGATCCGGACCGTGCTGTTCACCGCGCTGTCGAAGTACGACGGGACCAGGACCAGGCTGCTGATGGCCCGTGAGTTCCACCAGATCGCAGGCCGGGCGGGCCGCGCCGGGCACGACACGGTGGGCAGCGTGGTGGTGCAGGCGCCTGAGCACGTGGTGGAAAACGAAAAGGCGCTGGCCAAGGCCGGCGACGATCCGAAGAAGCGGCGCAAGATCGTGCGCAAGAAACCGCCGCAGGGCTTCGTCTCCTGGGGCAGGCCCACCTTCGAGCGCCTGGTGGCCGCCGAGCCCGAGCCGCTGACGTCCAGCTTCGCCGTCAGCCACGCGATGCTGCTCAACGTGATCGCACGGCCGGGCGACGCTTTCGAGTCGATGCGGCACCTGCTCACCGACAACGACGAGGACCAGGCCGCCCGGCGGCGGCACATCAGCCGGGCCATCGCCATCTACCGCGCGCTGCTGGCCGGCGGCGTGGTCGAACGGCTGGCGGAGCCCGACGCCGAGGGCCGCTCCGTGCGGCTGACCGTGGACCTGCAGTACGACTTCGCGCTGAACCAGCCGCTGTCACCCCTCGCGCTGGCCGCCATCGAACTGCTCGACCGGGACTCCCCGGACTACCCGCTGGACGTGCTGTCGGTCATCGAGGCCACCCTGGACAACCCGCGCCAGGTACTCGCCGCCCAGCTGTTCAAGGCACGCGGCCAGGCCGTGGAGCAGATGAAGTCCGACGGGATCGAGTACGAGGAGCGGATGGACCTGCTCGGCTCGGTCACCTACCCACGGCCGCTTGACGAGCTCCTGCAGGCCGCGTACGACATCTACCGGCGCGGTCACCCCTGGGTCGCCGACCACGAGCTGGCGCCCAAGTCCGTCGCGCGGGACATGTTCGAGCGGGCGATGACCTTCGTGGAGTACGTCGGCTTCTACGGGCTGGCCCGGTCAGAAGGGCTGGTGCTGCGCTACCTGGCCGACGCCTACAAGGCACTACGGCAGACCGTGCCCGAGGAAGCCAGGACCGAGGACCTCGCCGACCTGATCGAGTGGCTCGGCGAGCTGGTCAGGCAGGTCGACTCCAGCCTGATCGATGAATGGGAACGGCTGCGTAATCCTGCCGAGCAGATCGCCGCCCCGGTCGACGACCGGCCGCCCGCCGTGACCGGCAACCCGCGGGCGTTCCGGGTACTCGTCCGCAACGCCCTGTTCCGCCGGGTCGAGCTCGCCGCGCTGCGCCGCTACTTCGAGCTTGGCGAGCTGGACGCAGAGGCGGGCTGGGACGCCGACGCCTGGGCCGGCGCCCTGGAGCCTTACTTCGGCGAGCATGACGAGATCGGCACCGGCCCCGACGCGCGCGGGCCCGGGCTGCTCATCATCGACGCCCAGCCGGATCACTGGACGGTGCGCCAGATCTTCGACGACCCGGCCGGCGATCACGACTGGGGCATCAGCGCGCAGATCGACCTGCGCGCCAGCGACGAGGCAGGGGCGGCCGTCCTGCGCGTGACCGAGGTCGGCCAGCTGTAGCGTTGCGGCACCGCACGGTCCTGACCTCATGAACCCTGCCGGAAGCCGCGCCGCCAGTAGGTTCGGCTCATCCGGCGAGACCCGAGGAGCCCGCCATGGTGATCCCGAGCGACGCCCGCGACGTAGCCGCGGGCGCCGGAGCGCTGCTGGTGCTCACGGCGGCCATCAGCGAGATCGGCACCCTCATCGTGCCGAGGCCGGTCGGCAGCTGGCTGACCAAGCTGGTCGACCGGCTGGTGAACGGCGCGTACCGGATGGCCACCGCCGGGCTCACCGACTACAAGCGACGCGACCGGGTGCTGGCGACGCAGGCGGCGACGATCCTGCTCGCCCAGCTGGCCGCCTGGCTGGTGATCTTCTTCGTCGGCTACTCGCTGCTGCTGTGGCCGTTCGTCACTGACATCACCGTGGCGTTCACCACGGCGGGCCCGGCGCTGTGGGAGATCGGCTCCTCGCACGTGCACGGCGCGGCGGAGCACGCGATCCAGGACATCGCGTCGCTCAGCGGAATCATCACGGTCACCCTGCAGATCGCGTACCTGCCGACGCTGTACTCGGCGTTCAACCGCAGGGAGAACGAGGTCGCCCTGCTGAACGCGCGGGCGGGCGTGCCGTCCTGGGGGCCCGAGCTGCTGGCGCGCACGCACTACGCGCTCGGATCGGGGGTATCGACCATCGACACGCTGCCGGACCTGTACGGGCGCTGGGAACGGTGGGCGGCGGACGTCGCGGAGAGCCACGGCACCTACCTGTCGCTCGTGCGGTTCCGCTCCCCCAAGCCGCTCTCGTCGTGGGTGACCGCCCTGCTCGCCGTGCTGGACTCCGCCGCGCTCTACCTGGCCCTGTCGCCGAAGGAAGCGCCGGTGGTGGCGGCCCGGCTGTGCCTGCGCAGCGGCCTGCTGTGCTTCAACGAGGTCGCCAGCGCGATGGGTATCAAGATCCCCGACGTGCCCGGCGCGCCCGCCGTCATCAGCCTGAGCTACGGTGAGTTCCTCAACGCGATCACCCGGATGCGCGAGGTGAATTTCCCGATCGAGCGCGAGCCCGAGGAGGCATGGCCCGACTTCGTCGGCTGGCGGGTGAACTACGAGCGGGCCGCCTACGCGGTGGCCGCCGCGGTCGACGCCGTGCCGGCGCTCTGGTCCGGCCCGCGCCGCCACCCGGCCCACCCGATCGCCCCGATCCGGCCGCCAAAGTAGCCCACATTATTACAGTAACGGATACCCCGTGGCCGGTCGGCAACGCAGCGTAGCCCTGACCTGTGCGATAGGCGCAGCCCAGATAGACTTTATTTTCGATCAACATAATAGGTATAATGCAGGAGTGCATAACTCGCCGCGCGGCGTCTTCAGTCATGAGACCCCGATCTTGCGCAGCGGGCTAGCGGTGCACACCAGGACGTCACCGCTGCTCACTGCACCGCCAGTAACCGAGGGACCATGACCGGCCGGGCGGCACCCGGACTGCGGAGCCGTGACGACGCCGCAGGCACGGCCGCCGCGCCGCTGGCGACCGTTCCCGCCGCGACCGTGCCCGCGGCGACCGTTCCGGCGGCGACCGTTCCGGCGGTGACCGTTCCCGCGGTCGGCGTGAGCGCGACCGCGGTATCCCGGTGGCGGGAACGGCTCCGCCCGGCTGCCTGGCTGGTCATCGTCATCCCCGCCGTCGCCGAGCTGGCGGTCGACGGCTACCGGCTCGGTGGCGCGTCGCTGTGGCGGGACGAGGCATACACGCTCGACGCGGCGCAGCGCTCGGACCACCAGATCCTGGCCCTGCTCGGCAACGTGGACGCGGTGCATGGACCGTACTACCTCCTCATGCACGTCGTCGTGGGCGTCCTGGGCACCTCCGGCGCGGCGATCCGGCTGCCCTCGCTGCTCGGCATGAGCGTGGCGGCCGGGTGCACCGCCGCGCTCGGACGGCGGCTGTCGCGAATGGCAGCACTGCCCGCTCCCTCGCTTACCGGGCTGGCGGCAGGCCTGCTGCTGGTGGCGGCTCCGCAGACGACCTACTACGCCCAGGACGCGCGGCCATACGGGCTGGTGACCATGTTCGCGGTCATCGCCACCCAGCTCCTGGTCGCCGCCCTGGCGGACGGCCGCTGGCGCTGGTGGGCGGCGTACGGCGCTGCCATCGCGCTGTGCGGGATGTTCAGCCTGTTCGCCCTGCTGCTCCTCTTCGCGCACGGCGTGACCCTGCTGGTCACCCGCAACCGGAACCTGGCCAGGGACGGGCGCGCCCGGCGGAACGGGCGCGAGCTGCAGGCCCGCCCGCTGAGGTGGCTGGCGGCGGTGGCCGCGGCCATCCTCGCGCTCTGCCCGCTGATCGCCGCGGGCTACCGGCAGGACCAGACGCTTGGCTGGGTGACCCGGCCCGGGCCGTGGACCCTCGTCGCCATGCTGTCCAGCTTCGCAGGCTCCAGGAAGGCGATCCTGCTGGTGGTGGCGCTCGTGGCATGCTGCGTCGTGACCGAGGTCCGCCGCCGTCACCGGCAGGGATTCACCGTCACCGAGGTCGCGCTGCCCTGGCTGGTGCTGCCGCCGCTGATCCTGCTGGCGGTCTCCCTGGCGCACCCGGCCTACGTCGAGAGATACATAATCTTCTGCCTGCCGGCGCTCGCGCTGCTGTGCGCTGCCGGGCTCGCCTGCCTAGCCCGGCTGGTGGCGGTTACCGCCGGCCCGCAAGCACTACGGTTCGCCTGGGTGCCCTCGGCCGCGCTGGCAGCCGTCATGGCCGTGCTGCTCGCCGGTCCCCAGCAGAGCATCAGGCTCACCTCGGCGCGGCCGGACGACCTGCGGGCGGTCTCGGCGATCGTCGCCGCTAACGAGCGCCCGGGTGACGCGGTCATCTACATCCCGTCGGAAGCGCTGGTCGTAAGCATGGGATACCCGGCCCCGTTCAGCCGGCTCCGCGACCTCGCGCTGGCACGGTCCCCGGTCGCATCGGCCACCCTCACCGGAGTCCAGGTGCCTGCCGCGGCGGTGCCCGGCCGCTTCGCCGGCGTCCGCAGGGTGTGGCTGGTCAGCTGGAGCGACAAGCCGGTCGCCAGCCAGGCCGACGCGACCGGCCGGGCGGAGCTGGCCCTGGTCGCGGGCATGCGGCCGATGCGCCAGTGGACCGTGGGCTCTGTGCTGCTCAGGCTGTACCAGGCACAGCAGCGGTGAGCCGCGCGGAAGCTAGCTGCCGCGCGCCGTCCAGCAGCCAGCAGGACAGCTGGTCCCGCGTGCGGCTGGCGGCAAGCCGGACGTCGTGGCCAGGCAGGATAGGACGGTGATACTCCAGTTCGGCGCTGGCCGGCAGCCAGTCAAGCCCGGCCAGGACGTCCTCGACGGCAGCCCAGGCGATCGCGTTGTTGACGTGGCCCGCGGTGTCGAAGTCGCTGGCCCGCAGCGGCCATGCCCGGCCGGCCGCCGGCCCGGCCGGCCCGGGATGCGACAGCCGCGCTGACACCGTGCGCCCGCCGGCGGCGGTCCCGTACACGCGCTGGAACGCCGTTCCCAGCGGGGCAGGGCGCCCGTCCGCGCGCCGGACGGCCACCCACACCGCGCTGGCTTGCATCAGGTCCTTGCCGGACCTGGTCACGGTGGTGGTCCGCTCGGCCCACCGCGGCCCGGTCGCCGAGCAGAACGTCCGCAGTCGCAGCCGCTCGCCGTGCGCCGGGTAGCCGCGGATGACCACCGCAACCCGGCGCACCAGCCAGTCGCAAGGCTCGCGCCAGCCGGCATCGGCCAGGTCGTCCTCTGCCACGTCCTGCAGGTAGCGGGCCAGCGCGTCGAACCGCAGCCGGCCGCCCGGGGTCACCTCGGCGCCCCTGACGACCCGCGAGACGGCGAACACGCGGCCCTGCGCCGGATCAGCCACGAAAACCACGCGTCTAGCCTGCCAGGGACGGCTGGACCGTACCCTGAGACGTTCGCATACCCGTCTCAGCTAGGCAGCGACCGTCAGCGACGGGTCCAGCCGCCGGGCCCGCGTCGAGGCGGGCCCGGCGGCTGACGGAGCGCTCCCGGCGGCTGACGGAGCGCTCCCGGCGGCTGACGGAGCGCTCCCGGCGGCTGACGGAGCGCTCCCGGCGGTTAGCGGCGTGCTAGTAGCTGTTGTCCCAGGTGGTGGTGAAGCTGTTGCCACCGGTGAGAGCCGACGGCGTGGACAGGTCGTAGTTGTCCGTGGCATCGATCATGGTGATCTCGTCGTTGGGCGAGTAGCTGGAGATCGTGCCGGACGTACCGCTGGCCGTCTCTGTCGCGGCAGTGAGCTTCCAGCTGCCGTAGTCGGCGAGCGGCGCGATGCCGATGGAGAACGACGACCGCTCGGCGATCCACTCCGCGCTGGTGTCCACGCAGGTAGCGGCTGCGCAGGTGGCCGTCTTCGAAAAGCTGTTGGCGGTGTGCGTTGCGTCGGTCAGCGACAGCGTGTACTTCGTGCCGCTGCGGGACACCGTCGCGGTGATCTTGTCGCCGGGCGCGAGCGAGGTGCCCACCTCGACGGTTCCCGCCGGGTACATCTCGTACCAGGTGAAGTAGGTGGGCGTGCTCTCGAAGCACCAGCTGATCGTGCCGTCCTGCTCGACCGTCGAGCTGTTGAGGCCGTCGATGCCGACCCACTCCGAGGTGATCGTGTCCTCCGCGGTGCACGACACGCTGGGTGTCGTCCACTTCCCGCTTACCTTGGTGAAGGTGCCGTCGGTGGTTGAGGAGTCCGCATACCCGGACCAGTTGTAGTAAGAAACCTGGGTCGTCCCCCGGACGCTGTTGGTGCGGCCCGGATGCAGGGGCTCGGCCAGCTGGTGGCCGTGGCGCAGGTACTTGACGAGCGCGGTGCGCGCCTCCGCCAGGAACCGGGCCGACGCGTGGTGCGAGGCCGGCTGCAGCGCCCGCGCAGGGGCGGCGGCGGTCGTGACCGCCGAGCCACCGGTGAGCACCATGGTCCCGGCGACTACCGCAGCCGAAGCGGAGACGAGCGAATAGCGCAGCAAATGCATGCGAAACCCCTCTGAACTGAAGGAAATATACCCGAGCGGATAAAACTACCGGCAGCCACGCCAGTTCGCAAGAGACTCTTGTCGGTATTCACGTAACAACCGCCACTCCGCGGACAACAACCGTCACCGCGAGGACGGCTCAGCCGGTAAGCGCCGGCCGCCCGCGATCTGCGGCACGGTCGCGCCGCGGTCTCGGGGATGCGGCTTCGGGATGCGCGGCTGAGGACGGCGGCCCGCCCAGGTCGGGCTGGCCGCCGCCGTGCTGCGCGGGTGACCATTACCTAGTACAGCGGGTAACTTCGGCTAGTACCAGCCGTCCGCGACCTCGTGCAGCCAGGCCCGGCGCGGGGAGTTGTACCTTTCCCTGATGTAGTCCAGGCCCCAGCGGATCTGCGTTTTCGCGCGGTTTTGCCAATCCCGGCCTGCGCTGGCCATCTTCGAGCCAGGGACAGCCTGTGGAATCCCGTAGGCGCCGGAGTATGGATTCTCCGCGTGGACATTCCAGCTGCTTTCCCTTTCCCACAGCTTGTCCAGGTACGGGTACTGGTAACTAGGTGACCAGTGCTTCCTGCGGAGCATCCGCCAGGCCTTCTGCCGTGCCGTGAGGTGCCGGGTGGACGCCAGGACGAGTGGCCGGGCGTAGCCGTCGAGGGCGGCGGCGGCGGCCTGGCCGGAGCCGATGTGTGTTGGAGAGCCTGCCTGCGCTAGGGCGCCGGACTGAGTTCCGGAGCTGGCCTGGGCTGGGGCGCCGGCCTGGGCTGGGGCGCCGGCCGAGAACGCGGCCGCTCCGGACGCGGTCGCCGCCAAGGCGATGGCTGCTCCTGCTACTGCGAAGGTGAGTCTGGACGATATGCGGTTAGTGGTCCTGATGGGGGCCAAGACAAACCTTTGGTCGGGCACGCGGAGCGCGCTCGGCTGTCACCCAGGGCATCTGCCTCGCCAGCGAGAAGCGAAGGCAGCGGCGTGCGGACGTGACGCGGGTCAGGGCGACATGTCACTGGATGCGTAACCATCACGCACGCTGGGCGCTGTAGGCCCCCAACATTGCCGAAGGCATGGATGACCGCTACCCGAAGGCAGGACATTGACACTATGAGTTATATCACAGGAGTCAGGCCATTTTGCTGACTTTTTCTACGGCAATATCCCCTCCCACCTGCGCAAATATCAGGTGAAATCATTGTTTCTGAAGTTTGTGACTCATGTCACACGACTACTATCCCATATGATCAGTGACGCGGAGTAATCGCATGGGCTGGCCCGCGGGTTCCGGCATGCGGCGCGCCCGCAACATAAATTCCTCCGCAGCGGCGCAGTCCACCTGCAAGACCTGGCTACCCGTCACCTGCAAGAACTGGCTACCCGCCGGATCCGGACCATCAGGGACGCCGACGGCACGACCTTGCCTGAGATGTAGGTCGACAGGCGCGACCGCGAAGTGCCGATCCGGTCCGCGAAGTCCTGCCGCGACAGGCCGGAGTCGTCGACAAGCTTCCTGATCTCGGATGCGACTTCACCGCGCTCCGAATCAGCGGCCTGCATCCGTGCGCGGCTGATCACGCCTTGCAGCAACTCTGTGGTGCCGTAGGGGCGACAGAGGCTGACGGCCTCCATGACCTGCTGGGCCACCGGACCCCATGGGTCGGCCTTGACGGCCTTGGCAAGCCGACGCCAGTCGGGGAGAGTGCCTCGCTCTACTGCGGCAAGGATCCCCTCGAATGGCCAGGTCTCCACCGGGTCTTCGGGACAGGAATTGACATTGCGGAACTTAAGGGCGGTAGTCATTGCACCATCTCTACTGCCACGGACCGGCAAACGTCAGTCACGTTCTTCCAGTCAGTCCATCGGGGATCAAGCCCTTTGTAGTAGCCGAGCTGCCTGATCGTCCGGGCATCCGCCGGCCTAGGGTCAGCTAGCTGCCTGGCAAGCTGGGTTGCCACCCCCTCCGATTCGGCGCCTCGCTGGTCAGCGTAGTAGTCATCGATATGACCTAGTACACCCGCGGCGTGCGCGATCCCGATCCGGTCGGACAGAGCAGCTACGTCGATATAGTCCCGCACCTGATTACGGCGAACAATGAGGTAACCCTTTATCCGCAACGTTTCGTCTGGCGTCGGCACGCGCAGCACTTGCCCCGACGGCAGCGCTACCTCCACCACTTCCAGTGGCGCGTCTCGGATGAGCTGCCGCACACCAGACTCGATATCGCCCAGTGCACCTAGAATGATCTTCCCAGGAGTAACCCGGTTGGTGACCCACCCGTCGGTGGCTTCAATCGCATCCAGCACGGTGTCGAAGCGAGCCCTCAGATCTTCGAGCACGTGGTCGTGGTCCGACGAGGAGCGGTGATTGGCCCACAGCGCCGCAGCAGAGCCTCCCACGAGCACCGCGTCCGGAACGACCTCCTGGAGCCGCGCCGCGGACTCGAGGACACGAACCAGTTCGGGCCGATCAAGTCCGGCAGGGTCACCGCTGAACCGATCCTCGCCTGGGGCTGGCCCCGGACGCCGGTCATTCATGGCCCAACTGTATCAGATATGATACGGAACGCGCTTGGCGTGAGTCCTCGTCGGTGTCGCTGACGAGTTCCCGGAGTTCAGCCCCCCGTGCCAGACTGCCAGCCCAGCCCGCCACGCTGAGACGCCAGCCCACTCGCGGAAGTATGAGCCGATCGCACCTGGCTGGCGGGGTCTCTGCGGGTTAAGCGGGCACCCGGCGGGTTCGCCCCGGCCGTCGGCGGCACCGCCGACCGTCCCGGTTAAGGGTAGGCAGCTTGCCCCAGCGGCCCGATCCGCGCCATTAGCACCATTCATTCCCGTTTCCAGCTGGGTCGGCGCGCCGATCCATGTTTCCGGCGAGGCGAGTCCACGGACGAGGCAGGCCGGCGCCCCAGTGGATTTCCAGTGCTGCGCCATCTTTGACGCCACGTTCACCGACGGGTACTGCGACCTGGTCTACGACTCAGGCTGCTTCCATCACCTTCCCCCGCACCGCCGCAAGGACTACGCCGAGCTCGTCAACCGGGCACTGGAGCCAGGAGGAAGCTACGGACTGGTGTGCTTCCGGCCCGAAGGCGGCAGCGGCTACACCGACCAGCAGGTCTACGAGCAGACAAGTCTCGGCGGCGGCCTGGGCTACTCAGAAGATCACCTGCGCGCCTTGTGGGACAAGGCACCGTTCTCCCTGCGCATGCTCCCTCAGATGACCAAGACAGACGGTCAGGGGCCCTGCTTTGGTGAGGACTTCCTGTGGGCACTGCTGGCCTCCGCACCAAGGTGCACGACGCGAGCAAGCCGCCTGCATGTTTGGCGGCCGGGCTATGGGGACACGAGGCGGATCAGTTAACGACGAGAACAAGCTGAGCAGGAGGAACGTGATGGTCCGCAAGTCGTTGCAGGTGTTGATCCCCACCGCCCTGGGTCTGCTCGTCGCTAGTCAGTGGCCGGACATCCGGCGCTACCTGAAGATCAAGCAGCTTTCCCAGGGCCAGGGCCACCCGGAGAACGTGCCGGTAGAGGGAACGAGGAGGTACCCGCAGCACGCGGGCGACGGCCAGCCAGACGGCACCGGCGACTTCGATTCGGCCAGCCGGGGCGGACCGAGTTCAAGGCCCCGGTGAACCGGGAGGCGTCACCCAGATAGCGCGAAGCTCAACCGTCCAGGGCTCGCGTTACAGTCCCTGGAAAATCCGGCCAGGGCTGTAACGCGGCGGCTCCCACGGGGACTGAAGTCCGGTAGTCCACGAACTTCAACGCGAGGAGCACGTATGAGAGCCCTGAACCGCCTCGGTTCTGCACTGGCTGCCGTGGCAGTCACCGCCGCGTCGGCCGCCGCATTCGCCGGCCCGGCCAGCGCAGCCACGGCGCCCGACTACGTCGGCGCCAGCAACGCCGTCTTCGTCCAGACCGACAACGCCGCGGGCAACCGGGTCGTGGCCTATGACCGGTCAGCCAGCGGCGAGCTGACCCTGGCGCATAGCTACTCGACCGACGGGCTGGGGGGCGCGCTGAGCGGATCCGTGGTCGATCACCTCGCATCGCAGGGATCGCTCACCTACGACCCCTGGCACGGGCTGCTCTACGCAGTGAACGCGGGCAGCAACACCTTGTCGGTCTTCTCGGTGAACGGCGACTCGCTCAGTCTCAGCCAGGTCGTGAGCTCTCATGGGAGGTTCCCGGTGAGCGTGGCCGTGCACGGCGATCTGGTCTACGCGCTGAACGCGAAGGGGGGCGGATCCGTCCAGGGATACCGGGTGACCGGCGGCCGCCTGGACCCGATCTTCGGGTCGAAACGGCATCTTGGCCTGGTCCCGCCGCCGACCTTCACTGAGACGCCGGGGCAGGTCGCCTTCTCCCCTGACGGCTCCCAATTGATCGTGACGACCAAGGCGAACGGCAGCGACATCGACGTCTTCGCCGTTCGTGCCGACGGGCACCTGTCCGCCAGCCCGGTAGTGAACTCCGAGCCGGGCACGGTCCCGTTCGGAATTACCTTTGACCGGGCGGGCCACCTCGTCATCGCCGACGCCGGCACCGACGCGCTGGCCACCTACGCCCTCGGGCCGCACGGCGTGGTCACCCTGCTCGACTCGGTGGGCAACGGTCAGGCGGCGACTTGCTGGGTCGCGCCTGCCCGCGGCTTCCTCTACGCGTCCAATGCCGGCAGCGCCGACGTCAGCGGCTACGCCCCCGGCGGCGACGGCAACCTCACGCTGCTCGGCGAGACCGCCACCGACGCGGGAACGGTCGACGCCTCAGCGTCGATCGGCGGGCACTTCCTGTACGTCCAGACCGGCGGGAGCGGGATCGTGGACGAGTACCAGGTCAGCTCCAGCGGCTCGCTTACCGAGATCGGGTCCGTGACCGTTGCGGGCGCGGTCGGCGGTGAGGGCATCTTCGCTGCCTGATGTCGCGATGACGGGGTGCGGCGTCCCGTAAGCCCGGGGCGCCGCACCCGCGGGCACCGCAACCGGGCGCAGACACCGCAGCCGGGCGCGGACACGGCAGCCGGGCGCAGACACCGCAGCCGGGCGCAGACACCGCAGCCGGGCGCGGACACGGCAGCCGGGCGCGGACACCGCAGCCGGGCGCGGACACCGCAGCCGGGCGCGGACACGGCAGCCGGGCGCGGACACGGCAGCCGGGCGCGCCGGCGAGAATAGGACTCAGCAGGAGGATCTAGATGGACGCGGAGCGGGCAACCGATGCGGAATGGCGGCGGACGCTGACGCCCGAGCAGTACCGGGTGCTCCGTCAGGCCGGCACCGAACGCGCCTTTGCCGGCGCGTACGTCAACTGCCACGATGACGGGATTTACCGCTGCGCGGCCTGCCGCGCCCCGCTGTTCTCGTCCGACGCGAAGTTCGACTCAGGCACCGGGTGGCCCAGCTTCACCGAGCCCGCGGTGGCCGACGCGGTCACCTTGCACAAGGACCGGGGCTTCCTGAGCATGCGGACCGAGGTCCGGTGCCGGCAGTGCGGCTCGCACCTCGGCCACGTGTTCCGCGACGGCCCGCGGCCTACCGGCCAGCGGTGGTGCATCAACTCGTGCGCCCTGGACCTGGAGCCGCATACCACCAGGCCCGCAACGCCGCATACGCCGTAAACTGCCGGCCGTGGACGACGACATGAAGCTGCTGCAGCGCCTGCGCGCAGGTGATGAACAGGCTTTCGTCGTCCTCGTCCGCCGCTATCACGACTCCATGATCCGGCTTGCCTCGTCCTTCGTGCCCAGCCGGGCGGTGGCCGAGGAGGTCGTCCAGGACACCTGGATGGGGGTCCTGCGCGGCATCGGCGGCTTCGAGGGCCGCTCGTCGTTCCGTACCTGGATGTTCCGCATCCTGGTCAACCGCGCCAAGACGGCGGGCGCGCGGGAACGGCGCAGCGTCGCGATCGGTGACACCGGGCCCGCCGTCGACCAGTCCCGCTTCGACGAAGCTGGCTCCTGGGTGGCTCCGCCGGAGCAGTGGATCGAGGACGTCGACGACCGGCTGCAGGCCGGCAAGCTGGCGGACCGGGTCCGGTCGGCCATCGAGGAGCTGCCAGCCCGGCAGCGGGAAGTGGTGACGCTGCGGGACGTCGAGGGCCTCAGCAGCGACGAGGTATGCCACGTCCTGGAGATCACCGACGGCAACCAGCGGGTTCTGCTGCACCGCGGCAGGAGCCGGGTCCGCCAGGTCCTCGAGACAGAGTTCGGGAGGGCCTGACGATGCGCCTGGGTCTACGGATGCGACCGCGTGACATCGTCTGCCAGCAGGCCGTCGAACTGGTCACCGACTACCTTGAGGGTGCCCTGCCGCAGGCAGCGCGGCGACGGTTCGAGCGGCACCTGGCCGGCTGCCCGCACTGCACCGAGTACCTGGCCCAGATGCGGGCCACCATCGAGCTCGCCGGGCGCATCAGCCCGGACGATCTGAGCCCGCAGATGCGCGACGAGTTCATCGCACTCTACCGGCAGTGGCAAGCCGGTTCGGAAAGCGACTAGGCAGCGGCCGGGCAGTGGCCGGCAAGATGGCAGTGGGCGTCGGGCACCGGCGACGTGATCGGCCTGGCGACCGCCGGCAAGATGGCAGTGGGCGTCGGGCACCGGCGACGTGATCGGCCTGGCGACCGCCGGCAAGATGGCAGTGGGCGTCGGGCACCGGCGACGTGATCGGCCTGGCGACCGCCGGCAAGATGGCAGCGGGCGTCGGGCACCGGCGACGTGATCGGCCTGGCGACCGCCGGCAAGATGGCAGCGGCCGGCAAGAGGGCAGTGGATCTAGCTGGCCGACGACGCATGCGTGGGCCACCGCCCGGTCATCGTCGCCAATACCGCACGACATGACCCGTCTGCCTGG
>Ga0302326_10004698_pt1 | contig 31464 bp, 25 predicted proteins | sample Palsa_T0_3_FD_202264 | JGI IMG/M metagenome (GOLD analysis project Ga0302326, IMG submission 202264) | Peat permafrost microbial communities from Stordalen Mire near Abisko, Sweden - Palsa_T0_3 | ecosystem: Environmental > Terrestrial > Soil > Palsa > Peat permafrost | place: Sweden: Abisko...
TCTTTCGGGCATGAGCGATGGCTTCCGATGCGATGACGGCTGGTACGACATCATTTATGAATTATTCGAACGTCTGGAACCGCTTGTTGCCGAGCTAGACGAGAGCGGCCCATCGTTTGAGGTCATACAAGTCAAAGAGAAGTTCGGCACGCTCCGGTTTTACGTGAATCGTCGGAACGATGAAATCGAGGCGGCGATTGATTCGGCGCTGGAACTCAGCCAGCGGACGTGCGAGCTATGCGGGAATCCTGGAAATCTGGAGGAGCGGCTGTGGAAGACTTTGTGTTCCTCCTGCATGCCATCGCACATCATCGCCATCTTTGAGGTTGCCTTCAGGCGCTCCCGGCGCATCACTGACGACGGGCTCCGTCACGACCAGCTCTCATGGTTTCGCGAGAAACTCCGGGAAGCCAGTGAATGGTTGCCCGCGAGAGATAAGGAGAGGCTGCTTCAAGCATATGAGGATTCTTTTACCGACGCCGATTACCGGCCCCTGGCGTTATGTCACGACGTCCCCGAGCTTCTTGCCGCGATTCGCGCGACCCCGGTGGGCAAGGTATTAACCGTCGAGTATCAGCGTGTCGGCGACCATCCGCAGAAGCTCACGAGGATGGAGACCGAGTTGCAAGACATCTGTAGACAAAACGGGATCCTGGCACATACCGGCATCTCTGGCGGTATCTTGTGGGCGGCGAGCACGCCATTCAAGGACTGAAGCGAGACAGGCGCATGGCACACATCATTTTACTCGGCGATTCGATTTTCGACAATTTGAGTTATGTACATCCAGAGCCGGACGTGTTGGCGCAATTACAGGAGTTGCTCCCGGCCGGATGGAAGGCGAGCCTGCGCGCGGTGGATGGAGCGGTTACCAACCACGTGACCAGGCAACTCGCCGATTTACCGGCTGACACCACGCACCTGGTGCTTAGTGTCGGCGGCAACGATTTACTTCGTTGTACTTGGGAGATTCTGCGAACTCCGGTGACTATGAGTTCGCAGGTATTTGTCCTGCTGGCACGAGTGATCGGCGGGTTCGAGCCTGTGTATCGACGGCTCGTGGAGGCATGTTTAGAAACGGGCTTGCCGCTAGTTGTTTGTACCATCTATAACGGAAACTTCGTCGACCAGGAGTTTCAGACAATGGCGCCAATCGCGGTAGCTATCTTCAACGACGTCATTCTACGCGTGTCGCGGGAAAAGGGCTTACAGGCTATCGATTTGCGGTTGGTGTGCGCGCTGGAAGAGGACTACGCAAATGAGATCGAGCCCTCGGCGATTGGTGGCAGGAAAATCGCGGCGGCGATTTGGCGGGCTGTTTCCGATCAAGAATATATCCATAAACCGGGTAAGTCGGCGGCAGGGCTATGAAGAAGGAAGAGACCCGGATAAGGCTACGAAAATTCAAAGGAATAGGACGAATGTCTCCTGAGAAAGAGCGAGCGATCTTCAAAAGATGGCCCGAATGGTTCCCAACGGCGGGCGATGTTCGCCGGTCACGCATGGGCGAACGCTTCTGCTTCTGGTGCGGTGATGGCTGGTACGACATTATTTTCCAGTTGTGTGAGCGCCTTGAACCGCTGGTTGCCAATTTGGACGACGCAGCGCAGTTTCAAGTGGTCCAGGTCAAGGAGAAATTCGGCGGGTTGCGATTTTACGTCGAGGGTTCCAGCGACGAGATCGAAGCGGTGATCGAATCGGCCTGTGAACTCAGCCGGCGAACATGCGAGGTGTGTGGCAAGGAAATAGCCAGCTTGGCGCAGCACGGGAGCCTGCTGCGCCTGCCTGCCAATGGGTTATGGAATACCCTGTGTTCGTCTTGCAGTGAATTGGTTCTCTCGGTTGCGCGGACGTGAGCCGGTAGTTACCGGCATGCCGCATAGGCAAGAAGTTTGTGACGTTTGATCGCACAGCAGAGGGTCATGCTGGGAGGCAGTTGTCGAACCCTCTCGGCGAGAACCGTTCGGAAGCGGCGGAGTCGTAAAGCTTCCTTTTTCGCAACTGCCAGAAACGCCCTAGGGTCCTTTTGGCAGGAACGGGTAAGAGGCCGCGTGATGGTGGATGACCATCACCCAGCGCGAGCCGGGAACCGGGGACGACCGCAAACCCCTCGGTAGGCGGCCTCTTCCGGCATGAGGGATCAATTGTCATGGATTGGACTGGATGTAGTGTGGTGGGCTTGGGCGGCGGGCGAGTTGCTCCTCGTGTCGCCAAACTGGTTGCACTCGACTACTGGCATGGGTTGGAGGAAGCCAAAATAGCGCAAAGCCGGGGGTTTCGCTTATCTCAAGTCGAGGAAATCATCGCCTTCGCCTTCCCGTTACGGCCTGACGAGTACGGCTACGATTGGACCGGTTGCGACGAAGTGGAGCAGGTGCGGAACAAGGTTAGCGGTGTGCCAATCTTAAAACACACCCGCTTACAAGCCGGTGCGGTAGTAGATAATTTCAAATCCGGTGTAACTCCAGCGCAAATCTCTTATTTGTTTACGGTCCCGCTGCAACGGGTCAAGGCAGTATTGTCTTTTATCTTCCCTGAACAGACTTTTCAAACGACTGCTGTGGATTGGACCGGCTGTAGCGAAGTTGAGCAAGCGTCTCAAGAAGTGTATGGGCTTCCTGTCTTGAAAGGTTCATCGGTGCAGGCGAATGCCATTGCCGAAGGACACCGCGACGGAATGACGGTGGAGGAGCTCGCCGACTGGTTTGATGTCCCCAAGGAGCAGGTTCAGGCGGTGCTTGACTTTGCCTTCCCCGAAGAGGGGAAAGGCGCGTGAAGGATCCTTATTGATCAAAGGATTTCTGGCGCTCATTCGATAACGAAGCGCAATTTGCGGAGCTGCTGTAATCCGGTGATATGTCCATAACCCTGAACATTAGTGGTTGCTCGCCGATGAGCTTCTTGTATGGCTTGGTGTAATGAGATGAACAAAGTCTTTCCGTGCCGATTTGAGCCTGAATGGCTAGCCAGCGTCTCCGAAGAGCACCCTCTACCGCTTTACGATCTGCTCCAGAACTCCCTTTACTATCCAGCTAGCGGACTCGATGGAGATCGAGTTCGATATTTCGCGGGATTCATCCACAGCTTTGTTTACGCAGACAGTTCCATCTCGAAGGAGGCGATTACTGAAGACCTCTATCGTCGCGGGCATGGGTTTACGGGTTACCGTGTTCTTTTCTGCAAGGACGCTTCAACCTCGATCAAGGCAGGTGGATCGACTCTAACCGATCAAGTGGTGAAGGTGATAAATCCGGTCGATCCCGAACGCGGTTCCGGTGGGAAGCCGAACGGCATTCCGGCCCGAAGGTGAACGCGATTCCGACGCGAAGGTGAACGCCATTCCGGTGACGAAGCCGAACACTTTTCGGTAACGGCCGGAACAGCGTTCACCTTCGCCGGAATGTTTTTCACAGGCGGCAAAAGCGGCGCTGGACATTAAACATGGCGGTCTGCTCTTGTTTCAAACAAGGGAGAGCAGATTTGCCAACAAGGAGAATGTCCATGCGTAAATTGAAAGACGTTTTAAGGCTACGCTTCGAGCTGGATCTGAGTCATCGCCAGATCGCCCGGAGCTGCGATATTGGCCTAGGCACGGTGCATGATTATTTGCAGCGCGCCGAAGCGGCAGGCGTGAAGTGGCCTTTACCCGAAGGCTGGGATGAGCAGCGGTTGGAAGCGGCTCTGTTTGCCGTCAACCAGCCGAGCGCCCCGCCGAAGGCGGACGAGGACAGCGGAAAAGCGTTGCCCGACTTCGCGAAGATACAAGAACAACGGCAGCGGCACCGCCATCTGACACTGCAACTGCTGTGGGAGGAATACAAACAGGCGAATCCGGAAGGCCTCGGCTACAGCCGGTTTTGCGAACTCTATCAGCGTTGGCGCGGCAAGCTCGATGTGGTGCTGCGCCAGGAGTACAAAGCGGGCGAGAAGATGTTCGTCGATTGGGCGGGAGCTACGATCCCGATTCACGATCGCGAAGGAGGTGTAACGCAAGCCGGGCACTTGTTTGTTGCGGTGCTTGGCGCCAGTTCCTACACCTACGCGGAAGTGACCGCCGATGAGCAGATGGCGAACTGGCTCAGCGCGCACATGCGCGCGTTTGAGTTTTATGGCGGCGTGCCGAAGCTCCTGGTGCCCGACAACACCAAGACCGGCGTCAACAAAGCCTGCCGCTACGATCCGGAACTCAACCCCACCTATCAAGAGATGGCGCTGCATTACGGCGTGGGCGTTGTGCCGGCGCGTCCCTACAAGCCGCGCGACAAAGCCAAAGTAGAAAGCGGTGTGTTGCTGATCGAACGCTGGATCATTGCCGCACTGCGGCATCATCGCTTCTTCTCGGTCATCGATGCGAACAAGGCCGTGCGCGAACTGCTCGAACGAGTAAATCAGAAACCGTTTCGCAAACGCTCTGGCTCACGCGCCTCACTCTTCCTCGAACTCGATAAGCACGCACTACGCGAGCTGCCGGCGGAACGCTTCGATATGAGCCAGTGGACACGCGCCAAAGTGAACATCGATTATCACGTTGCATTCGATAGCAACTTCTACAGCGTGCCGTACAACCTGGTGCATGAAGTGGTGGAGATCCGTTCAACGCCAACGACGGTGGAGATTCTTCACAAGGGCCAGCGCGTAGCCTCGCATCTGCGCGGCCACGGCCACGGGAAAACCATCACAGTGCATGAACACCGGCCCAAGAGCCATCAAGCGCATCTGGAGTGGACGCCTTCGCGCATGGTCAACTGGGCGCAGAACATCGGTCCGCAGACGGCGCAGTTGTTTGAGCGCATCCTCGCGGACAAGCCACATCCAGAGATGGGTTATCGCGGCTGTCTAGGGCTGATCCGGCTGGCCGAGCAGTACACGCCGCAGCGCATGGAAGCAGCCGCGCAACGAGCGTTGCTAACGGGCGCGTGCAACTACCAAAGTGTCAAGTCGATCTTGAAACACTCACTCGATGCCGCGCCGGTGGCCAAGCCAACGCCGCCAAAGACAGCGTCGCCGCATGACTTTATTCGCGGCTCGGGGTACTTCAACTAAAGGACGAGGAGAACAGACGAACATGCTACAACAACCACTCATCGACAAACTCCTCGCCTTGCGGTTGCCAGCCATGGCCGATGCGTTGAAGACGCAAGAACAAGATCCAGCCACGAAAGAGCTGAGTTTCTTGGAGCGTCTCGGAATGCTGGTGGACCAGCAATGGACCTGGCGCGAGAATCAGGCGGTAGAGCGCCGCTTGAAAGGAGCCAAACTGCGCGGCAATGTTTGCGTGGAAGATATCGACTACCGCGCGGCGCGTGGATTGGACAAAAGCGTCATCCGCGCGTTGACGCAGGAATCGGTTTGGGTCGCACAGCACGAAAACATTTTCGTGTTGGGACCTACCGGCGTCGGTAAGAGCTACGTCGCTTCGGCGCTGGCGCAGAAAGCCTGTCGCGACGGTTACTCGGCTTACTACACACGCGCGGCCACGTTGTTTCGCGATCTCACACTGGCGCGGGCTGACGGCAGTTTTCGCACTTTGCTCGCGCGTCTCAGCCGTATCGATGTGCTGCTGATCGACGACTGGGCGATGGCGCCGCTTGTCGAAGCGGAGCGCCGCGACTTCTGGGAGATCTGCGAAGACCGTTATCAAACGCGCTCGCTGATTCTCACTTCGCAATTGCCCGTCACCCGCTGGCATGAGCAGATCGGCGATCCCACACTCGCCGACGGAATCCTCGACCGCATCGTGCATAACGCGCACCGCATTGAAATGCGCGGCGACTCGATGCGCAAGCCCCGTAGCAAGCCGGAGCGCTAACAGCGCGCTCCGGGCCTCTACAGTACTGAGGCGGGGAAAAGGACTGCGCCCCTTTCCCCGCACCCCTTTCTCCGCTAGTGGCTTTCTTCCTCCGCTTCGCTCCGGACCACCCTTTCCGCCTCCCTCTAGCTCTTCCTACTTGACGAAGCCGAACACTTTTTGCACAATCGTAGGGCCAGCGCCGCTTCGCTCCGATGGGTGTTCACCTTCGGACCGGAATGCCGTTCGGCTTCCTACCGGAATTGCGTTCACCTTCGCCGGAATACGCAGAAGGATACGTACGCACTGTGGGTGGTGCTCGAACGATTAGAAAAGGTCGATTCCAGCCGTGGACCCAGCCGCTTCAGCTTCTTGTTTATCGGCGGAGAAGGAGTGTCGGTATATGACGCACTTTACCGATCAAATAGCACCGCCCCTGAGATCCTCGCTATAATTCAACGCGGTATCAACCCTAGCGGCGCAAGGGCTGATTTAGCAAATCATGACGAGATCTTCGCTCGCACGGTCTTGACGGAATCAGGTGAAAGGCCGCAGTTTCTATTGCACAGGGGTCCGCATAGGTTGTTGCACCATTGGCCAGAATACACCTCTAAAGCGTCCCGGTGGCACGCCCCACATGGCAAGCTTGGACTTTGGCAGCGGACGTTACCCTTCCAAATGAGTTGCCTATTCCGGTTACAGGTGAGCGGCGTTCCGGTACAAACGGTGAACGCACCTTAAAGCCAACCGACGGCACGGATTGTGCAAACAGCATTTGACTTTGCCAAGTCGACGCTGGGTTCCCGCCAACCGCATTAGCGGCGATAAGCGGATACCGCGGACTTGAGAAGACTCGCAATTTCGCTGCGGAGCGTTTTCGGCGAAACCACTTCAACCGCATCGCCCCAACCTAGAATCCAGCGGCGGATTTCAAAAGGACCACCAGCACGGAAGGTTAGTTGCAGTTTCCCACCGGGCAAATCGGCGATTTCCTGGCTGGGATGCCAAAGCCGCTCGCGCACATAGGGCGCCTGATCAGATCGAAAGCGCAGGACGATCTCAATTGGATTTCCCGGGAAACGCCGAACGCATCCTGGCGGCGCTTTTGCGGATCAAACTCCGGGTCAACTTGAAACTCGATTTCTGAATGAACTACAGATCGGAGGCGATCAATCGCGAGTGTCGCCGTCCCCGTATGTGCCGGTACCCGTCCAATAACATATAGACCGCCGTCTACGAAGAGCAGGCGATAAGGATCGAAATCGTAGCTCTTAGACTCCGAGCGACCAGGTTTGCGATACGCAACGCGGCAGCGCCTTTTTCGTAGAATTGCCTCAACCACAAGCGCAATGAAGCTTTCATGGGCGCGGTAAGTTTTCGAACCGCAGCGCCAGGTCTCAATCATTTCGTCGAAACTGGTTTTTAAAGAGTTAGGCTCGGATTCGGCTAGCGCGTTCAGCTTGTATGCCGCGGAAGCCAGCGCTTCGGGGTTAATGGGCACAGTCCTGGTTTGCGCGGCGGCAAAGAGCAAAGCATCCAATTCGGAAGAAGAGAATTGAACATTTGGCACGCGAGATGCCAGCAGCCGTGGCCTCGACAACCGCCCGCGCTCGTCTCCCGCGATGGGATACCCGGCGTCTTGGAGCGCCCGCAGGTCGCGATAAATTGTTTCGCGCCTGGTGTGGAATTGAGCCGCAAGTTCCTGGACGGTAACGGCGCGTTCCTGTCCCAGCACCCTGAGCAAAGTGAGAATGCGAACGATCTGGCGGTCGCGCCGACTCCGACCAAGGTCTTTCTTAACCTTGGAGCGATGTGGTTTTTCTGAGTCTGAGGAGCGGGTAGCCATCCAATCTTTACATCGGCTCCCCGGTGGCGGCTCTTTATGCTTTACCCGTCATCTCGCGATATCTGACTGAGATTCCTGAACTCATGCCGCATTGGGTATGAGCCGATCAAACGACAACCATAAAGACGATCATCCCCGATCCCGCTGGCCGAAGTATCACCATTTTTGCCGGAGGTCACCAGGTCGGGCGATCAAGCAGCTATTTTTCAAGAGGCCGGCGAGGGCCAACTTGAAGCGCGAGGCGTGTGCCGCGGTAGCTGACCCCGAAAATGCTTCGTTCACTTCATGGAACAAGTTGACTGACTATTCGTGGTGGTGGTGAAATCTATGGGACTCTCAACCAGGCGGCATCACGCCGAGCGAATGAAAGCAAAGGCTGGGCGTGTGATTAAATTCTTGCTCTGGCCGCGACACGGTGGATTAGTGAATGAGCCCGGACAAGTCGGACGAATGGCGGCGGTGCACAGCAAACCATGCAGTTGCTTCATGTGCAGCGGCGTGAAAGAGGTTCCGCCAAAACGCGAACGAGCCTTTTGGGCGAGCGTTGTGGATGACTGACGTACTGGCGTAGCCGGGTACGGTTATTCCTTGCGGCACGGCTCGCGGCTCAGTCATCCGCGCGTCGTCAAGTCCCGGAGCAGTCCAGCAACCGAGTACGCATAAGGAACTGAAATAGTGCGCCCGTCGTTTAGCGCTCGCGGTCTGACTTCCGGTCAACGACGGATCTATTCCAACACTCGACTATAGCCGAGTCTTGGCGATCCGCAGCGAGGGCTCCCGCATGAACCGCTGTGAGATCGAGACGTTTCACCACTACTTTATTGCCAGCGGAGGCGGAAGGCAGCATAATCTCTATTTGCGTTCTGAGAATGCAGGATTTGAAATCGATGACACGGCACGCACGGTGCGCGGCGGACCATGCAGTACTTGGGAACCGCGCAGCGCAGTGCCGGATGATAGCGGCTGCCGGCGCACCGCAGCTCGGGAAAGGCCAGCGTATTGGTACAGGTCAAATTGCGGGCCAAAGCGTTGTGCGCTATCAAGCTGTCGATGGGAAGGGTACCGAGATCGATTTAAGTCTGGCGCCGGGGCTGGCTTGTGAAGTCATGGAGGAGGTCCACACGGTGGCAGGTGTACTCGGAATCCCATCTGCTCAATGGCAATATCACGTCAGATCCTTCAAGCCCGGAGAGCCTGACCGAAGCATATTCCGATTGCCGTAGCGGTCGACCGCCATTATTCAAAGGGCTGGCCGAAGCGGAGGCGATTGCCATCGGGGTCGAGCACCGCGAAATCGCGAAGACCCCAGGGATGGCTCACCGGCTCGCCCTGAATGTTCGCGCCCTTCGCGCGCAGTTCGGCGTAGAGCGCATCCGCATCTTCGACGTAAACATAAGCCGAGCCAATCCCCGGGCGGTTGTCCGTGCGGGGGATCAGCAGCACGGTGATGCGATCGCGGTCCATGACGCCCAAATCGTCTTGCTGGTGATTGATGTGGAAGCCGAGCACATCGCGATAATGCGCGACGGCCACAGCCACATCTAAGACAGGTAGCTCCGGAAGGGTTCTCAGCATCATCGCGGGAGGCCGCGCCCGGCCGGGTTCGTCATAGGATTGACCGAACCACAAGGTGTGTCCGTCCGGATCGCGGATCTCAAACATGCGCATCTTAATCCAGTTGACCTTTTCAATTTCCGAGGGCGCGCCACCGCGCGCGCGAATGGCTTCATGCATCGCGCTTACGTCGCTGGTGTTGAAGAAGAGCATGGCGGACCCCAGCGGGCGACGCTCGCCTACGTGGCCGGGCGCGTAGTCTTGCTCACCGAACTGAAGGCGCGCCGGTCCGCAGACGGCTTCGATTCTCCCCGATTCCTCGCGTATCTCGAAGCCGAGGATGTCGCGATAGAAAGCGCTGCTCCTGGCAGAGTCGCTGACCCCGACGAATCGCATGACCGGGGCAACGATGGTTGGCTTCGCATCCACGGAGAGTCCTTTTTCTTGAGGTGCGGCATTCGCACGGCCCAAGAAGCAATCATCATAACGCGGCAGTTTCCGACCTCCCAACCGCAACGATGCCGGACTAACTTGGAGCCTGGCGGCCGCTTGACCGCTGCCGCTTAAGGCGACTGAAGTTAAATTTATCCTTCGTAGACTGTGGTGCCGCCCACGACGGTGCGAATGATTTTGGCGTCCTTGATCCGATCGACCGGAATCGAGTACAGATCTTCGGCCAAAACCACGTAATCCGCCAGCTTGCCTGCCGTGATTGACCCTTTGGTGCCCTCCTCATGGGAGTTATAGGCGCCGTTGAGTGTGTTGACGCGGATAGCTTCGTCGAGCGAAATTTTCTGGTTTGCGCCCCAGGTTTTGCCATCCCAGCCGGTGCGAGTGACCATTCCCTGGATGGCCATGCGCGGATCGAACGGTCCGGGGCTGAAGTCCGAACCGGCGGCGACGTGGATGCCGGCATCAAGAAGAGTTCGAAAAGCCATGCAGCGCTTCATAAGTTCTTCGCCGTAAAAGCCGAATTTGTCCGAGTTGTAGTAGGCGTAGGTGGTGAAGAGCGACGGGACGGCGTTGAGGGCCTTCATGCGACGGACAAGGTCATCGTTGATGAGGGTGCAGTGAGTGATCTTGGGGCGGGCATCCGGACGCGGAAATAGCTGCTGCGCCCGCTCGAAGGCGCTGAGGTACATGTCGATGGCCACGTCACCATTGGCGTGGCAGTTGACCTGGATGCCGGCACGGTGGATTTTTTCCACCCAGGCATTCAGGTCATCCTGGATGGTGGTAACGTTGCCCTTATAGTTCGTGCCCGGGTAATTGACACTGAGAGCCATGGTGCGTTCGGAGAAGGAGCCATCGACAGTGTGTTCGGTCGTAGCTCCGAGACGGAGCCATTCGTCACCGAAGCCAGACTGGAGGCCAGCGGCGATCATGGCATCCAGTTCCTTGCCGGCGGCTTCGTAGCTGACGCGGTGTTTGAGGTCTCCATTGGCGCGTACCTTCTGGATGGCGGCAAGACTGCCGCCCTCGTGATGCACGCTGGTTACGCCGTAGCGGACGAACATTTTCGAGATATGGGCGACGCCTGCGATCTCACGCTGGAGTGAGTCGGCTTGGGCGTTGAGGCCGCTATTTTCAATGGTGACGTTCTGCCGCTTGCCGACCTTATAGAAGACGTCCTTCGCACGATCGGTGACCCGGCCATTGAGTGCGCCAGTCGAATCCTTGTCGAACGTGCCGCCGGGTGGATTGGGCGTCGAGCGGTTGACATCCGCCATTTCGAAGGCTTTCGAGTTGTAGAAAGACGTGTGGCCGCCGCGGTGGTGAACGGCAACGGGATGGTCTTTTGAGACTTGGTCGAGATCGTGAATGTTGAGTTTGCGGCCATCTTTCACTTTGGTGTCGTCGAAGAAATAGCCTTCTACCCAATAGCCCGGCGGAGTCTGGGCCGCGCGGACCCGCAGTTTCTGGATTATGCTGTCGACGGTAACGAACTCGACCTCGAAAGGATTGCCGACCAGAATTTCGTAGAGTAGCGTGGCTCCATCGGCGTGGTTGTGAGTGTCGATGAAGCCGGGGACGATCATGGCGCCTTTTGCGTCCCAGGTGGGCGTACCGCGTTGGATGAGGTTGCGGATATCGGCATTGGACCCGACGGCGAGAAAGCGGCCGTTCTTGATGGCGAATGCCTCCGCGCGGGGAGATCGGGGATCAACGGTGACGATGCGGCCGTTGAAGACGACGAGTTCTGGGGCGGCGGTTGGGGAGCTCTCCGATTGCTCGGCAAGAAGCGCGGGCATGGCCAAGCTGGCTCCGGCAAAGGCGAACAGATCGCGGCGGGTGGGGAGTTTGGCCATTTTCGGACCTCGTTAGTTGAAAGAGTCAACCATAACACGCTGCTGGCGATTGAAAGCCACTGTTGATTTCAACGGAGTGCCCATGGACCTCCGGCCCACCAATGATAATGAAAACCCTCCATTACAACGCACGACCGCTAGCCGAGCCCGACTGCGAAGGAGCGGTAACGATAAGTGGTGTTCCTGCCGGTTTTTCAACGGAGGGCCCATGGGCCTGCGGCCCATCAATGACAATGAAAATCGACTCCGAGCCGGAAGCGTCAGCGACCAAGTTCGGCCTTTCTTCCCCTCCGCTCGCTAGCCATGTTTTTAACGGAGTACCCATGGACCTCCGGCCCACCAATGATAATGAAAACCCTCCATCACAACGCACGACCGCTGAGCCGCGACTGCGAAGGAGCGGTAACGATAAGTGGTGTTCCCGCCGGTTTTTCAACGGAGCGTCACGTCCCGCCCCCGAACAGCCTTAGCTCGACGTCCATGCCTGCCACGCAAACTTCCAAAGCCGAATGCGCCGCTCCCCGGCCCGGCGCTCTCCGCTCATTGTGCCTGAGAGTACTAGCCTTGAGTAAGTACTTCTATTTCTATGAGGTAGATGAGAAGAGTCCGGTGTTGACAGATGGATTCTTGATTGATAGAGTCATCGTGAGTTGTATACGTACGTATTATAAGGGGAATATTGGCTCGAAAACAGGTCGAATTCGCCGGGATCCTTCTAGGAACCCCGCGTAAAACTGTCGCGGCATCGCCGAAGAACTGGGGAGTTCCTTTCTCCCGTGGCGGAGCGCAGCCGCGCCCTTTGCGCTTCCAACGTACTGAAACCACTGGCTCTCCATCGCAACGGGTTCCAGCGCAAGTTAGCATAGACAAGTGAGCACTTGGATGAAATTATCTGCAATCTTACTCCTTTCTTTCGCCTGTATTCTGCCGGCTCAAAGCACGCGCCCGCTCACGGTTGACCAATTTCCGAATGGCGACCCGTCCGCGGTTTCGCCCTTGATCAACGTTGCGCCCCAGGCTCCAGCCCACGCGGAAGGTGCCGACGCGCTGCCTTCGCAAAAGATTGGCCCGGGCGACTTGATCTCGCTCACTGTTTCCGACTGTCCGGAGATGTCGCACAATTTTCGCGTCAGTTCCGCCGGACTGCTCACTTTGCCCCACTTGAAGGAACCTATTGTTGCGGCGGGCAAAGAGCCCACTGAAATCGAGACGGAAGTCACCGACGCGCTCATCAAAGGCGAAGTGCTGGTGAGCCCGGTTGTGACCGCTTCTGTGGTCGAGTACCGTAGCGTTCCGGTGAGTGTCATGGGCGCGGTCAAACACCCCGTCACCTTTCAGGCGGTCGGAGTTGTCACTTTGATCGATGCGCTGGCCCGCGCCGAGGGACTCAGCACCGACGCCGGAGCTGAGATACTGGTAAGCCGTCCAAACGCGCCCGGTGCCGGCGGTCCTTCGCTGGTGCAGCGCATACCAATATATAAACTCACCGTCGAAGCCGATCCAACTTTGAATGTCCGTCTCTACGGCGGTGAAGTCATTCGCGTGCCTCCGGCGGGCAAAGTATACGTCGTCGGCAACGTTAAAAAGCCTGGTGTGTACCCAATTCAGGATGGAAACGAATCCAGCATTTTCAAAATGGTGGCCCTGTGCGAAGGCACTCTGCAATACACCAGCAAACAGGCGTTCATTTACCGCCGCGAGGCGGGCAAGGATCAGCGCAATGAAATCCCAGTCGAAATCGGCAAGATTATGGACCGTAAGAGCCCCGATGTCGTATTGCAGGCCAACGACATTCTCTATATCCCCGATAACAAGGGCCGGCGGCTTACATCGCAGACGATTGAGCGCATAATTGGGTTTGGTACTGCCACCGGCACGGGCCTTTTGGTTTGGCATTAGACGATAGCAAGGAAGAAGCGAGCATCCGATGAGAGAACTTGAGAGGCCGCCATCAGATCTGGCCGAATACGGACGGCTCCAGCCGTATGTGGTCCCCGGACAGTATCCGGAATTAGAGGCAGCGCAACCCTCGGTTTCGCCCACGCATTACTTGCTGGTCATCTGGCGGCAGCGTTGGAAAATCATCGCGTTTGTCGCCACCTGTTTGCTCGCGACATATTTGGTTTCGGCGCGCATGACGCCCATCTATGAAGCGACGGCCAAAATCGATGTCGATCGGCACATTCCAACCAATGTTGTCGGCTCCGACACCGGTCAAGTCTCGGCTGGAGAGGATGCCGATGCGTTTCTCGCCACCCAAATGGAAATCATCCAGTCGGACGCTGTCCTGCGGCCGGTGGCGGAGCGCTACAACCTGCTGCAGCGCGAAAGCCAACTCGACCGTTTGGGAAGCGAAAGCATTCGCCGTAAGACCGATGCCCCGATCTTCCTGAAGCAACTAAAAGTCAACCGCCCCATCAACACCTATCTGTTGGATATTGCGTACCGCTCGCCCGATCCGGCGCTGGCGGCCGATGTCGCTAACGCCGTTGCCTATTCGTTCGTCCAACATACGTTCGATATCAAGGTCAAGAACTCCGGGTCGCTGTCCGATTTCATGGAGAAGCAACTGGACGATCTGCGGGCCAAGATGGAGCGCTCCAGTCAGGCGCTCGCCCAATTTGAAAAAGAGATGAACGTCATCAATCCGGAAGAGAAGACGACGTTGATCACCGCGCGCATCCAGCAATTGAACCAGGAATACACGCAGGCGCAGGCCGACCGCGTTAAGAAAGAAGCGGCTTTTAACGCCGTTCAGAACGGCAGCGTAGCGGCAGAGCTAAATTCGCCGCAGGCCGAAGAATTAAACCGCCTACAGGACCGCGTCAATCAGGCGAAGCAACGATTGGCGGATGTAGCCAGTATTTATGGCCCCAATCACCAGGAGTACCGCAAAGCCGAGAACAATCTGGAGGAGTTGGAACGCCAGTTCGAAGAATCCCGGAAAAGCGTCGGCCAGCGCGTGGATGCCGAATACCGCGAAGCTGTCAATAAAGAGCAGATGCTCGCCAAAGCGGTAGCTGCGGAGAAAGCCGATTTCGACAAGCTCAATCTGCATTCGTTCGATTATCAGCAATTGAAGCGTGACGCGGAAAACGATAAGTCGCTTTACAACGATCTTGAAAAACGCATCCGGGAATCGGGCATCAACGCCGGCTTTCAAAATAATTCCATACGCATCGCCGATTTAGCGCGGCCTCCGGACGCGCCCGTCTTCCCCCGCACCAAGCTCAATCTGTTGCTGGCGTTCATTGCCTCGCTCGTACTCGCCGTCTGCACCGCCATTCTGACGGATGTGATGGACAACACGATTCGCGATCCCGAGCAGGTGGCGCGCGCGCTCGATACCAGCGTGCTGGGTACATTGCCGACCGTGAAAGAGATGCGCCGCCTGATTCATCCGGGTGCCAGCGCCAATTCGCTCGAGGCCGCCCCGGAGCCCGTACCGGAAGAACTGCTTTTCGGTCAGGGCATCATTCGTTATAAGAAGGAAGAAGCCGAGAGGAAGAAAAAGAAATTACGCGGCGCCAGCCCCAACTCGAGTTATGAAGGCATCTCTTCTTATGAAGAAGCCATTCGCACCCTCCGCCATTCCATCCTCTTGCCTGATTTGGACCGCTCGGTCAAGTCGCTACTCATTACCAGTGCCACGCCGGGCGAGGGCAAATCCACCGCCATCATTCACCTTGCCATCGCGCATGCCGAACAGGGCAAGAAGACGCTCATTATCGACGCCGATTTACGCCGTCCCAGCATTCACAAGAAGTTGAACCTGAACGGCTCCCTGGGCCTTTCAAATGTGCTGCTCGGCGAGTTCCGCTGGAAAGAAACGATTGTAAATAATGAGCAGTGGCCGGATTTGGATGTGGTGCCTTCCGGTACCGCGTCAAGGCGCGCCTCCGATCTGGTTGGTTCGATGATGATGGATATTCTCGATGAAGCTTCAAAGGAATACGACCTGATTTTGGTCGATGCCCCGCCTCTGCTCGGCTTTGCGGAAGCCATGCAAGTGGCCAAGTCGGTGGATGGTGTAGTGGTTATGGCTCGCGCCGGGCAGACCAGCCGTCGCGCGGTTGCTACCGTACTGGCTACTTTGAAACGCCTGCGCGCCAACATCATCGGTTTGGTTTTGAACGAAGTTGATCGAGGCAGCACCAACGATTACTACTACTACAGCGACTACCGCAAATATTATTCGAGCCCAGAGCGCCTCGATTAAAGTAATCTCTGTGCATTCGTGCGCGGTCCTGGTTGTTTCTTCCGACGGGTACAAGGATCTCTGGGGGCCTTTTTTTTTCCTTTTTCGTAAATACTGGCCCGATTGTCCGTTTCCGGTCTATCTTGGCACGCAAACCCTGGAGGCCGATATTGATGGTGTGACCACGCTGCTGGCCGGGCCTGACGAATCCCCGCCGCTGGTCTCCGGTTGGAGCGGCAGTCTGCGCCGGTTCCTGAACCAGCTTGATTCAGAGAATGTGTTGTTGATGCTTGAAGATTTTTTCCTTTCGAAAACCGTTTCAACGGCGAATGTTCTGGAGCAACTAGCCGCTCTGCAAAGCCTGGGTGGGACTGTTTTGCGCCTAAACCCCAGCCCGCCGCCCACAATTAAGGCGGGGAAGAACTATCCAGGCATCGGCGAACAACACCGGCTGGCGCCATTTCGGGTTTCTTTGCAGGTGTCCATCTGGAACAGGCAAGGGTTGCTGGCATTGTTGCGCGATGGCGAATCGCCTTGGGCGTTCGAAATTAGAGGCACCTTCCGCTCGCAGGCGCAACCCCGCGGATTTTACTGCACGTTCGATCGCGAGCTACAGTACCGGCACGTTGTCGAACAAGGTCAATGGTTTTGGGCGGCTGGCCGCTACTATCGCCGGAAGAATATCGGCTGTGATTTCAAAGCGCGTAAAGTCATGGACCCGTTCACCGCGACTCGTAAGATCCTCGTAAAGGGCTTGCGCCGTTCGCGCGAGCGCCTGCTGATGCTTCCTTTGCGCTCCCGCGAACTCGATCCGTACGTCCCACTGGCGCCCACTCGATCCTTGCGCGTGGCATTTCTCACGAATCTGCTCCCGCCTTACCATAAGCCGCTGTTCCATCTGCTTGACCGGCGTCTGGCGGCATTCCGCGTCTTGCTTTCTACTCCGATGGAAGCGAATCGCCCCTGGAAAGTGGATTGGGGCAGCTTGGACGTGGTGCTGCAAAAGAGCTACACCGCAAAAGGCTGGTGGCGTCATCCGCGTGGCTTCAGCGAATCGCTGGCTGTCCACATTCCCCTCGATACGCTGCAGCAGCTCCGGCGCTTCTCGCCCGACGTCATCATTTCCGTCGAAATGGGCGCGCGGACGGCTCTGGCCCTGCTTTTCCGCCAGCTGAATCCGCGCTGCCGCCTGCTGATTTGGGTGGAGACCGTCGAATCCGGCGAGAATACCCGCGGGTTGGCGCGTCACTTCTTACGTAAGATTCTCGTCAGGAATGCCGATGCCTTCCTGGCCGTGGGCGCAAACACGGTTAAGTATTTGGGGCGCAAGGGCGCGCCAGCCGGCAAAATCTTCAAAGTGGCTTACGCTACCGACGTTGAGCGCTTTGCGGTGAACGTGTGTACACGAGCGAAGGAGCGTGCTCACCGGCTCTTGTTTTGCGGCCAGCTCGTGGATCGCAAAGGCTTGCTCCCGTTCTTGCGAGTCCTCTGCTGTTGGGCCAACGACCATCCGGACCGGACCGTCGAGTTCGTTCTTGCGGGTGATGGGCCGCTACGCGCTCAGCTCGCTCAGTTCCCATTGCCGGCCAACGCTAAGCTGGAGTTTCTGGGCGCTGTTCAGTATGACGATTTGCCGGACATCTATGCTTCGGCAGGGGTTTTCGTTTTGCCGACCTTGGCCGAAACTTGGGGCGTCGTGGTGAACGAGGCCCTGGCTGCGGGCTTGCCGGTGTTGGGCAGCGTCTACGCCCAGGCGGTTGAGGAATTGATTCAAGAGGACTACAACGGTTGGATTTTCAGGCCTGATAATGCCGCTGACTCGTATCGGGCCGTTGATCGCGTGATGAACACTTCCGTTGCGGATTTGGAGAGGATGCGCGCCAATGCGCGCGCTGTGGCTTTCGAACTGAGTCCGGAGCGGGTCGCCGCTCTCGTCGGAATCGCCATCATTTCCTGCGCGGGTGCCTAAATGGAACTTCTCCCTCTCGTTCTCTTCTACGTTCTATTCGCCGTAGCAATCTTCGCGCCGTTGCGTTGGAGCATCGTGGCCTACATCATGCTTTCCGCGGTCGATTTCTACTCCGCGGACGCCGGCGTCGGCATTATGAACACGATGAAGGGATTGGGATACCCGATCATTCTCTTGTGGCGCCTAAAGAATTATGCCGGCCATGGGAAGGTGGTTCTCGCGCCAGTGATGTGGTTACTGCTCATTGCTTACGCCGGTATCGCGGGATTCTGGTCGTTATTTCCGCTTTCCGCCGCCAAGCTGACCGTCGAGATGACGGGATCGTTCCTGATCTGCATCGCTTTCATGCGAGCTACCAAAGCAGGTTTTCTGACGCCCTCGTCGATTCTGATTCCAACCGCCATTGGCGTGCTGGCGATCGGTGTTCTGCGAGGCCTTTTCTTGCCGAACTGGGGAGATTCGGCGGCTCGCTTCACTGGCTTCACGACTGCTCAAGGCTATGCCGCGCTGCTGGCGGCACTCTTTGCGCTGTCGCTCGGAGCGCGCACGTTGCGGGCCTGGGAGCGCTGGGCGCTCTGCCTGGCTCTGTTCCTGGCCGTACTGCTCAACGGCAGCCGCATCTACGCCATCGGCTTATTGCTCTCTATGATTGTCGCGTTGTTGGTCTCGTATTCGCGGCCTTGGCTAAAGCTGCTGGGCGTTTCGGCCATCGTGCTTTTTTCTGTTGCCCTGGTAGCCGAGAAAGACCGTTTAGTGCAGATGATCTCGCAAGGCGCCCATTTAAACCGTGTGGCCGATACCATCAGTGCGGTCATCGAAGGCAACATTCGATCCACCGGACTGGGCACTTATCGATTCAGGCGCGGCCTCTACCAGCATGCCGTCGAAGCCCTGGCGAACTCCTCTTTAGTCGAACTGACATTCGGACACGGCACCTCAAACGGTCGCGTGCTGCGCGGCGAGTTGACGCGCGGCGTTGGCGACCCGAACCGGGCGGTCCACAACGAATGGCTGCGCATTCTTTATGAATGGGGCAGTGTCGGCTTAGCCCTTTGGTTTGTTTTCATTTTCTCGATTATTTTTTACGCCCTCGAGGGAGTGCGCAAAGACCGCCTCGGACACGCCCGGCCACTCCTCATTTTTCTGCCCGCTTTCCTGGCCGGCTTTTCAACCGAAAATGTATTGGCCGGCGCCGGGCATGCGGGAAACATTGGCTTCGTGCTGCTGGCCGCGCTGGCCACCGTCTCGCATCGCAAGCGCATCATGTATTTGCCCAGTTCAGTGCCTATTCCGTACTTGAAGTCCGATCTGCCGCCGCGCGCCGCCAGCGTCCGCCCTCATTATCTGCCAAGCTCGGCGCGCCGCCAGGCGTTATGAGAATTCTTCAGGTTCACAACTTTTATCAAAAGGCGGGCGGAGAAGATCGGGTCGTGGCCGCCGAACAAGCGCTGCTTTCGGGCCACGGCCACAAAGTATTTCAATATACCGTTCACAATGACGCGGTGGATAAGATGCCGTTCGTCCAGTTAGGCATGAAATCGATTTGGAACGGCGTCACGTATCGCAACATTCGCCGGTTTATGGCGGAAGAGACCATCGACATCGTGCATGTTCACAATACTCTGCCTCTCATCTCACCGGCGGTTTATTACGCGGCCAAAGCGCAGAATGTGCCCGTGGTGCAGACTCTGCACAATTACCGGCTAGAGTGTCCCGCCGCAACGTTTTATCGCGCAGGCTCGATCTGCGAACTTTGTTTGGGCAAAACGATTAAGTATCCCGCCGTGCTGCACTCTTGCTATCGAGGCAGCGTGGCTGCGAGCGCAGTGGTTTGCGCCATGCTCGCGGTGCATGGATTAGCGGGAACCTACCGGCAAAACATCCATGCTTACATTGCGCTCACCGAATTCGCGAGGAACAAATTTCGCGCAGGCGGTCTTCCGCCGGAACGCATCGTGGTCAAACCCAATTTCCTGGAGCACGACCCGGGCGCAGGCGGCGGCCAAGGCGGGTATGCGCTATTCGCCGGCCGGCTTACCGCCGAAAAAGGGCTGACCGTTTTGCTCGATGCTTGGGCCGCTTGCCCGCACGCGATACCTTTAAAAATCGCCGGCGATGGCCCCTTGCAACTCATGGTTAGAGATCGTGCGGGCACGCTGCCGAACGTGGAATATTTGGGCCCATGTGAGCATAGGCGCTTGCTGGCGCTACTGAAAGACGCAGCGTTTCTGGTTTTCCCTTCGCGCTGGTACGAAGGCATGCCGATGGTGATTTTAGAATCCATGGCTTGCGCCACACCGGTTGTCGGTTTCGCCGTGGGCTCAGTCAACGATCTGATTGTCGAAGCAGAAAACGGCATCAAACTGCCCTTGGAGGGCAGCGATCGTTTAAGTAAGTTCCTGCAAGGCTCTTGTCGATTGGCCGAAACGATGGGCCGCCTCCGTAATGGTGCGCGCAGGCACTTTGAACGCCATTTCACCGCCGAGGCAAACTACCAGTTGCTTACTGCTATCTATCAGCGCGCTCTAGAACATTCCCGTTCGATAAGCTAATGTTGAAAACGGTGGTTTAGGCGTAAATGATGAGTGCCGCCGCGGCTGAACAAATCCTCGTGTTACCAGAGGTCAAACAGCGTTCGTGGGCCACAGCGGCTATCGTGCTCATTGATGTGATGGCGCTTGAACTGGCGCTGCTGCTAGGCTGCATTGTCCGCTATTACCTGCATTCGATCTTTCCGATCGCTCTCGAGCGTCCGCAATATCAAGGTATGGCGTTGGGCGTTCTTACGCTGCCGTTGGCGTATTACTGGATGGGTTTGTATCCCGGCTATGGCATGGGCGCCGTTCAACGGATCCGCGGGCGCGTTTATTCGACCTTCAGCGTATTTGTCGTGCTGTTGTGTTGGAATTACGCGTTTCAAGATCATCAATGGTCGCGCGGCGTTCTCTTCTTGACGATGTTTTTCGCGCTCATCCTAGCGCCCGCGCTTGAGGCGCCGCTGCGCAGAATGCTGATTGCGCGCGGCATTTGCGGCGTGCCGATGGTTATTTTAGGCGGCGGCGTCACTGGCGCAATGGTAGTAAGAACGCTGAAGAAGGAGAGCGATCTGGGATTTGTTCCGGTTGGAATTCTCGATGACAATCCAGCCAAGTGGGGAACGGAGATTCATGGGGTGCCGGTTGTGGGGCCGCTTGCCGCCGCTGAGGCTTTCGCCGGACGAGCCAAGGTCGCACTAGTGGCCCTCCCCGGCATCGGCCGCGCGCACTTATCTCAATTGGTTCAGGGATTGTCCTTCGCCAACATCATCATCGTTCCCGATCTTTTCGGCATTCAGAGTCTTTGGATTACGTCGCGGGACTTAGGCGGCGTTTTGGGGCTGGAGGTTAAGAAGAATCTGCTGGTGCCGGGCAACCGCCTGCTGAAGCGTTTGCTTGATTACTGCATCGCGCTGCCTGGGTTCATCGCCGCGTTGCCGGTGCTGGCGGTGGCGGCCCTGTGGATTAAGATCGTGAGTCCAGGCCCAGTGCTATTCCGCCAGGAGCGCGAGGGACCTAACGGTAGACGAATTGTGATGCTCAAGCTGCGCACCATGTACGCCGATTCGGAACGTCTGCTGGATGAATATCTAGAAAACAACCCCGAAGAAAAAATCGCGTGGCTACGTTTTTTCAAGCTGAAGACAGATCCACGCGTGCTGCCCCGCATCGGCTGGTTTCTGCGCCGCTATAGCCTGGATGAGCTGCCGCAATTGTGGAATGTGTTGCGCGGCGATATGAGCCTGGTTGGCCCGCGCCCTTTCCCTTATTATCATCTCGATCAATTCCCCGCCAGCTTTCGCAACTTGCGCGGCAGCGTGATGCCGGGCATAACCGGCTTGTGGCAGGTGAACGCGCGCAGCGATGGCGATCTGAGAGTGCAGGAAGTCGAGGACACTTACTACATCCGCAACTGGTCTCCCTGGCTCGACATTTATCTACTGCTGCGCACGGTACAGACTGTTCTCACCGCTAAAGGCGCATATTGAGTGAGCAGAATCAAACCGCTGTTGCGTGGCGTTTTCGCTAGTATTGCGGATCAAGCGGCCTTTTCCGGAACCAATTTCGCATTGAATGTGTTGCTGGCGCGCTGGCTCTCGAGCGAAGGCTATGGGGCATTTTCGGTGGCCTGGTCAATATGCCTGATTCTCGTCGCGTTGCACAACGCACTTATTGTGGAACCAATGACGGTGGTTGGGCCGGGCGAATTTGGCACCCGCTTGGGCAGCTACCTCAAACTAGTTACGCGCTTGAATTGGACGGCGGTGTTCGTGCTTGGCCTCGTAGCGGCCGCCGCTTCCCTCTTTTACAGAGGCTCGGAGGTACGGGACGCATTGTCGGCGTTGGGTCTGGCGCTGCCGGGGTATCTGCTCCTATTAACCTGCCGGCGCGAGCAATACATCGCCAATCGGCCGATTCGTGCCTTTTACTTGAGCGTTGCTTATGCCGCGCTGCTTTCGGCCGCGCTGGCGGTGCTGCACGGCACGGGCAGATTGGCGGCTTGGAACGCCATCCTGGTGACAGGCGTAAGTCTGCTGGTGGCTATTTGGGCTATGCTGGTGCGCGATTTGCCGCCCGACTACCAACCTTCTCAACATACCTTACAGGAGGTCTCAGCCGCCCACTGGGTCTACGGTAAATGGATTTTCGCAACGGCCTTGCTTGGCGTCGGCGTGTCCGATATGCAAGTCTTGCTGCTATCCAAGATGGTTAGCCTATCTTCAGCGGGGACGCTGCGGGCGCTAATGAATTTCATCCTGCCGGTTGGAACATTACTCACCGTCCTGAGCGTTTTTTCGCTCCCGAAACTGGCGCGCCGCATGAAGGAGAATGGTGCAGCGCGTGGCTTGCGGCTGTCGGCGTTCTACTCGTTTGGCATCATCGCGATTGCCTTGATCTATGGTTTGTCTTTGGTGCTCCTGGGCGCGCCGCTCGAGCGCCTGCTGTATGGCGGCCGCATGGCGGCATATCTCGACGATCTGCCCTGGCTCGCTTTGGCAGCTTTGCTTTCAGGCGTGGCCATCGCTTTTACCTCTCCATTGCGGGCGGCGCAAAATTCGCAACATGCGCTCTTCGCGGGTGTGGCGGCTACACTCGTCGGGGTGGGCGCTTCTTTCCTTCTGCTGCCGCGCTATGGGCTGCGCGGCGCTCTCGTCAGCTTAGTGCTGGCGAATGCCGCCAGTGCGTTTGTGGTTGTTGCTACTTATATTTGGCTGTTAGGCAAACATCCGGTTGAATGGACGCAGCAAGACAGGATAATGGTCGTCTTCGACGAAAATCTCATCCCCGCGAGTCCGGCGGGTAGTTGCCTGCTCAAGATCGTGCAGGACAATGTCGCGCGTTTCCCACTCCATGTCTTTTATAACCGTCTTGATCTTACTAAAAACGATGTTCCGCGCCGGACCCGCATTCCTTTACCCGTTGGGCCCGTGATACTGCGCTCGATTCTGTTTACTTTCCTGGCGGGCGCCGCGTATTGGTTCAAACTGGGCGGCAGGCCGTCGTTTCGCATCGCTGTGCAGGGAGTGTTTCCGTTTTGCCAGATCTCTTATGCACACTTCTGCCATCGTATTTTTTTGCGCGAGCACCGTGTCGATATCGGCGGCGAACCGCTGCGGCGTGTAGCCCGCTACATGATTCACCTTTGGGGATCTCTCACCGAACGGATGGCATTCCGGCGCGCGAAAACCATCGTCGTTCCCTCCGCGGGGCTGGCACGAGAACTGGTGTCGGCCTATCCTGAGCTGGTAGCCGGCAAAATCACCATCATTCCCAATCCGGTGGATATCGTGCGTTTCCGGAAGCCCGCTGCTTTCTGCGGCGATTCCTTGCGTCTGGATCTGGGCTGCGGAGCGAACGAGCTCCTGTTGTGCTTTTGCGCTTTGGGCAACTTTGAACTTAAGGGTCTGCGCTACGCAATCAAAGCTTTGGCCGAATTAGCAGGGTCGAAAGCGCACCTGGTCGTGGTGGGCGGCAGCCGTGGTGAAATCCGCGAGTTTGAAGGGCTTTGCTCGCAGGCGGGCGTTGCACACCTCGTGCGCTTTGTCGGAATGCAGCAAGATGTGCGGCCGTATCTTTGGTGCTCGGACGCCTTTCTCTTCCCATCGCGCTATGAATCCTTCTCACTTGCGTGCTTTCAAGCCGCGGCGGCCGGCTTGCCGCTGGTCGTCACGCGGGTCTACGGTATCGATGAATTAATGATTGACGGCGAAACCGGCTGGATTGTGGAGCGCAGCCCCAAGGCTATCGCATTTGCCATCGCTCAAGCACTGCACAATCGTCCGCAACTGAAAGTGATGGGTGAAACAGCACGGCAGCGCAGCCTGGAGTATGGCGATGAGCAATTCTGCGCTCGCTGGCGCGAATTGCTGGAACAAATGTGGGCCGCGGAAGAAGGCTGATAGTTGCCTGAAACCTACTCGTCCGAGCCGAAAAACGCTCCCAGATTCCCACTCGCGATCGCGCCTAACGGGTTGCTCATCTCCTGGTTTGCGCCGCGATGTTCGGCTGGGGCCAGTTCGTGCCGCAGACGTTCCAGCGTCATACTCTGCAAAATAACCCGCCCAGGGCCTGTCAACGTAGTCAGAAATAGGCCTTCCCCACCGAAGATCGCGGTCCGAATACTTCCCACCATCTGAATGTCGTAATTCACCGTCGGCTCAAACGCCACCAGATGTCCGGTCTGCACCTGCAGAGTTTCGCCCGGAGCCAGGTTGTAATCCACATGATCGCCACCGGCGTGGATGAAAACTAAGCCGGGGCCGACGAGCTTCTGCAAAATAAATCCTTCTCCACCCAGCAGACCGGCGCCCAGACGGCGCACCATGGCAATATCGATGGTCACGGAACTCTGCGCAAACAAAAAGCCATCGCGCTGCACCATAATCACCTGTCCCGGAGCGAGATCAAACACCTGGATCTTGCCCGGATAGTGCCCGGCGAACCCAACCTCGCCGGCCGCTCCGTTTGCCTGAAAATACGTAAAGAACAGAGAAGCGCCCATCATCTTGCGCTTCAAAGCGCCCAGGATTTTGTCGCCAATGGATTGCCCTGTCATGCGGGTATTCCAATCGACGTTCGCCGTTTTGTAAATCATCTTCCCGGCTTCGGCGTAAATCTCCTGGCCTGGCTGCAAATGTACGCGCGCAATCTGCAGGTTGTGTCCCTCCACGTCATACTTCAACGGGATGGCTGGAAGCGGTGATGCCGCTGTATAGCGGCCGCCGGTCGGGGCTGCGCCGCCCATGGGTGTACCGCAGTTTACGCAGAACTTTGAAGTGTCGGCCACTTGGGCGCCGCAGTTGGTGCAAAAAGCCATAGGGTTGTTTAGCTACTCCGCTCTCACTATGCTACGAAAATGACATGACAAGAGTTCGCATGTTCTGGCGCCGCCTGTTCCAAAGCGGATTTCTCGCGGCGGCTCTGTTCCTGCTTTCTCTTGTTTTCTTCGTCGAGCGTGGACCTTACCGCGCGCTACGCGATTCACGCAGCGGCGACTTCGCAACCATCTACGCGGCCTCCCGCTGCTGGCTCAAACACGAGAATCCCTACGCCCGCGAGGATCTCACGCTGGAGTTAACCCGCGCCGGCGCACCCGCCAGCTTGATTCGCGAGCAAGATCAACACGTATCCGCCTACCCGATATCTGTCATGCCGCTCGAAGCGGTCTTTGCGTGGCTGCCGTGGAGAGCGGCAAACGTAACGTGGTGCCTATTCTCTCTTACGTGCTTCGCGGCATCGATTCGCGTTCTTCTGAAGGATTTCAGCTCGCTTCGAACTAAGCTGTTGGCGGCTAGCTGCTGCCTGTTTTTCTCCCCTACTTACGTCGGTATCCTGAACGGCAACCCAAGTGTTGTCGCCATCAGCCTCGTCATCGTTTCCTTGTACTTTGCACTCACAAATTGGCGCGTCTTGAGCGGAATATTGTTCGCCGTCACACTCTGCATAAAACCGCAAATCGCGCTTTGCGTTCTTTTCGCGTTTCTGCTCTGGAAGCGCTGGTTGCCCCTGTTCATCGGCCTGGGAGGAGCAATGATCGTTGCGTTATTCGCCACCGCATGGGTCTCTTCTTTTGGCCAAAATTGGCAATGGTGGGAGTCCTTGAGGCAGAACACGGCGTCTCTTGCGTTGCCCGGCGGCCTAATCGATCCTCGTCCCACCAGCCCATACGCCGGCGGATTTCTGAACGCCCAGACGTTGTCGTATTTATTCGCTTCAAATACAACTCTTGCCGAAGCCCTCGTGTTGATTTTGTCGGTCGCTTTGGCGGCGCTCTATTTCCAGTTGCGGAAGACGGACAAGACGGCGGATCGCCGCATCGATTCAGCCTTTCTCGCTGCGATCACTTTGATGATGCTCTACCATCGCTATTACGATGGCCAACTGCTTGTGATTGTGATTCCGGCTGTCGTGTTGTTCTGGCGGAGGGGTCAACTCAGAACGGCGTGGGCGCTGGGAATATGCCTTGCGTTGGTGGCATTTCCGCTACAGTCCTTTCTTGCGAAACAATTGGAACCGGCGGCCGCGCATTTATCCCTATTCCAACTTGTTCTGTTTCGTCACGAGCCGGCGGCGGTTTTGGCGATGGCTTTGATTCTCAGCCTAAGTTCGCTCGCCGTGGAAAGCGGCGAGATCAGACATACGGAAACAGAAACTTCAGCGCGAGCGGTGCGCGATGACCCCAAGCCCCCTCGTTATGTCCCGCGCCTTCGTCTTCCATAAACGCCAAATCGTCACCCAACACCCAGCCTTTCTCGATCAACGCATCGCGCAGACGCCTGACTTGCTGCACGCACACTTCAGGCCGCGAGTCTTCCTCGGTGCCAACATCGAGCCAGATCTTCTGCCTAACCTTATGACGCACCTTGGAAACTTCGCGCAAAATGGCCGCGTTCGCCCACCAAACGGATGGCGACATTACCATCAACTTGCCGAAAAGCTCCGGGTTCTCCAACCCGAAATACAGGCTGACAAGCCCGCCAAGTGAAGATCCGCCAATCCCCGTGTTCTCCGCATCCGCCAGGGTCCGGTACTCCTGGTCGATCAAAGGCTTCAACTCTTTGACAATCAGTTTGCCGTAAGCGCGCGCCCGCCCGCCCCGGCCACGCTTGTCTTTCACATGGGTGTATTCGGCCAAACGCTCATATCCGGTGTTGTAAATACCGACGATGATCAGCGGCTGGATTTCCTGGCCCGCGATCATTCTTTCCGCCGTCTCATCCAGCCCCCATTCGTTTCCGGCGAATGCCGTCGCGGCATCGAAAAGATTCTGTCCATCGTTCATATAGAGAACGGGATAACGCGCCTCACGCGACGTGTTGTAATCCGCAGGAAGATAGACAATCACGTCGCGCGGACTTTTCAGAAAACGGGAAACGAATCCTTGGTGATGTTCAAAATGCCCGGTTAAGGTATGGTGCAAACGAAGCGGCTAGCCTTTTACAAAGTCTAGCGAGGCGGAGTTCATACAATAACGCAAGCCAGTATGCTCGCGCGGGCCGTCGTTAAAAACGTGCCCCAGATGAGCGTCGCATTTGGCGCAGCGGACTTCGTCGCGAATCATGCCTAAACTCATGTCGGTATGGGTTTGCACGTTCTCTTTGGCGATGGGCGCCCAGAAACTCGGCCAACCAGTACCTGATTCGAATTTCGTATCGGATGAGAACAACGCAATGGAGCAGCAAATACATTTGTATAAGCCGTGCTCATGGTTATCCCAATACTTCCCCGTGAATGCCCGCTCCGTACCCTCTTTCCTGGTCACCTGGAACTGCTCGGGCGTGAGTTGCTGCTGCCATTCGGCATCGGTTTTTTGGACTTTTTCCACTTCAACGATTCCTTTGCGCTGGCCGGAATCGGTAAACTCGACGATTTTAACTACTTTCGGGCCTTTGGCAAAACCTTGCGCGAACCGCGCACCCGCGGCCAGTAAAAAACTACGGTTTAGAAACGTTCGGCGTCGCATATCTGCATTGTAATTCGTAACGAAGCAGCCATGAGTTACGCTGGCGTCTCAACCGCCTCATTGTTCCAGGTTCACCACAAAACCGTGCACGGTTGGTATCATACCCAAGCTCGAAGATGCCCGAGTAGGCTGATTTCACAGCGCTTGAAAACCGGACATTTATCCGGCCTTTTACTTCGCTTGCCTAGATACTATATCTATGATATATATGTACTTAACCATAGATAAATGGCGGACATGGAAGCGGACATTAAAGCGGAAGACAGAGATGAGCACACCGCCTTGATGGAACCCTTGCTCCTCGCGCCGCGCCACCGGGAGCCGCTCACCGATCTGGCGCTTGACCTCACTCAAAAGTCGGCGGCATTTCGCGCAAGCTTACCTGCCGGCATTCTAAACTCGCTTGCCGATCTGGTGCGGGCCATGAATTGCTATTACTCCAACCTCATCGAAGGGATAACACCCACCCAGTCGACATCGAGCGGGCGCTGCGAAACGAGTACAGCACTGACGCGCATAAGCGCAACCTGCAACTCGAAGCCAAGGCTCATATCACTGTCCAGCGCTGGATCGACGGCGGAGGACTGAAAGGTCGCCTCGCCCCTACCACTGCTGGTCTTATCGAGACACATCGCCGTTTCTGCGAATTGCTGCCCGAGGATCTTCTCTGGAGCGAAGACCCCAGCACAAAAAAGCGCGAGCGCGTCATACCGGGAGAATTCCGCCAACACGATGTTAAGGTCGGACGGTTCATCGCTATCAGCCCCGGCGCTGTCCCACGCTTCCTCGAGCGCTTCGGAGAGGTTTATGCCAAAGTAGGCAAGACGGAATCCATCATCTCCACGGCGGCCGCCCATCACCGGCTGCTTTGGATTCATCCCTTCCTTGACGGCAACGGTCGCGTGGCAAGGCTCATGTCACACGCGATTTTGCTCGACGCGCTCGATACCGGTGCCATCTGGTCCGTGGCGCGTGGCCTTGCGCGCAACGTTCAGGAGTACAAGCGGCATCTCTCCAACTGCGATCAACCCCGCCGTAACGATCTCGACGGACGTGGCTCACTGAGCGAAGAAGCGCTTGCCGAGTTTACGCGATTCTTCCTCACTGTTTGCATTGACCAGGTGACCTTCATGGAAGGGCTGATCCAACCTGACCGCCTGCGCGTTCGCATTCTGAAATGGGCGGAAGAGGAAATAAAATTGGGCGCATTGCCTCCCAAGGCCGGCAGCATTCTCGAAGCCGTTCTCTATCGTGGAGAACTGCCGCGCAGCGACACTGGCGCTGTGGTTGGCACCGGGGAGCGTCAGGCACGACGCATTGTCTCCGCTCTTTTGGAAAAGGGAGTCCTGACATCGGATAGCCCGCGAGCGCCCTTGCGCCTGGTGTTTCCAGCGGCCTTGGCGGGACGCTGGATGCCCGGATTGTTTCCTGAACAGGTCTCATAGATGCACCACGCGTAAATTGTTCTCACCCACATTCCGAGAAACCACTCAAAACAGTTACCATTCAAACCGAGGCGGAAGCGTAAGCGCCCCCCAAATCCGGCTCCGTAGGGGAACGCGCCATGCGAATTCCGTGACCGTTCAAAACTTATCCAATCGCCGCCTTACGCTGGCGCCGGTTTTTGATTTTTTCACGCATTCTAAGCGCCCCCCAAAACCGCGCGCAACCTAAAAACCATGCAACCTCCACAACTGAGTCGACGAATTCACCCCCACGCCAAACCACTCCCCATCGCCTGAGATCGCCGCCCCCGCCCCTTCCGGAACCTTGCTCTCTAACTTGCGAACCGCCCTCCCGCTCATCGTGTCGAACAAAGTCACCGAGTCCGTAGCCACCACCAAACCCCGGCCATCTCTCGTGAACCGCAACGCCGAAACCGCCTGTCCGCTGTCGACCCTCCACGCATTCCTGTGCGTCCTCAGATTCAACAGGAGCAACGATTGATGCCCCCCCACCGCCAGCAACTCCCCGTCCCCACTGAACGCCAGCGCTGTCACCCCATCGGTCGTCTTCACACTCTGCACAACCCTCCGCTCCGGCAAATCATAAAGCGTGATCGCCGTTGCCGAACCCGCAGCCAGCACCCGCCCATCGGGGCTGAACAGAATCGGTCCATGATTCGCCTCCCCAGCTTCTCCAAAGTGAAACGCCTCCACACTCCCGGCAATCCGCCAAACCGTGACCACCCCGCCGCAATTCGCCGCCACCCATTTCCGGTTCGCACTAAACACCGGCGAGAGAGCCGGCGCCGTTCCACAATCGAACAGCGCCACCGACGCATTCGTGCGCGTCTCGAACACTTCCAGACCAGGCGCGCTCACCGCCAGGTAAGCGCCGTCCTTACTGAACGCCAACCCAACCACCCGCTGCTTCACCTTAGGCGCCGCCAACTGCGCCTTGCGCGCAATATCCCAGATTTGTACTGCGCTGCCCAAATCCGTTCCCCCGCCATTCACCGCAACCCGCCTCCCATCGGGGCTGAACGCCACCACGCTCGGCGTGTACTGGCCTGAGGTAGCATGCGCCAGTTTGCCGCTCTCCACATCCCAGATATGAATGCTGAAGTCCGCTCCCGTGGTGGCCAGCCAGCGCCCGTCCGGACTCAACGCCAGCATGCTGAACTCCGCCCCGCGTCCATGTATGGTTTGGGCCGCCCCGCCCGCCGTTCGCCGCACGATGGCTGTGTCGCCCGCCAGCGTTTCGTAAGCCAGCCACGCCCCATCACTCGAAAAAGCGATCCGGCTCACTTGCCCCGAGAGCGTCGCCACCGGCTGATCATGCGCCAAATCCACAATCAGCGCCCGCCGCGCTCTTTCTGTGCTGCGATCGATGGCAATCCACTTCCCATCCTCCGACGCGCCACACAAAAGCGCCGGCCGCGTCTGCAGCAACCGGCCGCTTTGCAGGTTGTAGGTCGTCAGCGACCCGCTGGAATCGTCTTCGCCCGATTCCTCCGCCACCAGCATCGTCGCCCCATTGAAGAACACTTGCGAAACCGCCGCTTCCGCTCGTTGAATCGCGCGCAGCTGCCGCCCGCTCTTGATATCCCAAACCCGTAACACCGTGCCCGCCGCGACTGTCTCCGCCGTGACCAGCGAGTTGGAATCGGGCGTAATTTTCAGTAAGTAGACCGCCGGCGCCGGCCCGCGGAACGAAGCAAGCGTTTCACCATTAGCCGCATTCCACACCCGCAACGTGTGGTCGAGCGAAGCCGACGCGATCTCGCTCCCATCCGCATTCACCGCCAGCGCCGTCACCAGATTCGAGTGCCCGCGCAGCGTTCGTATCTCCGCTCCGCTGTTCGGATCCCACAATTTCAGCGTCGCATCTTCGCTCGCCGAAACCAGGTACTTCCCATCCGGGCTAAACGCCAGCGCACTAATGTTCGCCCCATGCCCGCTCTGCAAAACAATTTCAGGAGCCGCCAGCAAACCGGCAATCGCAAGCAATATCACTTTGCAACTATCATCTCCCCAGCGGCTGCTGCCATCTTGCGCGCCGAACAGCTCGCCCTCTATTCACACGAAAACCGCTAGCCGAGCCGCGACTGGGAAGGAGCGGCAACGATCTTTCGAAGTCCCTCGATAGTTCCTAGGACCCAGCTGGAGCAGGCTTCAGCCTGCTGCTGCAGATCGGCCATTTGTGGGGCGGGATGGCATCCCGCGCGCCGAGTGGCAATCGGCGCCCAGACTTTTCCACACTTTGCCGGCCATCGCCGCCGACGTAGGGCGGGCATTTTGCCTGCCGGCCGCCTTTCAGGCGGCCATTAGAGGCTGTACATTTCTCCCACAACCGGCC
>Ga0302326_10004703_pt1 | contig 31453 bp, 26 predicted proteins | sample Palsa_T0_3_FD_202264 | JGI IMG/M metagenome (GOLD analysis project Ga0302326, IMG submission 202264) | Peat permafrost microbial communities from Stordalen Mire near Abisko, Sweden - Palsa_T0_3 | ecosystem: Environmental > Terrestrial > Soil > Palsa > Peat permafrost | place: Sweden: Abisko...
ACGCTCTACGCTGCAGCGGATGTCGTCCTCACGACGAGCTTGTACGAAGGGATGAGCGTCGTGCAGCTCGAGGCTCTAGCGGCTGGCGTCCCGGTCGTCACGACCGACGTCGGCGGAGCGAGTGAAATCGGTCGAACGCACGAGGGCCATTACGTGGCCCTCGCGACCCCCGTAGCCCTCGCAGACGCCATCGACGTCGCGGTGCGAGGTCCTCGTCCGACACTCGCCCAAGCGTTCACGAGCCAGGCAGCGGCAGCACGCCACGCACGCGTCTACCTCGGCGCTGCCACGGCTGGCGCTCCGCGAGCGACACGCGGGCTCGTGCTCGTCATCAACAACTTCGCGACGGGGGGCGCGCAAGCGAGCGCCAGGCGCCTGCTCCTCGAGCTTCACGCGCGCGGGCACGAGGTCGCGGCGGTGGTGTTGCAAGAACAGCCCCGCTTTCCGACGCCGTGGCGTGCGGAGCTCGAAGCCGCGCTGCCGGTGTTCGTGGCGCCTCGCTCGGGAATCACCAACGCCCACGTCGCCGCTCGGGCTGTCGCAGACTTCGTCCGCACGCGCGGGGCATCACGCGTCGTTTTCTGGAACGCGATGCCGCTCTACAAGCTCCTCGTGGCCGACGAGCTCGTGGGGTGCGCGCTCTACGACGTGAGCCCAGGCGAGATGTACTTCGCGGAGCTCGAGCGCTACTTCGCGAAGCCGGCCCGAGACCTGCCGTACTTCGACGCGCGGCAGTACGGCTCGTTGCTCGATGGCGTCATCGTGAAGTTCACGGGTGAGGCCGAGCGCGCGACTCGAGTCGTGGGCGCCCCCGTCACCGTGATTCCGAACGGCGTCAGCGTCGATGCGGTGCCACGGACACGAAGACCACGCGGCGAGCGCTTCGTCATTGGAACGCTCGCGCGCATCGCCCCGGACAAGAAGCTCGAGCAGCTTCTCACGGCTCTCGAGGGAGCTCGAGGCTGCGAGCTTCGCATCGGGGGAAGGGTGGAGCAGAAAGCAGAGGATCACGCCGCCGCGCTTCGTGCGAGGGCTCATGGTCTCCCAGTGGCGTTCGTCGGCGAGGTCGATCCAGCGGTTTTCTTCGACGACATCGACGCGTTTGCCATGGTATCGGAGCCGGCGGGTTGTCCGAATGCTCTCCTCGAGGCGATGGCCGCTGGTCTCCCCGTGGCTGCAACGGATGCTGGAGGGGCGGTGGAGATGATCGAGGATGGTGTGACCGGATTGCTCGTGCCGCGCGGCGATGGGCCCGCGCTCGGTCACGCGCTCGCGCGTCTCGCCGGCGATGACGCGCTCGCGAAGGCGCTCGGCCGTGCAGCTCATGAGCACGTCGCTCGTCGTTTCAGCCTCGCCCGCATGGCAGAGGCCTACGAGCGCGTGTTCGCGCTCTAAACTACGGTCGAGACGCAAGCCGAAAAGTTGCCGGCAGGACCCCTGGCGGTCAAGATGTGATGGGAGAGTTCCGTGCAGTACATGCGGACGATCGACATCATCATCTGCTCCGTGGCTTCCGCCGCGGTCGTCACCGCGATGGGCGCGTCTGCCGCTAGCGATCGCGGGCAGGCGCAGGTCCAACGTGATCCGGCGGCTCACAGCACTCCCGCAGCCATCGTGCGCGGTCGTTGCTCCGAAGACGCCGGGCTCGCGCACTTCACCATCGCCCACTTCAACGATCTTCAGGCGCGATACGGCGATCTCGTCCCCGGCAAGAGTCGGTATGGCTTCATCGCGGGCTGGCTTCGCGCGTTGAAGGACGAAGAGCCGAGCACGCTCGTCGTGGACGCGGGCGACGACTACGAGAAGGGCAGCATCGCCGACCTGCGCTCGCTCGGCGAAGCGACGCGCCGCATGGTGCAAGCGCTACCCATCGACGTCCGCACGATTGGCAATCACGACTTCGCGTACGGCGAAAGCGCCGTGCTGCGTGACGTGCAGCTCAGCGCACACCCTGTCCTCGCCGCCAATGTCCATGACGCGCAGGGCGGCCCGTTTCAGCCCTACGTCGCGGCGCAAGTCGGCTGCGTTCGCGTTGGCGTCGTAGGGCTCGTCGCCAACCACTACGGCTCCGATGATCAGCCCAACGACGATGCGTTCGACGGCGTCTTCGTGCACGACGATCACTACGCGAGGATCCTGCGTCAAGTGGCCACGCAACATCGCTCCGAGGTCGACGTGATGATCGCGCTCACCCACCTCGGCTTCTACACCGACCTCGAGCTCGCTGCCGAGGTGCCCGAAGTGGACGTCTTCGTGGGCGGGCACTCCGAGGATTTCGTCCGCGAGGGGCAGCCGTACATCAAGCGAGAAGGTCGCATGGGCTGGGTGTTCCAAGCCGGGCACTACGGCGAGCACATCGGTCGGGCGGACTTCGTCTTCGATCGTCAAACGCACGCGCTGCGGTTGCAGCGCTACACGATGACGGACGTCGATGCGCACTTGCCCTACGCCGAAGACGTAGGCCGCACGGCCCACGCGCTCGAGCAGATGTTCGCGCCGGACGCCCACACACCCATCACCATCGCGCGGGCGTCCGTCGATCAAGCCGACATGCCCAAGCTCGTCCTTCGCGCGGCCCGCGATCGCTGGGCCATCGATGCGCTCTTCATCGGCAAGGACGTCTTCTGGAGCGGGCTCCCGTCCGGTCCCATCACGCTCCAGCGCTTGTTCGATGCAGTGCCCGTGCAACGCGAGCCGAGCGGCACGCCGGGGTTCACGTCTCTCCACATCGTGACGATGACGGGTGCGGAGCTGCTCGACCTCAAGCAGCGGGCATTCTCCGGCTACGCAACGCTCCTGCCCGACACCCTCACCATGAACCGCTCGTATCGTCTCGCGCTCGACAAGCGAGCCCTCGAGCACGCGGGCATGGTCGCCGGAGGCGTCACGTTCCCGAAGCAGTCGCGCTACGCAGGCGAGATCATCGACGTGCTCGACGCCTATGCCCACGCGCGCTCGACCCGCGGTCTCACGCTCGACTAAGACTTCTCGAGCGCCCAGGCGATGACGTGATCGATCTGATCCGGCTTTCTGAACGTCGTGTGCTCGTCGTGACCCTCGGGAGACGGTGACGTCGCAGTGAAGAGCGCGAGGCGCAGGTGTGGGTTTCGGTCCACGAGAACGTCCGCGAGCGAAATCCCATCGTCACCCGCGAGATCGACGTCGACGATGGCGCTCGTGATCGTCGTGGCGTCGACCGCTAGCGCGTCCTTGACCGAGCTCGCACAGACGACATCCGCGCCGCCCTCGGTGAGGCGCGTCGCGAGGACACGACGCGTGACGTCGGAATCGTCGACGATGAGGATGGATGTGCGCATTGCGACCACCCCCGTACGCGCCAGGTTAGCACCGCAATCGATCGCGCTGCGCTCGATTATGGAGCACGTTTCTGCCTCAAACCGCGCAAAGCGGCCCAATGTCACGTTGGCGCGGGCTGGCATCGCGTTCGCATCATCGTGCGACATGGATATTCGTTTTTGGGGTGTTCGCGGAAGCATCGCATCGCCGGGGTCCGAGACGGCGAGCGTGGGCGGCAATACGAGCTGCATCGAGGTCCGCTGCGGCGAGCAGCGCATCGTGCTCGACGCCGGGACCGGGCTTCGGAGCCTCGGCAACGCGCTGCTTCGTGAAGGGAGCTCGCTGTCGCTCACGTTGCTGCTCTCGCACTTTCACTGGGACCACATTCAAGGTCTGCCGTTCTTCGTCCCCGCATACATGCCGCAGACGAAGCTCACGATCGTTGGCTCGTCCGACGGGCGGCATTCCCTCCGGGACAAGCTGTCGAGGCAGATGACGGAGCCGCACTTCCCCGTGCAGCTCGATGATCTGTCTGCTGCGCTGACGTATCAGGAAGCGCGCCCGGGGCAGCGCTTCGACGTCGGTGACGTCCACGTGCGCGTCGCTCGGCTCAATCATCCGGGCGGCGTCTTCGCGTATCGCATCGAGCACGGTGGTCAGTCGCTCGTCTACGCGACCGACACCGAGCACTACGCCTGCGTCGACCCCACGCTGCGAGCGCTTGCTCAAGGCGCGGACGTCCTCGTCTACGACGCGCAGTACACGCCCGACGAGTACCAGACGAAGGTCGGATGGGGGCACTCGACCTACCTCGCCGGCACCGAGCTCGCGAAGAGCGCAGGCGCTCGGCAGCTCGTCCTCTTTCACCACGATCCGCAACGAACCGATGAAGGCGTCGCAGCCATCGAGCAGACCGCGAAGCAGCTCTTTCCGAACACCGTCGCTGCTCGCGAAGGAATGGTGATCGCAAACGGAGTGGGTCCATCGCGTAGCGGAGCAGGTGGTAATGGGTGTCGCACCGCTGCGTGATATCGTTTCCCGCGGGATGTCGTCGCGCCTCTCGCTCTTGGTCGATCTCTCGTCGCTGCTCGCGCGGGAAGTCGACCTCGATGCGCTCCTCGCGATGGCGTGCGAGCGTGTCGCCGCGGCGCTCCACGCGGACCGTGCGACCATCTGGCTGCTGGATGCCGAGCGCGGCGACCTCGTCGCTCGCGTGGCGATGCTTCCCGAGGTCCCCGAGCTGCGGCAACCCATCGAGCGCGGCATCGCGGGCTACGTCATGCGCACTGGTGAGGTCGTTCGCGTCGAGGACGCTGCGCGCGATGCCCGCTTCGATCCAAGCGCTGACCGCGTGACGGGTTATGCCACGCGCTCGATGCTGGTCGCCCCCATGCGCGAGCTCCTCGGAGCGCCCATTCGCGGCGTGATTCAGGTGCTCAACAAACAAGACCAAGGGCAGGACGTCGCGGTCGCTCCGAGGCCGCGACAGGCCTTTGACGACGAGGACGAGAAGTACCTCGTGGCTTTGGCAGCGCAGCTCGCGCGTGCACTTGCGTTGACCACGCTGCGGGCTGCGGATGCCGCCGAGCCAGGGCTCGTCCTCCGCGGCCCACTCAATCGCATCGTCGGACGGAGCGAAGCGCTGCGCGAGGTCTACGAGCGTGTGCTGCTCGCGGCGCAAACGGACGCGACCGTGCTCCTTCGCGGGGAGACTGGCACGGGCAAGGGTCGCTTCGCACGTGCGGTCCACGTCAACTCGAAGCGTCAGAGTGCGCCCTTCGTGACGGTGGACTGTACGACGCTCCCCGCCCAGCTCGTCGAGAGCGAGCTCTTCGGTCACGAGCGTGGCGCCTTCACTGGGGCCGACCGGCGCGTCGTCGGCAAGGTGGACCTCGCGGCAGGCGGCACGCTCTTTCTCGACGAGATCGGCGACTTGCCGCTCGACATCCAAGGCAAGCTCCTTCGCTTCTTGCAAGAGCGCGTGTACGAGCGCGTCGGCGGCCGCGAGACGCTCCACGCCGATGTTCGCGTCGTGTGCGCGACGCACCGCGATCTCCGCGCTCTCGCCGAGCGCGGCGAGTTCCGCGAGGATCTCTTCTATCGCGTCCGCGTCGTCGAGATCGTCCTGCCGCCCCTTCGAGCTCGAGGCGATGCCGAGGTGCTGAAGCTCGCCGAGCACTTCGCCGATATGTACGCGACCCGCTACAGCCGGCCGGCGCCGACCATCACGAAAGACGCACAAGCCGCGCTCCTCGCCCATGATTTCCCAGGCAACGTCCGCGAGCTCGAACACTGGATCGAGAGCGCCATCGTCCTCTCCCCGAGCGGCGTGATCCACGCGAGCGCGTTTCCTTCACGGGAGGGCGGCCCGCGGCTCGCCCAGGCGTCCACGCCGAGCATCGACATCGCGCTCGGGCTCTCGCTCGAAGAAGCCGAGCGCCGGTACGCACGGGCTGCCGTCGCGAGCCACGACGGCAACAAGACCGAAGCTGCGCGGGCGCTCGGCATCGGTCGAAACACTCTCGCGCGCTTGCTCAAGGAGTAGATGCGCTCTAGTTTGGGCGGACGATGTTCTCACGTGAAGAGGTCCTCGCGCTGTACGACACGCCGCTGCTTCCGCTCGTCGATCGCGCGCGGGCCGTTCACCTCGCCCACCACAAGGACAACGAGGTTCAGCTCTGCACGCTTCTCTCCGTCAAGACGGGCGGGTGCATGGAGGACTGCGGGTATTGCTCGCAGTCGATGCACCACGCGACGCACGTTGAGCCGGAGAAGATGCTCGACGTGGACGCGGTGCTCGCGAGCGCACGCCGCGCGAAGGAAAGCGGCTCGACGCGCTTCTGCATGGGCGCGGCGTGGCGCGAGGTGAAAGATGGCCCTGCGTTCGATCGCGTCCTCGAGATGGTGCGCGGCGTCAAAGCCCTCGGCCTCGAGGCGTGCGTCACGCTCGGGATGCTCACCCCGCCCCAGGCAGAGAAGCTCAAGGAGGCGGGCCTCGACGCCTATAACCACAACCTCGACACGAGCCGCGAGCACTACAAATCGATCATCAAGACGCGCACGTTCGACGACCGCCTTCGCACGCTCGAGAACGTTCGCCAAGCGGGCATCACCGTATGCTCGGGCGGCATCGTCGGAATGGGCGAGAGCAAGGCGGACCGCTGCGAGCTCCTTCGCACGCTCGCCAACATGACGCCGCAGCCGGAGAGCGTCCCGATCAACGCGCTCGTGCCCGTCGAAGGGACGCCGCTCGGTCACATGCCTCCGGTCGATCCGCTCGACATGGTGCGGATGGTCGCCGTCGCGCGTCTCTTGATGCCGCACGCACGGGTGCGCCTGTCCGCGGGTCGAACGAACCTCTCGCGCGAGGCGCAGCTTCTCTGCATGCTCGCCGGCGCGAACTCGATCTTCTACGGAGACAAGCTCTTGACGACACCCAACCCGGGTGAGGACACGGATCTCTCGCTCATTCGCGCGGCGGGTCTTTCGCCGATGCCGCCCGCCCCATGACACGGCTCACGCTCGTGCTCGCGTTCCTGCTCGCGGCGTGCGCACCCGAAGCGTCTGCGACGGTCGTCGAAGTTCCCCCCGTGGAGCTACCGACCACCCCGCAGCTGCCCGTCGAAACAGCGACCGTCGTCGCCACGCCGATGCGCTCGCACGAGGAGTGGGTGGGAACCTACACGTGCGCCCAGGGGCAGACCGACCTCGCGCTCCATTTGGATCGCACGGCGGACGGCACCCTCGAAGGCGTGTTCGAATTCTCTCATTCGCCGAGCGGGGCAGCCGGTGCCTACAAGATATCCGGCTCCATCGATCCGAACGGAAACGTGACGCTCGTGCCGGGTCAATGGCTTCAAAGGCCGTCGAACTACATCACCGTGGGCATGCACGGCCGGGTTCGTGGAGACCGCTTCACGGGTCGAATGGACCACGAGAGCTGCGGCGCATTCGCACTGCACCGCTAGGTAGATCTCCGGCTTGGATAGGTACTCCTTCAACGAGGAGAGGTACTCCTCGAACGTAGCCAGGTGCTCGCCGGACGTAGGCAGGTGCTTGCCGGACATAGCCAGGTTCTTCTCCGACGTAGGCAGGTGCTTGCCGAACGAGGAAAGGTACTTGCCGGACGTGGAGTAGTGCTTGCCGGACGCGGATGGGTACGCCTCCAACGTGGTTACAGCGGGTTGCTTAGACGCCCACACGCTTCTGGAGCAGGGTGAGGCGGAAGGTTCGCGCGATGTGGCCACCACGGAGGATGGTCACCCGTTGGGTGCGCTCGGTGTGGAACCCGGGCACGACGGTCGCGGGATCGATGGGCATGCGGTCGTCGGTGACGAAGACGATGGCGTCGGCATGCTCCCAGGTCGCGCGGCTCGTCCAGTCGTCGAAGTCGGTCTTGCCGGGCGTCGCGCAGCCGACGCGAGACAGCGGCGCGTTGGCTTGAAGCTGCGCGCACACCATCCAGCTCGGGCCAACGACCCACGTGTCGAGGTGTTGTCCCGCTACGGCGTCGGCGTCTTCGATGAGCTCGCCGATGCTGCGCGTCGCTTGGGGCCAACCGAGGAGCTCGTTCGAGATGTCGACCTTCGCGTCGTAGCTCTTCGGTGCCAGACGTACGAGCGAGGGGCTGAGGATCCACGCGTGCACCCCGAAGACGACGACGAGGCCTGTCGCGACGGCCGCGCCGGTCCATTTGCGAGAGAACGTCGGCGGGTGCGTCGCCGCGAAGAGCGGCAGTGCCAGCAGCGGCGGAGCGAGCCAATGGGGCTCTGCCACGCGACTCCAAAGGCCCAAGACGACGAGGGGCCCGAGCGGCAAGACGAACGTCCAGAAGAGCAGCCGCGAAGTGGCGTCCTCTCGCCGCTGCCGGACGAGATCGCGCGCCACGAGGATGGCGACGATGGCGATGATCGGAGACAGATAGAGAAGCTGACCTCCGATGAGCGCGCCGAGGTTACGCAGCGAGACGCCGGCGCCCGACTGGGTATCGATGAAGCGATGCCGCAGCATCGGAAAGCCGCGCGCGACCTCGAACTGCACGACGGCACCAATGGGCGCGATGCCCGTCAGGAGGCCGACCCAAGGCCACACGGTACGGCGGTGGCGACCGTCTCCGACGACCGCCAGCACCAGCGCAGGCAGGAGGAACACACCCGTGACCTTCGCCGTCGCTGCGAGGCCCGCGATGACCCCCGTGACCGAAAAGAGCGCGGCCGCGCGGAGGCTGTTCGGCTCGCTGCGCAGTGCGAGGGCACCCAAGCCAACCGCCGCGAGCCACAAGTACGCGAGCAAGAGGTCGGGCGTGAGCGCGAAGAGGCCGATGCCAATCTCGGGCGTAGCGGCCACGACCAAACCTGCAATCGCCGCCGGTCGCTGCGCTGCGCCGAGCCGTCGCGCGACCCCGACAATGAGCCAGGGAAACGTCGACGCGAGCATGGCCGTGGCGACATGAGCTGCGAGGGGAGACGGGATGGTGCCGCCACCGACGGATGAAGCGAGCACGCCGATGAGCCCCGGGTGATCGATGTAGGCGGCTTGTGGGTGGAGCGCATAGCAAGCGTAGAGGGCTTCGCTGTCGCCGAAGCCGACCGTCTTCGCGGCGTAGAGACGCACTACGAACATGAGCACGGTGAGAAGCAAGAGCCCGGAGACGGCAGGGTCGACGTGCTTTCGGTCCTGCTCCGCGGCCTTTCCAGGATGCGCTACGAGGGCTTTTTTCACAGCCATGGAGCAATCATGTCGGCGACCGTACGGGACGGTGCGTGGCCTTTGCCGAGGACCCGCTGGGTCTCCGCACAGTCCGCGAGCGCCTGCTCACGATGAGCGGCGAGGCCCGAGAGCGCCGCGCGCATCGGCTCGGCACGCGCGTCGTCTTGAAGAAGCTCGGGAAAGGCGCGACGTCCCAAGAGTACATTCGGCAGCGCGACGTGGGGCGTGCGGAGCAAACGCCTCGCGACGAACGCGGCGACTGCGTCGAGGCGGTACGCGACCACGGGTGGCACGTTTGCCATCACCGCTTCGAGCGACGCCGTGCCTGATGCAGAGAGCGCGGCGTCGAACGCGGCGAGCACACGAGGCGCTCCGTCCTCGGCGGCGACCTCGTAGACGGCGACACCTGCTTCCCTCGCGCGTGCGCGAGCCCAGGCTCGGACGTCGTCATCGAGCGCCATCGTCAAGAGGACCCGCGCGGTGTGCCCTTTCCGTCGCTCCGAAGGCGCGACGGCCTTGAGCATCGCGGGCAAGAGCCTTCGCACTTCGCGCGGTCGACTGCCGGGCAGGATGGCCGTCGCGTGAACGTCGTCTGAAAGGCCGAGCTCCGCGCGGGCAGCGGCGCGCGAGAGTCGCTCGACCTCCATCGCTGGATGACCCACGTAGCGCGCGTCGGCTCCGTGGTTCCGCCATAGCGACTCTTCGAACGGGAGGATGACCGCCATTGCGTCGACGTTGCGAGCGATGTGGCCCGCCCGCTTCGGCCTCCACGCCCACACCTGGGGCGCCGCGTACCAGAGCACGCGCACGCCGTGTCGTCGCAAGAGACCGAGGAGCCGCACGTTGAACTCCGTGTAGTTGACGAGCATCGCGGCGCGCGGCCGACGCCGTATGATAGCGGAGCGAACCGCGCGCAGGGTGGCGAGCACACGGGCAGCCCGTGCCGCCACATCGAGCACGCCGAGCGCCGCCGAACGCTCGACGTGTGCGCAGCTCTCGAGGCCCGCCCTCGCACACGAAGGCCCAGCGATGCCAAAAGCCCGCGCTCCGAGGTGTCCAATGACTTTCGCCGCCGCGCGATCCCCGGACGGCTCGCCACACACGACGAGAAGGGTCACGCGCGAGGCGCTCGTTTGCGCACGCGCATGCCGATGGAGGCGACGGCGATCATGAGAGCCGTGAACGCGCCGCTCGAAGGTTGCCCCGGCGACCCCGCCAAGGAGCAGCCGCCACCTCCACCACCGCAGTTTCCGGAATAGCCACCACGCGGCGTGGGATCACACGGACCCTCGGGAAGGGGCCCAGCGGCTGTCGTCCGCGTGCCGTCCGGCGGATAGATGGTGCAGATGCCGGTGATGTCGTCGGCCGAGAGATTCCGCATCGACGTCGCGCCTTCGGTGTAGTGCGCGAACATGGTCGCCTGCATGTCGGCCGAGTGCGCCATGCCGAGAAAGTGCCCCGACTCGTGGGTGATGATGCTGAGGAAATCGAAGCCGTTGCTCGGCACTGGACCGCTCACGGTCAACGTTTGCTGCGCGGTGTTGATCTCCATGTCCGCGTCGTAGAGCTCACCCGTCGTCGTGTTGTAGGTCACCGTCGTCAGGCCGAGCGTGTTGTTCGCATCGGAGTACGGCCAGGAGTCGTCGTCGAACATGATGACGTTCGCGTTGCCGCCGTTCTGGTTGTACTGCACCTCGTGGCATGCGACCGCGCCGAGATACCGCACGTCGACGCTCGCCTTCGATGTCGCCGTCGTCGTGGGGCACGTCGCGTTCGTCCACTGCGCGAACGCCGTCTCCATGCCTGATTGCGCGTCGTCGAGCGAGATCTGCTTGCTCGCGTTCTCTTGGAGCGAATAACCGACGCAAGCGTTCGCCCAGTAGAGCGGCAGGCCCTCCGGCCAGCACGAGCCGGGCGTGGGCTGGAACGACGGATCGATCGCCACCGTCGTCGTCCGACAGAACGCATGCGCTTGCCCCGCCACGCCTACCGTGACGCAGACCGCGGACACCGCTGCGAAGCTACGGAACAGCATGCGTCCTCGCCCAGGAGGCCGCGATCTCCACGGCGGCGTCGTCGACCGACTTCCCGTCGAGCACGTCCGCGGCAGGCAGCACGGCATGCGCCGCGGTGGTGTTCGTCTGGATCTGCGCGACCGTCGTCGGATTGGGGCCGAGGAGCGCTCCCGCGTGAAGGTTCTTGTGAACGACGAGCGCGCCGCTCGGCCCGGGTAGCACCACGAACTGCCCTTGCCCACGCGCCGTCACGACGAAGTTTCCGGCGTACCACTTGAGAAACAGCAACGACGTCTTGCCCAGGTTGAGCACCGCTTCGCCCTCGACCTGCTGGCCGATGACGCCGACGGCACCTCCGAGGGTTCGAATCCAGACGTCCCCGTTCACCGTCCCCGTGATGGATCGTTCGACGTGGACCTTCGTGTAGGTGGCGATGCGCCCGTCCTCCCAGAGCGATTGCGCGCTGATGGGCGTCGCGACGACGGAGGCCGAGCTCTCGGCGACCAGCGCGTCTAGCACGACGGTGAACGACACCGATGCATGCGCGAGCGGCGCGAGGCAGACGGCTCCGGCCAGGAAGGCGAGAAGAATGAAGCTCCGCACGGTCCGCACGGCCTCATCTTACCATCGTTTTGGCGGGCCGCCTCACCACCTCACGAGCGCGCAACCCCAGTGAATTCCGGCGCCGAGCGCCAGCATCATGTTGAGCTCGCCCTTCTTCAGCTTGCCCGCACGCGTCAGCTCGTCGACGAGAATGGGGATCGTTGCCGCGCTCGTGTTGCCGTAGCGGTCGATGTTCATCGGCATCTTGTGCTCGGGTACGCCGAGCTGTTCGCGGATGTACTCGTTGATGCGCTTGTTCGCCTGGTGAGCGAGGAACCAATCGACCTGCTCGATGGGCGTCTGGGTCTCCTCCAAGAGGGCGCGCGCCGTCGCGGGGAGCTTGGTCACCGCGTAACGAAAGACCTCGCGCCCATCCATGCGCGGGACGTACTCACCCCGGTCGATCATCTCGTGCTTCATGTACGGGCGCGTCAAGAAGCCGCCGGCCTTGAGAAAGAGCATCTTGCCGCCCGCGCCGTCAGTGTGGACCTTCGCCTTCACGAGGCCCGCGTCGCGATCCGTGGCTCGAAACACCATGGCGCCAGCCCCGTCACCAAACAGCACGGCGAGCGCGCGGTGCTCGTCGCAGCGCGTCTTCTCCTCTTCGCTTGCGTGCTTGGTGCTGCCGGGCTCGAGCGGGCTCCAGTCCGTCCACGGCATGAACCCCGCGTGGGCTTCGGCACCGACGAAGAGCACGGTCGTCGCCGAGCTCGACTTGAACAGCCCGTCGATGATCTGGAGCCCGAAGATCATGGCCGCGCACTGCTGGCGAATGTCGAGCGCGGGCACGCCGTCGAGCCCGAGCTTGTGCGCGAGGAGCGCACCCGGGCCAGGGAAGATGTGATCTGGCGTCATCGTCGCGAAGACGACGTAGTCGATGTCACCCGTGGTGATCCCTGCGGCCTCGATCGCGCGCTTGGCCGCTTCGCACGCGAGATCGCTCGCGCCGACACCCTCGGGAGCATAGTGGCGTTGCCTTATCCCCGACCGCTTGGTGATCCACTCGTCCGACGTGTGCATCACACGCGCGAGCGCGTCGTTCGAGACGGCGGGGCCCGGCGCATAGCTGCCCGTACCGATCACTTCGAATGGCATGGCTCGCTGAGTACTCGAACTAGCAGCCGCAGGCGAACGACGTGCCGCTCACGTCGCAGCTCTGCCCCCCGAGCCCGAGGAAGCCGCAACCGCAAATCGAGCCACAGCAGCCGTGGCCGCAGGCTCCACAGTTGCTCGTCGTGTTGAGATGAGTCTCGCAGCCGTCGGTTGGATTGCCGTTGCAATCCCCGTAACCGGGCTGGCATCCGCTGCACGTGCCGCTGTTGCAGACTTCGTTGAGCGAGCTGCAGTCGCTGTCGCTGCAGCACTGCTGGCAGACGCCCGTGCATATGACCTGCCCAGCGGGGCACACGCACGCTCCTGCGTCGGTCTCGTCGAACGAGGTGTTGCACGCGAAGTTGCATGCACCGTTGCTCGTGCACAAAGCCGTGCCGTTTTGGGGAGCGGGGCATGGCGTGCTGTTGCAGCCCTCCGTGCACCCCGCGTCGGGGACGTTCGCGTGGTTCTGCTCGCAGTTCGTGCCGCACGCGTGAAAGCCGTTGGCGCACATCTGACAGGTGGGCCCCGTGTGACCGGTGGGGCATTGCATGGCGTCGCTTTGCGTTCCGTCGGTCGTCGCGTCGGCGTGGCCCGCGTCCGTGGTCGAGTCGTCACTCTCGCTCGCGGTGGCGCAGCCCGTCGCCTCTGTGCCCCACACGAGCACGCTCGCCAAACCCAAAATGAGGGCGCACATCCGAGTCCGCAAAAGACACTCCTCCAAGTACAATCGAGATTAGCGTTTAGCGCCCGCGCCGCAAGCCCAGAACGACGAGCGATTGACGCGATCGCGTCATCCGGAGGACGTCACCGAGGCCGCAGCTCGCCACGATGTGGATGCCATCGAGAAAGACCTTGGCCGACCGCATCTTGCAAAGCAGCTCGAGTGACCCACCGTCGTCGACCTCGCCGCGCCGCAGCCGAAGCCTCTCGCCGCGCGGTACGTAGGCCTCGCGAACGACGAACTGGAGGCGCCGCGAGGTGAGCGGGAGCACGCGCCCGCCCGCGCTTCGCTGCGCGGCAGTCGACCCAGCGGCAGGGCCGACCCAGACCCCGCTCGATTTCTGCTCCTCGCTCGAGGGGTCGCCCGCTCGTTGCGTGAGGCGGAGGATGTAACGCGATGTTCCGGCGGGGAGCTCGTGGCAGAAGAGAGCCTCGTTGAGCACGCGGTCGTGAACGAGCGCGCCATTGAGCTCGACGCGCATGCGCGCGAGCTCTACACGCGGCAGCGTGCCTGAGGCCGCTCCCCGCAGCGCCTCGAGGACACGGCCTTTCTCTGCGCCACAAAAGAACCCGACGGAGTCGGCCGGTGCGCTGTTGATGCCGAGCACTGGAACGTGGCCAATCTGGTGCGAGGCACCGAGGAGCGTGCCGTCTCCGCCGACGGTCACGACGAGGTCACACTCCTCTTCGAGGAGCGAGCGCGATCCTTCGAAGAAGCGCGCCTTCGCTCCAATCGCTCGGACTGCTTCGCGCACCTCGCGGACCGTCGCCTCGTGGTCGTCGTGGGCGCGGCGCAATCGAGCGACGGTGACGTCCTTACGTGCGACGAGTCGCTTGACGAGTGGATCGCGCCCGTAGAGGCGCTGCGCCGTGCGCTTGACGACGACGAAGATACGCATCAGAGGACTTCCCGCAGCCGGCGCAGCGCGAGCTCCGTCTTCGCGTCACGAATCTCGCCCGATGCACAGAGCGCGAGGGCTTCCTCCAACGGGAGGGCACACAAGCGGGACGCGCGCTCCAGCGCGGACGAATCGCCGGGGGGAGGCTCGAGTGCGCGAGGATCGATCGCGACGTGAAAGAACGTTTGGACCTCGGCGATCATCCCAGGTGCCGGAAGGACAGAAGGCCCGAGCGGGGCGAGCAAGGCTTCGTCCGCATGCACGCCGACCTCCTCGAATAGCTCCCGTGCAGCAGCAGTACGGAACGCCTCGCCCGGCTCCACCAACCCCGCGGGGAGCTCCCACACCCACGCAGACGAACGGTCGCGCCACCACAGAGGCGGTCGAATGGCTGACCGGAGCATGACGTGGAGAGTGCCCGCCTCGCGGAAATGCGCTGCGATCACCACCGCGTCGAGGGCCGCACGTGTGACGACGTCGTAGGGGAAGCTCGTGCCTTCCTCGATGCTCAAGCGTAGCCGTTCGATGTGCAAAAAAGCGTCATCCAAGGTCGCGGCGGCCTGGCCATCTAACCGTGGGTCCGAGAGTCGCGGAAGCGGCACGAGGGTCCTCTGGCTGCACGCCAGAGCCGACATTCTCATGGCCGCGCTGCGAAGGGAATACTGCTGACGCCGCTGGCGTAGGTTGGAGGTAGGACCCCGCACGCGTCTACGCTAAGGTGGTGGAACTTTAGCGCGCTTGCTGCGTCACAACACCATGAACGAAGTCACTCCGCCTCCGAGTCGAAAGACCGACCGACCTGTCGTCGACGTCACCCGCATCGCGAGAGTCGCCAAACGTGCCGAGCGGCGTCTGCGGCTCGTACGAGCGTTCGCGTGGGGGACGAGCGCGACGTGTGCTGCGCTCGCCCTCGCCGTGTGCACGTTGGTCCTCCGGAAGACGGGGCACATCACGGAGCGAAGCGCGTGGATTGCCTTTGCGGTGGAAGCTGGCCTCGCGCTCGCCATCACCACGTTCGCGTATCTGCGTACGTTGCCCTCCCGCGCTGGGGCGCTCGCCCTCGACCGTCACCACGGCCTCGCGGATCGCCTCGCGAGCGCGCTCTCGTTCAGCGAGCTCCCGCAAAAGGACCGCACGCCCTTCATGGACGCGGCGATCGATGACGCGCTCACCGTCGTCAAGAACGTCCAGCCACGCAAGGCCGTGCCGATGCGCACGCCCCGCGATCTCGGTGTGGCGGCGGCGTTGGGTGTGTGTGTGGCGTTCATCGCGCTGTTCGAGATCCGCGAGCACAAGCCCGCGATGTCCCAGCGGACGATCGACCCTGTCGACGTCACCGCTGACGATCTCGACGCCATGCGCGATTTCCTCAAGAACGAGGAGCTGAAGAACCAGAGCGACGAGGCCAAAGACGCCACTCGCGAGTTCAACCAGCTCATCGAGGACCTCGCCAACAAGCGGCTCGATCGCACCGAGGCCTTCCGCCGCATGCAGTCACTCGACGACAAGCTGATGACCGGTAGCGAGGCCGATCGGAAGTCGCTCGAGGACGCGCTCCAGAAGATGGGCGAAGAGATGAAGAAGAGCGACCTCATGAAGCCAGCCGGCGAGTCGCTCGACAACAAGAACCTGAAAGATGCGGAGAAGAACCTTCACGACTTGGCGAAGAAGCTCCGTGAGAACGGCACCAAGGTCGATAAAGCAGAGCTCGACAAGATGCGTGAGGCGTTGAAGAACGCCGCGGAGAACGCTGACAAACGCAAAGACGAGCTCGAGAAGAAGCGCGACGAGCTGAAGAAAGAGATCGATCTCCTCAAGAAGAAGCAGCAGGAGACCCACCCGGACGGCGGCGCGCCGAACGATCAGGAAAAAGACCTCCTCCAGAAGAAGGAGCGTGAGCTCGAGCGCCTCGACCAGCAGGCGCAGCAAGCCGCTCAGAATCAGCGTCAGCTCGACCGCCTCGACCAGCAGCTCCAGCAGGCCGCCGAAGACCTCCTTCACGACATGGGTGCTTCCGCGAACGACCTCGACCAAGGCGCCGAGGATCTCGACCGCATGGCGCAACAAGAGATGACCGACCAAGAGAAGGAGCAGCTCCGCCAGAAGCTCCAAGAGCTCCGCGAGATGATGCGCCAGCAAGGCCAGGGCGGGCAGCAGCAGATGGCTCGCCTGCGGCGCTTTCAGCAGCGCGCTCGGGGCAATTCGGGCGGTCAGGGTGGACCGGGCGGCCAGAATCAAGGCCCCACGGGTCAAGGCGGAGACCAGGGCCAAGGGGAGCAAGGCCAAGGTCAAGGTCAACAAGGCCAAGGCCAGGGGCAGGGTCAGCAGGGGCAAGGCCAAGGCCAGAACGGTCAGGGCCAAGGCCAAGGCCAAGGCCAAGGCGGGCAAGGGCAGAGCGGGCAGGGTGGCCAAGGCGGGCAAGGAAGCGGCGGGCAGGGCGGCCAAGGCCAGAGCGAGGTCTGGGTGGTCGGCCCCAACGGCGAGAAGATTCTTCAGCTTGTTCGTGGCAGTGGCAGCGGCAGCGGCCAGGGTCAGGGCGGTCAAGGTGGGCAGGGCGCGAGCCACGGTCCGGGGTGGGGCACTGGCCACGACCCGAACCTCTCCGGCCAGGCCACGAACCCCAAGGTCGGCACCCAAGACACGCAGGTCGAAGGCCAGGACACCGGTCAGGGGCAATCCCGCAGCCAGGTCATCCTCGGCGCGGCCGAGCGTGGGTTTGCGAACCGCGGTTACACGAAGGTCTATCGCGAGTATCACACGGTTGCTGAGGAAGCCCTCAACAAGGACGAGATCCCCGGTGGCTACCGATTCTACGTGCGGCGATATTTTCAGCTCATTCGCCCGCGCGAAGGCAACGAGTGAACGGTCGCGGCGCAAGCCGCGTTTAGACATGCGGCATGACGCCATGCCGCGAAGCAGATGAAGAGGACGACATGAGCGAGCCGACGGCAACCGAGAGCGTGCGTTCCGATGTGTTGCAGTTCCGCGAACAGATCGGGGCGCTACGGAGCGAGATCGGAAAGGCCATCATCGGCAACGCGGACGTCATCGATGGCGTCCTCATTTGCTTGCTCGCGGGCGGCCACGCTCTCCTCGAGGGTGTGCCAGGCCTCGGCAAGACCATGCTCGTGCGCACTCTCGCCGAGACCCTCTCGCTAAGCTTCTCCCGCATTCAGTTCACGCCCGACCTGATGCCGGCCGACATCTTGGGGACGACCGTCATCGATGAAGTCCAAGGCGGCGCCAAGCAGTTCTACTTTCGCAAGGGACCGATCCACGCACACATCGTCCTCGCCGACGAAGTGAACCGCGCGACCCCGAAGACACAGAGCGCGATGCTCGAAGCGATGGCGGAGCGCCGTGTGTCGGTCGGCAACACGACGCACATGCTCGAAGAGCCGTTCATCGTGCTCGCCACTCAAAACCCCCTCGAGATGGAAGGCACGTACCCACTCCCGGAGGCGCAGCTCGACCGATTCCTTTTCAAGCTTCACGTGCCGTTTCCGAACCGCGAGGAGCTCCACGACATCTTGGACCTTACGACGGGTACCGAGATGCCCAAGCCCCATGCCGTCGTCGATCGCCCGACGATCCTCAACATGCAGAAGCTCGTTAGGCGCGTTCCCGTAGCCCGCCACGTCCAGGACTACGCGATTCGCGTGGTGCAGGCGACGCATCCCGATGGACCCGATGCGCCCGACATGTGCAAGCAGTTTGCGAAGGTAGGCGCCTCCCCCCGTGGTGCGCAGTCGGTCCTCCTCGCGGCGAAGATTCGCGCCCTTTTCGAGGGGCGCTTTGCGGCCAGCATCGACGACGTCCGCTCGGTGGTTCACCCGGCGCTTCGCCACCGCATCCTCCTCAACTTCGAGGGTGAAGCCGAAGGCATGAAGACGGATCAGCTCATCGACGCCATCGTGAAGAGCGTGGCAGAGGCGAAAGTAGGAGCCGAGAAACCGGCGGCAGACAAGGGTGGGGTTGCGGTTGGGGCTGCTTGATCTCTTCCAGGCCGGCGGCCCGCTGAGTCTGCGGCCGGCGCGCACCGTCAAGACCCAGGATGACGAGCTGTTCGACGACGAGTTCCAGCGGAAGCTGGACTATCTCGCGCTCGTCAGTCGGAAGGTCTTCAACGGACGCATGCGCGCCGAGCGGCGCACGAAAAAGAGCGGCAGCGGCATCGAGTTCGCCGATCACCGGGACTACCAACCCGGCGACGACTTCCGCTACCTCGACTGGAACGTCTACCAAAAGTTCGGGCGCCTCCTCCTTCGGCTCTACGAGGAAGAAGAGGACTTGAGCGTCTACTTGATCATCGATGCCAGCGGCTCGATGGCCTTCGGTGAAGGCAACAAGCTGAAGTACGCGAAGAAGGTCTGCGCGGCGCTGGCGTACGTGGGCTTGGCCAACCTCGATCGCGTCGGCATCGTCTCGACGAGCGACAAGGTGATGGACCGCATGCCCGAGACGCGCGGCAAGGGTCGCATCTTCAAGGTGTTTCGCTTCATGCGCGAGCTCGAGCCCGCGGGCATCACCGACCTCGGTGACGCATTGAAGACGTTCGTGGCGCAGCACAAGCGTCGGGGCCTCGCCGTTCTCGTCAGCGATCTCTACGATCCGGCCGGGTTCGAGAAGGGCATCAACGTTCTTCGGTACAACAAGTTCGACCCCTTCGTCGTCCACATCGTCGACAAGCGCGAGGAGAAACCGAAGCTCGCGGGTGACGTCCTCCTCTACGACTGCGAGACGGGCGACGAACGCGAGGTCACCGTCACGGCGAAGGTGCTCGAGCGCTTCGGCCACGTCTACAACGAGTACCTCCACGAGATCGAACGCTTCTGCACGACGCGGACGGTCCCCTACATCCAGGCCGACGTCTCGGTGCCCTTCGACGATCTCATCTTGCGCATCTTCCGGCGCGGAGGGTTCTTGCGGTGATTCTCGCAGGCATTCCCTTCGCCACGCTCGCGACGATTTTCGGCGCGGTCGCTGCCGGCATGATCGCGCTCTACATCTTGAAGCTGCGGCGTCGTGTCGTGGCGGTTCCGTTCTCGCTCCTCTGGCAAAAGATCCTTCGAGACAAGGAAGCGACGAGCCTCTTTTCGAAGCTCAAGAGGCTCCTGTCGCTGCTCCTTCAGCTCGCGCTCCTGGCCCTCCTCGTGTTGGCGCTCGGCGATCCACGTGCGGCGGCCACGCTCATCAAGGGACGCAATGTCGTCGTGCTGGTCGACGCGAGCGCGTCGATGCAGGCGACGGATGTCGCTCCCAACCGCCTGGCCGTCGCCAAGGACGAGGTGAAAAGGCTCATTCGCGGGATGGGCGGGGCTGACCGCATGCTCATCGCGCAAATGGATGCGGCCATCACGCCGATGGGCCCGATGAGCGGGGACACGAGCGAGCTCGAGCGCGCCGTAGACTCCATCAAAGCCACCGACGCCCGAGCCGACTTCCCGCGAGCTCTGCGCTTCGCGACCGACTCGCTGCGCAACATCGACAACGCGGAGGTCGTCGTCGTCAGTGACGGCAACCTCGGCGAAGCGATCGACTCCGCTGGCCCCGTTCACATTGGTGACGTGAAGCTCTCCTACATGCCCGTCGGGAAGGCGAAGGACAACGTGGCCATCACGCAGTTCTCCGTGCGCCGTTACCCGCTCGACAAGTCGCGTTACGAGGTGATGCTCGAGGTCGAGAACACGGGGCCCGAGCCGGCCGACGTCGAGATGTCGCTCCTCGGCGACGGCACCCTCGTCGACCTCACCAAGCTCCGCCTGAAGCCCGGCGAGCGATTGCCGCGGTTCTACGCGAACCTGTCGGGTGCGTCGCGCACGCTCGAGGCCAAGCTCGCGATGATCGGCGACACGAAAGACTACCTCCCCGCAGACGATCACGCGTACGCGCTCCTGCCGGAGCGCCGGCGAGCGAAGGTGCTCGTAGTCTCGACCGGCAACACCTACCTCGAGGCGGCGCTGCTCCTCGACGAATACCTCGAGGTCCTCACGGCGACGCCGCTCGAGTACGCGACGAAGTACGCGCAGAAGTCGAACACGTTCGACGCGATCGTCTTCGACGAAGCCACCCCGGCGGAGATGCCGAAGACCAACGCGCTCTACCTCGACCCGCGCGGGCCTGGCTCACCCTTCAAAGTCGAGAACGAGATCCGGGAGCCGGGCTTCGACAAGATCGACCGCAAACATCCGATCGTGCGGTTCACCGCCCTCGACCAGGTCAACATCGCCCGTGGTCACAAGCTGAAAGCGGAGCCGGGTGACAAGGTCATCGGCGCGTCCGAAGAAGGGCCGATTCTCGTCGCGGGTACACGAGGGGGCAACAAAATGGTCGCCCTCGGTTTCGACGTACGCGATAGCGATCTCGCGCTCCGCGTGGCGTGGCCGGTCTTGCTCCTCAACATCATCAACTACTTCACCGACGAGGACGCGAGCTACCTGTCGAGCTTCCGGACGGGCGACGTTTGGCGCATTCCCGTCGGGCAAGGCGCGACCCAAGCGACGCTCACCATGCCGGGCGGCGCCACGCAGCCGGTTCCAGTGCACGAAGGTCGCGCAGTGTTCCTCGGGCAGAACGCAGGGTTCTACGAGCTGAGCCTCGCGCAACCGGGTGCACAGCCTGCGGCGACCACCGGCAATCCCACGGACGTCACGCAGGCAGGCACGAGCGTTCGGTTCGCCGCAAACCTGCTCGACGACTTCGAGAGCACCATCGGGCCGCAAGAGAAGCTGATGGTCGACGGGAAAGAAGCAGGAACGGTCAGCGCGTTCCATGTGGGCGTGAGACGCGAGATCTGGATCTACCTGCTCTTCATCGCCATCGCGATCACCGTGCTCGAGTGGATCACCTACCACCGCAGGCTCACCGTATGACGCCCAAGTCGAGCGCATTGCTTCGCCGGATCGCATTCGGCCTCGTCGTCATCGGCGTCGCCGCGCTTGGGCTCTGGGCGTACTTCCGCTTCATTCACTACGCAGGCCCGACTATCGCTTGGAAGCGCAACGGCAAGGAGTACGAGCTCCTCTCGCCGCGCAACCTGATCATCGCGGTCATCGGCGCTCCGTTTTTCATCTGGATGATCGGCCGCTCGCTCGCGGACTTGCCGTGGCCCCAGCGGATCATGTCGGTGCTGCTGCGCATCGCGTTCGTGTCGCTGCTCGCGTTCGGGCTCGCGCGCCTCGCCCGGACCGCGACGACGCAGAAGGTCTGCACGGTCTTTCTCGTCGACGTGTCCGAGTCGGTCCCGGATCTGGCCATCGACGACGCCCATGCGGAGATCCAGAAGGCCGTCGACCAGAAACCGCCCGATGCCCTCATTCGCGTGATCACGTTCTCCATGAGGCCGCGCGTCGTGCCGATGGGCGACGAGGCGACCACCGTGCCCGCGCTCGAACGCCACGACGTCATCGAGCGCCGCGAGCAGGCCGCCAAAGGTGAGAAGCCGGATCCCAAGGCGAAGGGCCCGCAAAAGCTCGGGCACGATGCCGCCACCGACATCGCATCGGCGTTGCAGCTCGCCTACGGCTTGTACCCCGCCGGCTACTTGCGCCGGGCCGTGATCATCTCCGATGGCGTGCAGACCGACGGTGATCTCCTCGCCGAAGCCAATCGAGCGCGGGAGTTCGGCGTGAAGCTCTACACCGAAGCCTACAAGCGTCCCGTCCCTGGCGAGGTCGCGCTCCGCGAGCTCCGCGTGCCCGACAAGGTGCGCGTTGGCGAGCCGTTCGAGCTCCACGCCAACATCTTCGCGAGCCGCGCGCAGACCGCACGAGCGACGTTGAAGCAGGGCGAGGCCATCAACGGCCTCGACGGGGTGCGCACCCTCAATCTCAAGGCGGGTGACAACGACGTCACGTTCAAGAGCGTGGTGCGCGTCGCTGGTGAAGTGACCTACGCACTCGACCTCACGGACATCGAAGAGGACCGCTTCAAAGAGAACAACTACTACTCGGTGACGGCAGCCGTGCCCGGCCGGCCCGCGGTGCTCTACGTCGAAGGCACCCCGTCGCGGGCGAGCTACCTCGCGAGCGCGCTATCGGCCCAAGAGTTCGACGTCGACGTGCGTGGCCCGCGTGAGCTCCCATCGAGCCTTCGCGAGCTCGAACGGTACGATTTCGTGATCCTCAGCGACGCCCCCGCAGACGCGGTCAATCTCACGCAGCAGGATGCCATCGAAAGCTACGTCCGCGATATGGGCGGCGGGTTCCTCTTTGCCGGTGGCGAGAGCGGCTTCGGCCTCGGGGGTTGGTACCACACGACCATCGAGCGAATTTTGCCCGTCCGTATGGACTCCGAGAAGAAGAAGGATGAGCCGGGTGTTGCGATGGTCCTCATCATCGATCGCTCCGGTTCGATGACGGGACCCAAGCTCGAGATGGCGAAGGCCGCCGCCAAGTCGACGGCCGACACGCTCGCCGGCGACGATCTCTTGGAGGTCATCGCGTTCGATTCGTCACCGACCAAGGTCGTGAAGATGACGAGCGCGAAATACCGCGCACGCATTCAGAACGACATCGCGCGCATCGCCGCGGGTGGCGGGACGGAGATCTTCAGCGCCCTCGATTCGGGGTACCAGTCGCTGTCGGTCACGCGGGCGCGGAAGAAACACATCATTCTCCTGACCGACGGCGAAGCCCCACAGGGTGGCTTGCGCGAGCTGTCGCAACAGATCGCGGCCGAAGGGATGACCCTCACGACCGTTGGTCTCGGCGCGGACGTCGACGCGAACTTGCTTCGGGCGATGAGCGATCTCGGCGGCGGGCGATACTACGGCGTCAACGACCCCTCGCAGCTGCCGCGTGTCTTCACCAAGGAGACGGAGCTCGTCAGCCGATCGGCCGCAGTGGAAGAGTACTTCCAGCCGCGTGTCGTTGCTCCGGCGGACTTTCTACGGGGCATCGACATGGGCGCCGCGCCGTTCCTCCACGGGTACGTCGCGACGAAGATGAAGCCGGCACCTGCGCAGGAGATCCTCGAGAGCGAAATTGGCGAGCCGATTCTCGCGCGCTGGCACGTCGGGCTCGGGTGGTCGCTGGCGTGGACGAGCGACGTGAAGAACTTGTGGGCCGTCGAGTGGCTCAAGTGGCCGGGCTACGGGCAGTTCTGGGGCCAGCTCGTTCGCGAGCACATGCGCCAGAAGAAGCGCCAGCAATTCGACATGCGCGCCGAGATCGACCCGGCGACCGGGCACCTGAAGGCCTCCATCGACGCGATCGGCGGGGATGACAAGTTCCAAAACGGGCTCGACGCGAAGTTCCAGATCAAAGGCCCGCAACCGTCACAAGAGGTGAAGAACCTCGCGATGAAACAGACGGCCCCAGGCCGTTACGAGATCGATTTCCCGCTCGATCGGTATGGGTCGTTCGTCCTCCACGCTGCGCTCGAGAAGGACGTCGAGGATGGGCGCGGTGGCATCAAGAAGGCGCAAGTCGCCGAGAGCTACGGCCACGTTACCAACCCCTACCCACGCGAATACCTGGCGCTCGCGCCCGATGCGGTGACGCTGGCGCGCGCGGCAGAGGTGACGGGCGGCAAGCTCGACCCCGTGTTGAAAGAGGTGTTCGACCCGGCTGGGCAGACGATCACGTATCACCAAGACCTCTGGTCTCGGTTCATCATCGCCGCGATCTTCGTCTACCTGCTCGATCTGCTGATGCGACGCATGCGCCTGTTTGATCGCAAGAAAACCGTGCGCCCATCCACGACGGCGAAGCACGCCTAGCTCTTCGTGGCGTAGAGTCGCAGATACTGATAGAAGAACCGCTCGCGTCGCTGCGCGGATTCTCCTCGAAAGAGCCAAACCGTGATCACCGCGAGCGACGAGCCCATTGGCACGAGAGACGACCTTCTCGAGGTCTTCTTCGAATCGGCCGATGCGACACGCCCGCCGAAGATTGGGCCCGAGAAAGAGAAGTGCGGCGTTCACGCGGCGGATTTCTCGCCCGTCACGTACGAAGGCGTCGTGATGAACGTGCTCGTCGATCTGGCCGCCCATCACGGGTGGACGCCCGAGCGCGAGCGTGCTGGCGGTCCGCTCATCGCGCTGCAGAAGAACGGCGCGAGCGTCACGCTCGAGCCGGGTGGTCAGCTCGAGCTCTCGGGCGCCCCCGCGGAGCATGTTCACGCAATTGCGGCCGAGCAGCGTGCGCACATGGCCGAGCTGGAAGGCGTGTCGAAGCAACTCGGCGTCAAATGGCTCGGCATCGGTTTCCACCCCTTTGCGAGCCGGGATGAGCTTCGGTTCGTGCCGAAGGCGCGTTACACGACCATGCGCGAGTACTTCCCCAAGAAGGGGAAATACGGCGTCGACATGATGCTTCGCACCTGCACCGTGCAGGCGAATCTCGATTACAAGAGCGAAGCCGACGCGATGCGCAAGATGCGTCTGTCGCTGGCGATCGCCCCGCTCACCACCGCGATGTTCGCGAACAGTCCCTGGGTCGAGGGGCGACCGTTCGGAGGGGTGACGATGCGTGGGCGTGTCTGGCTCGACGTCGACGCACCCCGCGCGGGGATCTTGCCTGCGCTATGGAAGCGAGACGCGCGTTTCGACGATTACGTCGAATGGGCGCTCGGTGCGCCGATGTTCATCGTCAAGCGCGGAGACGACTTCATCCCGAACACCGAGCAGACCTTCGCCGACTTCCTCGCGCACGGAAAGGATGGGATGCGCGCCACGCAGGCCGACTGGCGCCTGCACCTCAACACGCTGTTCCCCGAAGTTCGGTTGAAGCGGACGATCGAGATCCGCGCCGCCGACGCGCAAGGGCCGAAGCTCGCCTCGACACTGCCGGCGCTCTACGCAGGTCTTCTCTACGATGCCCGCGCGCAGGGCGAGCTCGAGGCGTTGGTCGAGCCTTGGACCTACGACGAGGTCAACGCGCTCCGTACACGGATATGGGAGCATGGGCTCCGTGCACCATTTCGCGATGCACCGCTCGCAAACGTCGCCGCGAGGGTGCTCGACATTGCAAAAGGCGGGCTTGAGCGTCGCGGCTACAAGGATGCCCGCGGGCGTGACGAGTCGGTGTACCTCGAGCCGCTGGTGTCGCTCGTGTCCCGCGGCCTGACGCCCGCAGATGCGTTGCTCACCGCCATCGGAACGGGGACGGACGCCAAAGCGCGCCTCGTCGCCGAGACCGATCTCTTCAAGATCCTCGAATCGCCCTGACGAACGCACGCACGCGTACGGGATCCTTACGCCGTGGATCGCCCGGGACTTCGACACCGCTCGCGACGTCGACGCAGTAGGGGAGGGTGACGGCCATCGCCTCGGCGACGTTGCCGGCGTGCAGCCCGCCCGCGATCGTGAGCTTGCGCCTCTTTGCAAGGGCCGAGACGATGGACCAGTCGAAGCTCTTGCCGCTCCCAGGGCTCGGGCCGTCCACGAGGATGTGCTCCCCGCCATATTCTCCCTCGCGTGCGACGTCCGTTGCTCGTAGCGCCTTGTACGCGTGGGGCAGAAGCGGCACGAGGGCGTCGGGTGGCTCGTCGCCGTGGAGCTGGAGGCATCCGAGAGCAGCGCGCTCGCGCAAGTCCACCATCGAACCGACATCGAGATCCGCGACGATGCCGACGACGAGCGCCTTGCCAAGAATTGCGTCGGCGATCTCCCGGGCCTGAGCGACGTCCACACAGCGTGCGCTGCTTTGCACGAAGTTCACCCCGATCGCGTCGACGCCCTCTTCCACGCACATGCGCGCGTCTGCGACGTTGGTCACGCCGCACACCTTGATACGGCAAAGCACGCGTCAGCCGCTCATCTTGAGCAGCTCCTTCACTTTCGCGATCACCTGAGGGGCCTGGATGGGCTTCGTGATGTACGCGTTCGCCCCGAGCTGCAGCGCGCGCTGGCGGTCTTCGGTCGAGCCTTCGGTCGTGATGATGATGATGGGCGTCTCCTTGTGCATCGGATCGGAGCGCACCCGTTTGACGAGCTTGAGACCGTCCATGATCGGCATGTTGATGTCGGTCAGGATTAGGTCGAACTTGTTGCCGGCGAGCTTGCGAAGCCCGTCGACGCCGTCATCCGCCTCGGTCACTTTGAGGTTTTTGACGCGCGACAACGCAAAGACGAGCAGTTGACGCATCATCGGAGAATCTTCGACGACCAAACACGTGTACTCGGCGCTCATCGACGGCCTACGAGGGTACCGGAGTTTGGCGGGCGGAAGAAAGTTTCGTCGCGTCGGGCAGCTTGGTGTCTGCCGCTGCATAGAGCAGCGCTCCGGCGAGCGCGCTCGCCGCGTGGGCGCCCAGCATCTTGAAGAGCTCGAAATCGACTGCCCCGAACGAGGGCTTCTGCGGAAACACCGTGTGGATCACGATCACGCCGACGACGCGGTCGTCGAAGTGCATCGGGAGAACGGCGGCCGGCGCCCGCTCGCTCGCGTGCCCGAGGGGCCCCTCGGTGATGCGGGCCACACCCGTCAAAAACACGCGCTCGGCGAACGGCGACACCGGATCGTCCGCACCGAGGCTGATGCGGGCGAGCTTTCGCTCGTCGATCCCTTCACCCGCCACGAGGAGGAGGTGCTTGCGCGAGGGGTCAGCCATGAACACGCCGTAGTGCTGCGCCCCGACGAGCTGTTGCAGGAGCTCCTTCAAGTGTTTCACGACGGATTGGAGGTTCAGCGTCGAATGGAGCTGGTAGCTCGCCACGTAGACGTTGGCGAGCTTCGAGAGCTCCTCTTCCATTTCGTGAAAGCGCGCGCCGAAGCGGGTCGACTGCATCTCCGCTTCGTGGACGTGCGAGAGGAGCTCGTCCTTCTCCTTCTCGAGCTGCTTGATCTTGCGGAGGAGGTCACGCATCGCATGATCGCTCGCGAGCTGGGTGCGAAGCGCGGCGTTCTCGGACTCGAGCTGAAGATGGGCTTTGCGGAGGTGCTCGTTCTCCTGGAGAAGCTCCTCGGTCAGCTGCGCGCCCTTGTGGAAGAACTGCTGGACGAAGGTCTCCATGCGGGCGCGGTCGGATGTCGCGGAGGCGGCGCGCGGCCTTTCGCTCTTTCGCTTCGGCGGCTCGGGCTTCGTCTTCTGTGGTTTCTTCACAGCTGGCGGAGCCATCCTAGCAGCTCGTTCGAAAGCACGCGCGGGGCCTGCCGAAGAGCGGCGAGATCGCGGCTGCCGGTCAGTAGCATCGCCGCGCGAAGCTCGCGCTCGAAGCTCTCGAGGAGCGCGATGGCCTCCGCCGCCCCACCGCTGCGGAGCGCTTTGAGGACAGGACGCGCGACGCCGACGAGATGCGCGCCCAGCGCGATCGCCCTCGCCGCATCGAGGCCGCTCGCGATCCCGCCGGTCGCGATGAGCGTCACGTTCTTGGACTCGTTCGCGATGGCCGCCACACAAGCAGCCGTGGGGATCCCCCAATCCCAAAATGCTTCGCCGAGCGAGCGGGCTTGCACGTCTGCCTGAGCTTCGGCACGCAGCGTTTCGACGCCGACCCAGGACGTTCCACCCGCGCCGGAGACGTCGATGGCGCGGACCCCGGCAAGGGCGACGCGCCGTGCGACGCTGGGGGAGATCCCGCAGCCCGTCTCTTTGACGATGATGGGCAATCCAAGCTCGCGCACGAGGCGCGCGATCGTCTCGAGGCCGCCGCGGAAGTCGCGGTCGCCGCCTGGTTGGACGAGCTCCATCGCCGGGTTGAGATGAACGCAAAGCGCATCTGCGCCAACGTCGTCGAGGAGAGAACGCACATCGGCGGTGGTCATCGAGCGCACCTGAACGACGCCCAGGTTGCCGAAGAGGAGCGTGGTCTTCGCTACGTCTCGAACGCGAAACGTCCCGCGCGTCTCGGGACGCACGACCATCGCCCGCTGACTCCCGAGGCCGAATGCATAGCCCCGCGCCTCCGCGATGGCAGCGAGCTCGTGGTTGATGCGCCCAGCCTCGTCGGTCCCGCCCGTCATCGCGGCGATGAGAATCGGTGCACGGAGCGTCTTTCCAAGCACCTCCGTGTGCAGATCGACGTCCTCGTACGCAAGGTCGGGGAGCGCATCGTGGACGAGCTGCACGCCGTCGAGGAGCGTGCCCCGCGCGCGAAACCCCACGTCCTCCTCGGCGCACAGCGTCAAGTGGTCCGTCTTTCGGGATTGTATCGAATCCGCCATGGTCTAGTCTTCGGTCATTTCAAACAAAAGTGAAAGCAATTGAAATGGCTGTTGTCCTTCCCTACTTTACGCGGTGCAAACGAGCCTCGCCCATCGTTAAAGAGGGACCCCTTTGCATTCTGCATCAACCTGCGCGAAAGCTGCCTCCCCGATGATCGCGAGCATGCCGCAGCCTGAGCCTCGGTCGGAGTTCGCGGTGTTTGCGCGTACCGTCAAGCTTGCGGTCGACGCGCACATCGACGCCATGGCGACGGAGCGCGTCGCGAGGGCCGCATGCATCTCACCAGATGTAGCTGCAGTCGTCACGGCTCTGTTCGATCTCGCCACACGCGGCGGCAAGCGCGTTCGTCCAGTCCTTCTTGGCGCTGCCCATGTTGCCTGCGGTGGGGCGAAGGCGGATCCGGTCGCGATTGCAGCTGGTGCGGCCATCGAGATCCTCCACGCCTACCTCCTCGTTCACGATGATTGGATGGACGACGACGACGTCCGTCGGGGTGGCCCCGCTGTCCACACCGCCCTGCGTGAGCGCTTTGCATCGCGCGTGGATGGCGATGCGTGCGCGATCTTGGCGGGCGACTTCGGGCAAGCTGTCGCCTTCGAGGTGCTCGCATCGCTCGAGGCGCCTCCCGAGCGCGTGGTGCGCGTCATGGCGTTGGTCTCCCGCATGCTCGCGGACGTGGTGATGGGGCAAATCGTCGACGTGCGCCGCGTTGCTGCGACGCGCGACGAGGTCGAGACGATGCATCGGTTGAAGACGAGCAGCTACACGACGAGCGGACCTCTCACGGTTGGTGCGACGCTCGCCGGAGCCGACGAACAGATGACGGCGGCGCTCCGCGACGCGGGTGATGCGCTCGGCGTCGCGTTTCAGCTCACGGACGATCTTCTCGGGACGTTCGGCGATTCGGCCCAGACGGGTAAATCGGCTCGTAGCGATCTCCGGCGCGGCAAGCGCACGGCTCTCGTCGCCGAGCTCGCGGACGATCGCGAGGCGCAACGGCTCCTTCCTCGTGTTCTCGGTGTGGAGGACGCGCCCGACGAGGAGGTCGACGCGCTCGTCGATAGGATGGTGCGCGGCGGAGCGAAAGCGCGCGTTGAAGAGCGCCTCGCATCGCTGATGGCCGAGGCGCGCACGCGCATCGAGCGGCTCTCGCTCGGGGCGGAAGGCAAGTCCCTGCTCATCGGAGCCATCGAGGCGCTCAGCGCTCGGCGGGAGTGACGATGACCACGGTCCCGACCAGCACGGCGACGGCCTCCGGCAAGGTCATTCTTGTTGGCGAGCACGCGGTCGTCTACGGCATGCCAGCCATCGCCGTAGGGATCGACAGGGGCGTCACTGCGAGCGCGCGCGTCGGGCGATCTGCCGAGGCGAGCGAGCTTCGCGTCACGCTTGCGGAGGGCGAGCCGATTGGCGTCCGGTGCGGCGATGGCAGCGAGCTCGGGCGAGCGTTCACAGCTCTCATCGAGTCGGTCGCGAAGACGCGAGACGTCGGCCACCTCGAGATCGACGTTGCGACGACCTTGCCCGCGGGCGTCGGGCTCGGATGCTCTGCGGCGCTTGGTGTCGCGATCGCGAGGGCAGCGTGTGGAACGTGCGGAAGCGTGAGCGATGACGAGGCCCGCGAGCACGCCATGGCATGGGAGCGGGTATTTCACGGCAATCCGTCCGGTGTGGATGCCGCGGTCGCCGCTCTCGGCGGAACCCTCCTTTTCGTGCGCGACGGCGAGCGCAGCGTGGTGCAGCCGATCGTCGCGCGGTCGCCGCTCGTGCTCGTCATTGGTCACTCGGGGCTCGTGTCGAGCACGCGAATGATGGTGGAGTCCGTAGCGAGGCAGCGTGCGCAGTGCCCGGCTGTCGTTGATAAGACGTTCGACGCCATCGGCGCCATCGTGCGCAACGCCCACCTCGCGATCGAAGCGGGCGATCTCCGTGCAGTCGGCAAGCTCCTCGACATGAATCAGATGCTCTTGGCCGGTCTGCTGCTCTCAACGCGAGAGATCGAGTCCATGTGCGCGGCGGCGCGGCGCGAAGGCGCACTCGGTGTGAAGCTCACGGGCGCGGGCGGTGGTGGATGCGTCGTCGCTCTGGCCGAGACTCATGCAAACGCGGAGCAAGTCCTCGCGGCCTGGACGGCCGATGGCAAGGCCGCCTTCATCACCGAAGTGTCGGGTCCCCCCACAGCGCACACGCACGGCGAGCGTTCGGAGGTCCAACCGTGACGGCCGTGCTCGAAGGCTGCGTGGCCGTGGCGCACCCGAACATTGCGCTCGCGAAGTATTGGGGCAAGCGCGCGCGTAGCGGGAACTACCCTGCGGTCCCGAGCTTGTCCGTCACGCTCGATGGGATGATGACGCGAACGAGCGTCGCGTTCGACCCCGCGCTCGTCGCAGACGAGATCACGCTCGGCGGTAGCCCCGTACGCGCAGACGACCGTGAGCGCGTGCTCATCGTGCTCGACCGCGTCCGGCGCGCAGCGGGCATCTCGCATCACGCCCATGTGGAATCCACGAACGACTTTCCGACGGCCAGTGGCCTTGCTTCGAGCGCGTCTGGGTATGCAGCCCTCGCGCTCGCGGCAACGCGCGCGGCAAAGCTCGACTGGACGGAGGAGCGCGTGAGCGATCTTGCGCGACGCGGATCGGCGAGCGCCGCGCGCAGCATCTTCGGTGGTTTCGTCGAGCTCTCCGCCGGTTCGGAGAGCGGCAACGAGGACGAGATGCTCGCCGCCCGTGCGGTCGCCCCACGGGAGGCGCTCGACGTGCGTGTGCTCGTTTGCGTCGTGACCGAAGAGAAGAAGGCGATGTCGTCGCGCGAGGCGATGGCGTGGACAGCCGAGCGAAGCCCCTATCATGCGGCATGGCTCGCGGAGGCACCGCGGATCTTCGACACGATGAAGGTCGCGCTCGCGGCGGGGGACGTCGCGCGTGTGGGTGAGCTCGTCGAGCGGAGCGCGCTCGCGATGCACGCGTCGGCCATAGCCGCCGGCGTGATCTTCGTTCGTGGTGT
>Ga0302326_10004704_pt1 | contig 31453 bp, 27 predicted proteins | sample Palsa_T0_3_FD_202264 | JGI IMG/M metagenome (GOLD analysis project Ga0302326, IMG submission 202264) | Peat permafrost microbial communities from Stordalen Mire near Abisko, Sweden - Palsa_T0_3 | ecosystem: Environmental > Terrestrial > Soil > Palsa > Peat permafrost | place: Sweden: Abisko...
TGTCGATATCATCGCCAACAGCGGGATCCTTGCCCCCGTCGCCGACGGAGTCAAGTTCACCGATTCGGTGTCGGTTTTCCTGGCCGGAAGTGGCCAGATCAACTACAACCTTGCTTCGGATAGTCCCACGGCGGATAATGCCGGCACTACCGCGGACTCCGCATCGTACATCAGTTATGTCACATCCTGGGGAGGTACAAGCGGTTCCTGCACCGCGGTACCGAGCGTGCCAGGAACACCCTCAGCCACTGCGACTTCATCCAGCACAATCAGTCTTTCCTGGGGCGCCAGCACTGCGGGATCGGCATGCACTGTAAGTTATAACGTATTTCGGAGCACGGCTTCAGGGTTCACGCCGTCGGCGAGCAATCAAATTGCTTCGAGTCTAGCTACGGCGTCCTACGGAGACAGCGGGCTAGCCGCGTCCACTACCTACTATTACATCGTGGAAGCATCTGACCAAGATGGGACAGCGGCAGCTTCGGCACAGGGAAGCGGCACGACACAAGGCAATGGAAGTTGCAGCGCGGTTCCCTCAGCGCCGACCAATCTGACGGCGACAGCGTCTTCATCCAGCGCCATTGGCTTGAGCTGGACGGCAGTGACTCCGCCGGCTAACTGCAGCATCAGTTCCTACACAGTCTACGGTGGAACCACCGCCAATCCGACTGCTGTGATCGCCAGCGGAGTGACGGGCACCACTTACTCCAACACCGGGCTCTCGGCCTCGACAACCTATTACTATGTCGTGAAGGCCGTTGATTCGTTCGGCACTTCGGCGGCCTCTGCGCAGGCGCAAGCTGCCACGCAATCAGCCGGACCGGGTACGTCAATCGTATCGATCAACTCCGGCGGACCGGCGGAGAGCAACTCGGGCGGCGGCGACAATTCCTTTGTGGCCGACGAAGACTACACCGGCGGAACGACTTACTCGGTCACCAACACCATCACCATACCGGCCGGTATCGCCGCCACTGCTGCTCCCGTGGCAGTTTACCAGTCGGCGCGGCAGGGTACCGTGACTTATACGATTCCCGGGCTGACCGCCGGCACCGGTTACACCGTGCGTCTGCACTTTGCCGAGCTGTACTTCTCGGCGGCGGACGACCGCGTCTTCGACGTGGCTATCAACGGCACCACGGTGCTGACCAACTTCGACATCTACGCAACGGCCGGCGCTAACTACACTGCAGTGGTTGAGCAGTTTACCGCAACTGCCAACAGCAGCGGGCAGATCGTCATCGCATTCACCAACGGCACCAAGGATCAACCGATGTTCAATGGCATCGAGATACTTGGCTCATCCACATCGTGCAGCGCGATTCCTTCGGCGCCGGGTGGGCTGACGGCAACAGCGTCCTCATCAAGCGCAATCGGACTAAGCTGGTCGGCAGTCACTCCGCCGGCTAATTGCACCATCAGTTCGTACTCGGTGTACGGCGGCACGACTGCGAATCCGACTACGTTGATCGCCAGCGGGGTGACGGGCACCACTTACTCCAACACCGGCCTGGCGGCGTCGACGACTTACTACTATGTGGTGAAGGCAATCGATGCTTTCGGCACGTCACCGGCCTCGGCGCAGGCGCAGGCCACTACTTCGGCAGCGTCCTGCACCACGGTTCCCTCGGCGCCCACCGGGCTCACTGCGACCGCATCGTCGTCGAGCGCGATCGGACTAAGTTGGAATGCGGTAACTCCGCCGGCTAACTGCTCCATCAGTTCCTACACCGTCTACGGTGGAACCACCGCTAACCCAACCACCGTAATCGCCAGCGGGGTGACGGGCACCACTTACTCCAACACCGGCCTGGCGGCGTCGACGACTTACTACTATGTGGTGAAGGCGATAGATGCGGACGGTACTTCGGCAGCCTCGACCCAAGCCAGCGCCACCACGCAGGCCGGCGGCAGCACAGAGGTGGTGGCTATCGCGGCCGGCGGGCCGGCGGAAAGCAACTCCGGCGGAGGAGACTACTCGTTTGTTGCCGACGAGGACTTCAGCGGCGGCGGAGATAACAGCCATGTTACGGCTACCATCAACCTGACTCAGCCCGGCGCCAACGCAGCGCCCATGGCGGTATATCAGTACGGGCGGGCCGGCGTCTCGACTTACACCATTCCGGGCCTCACAGCGGGCGCCACTTACACCGTCCTGCTGCACTTCGCCGAGACTTACTTCACGGCGGCCGGTGACCGCGAGTTCAACGTGGCCATCAACGGAACCACGGTGCTGACCAACCTCGACGTGTACGCCACGGTGGGCAAAGACGCGGCGCTGCTGGAGACGTTCAACACCACCGCCAACAGCAGCGGCCAGATCGTCATCGCCTTCACCCTCGGCGCCGCAAATCAACCCGTAGTCATGGGAATCGAGGTCAGGACTAACTAGGTCTGCGACCGTTTGAATTTGTGCGTTGCTATTGGGTTTTGTGGTAACCCAGGTCCCAAAATCGGGTGGGCGCCCTCTGGGCAGGGCACCCAGCATTGGTACAACATCATGCGGTCAGATACCCAGGGCTGAAAGCGGAAGCCTGAAAGGTTCAGCCGGCGGCGTTATCGCCGCCGGGCTTAACTTCACGTTACGGAGGCAGCCGGTCAATCGGATGACGATGTCAATTCCCACAGGTGAGCTTTGCGCCTCCTTACCTGAGCCGCCGGTGCGGGCGGATATTCGAGCGACATCGGCTGCTCGAACCCGAAGACTCCGCGCGTGGCCATCGGCTGGCAATTGGTACGGCTGGCAAACTGGCGGGCCCTTCATCATCGAGATCGAGGGCTCGCCAGAACGGTAAGTGACAAGGGCGAGCCTTTGCGAAGACACATCTGACGTCCAGGAGGCCGGTCCAGCCTGTTCGTCCTATTCGGAATGTTCCCACAACTTCGCCGATTCCGGGTGCAGAACCGGGAATTCGCCGAAAGTGCTGACCGCCGTCGACGATTCGTCCGGCGACATCGTAAACCGCTACCTGTACTTGCGCAGAACGCCGAGCACGCGGCCCTGAATCGCCACCTGCGCGGCCGGGACGTAAATCGGCTCCATCTCCAGGTTGGCCGGCTGCAGCCGCACCTGGCTGCCTTCTGAATAAAACCGCTTCAGCGTGGTCTCTGATCCGTGCACCAGCGCCACCACGATCTCGCCCTGGCGCGCGGTGCGGGTGCGCTCCACCAGCACATAATCGCCGCTGATGATGTGCTCGTCGCGCATGGAGTCGCCGCGCACTTCGAGCGCGAAGACATCGCGATTGCCGACAACATCGTGCAGCGAGATGGTCTCCGCGGTCTCGCTGGCCTCGACCGGCAGCCCCGCGGCGATGCGCCCTGCCAGCGGCAGCCGGTCGCTCGAGCGCGTGCGCGTGCCCGGCGGCAGCACGTCGATGGAGCGGCTGCGATTGTGCACCCGATCCAGCATCCCCTTCTTCTCCAGGTTGGTGATGTGCTTGTGCACCGTCGCCAGGCTTTTCAGCCCCATACCGCGCGCGATCTCTTCAAACGAGGGGGAGTAGCCGTTGCGCGTCACAAACGACTCCAGAAAGTCGAGAATGTCTTTTTGCCTTCGTGTCACAGCCATGCGCGCAATTATAGCGAATAAAAAGCGAACCGCGCTATTTCTTTTTTGATTCCCCCACGGAAGCACCTATTTGGGAAAATCTAAGAGGCCGAAACGTCGCCGAAACTTGGTTATCTGGCTGTGACAACCCTCATCCCTTTTGGGAAATTCTCACCCCCCGTTCCGGCCTTGGAATCGGCCTCGATTCTTTTCGGTTTCCAATCTTGAGTTCTCTCCCCTCTCAGAGGAATGTGGAAGATGTGCTCTGCGGTTAGCTTCCGCTTATACGCGCCGGGCACAATTCCCGCAGGCAGGCAGGCGTCCCAAGAACGCCGCCAAAGGAAGGACTGAGCCGTGAGGCTATTGATTGCCGAGGACGACAAAGCGCTGGGATTGTTTCTTACTCGGGGGCTGGAGGCCGATGGGCACCGCATCCGCCTGGTCCCGGACGGGGCTCTGGCTGTCGAGGTCTTCCGCCAGGATCTGCCCGACCTCACGATTCTCGATCTCAACCTGCCCGTGATGGACGGCGAAGAGGTGCTTGAGAAGATCCGGGCACTGGACGCCGACCTGCCCGTGCTGGTGCTGACCGCCCGCCAGGAAGTGGACACGCGGGTGCGCTGTTTCGACCTGGGCGCCGACGACCTGATGCTCAAGCCCTTCAGCCTGCATGAGCTGCGCGCCCGCTGCCGGGCCCTGCTTCGGCGCAAGCGCGAAGCGCGGCTGCAGCTGCGTGCCGGCGACCTCGAGCTCGACCGTCTGGACCACACGGCCAGCCGCGCGGGGCAACCGGTGGTGCTCACCAATAAGGAATTCGCCCTGCTCGAGCACCTGATGCTCAATCGCGGCCAGTGCGTATCGCGGGTCGAGTTGCTGGACGCGGTGTGGAACCTCGAGCCCGCGCAAACCACCAACATCGTCGATGTCTACGTCAACTACCTGCGCCGCAAGATCAAGGACCCATCCCCCGGCCACCTGATCCGCACGGTGCGCGGCCAGGGCTACGTGGTGCCGTCGGACGCCGATCTGGCCCTCGGCGCGCTGGCCGCGCCGCGGACTGCCCTGCCCGCTCTGCCCGCGATGCCGTCTGCGCCTGCGTCACTCAAGGCGCTGGATCTCCCGCGTGTCTGACCGCCCCGGCGTCCGTTCATTGGGAGACAGCCCTCAGATGCTCAAACCCCACGTTGAATGGATTGGCCTGAGCGGCACGACTGAAGCCGTGCCCTATCGAAACATCGACCGAATCAGAAGCGCCACACAGGAGAAGCCAGCATGCAGCCTTTTTCCGTTCCTGTTCTTCCCGCCGCCACCCGCACCCGCCCGCGCACGGCTCTGCTGGCCATCGCCGACTCGAACTTCCGCAATCGTCTCGCCGACATCCTTACCGGCCTGCGCTGGCAGGTGCGCGAGGCCGAGGGCGGCGCCCAGGCCTGGGCCGAGGCGGACACGCTCGCGCCTGAGGCCGTCATTGTCGATTCCTGGCTCCCGGACCTGCATCTGGGCGAGTTCCTCAAGGATTTCCGCAAGAATTTTCCCGATGTCGACCTGATCACGACCGGAGGAGCGAGCGCCGAAGACGGCCCGCGCGGGCCCTATCGGCAGGAGCTTTTGTATGCGCTGCGCCGGTCTCAGGACACCGACACGGCCACCTGGAACGCAGCGCCGTTGCTGGACGGGGCGGAGAGAACGCCGGCGCGCATGCCGGCTGCGCCGTGGCCGGTTGCGCCGCATCTGGCGCGTCCGGCTGCGGCCCGGGCCCCCGCCGCGAGCCTGACGCCAACGCCCGCCGAGCAGGCCGCGGGCGGGCCAGCCTCCGGCCGGGATGCAGCCCTTGCCGACCGGCTGCCCGAGCTGATTGGCAACTCCCCTGTCATGCTCGAGGTCAGCCGCCGCATCCGGCTGGTGGCCCCGCGCATGACCGCGGTGCTCATTGAGGGACCGACCGGCTCGGGCAAGGAGCTGGTGGCGGAGGCGTTGCACCGGCTCTCCCCGCGCAGCCGCAAGCCCTTTGTTGCCATCAATTGCGCCGCCATTCCTGAAGCGCTGCTGGAGGCCGAGCTGTTTGGCCACACCCGCGGTGCGTTTACCGGCGCCGTGCACAGCCGCGTGGGCCGCATCGAGTCCGCCGACGGGGGCACGCTGTTTCTGGACGAGATCGGGGAGATGCCCCTGGCGCTGCAGTCGAAGCTGCTCCGGTTTGTGGAGTGCGGCGAGCTGCAGCGGGTGGGCGACAACGAGACGCTCCGCGTCGATGTGCGGATCGTGGCCGCGACGCACCGGCCGCTGGTCGAGCGCACCCACACCGGCGGCTTTCGCGCCGACCTCTATTACCGGCTGGCGGTGTTTCTCATCCGTACGCCGGCGCTGATCGACCACATCGAGGACCTGCCGCTGCTGGTGAACCACTTCCTCGAGCGCATGGGCCGCGACGAGCCGGTCAAACGCTTCGACCCGCTGGCCATGGCCAGACTGCAGGCGCACGACTGGCCGGGCAACGTGCGCGAGCTCGAACATGTGCTGGAGCGAGCTTCCATCCTGGCCGGCGATGAGACGGGGATCACCGCTGCCGAGATCGACTTCGGCCGGACGGTGAATTGAGTCTCAGAAAAACCGCAGAGATCGCCCTCCCCGCCCGGTCCTCGAAATGCTGGAGAGCCGGGCTGGGGAGGGTTGGCATGAGCATGGAAATCGAGACCCGGCTGAGCGAGCAGGTGGCTCGCTACCTGGATATGGCTGCCACCGAGACCAAGCTGACGGCGGCCAATATGGCAAACATCGATACGCCCGGCTATCGCGCCGTGGGGTTGGACTTCGAGGCCGAGATGCGAGGCGCCATGAACGCCGTCGACCAGGGCCGCGGGCCGCGCGCGGTGCGGGTGCGCGAGGTGGAGGGGCTGGTCTCCCGGCCCGACGGCAACAATGTATCGATGGACCGCGAAGGCCTGAACCTGGCCGAGGCGCAGCTGAAATTCAAGACCGGAGTGGCGCTCCTCCGGCAACAGTATCAGTCCATCATGGACGCCATCCATGCTTCCGACAAGTAACGGGCGCCTCAGGTCCGGATTCCCGGACCTGGGATGCCGGGAATCCGGCGCATCTTTGGAAAGAGAAAAACATGAACATGTTCGGATTGATGGAAACGTCGGGAAGCGCCATGCAGGCCGAGCGCATGCGGGCCGAAGTGGTGGCCGCCAACATGGCCAACGCCGAAACCACGCGCACCGCGGACGGCCTGCCCTATCGGCGCCAGCACGTGGTCTTCGCCGCCGACAAGGGAGACGCCGGATTCCTGAATTCCTTTCAGGACTCGCTTGCCGAACCGGCCGCCGGCCCGCAGCTCTCGAACGCGTCTTTTTCGTCGATTCTGCCGGCCGGCGGCCTGCCGAACTTCGGCCAGGCGCACTCAGGCGGAGTGGCGCCGGGCGTGCATGTCGCCCAGGTGGTTGCCGACACCGCGCCGCCGCTCAAGCGCTACGACCCCGGCCATCCGGACGCAGGTCCCGACGGCTATGTCTCCTATCCGGACATTAATCCCCTCACAGAGATGGTGGACCTGATGGGGGCGACACGTGCATATGGTCTGAACAGTTCCGCGGTTCAGGCCGAGAAGGGCATGATCGCTTCGGCGCTGGAGATTGCCAAGACGTAAGGACAGGGATCAGGAAAAAGGGACCGAGGGACTAAGGGACCGAGGGACTAGGAACCAGCTTGAGGTGCGTGGAATGCCTATTGGAATGCAGTTGATTGCCACTGCGGCGCAGCCGCTGCCGCAATTGGCAAGCCCGGCGGCGATAGCGGCCCGCGCCGGTCCGGGAGACCAGGCCGCCGCGTCCACTCCTTTCGCCGACCTGATGGTTGACGCCATCGGCCAGGTCAACCAGCTGGAGGACGAGGCCGGCAAGGCGGTGACGGGGTTGATTTCGGGCACGGGCGTCGATGTGCACCGCGCCATGATTGCCACTGAGAAGGCCGGTATGGCGTTTGAGCTGGCGCTGGCGGTGCGCAACAAGGCGGTCACGGCCTACCAGTCGGTGATCGGGATGCAGTTCTGAAAAGCAGCGGGTCTTTCAGGCCGGATTGAAGCATGGATGCCGGGGTCGCTTGCGATCGGCAAAGGATTCTCTGAATGCAACCTGGCGCCGTCGATGGGTTCCCTCAGCGGCTGGAGCCCGCCGTTTTCCTCAGCTTTTTTGGCACGGCTGAAGCTGTGCCCTGTTAGAGAGCCTCCATTCAGCTGTGTTTCTAAGCAGCCTGTGAAGCCTGCCGTCTTTTCTGGGTATTTTTCGGCACGGCCGGAAGCCAACCGGTCTTCATCCAGCTGACTGGACTGAAGGCCCATGGAGACACGGCTGCGGTCGTGCCGTGACACCAGGCGGATTTGAAGCAGGCAGGGACCGGAAACCATGGCCACCGCATCCATGTTGGAAAAAATCGCTTCTCCACTCCCCGGCGCGCCGGGCCTGGCTGGCCGGGCGGCCGCGCTGTGGAGACTGGCCAGAATGAGGTGGGCAGGGCTCGACCAGGCCAGACGCAGCTGGGCTATGGCAGCCGGGGGGCTGATTGCGGCGCTATCGCTGGGGCTGCTCTGGTATGCGCTGCGCACCGACTGGAGGACGCTCTATGCCGACCTCGATCCCGACGACGCGCGCACGGCCGGACAGGCGCTCTCGCAGGCGCAGATTCCCTTTGAGCCCTCGCCGGACGGCGCCGGCATCCTGGTGCCGCTGAGCCAGCTGGACAAGGCGCGGCTGGTGACCTCGGCCAAGGGCGGCCTCAAGACCGGAAGGCTGGGCTTTGAGCTCTTTGACAAGCCCAACTGGGTGGGCTCGGAGTTTGACGAGCAGGTCAATTACCAGCGCGCGCTCGAGGGCGAGCTCGAGCACACGGTTGGCTCGCTCGGCGATGTGGCTTCGGCGCGGGTGCACCTGGTGCTCACGCACGACTCGCTCTTCCGCGACCAGGAGCGTCCCGCCAAGGCCTCGGTAGTGCTGGCGCTGCGCCATCGTACGCTGGCCGACGGGGAGCCGGAGGCCATCCGCAACCTGGTGGCCTCGGCCGTCGACGGCCTCAGCCCGGACCGGGTGGTGCTGGTGGATGCGGCCGGGCATCTGCCGCTCGGCCCCAAGACCGCCGACGCGCTCCGCCTGACCGCGGAGCAGGCGCTCGAGGAGAAGCTGGTGGCGACGCTCGAACCGGTCACCGGCCAGGGCAACGTGCGCGCTTCGGTCACGCTCGACTACGATCCCTCCGCGATCGACGAGACAGCGGAGACCTACGACCCGGACCAGACGGTCACGCTCTCGATGCAGCGCGTGGAGCGAACCTCCGGGGCGCAGCCGGTGGCCGCCGGAGTCCCCGGCGCAGCCTCGAATGCGCCCAACACCCAGGCTTTGCCGGTGTATCCGAAGGAGACCACGCCGCCGGAGAGCGAGAAGAGCGAGGCCGGGACCTACGGATCGTCGAAGACGGTGCGCCATGTGATGGAGAATTCCGGCCGGGTACGGCGGATGACCGCGGCCATCGTGGTCAACGATCGCCTGGCCCAGGCGCCGGCGCGCGGCAAGCCCGCAAGCTGGCAGCCGCGCTCCGCCGACGAGCTGCGTCACTTGACCGACCTGGCCCAGGCGGCGGTGGGCTTCGACACTGCGCGCGGCGACATGGTGACGGTGGCCGACCTGCCCTTTGACGAGAACCGCTCGCTGCAACCGGCTACGATCCTGGATCGGTCGCTGGCCACGGCGGAGAACTCGCCGGTGCTGGTCAAATATCTGGCTCTGCTGGTGGGCCTGCTTTCGGTTCTGGCGTTCGGTGTGCGGCCAGCTTTGCGCCGCGCCCGGCCCAGGCCCAGGGACAAGGCCCTCAAGGGCGCGAAGCCGCAGATGGCGCTGGGCACAGGAGCGGCCACGGGGGCGCAGCCGCCGTTGCAACCGGCGGAGGAGGCGGAGACCGACCCGCAACGCGCCCGTGCCCAGGAGATATTCGACGAGGTGACGGGGCACCTTCGCCAGGAGCCCACGCAGAGCTCGCGCCTGCTGCAGAGCTGGATTCACTCCGACTGACCTGGGCCCTGCTCGGGGCAGGAGAAGGGAGGAATCGGCGGAGGCGGGAGACAGGCGGGAAGTCATCCGATTCTGGGAGAGGGATGCGGCGATGGCGGGGGAACCGGGGAGCGAGAATGGGACGCTGAAGCGGCGCATGTCAGCGCAATTGACGGGCGTGCGCAAGGCGGCGGTGCTGCTGGTGGCGGTGGGCGAGGAGCTGGCCAAGGAGATTCTGCTCACGCTGCCCGAAGCCGACGTGCAGCGGCTTACCGAAGAGCTGGCCGACCTGCGCGGCATCACGCCCGAGCTCTCGCAGGAGATCCTGGAGGAGTTCTGGGAGCTGCTCGCAACCCAGAACTTCATGATGCATGGGGGCCTGGACTACGCCAGCCGCCTGCTCATCGACACGTTCGGCAAGGAGCGGGCCGACGATTTGCTGATGCTGGTGCGCCGCTCGCAGGAGGCGTCGCAGGGCAACCTGGCCAAGCTGCAGCGCACCGACCCGCAGCAGCTGGGCAAGCTGCTCGACACCGAGCACCCGCAGACGATCGCCCTGGTGCTGGCCCATCTCGACCCCAAGCGGGCCTCGATGGTGCTCGACAACCTGAGCGAGGACCACAAGGTGGTTTCGATCCAGCGCCTTGCCGAGATGCGCCAGTTTTCTCCGGAGATGGCGCAGAAGGTGGCGCACATTCTGCACCGGCGCCTGGAGAACGTGGGCGACACGGCGCGCAAGAGCTACTCCGGTTTCAAGGCGGTCGCGGACCTGCTGAACCGGCTCAATGCCGAGGAGGCGAAGAAGATCCTGGAGACCATCGAGGATGCCCAGCCGGAGCTGGCGCTGAGCATCCGCAATCTGATGTTCACCTTCGAGGACCTGGTCACGGTTCCCGCCACCACCATCCGCGAGATCGTTTCGGGGGTGGACAAGCGGCAGCTGGCGCTGGCACTGCGCGGCGCCAACGAGGAGCTGCGTGCGCAGATCTTCAAGGCCATGAGCTCGCGGGCCGTGGAAATGCTGAAGGAAGACATGGAGGTGCTGGGCCCGGTGCGCTCCCGCGAGGTGGCGCAGGCCCAGCAGGAGATTCTCAACCTGGCGCGGCGCCTGGAGGCCGAGGGCAAGGTGATTCTCAAGATGGAAACCGGCGACGAGATGCTGGCTTGAGGAGGTTCCGGCGGTTTGGGGCAGCGACGATGCGGGGACTGGGAACCGCGGCACGGGGGCGATCGATTCCTGGGGGCGGCCGGGGCAAATCGGGGGCGCAACGGGGACGCGGGGCACATCGTGCTTCTCGAGTACCCGCAGGCGCCGGGCGCGCCCGCGCGGCCGGACTGGACCGGCTGGGGAGAGCCTGAACCCGTCCCTGTCCCTGCCGAGCCTCCCCGGATCGAGGCTGCTGCGTCAGAGGCCGCGCTGCGCGCCGAGTTCGAGGCCCGCCTGGCCAGGGAGACGGCGCGCTCCTTTGAGACCGGCCGCGAACGCGGACGCCTGGAGGGGCGCGAGACCGAACGCCATGGCCAGGCTGCGGCACAGGCCGCGGCCGAACAGCGCCGCACCCGGCAGGCCGCGGAGCTGGTGGAGAGCTTTGTTCAGGAGCGCGACCGCTACCTGCAGTTGGTCGAGCGCGAGGTGGTGGAGCTGGCCCTGGGCGTGGCGGCGCGCATTCTGCGGCGCGAGGCGCAGATGGACCCGCTGCTGCTGACGGGCGCCGTGCGCGTAGCGCTGGGCCAGCTCTCCGCATCGACCCAGGTCCGGCTGCTGGTTCCCGCCTCGGAGCTCGACCTGTGGACCGAGGCCATGGGCCTGATGCCCAACCTGGCCGTCAAGCCGCAGGTTGAGGCTGGCGAGGAGATGCGGCTGGGGGATTGCCGCATGGTGACGGCGCTCGGTACGGTGGATCTGGGCCTGCGCGCGCAGCTGGGCGAGATCGAACGCGGCTTCTTCGATCGCGCCGGCTCCCGTGCCCCAGCTCGGGAGGCCCGTCCGTGACGCCTCTCGCCACGCCGCTTTTGGGTCGCTACGCTGTCCAGCTGCAACGCCGGCAGCCCTGGCATTGGCAGGGCCGGGTGCTCGAGTCGGTCGGGCAGACCATCGAGTCTTCCGGGCCACTGGCATCGGTGGGCGAGTGCTGCGAGATTCTGCCGAAGGAGGGCGAGCCGCACCTGGCCGAGGTGATCGGCTTTCGCGGGGCAAATGTTCTATCGATGCCGGTCGCGAGCACCGAAGGCATCCGCTTCGGCGACATCGTGTCCGCGCTCGGCATGAGGCCCGAGATCGAGGTGGGCGCCGCGCTGATGGGCCGCGTGCTCAATGCGCTGGGCCAGCCCATCGACGATGGCCGCGCGCCGCCCTTCTCCGCGGCCTTGCCGCTCGAGGGCGCGGTGCGGCCGCCGCTCGACCGCGTGCCCATCAAGACGCCGCTCGGCACCGGCATCCGCGTGCTCGACGGCCTCCTGACCGTGGGCCGCGGCCAGCGCGTGGGCATCTTCGGCGGTTCAGGCGTGGGCAAAAGCACGCTGATCGGCATGATGACCCGCTCGACCGAAGCCGATATCACCGTCGTCGGCCTGGTGGGCGAGCGCGGCCGCGAAGTGGCCGAGTTTCTGGAGGAGTCGCTGGGCGCCCAAGGCCGCGCGCGATCGGTGGTGGTGGTATCGACCTCCGACCAGTCGCCGCTGATGCGGATGAGGGCTGCTCTTGCCGCCACCACGGTGGCCGAGTACTTTGCCGCACAGGGCAAGCATGTGCTGCTGGTGCTGGATTCGCTGACCCGCTTTGCCATGGCTGCGCGCGAGATTGGCCTGGTGGCCGGCGAGCCGCCGACCAACAAGGGCTATACGCCCTCGGTCTTCGCGCGGCTGGCCAAGCTGGTCGAGCGCACCGGGCAGTTTCGCGTGGGGTCCATTACAGCCTTTTACACCGTTCTCATGGAAGGCGACGATCAGCAGGATCCGCTGGTGGACGCGGTGCGCGCGCTGCTCGACGGGCACGTGGTGCTGTCGCGCGCGCTGGCTGCCGAGGGCTGGTATCCGCCCGTCCAGGTGCTGGACTCGATCAGCCGGCTCATGCCTGCCGTGACCGACGCCGCGCACCGCGAGCAGGCCGGGCTGATGAGAAAACTGATGGCGGTCTACGCGCGGTCGGAGGACCTGGTCCGCATCGGCGCCTACAAGCCCGGCTCGGACGAGGATCTGGACCGGGCGCTGCGCGCCCGCGCGGCGATGCGCGCCTTTCAGACCCAGGGCGCGCACGAGGCTGTGCGCTTTCAAGACTGCCTGCAGCGGCTGGCCGTTCTGGCTGCCGAGGTGTGATGGATGGCCGTTTCCTCCGCCCTGCGACAGCTCAAGCGCATCCGTGAACTGGAAGAGGAGCAGTGCCGCCTGGCGCTGGAGCCGGCGCTGGGCGAGTTGCGGCGTCTGGAGCAGGCGCTCGAAGCCGGCGCGCAGTGGGACCGCCGCGGCCGCGGGCTTGTCGATGCCAGCGCGCGCTCCGGCCTGCTCACGGACCGTCTCGCGGGGATGGAGGAGTCGCGGGCCGCGGGCCGTCTGCGCGCGGCCCTGCTGCCGCGGCTCGCCAACTGCGAACGGGAAGTGGCGGCGCGGCGCGAGGAGTTCCTGGCCAGGCGCGTGGAGCGGCGCCAGGCCGAAACGCTGATCGAGGAGGCCAGGGCTCGCGATGCAGTCGAGGCGGACCGGCGCAGCCAGCAGGCGCTCGACGACTGGCACCGCTCCCGCCGTCACCGCGAGGTTGCGGAAACGGACCGAAGCGAACGCCGCGCCGCGTCGTCCGCAGAGGAGAAAACCTGAGCGCAAATATCTGAAATCGACTGCGAGCCGCCAGCAACGGGAAGCCTGGTCCGATTTGTGACACTGCTCTAACCTTCGCGGCCATTCTCTGGCACGCCGACTGCACATTCCCTTCCATGACCGCAGCCGCAGGCATGGAGAGCGTTGGTTCGAGTCCCGGTTCGAGAGCGGGCGCAATTCCCGGCTCCGATGCGAGAGCTGGATTCGGGTCAATTCCGATGCCTGGCCGGGTAAAGAGCCCGGGAACCAGTCTTGAAATGGGTCACGGAGTGGGCCCGACCCCGAGCCTCGGACGGGGGCTGCGACCGGTTCCTGAGGAGAAGGCGAGCACAGGCGCTGGATCGGAGGGCAGGTTTTCCGGTGTCGCAGCGGAGAGTTTCCGCGCCGGCTGGCTCAAGGTGCTCGATGGGCTCAGCCACGACCTGCCCGCTGATGCATCCGCGGCGGGAACTCCGCGAACCGCCGCGTCCCAGCTCAACGGCGAAGCCGGAACGCCCCCGGCGCGGCCGGCCATGCCTTTTCCGGTCCGGATTCCGGCCGCTCTTCCGGCCCCTGGGCCGAGCGCTGCGAGAGAAACCATCGCGCCCGCGCTTCAGATTGCAAAGGGCCCGCTGCACCCCGGACAGGAGGCGCGTTCAGTGCCCCATCGAAGCATGGCTCGCATCGAAGACGTCTTTCAGCGAGACAATTCTCCCGCACACGCGCGCGCCGACGCCACGACGGATGTAGCTTCGCCGCGGCCTTCTTTGATTCCGGTGGAGTCTCCCGCAGCCCTGACCACGCCCATTGCGATCGATCCCGGTTCGCTGCAGGCTTCGCCGGGGCCGGTCCCGCCGCCGGCCCCCTCGCCTGAGATACCTCCGCCCACGCTGCCATTCCCTGCTTCCTCCGCGGAGCGGCTCGGCGCTGCAGTTGAGCCAGCGTTGCCGCTCACCGGCGCTGGCGCCATTGCCGAGCCGCGGTCTCGCATGGCTCCAACATTGGATCCATCGATACAGATGGCCCCGACTCGCGATGCCGCGCCGCCGCAGCGGATTGCGCCCGAGGCGCATCAAGCCGACGCTCTCTTGCCGAATTCCCCGACGCGCCAGGAGGCGAGCCAGTCCTCCGGCGTCCACGCTCCAGCCGCCGCTGAGCCAGCCGCTGGGCATCAAGACAGCGCACCGGCGCAGCCGGCGCCCGAGCGGGTGGGAGCGGCTGCATCGGACCTGGCGTCCCAGCCGGTTTCAGCGCAGCCCGGCGTCGAGCGCAGTTTCTTACCTTCAGCAATTTCACCCCAGCAACCGGAGGCTGATGCGCAGCCGAACCAGCGGCCTGCAAGCGTCAATCCAATGGCGCCGCCGCCCGCGCTGAGTCTGGACGCTCAAGGCCCGCCCGCAGCACCGATACCGCCCGCGGCCGAAGCAGCTCCGATCTTGAAGCCAGCCGCATCCGCGCCGTCACCGGGCGTACCGCGCGCGGCTCGAGCCGCCGGTTCCGAGCCGGCCGGCAGTTCCGCACACTCCGCGGTTCCACTGGGCGCGTCCGCTCCGCCCCAGGCAGTGCCGGTGGTGTTGGGAGATGCGGAGGGCCACGCCAACGCAGGCCGGCCAGCCGCCCCGGATGCGGATCCCTTCACAGCCCTCGATCGCGGTGTCGCGGGTACGCCCACCTGGGTGAATGCCGGCACACAGCATGCCGAGGCGGGATTTGACGATCCGGCGCTGGGCTGGGTAGGCGTCCGTGCCGATCTCAGCCACGATGGGGTGCGCGCCGCGCTGGTGCCGGGCTCGGCTGAAGCTGCCCAGGCGCTGGGCGGTCACATTGGGGATCTCAACGCTTGGCTGGCAGAGCGGCATTCCCCCATTGACGCCGTCACCCTGGCTGGGCCAGAGTCCGCGATGTCGCGCGGCGGGATGGGCGCGGATGCGCGCCCGGGGGCGCAGCCGGACGCGGGTCCGGGTACGGGTCCGGGCACGGGTCCGGGCACGGGCGCGGGAAGCGGCTCGGGTTCACATGCGGACACGGAGCCGCGCACTTTTCCCGAACCACGCGTAGAAGCGGCCCGCGCTCTCTCCGCGGCGGTTCCACAACCAGTCGATCCAGCCGTCCCGGTCCGGGCCGGATCGCACATTTCTGTCATGGCGTAACGGCGGCGGCACAGACCGGCATTCGGGCTCAGCACGGGCGAGGATGCATCAATGCGGCCAGCATATGCGGTCTGGTCAGCCGATTCGGCAAAGCACTCCGGTAAAACAGTCGAAGTGAAAGCGAGGCAGACATGGCAGCGGCGGCAGGAATCTGGAATCACCATCCCACCGCGGGGCACTTGCTCTCCGGCAAAGTAGCCAAACCCATGGAGGGTCCGGCGGGCGGAACCGGCGGTACGGGCGGCACGGGGGGGACTGGCGGGGCGGGCGGCGACTCGGCCATTATCTCCGCCAACGACTTTCTCACCTTGCTGGTTACCGAGATGCAAAATCAGGACCCGACCGCGGACACCGATCCCAATGAGTACATTGACCAGCTGGTGCAGGTGAACAGCCTGGAGCAGCTCATCGACATCAACCAGAACCTGTCCACGGTGCTGGGCACATCGGGCAACACGCCGTCCGGGAACTCCGCCGCGGAGTCGGCCCCGGCCTCGGGCAAGGCGGCCGCCGCGGCTGCGGGACTGGGCGGAGACCTCAAGACTGGCGCTCCGCAGATAGTGCAGCCGGCCGCCCATGCAGGAAGCGCGCTGGGCGCGGTGCAGTCGGCCGCCGCCGCTTCGTACACCGCGGCTCACGCTCCGGAAAGAGCCGCACCCGGCAATCTCAGCGTTCCCCAGGAGAATCCGGCGGCGCATCGCGTTGGCCACGCACTGGGTGCGCGAGCTCATCCCCGGTGAGGCCGTTCGCCTGGCACACCTGAACACGTCCTGAACCCGCCGGCCCCGCGGCCTGCGCCAACCCGAACTGTTCCGAGGAGACCAACCATGGCAAGTTTTTTCATTCCGCTCACCGGCCTTGAATCCGATTCGACGGCTCTCAACACCATCGCCAACGACCTAGCCAACATGAACACCACCGCGTTCAAAGGCCAGTCGGCCAACTTCTCCGACCTGTTCTACCAGCAGATCGGCGCGACCGGCTCCGGCGATCCGCTCCAGGTGGGCGCGGGCGTTCAGGTGGGAAACATCGAGACCGCCTTTACGCAGGGCGCTCTCAACACCACTGGTAACGCCACCGACGTTGCGCTGAACGGCAACGGCTTCTTTATCGTGAACAACAACGGCGTCGACGACTACACGCGGGCCGGCACCTTTGCGCTGGACTCGACCGGCAAGCTGATCTCCTCCAACGGCGAGCAGGTGCTGGGCTACCCGGCAGCGGGCGGCGTGGTCAACCAGAACGCGCCGCTGGCGCCGATCACGATCCCGGTGGGCCAGGTGGAGCAGCCCAGCGCCACAACCACGCTCAACCTGACCGCCAACCTGAACGCAACCTCGCCCGCTGGCACCGCCTTTCCCGCGGAAATCACCGTCTACGATTCGCTTGGGGTGAGCCACGTGGCCACGGTGACATACACGGAGACGGGGGTAAACACATGGGGCTATTCGGTGGCATTGCCGGCAGGCGATTTCACCTCGGGGGTTTCGGTGCCTGTGACCGGCTCCATGAGCTTCAATTCGAGTGGCAATCTTGTCTCGGTTACGCCGGCCGGCGGCGCGGCCACACCGGTAGGAACGGGCGCGGGAAAGATCTCGCAGATCCCGCTGGCCTTCAACGGACTGGCCGACGGCGCCGCCAATCTCAGCATGAAGTGGAACCTGCTGGGCTCAAGCGGCACGCCCACCATCAGCCAGGTAGACTCCGCGTCTGCCGTCTCCGCGACGGTGCAGAACGGTTATGCCAGCGGCGAATATCAAAGCTTCGCGATCGGTTCGGACGGCACGGTGACGGCCACCTACTCCAACGGTCAGCAGCAGGCCGTGGGTCAGCTGGCGCTGGCGAACGTGGCCAACCTGCAGGGGATGAACCTGCTTGGCAATGGCGACTATGCCACCACCCTGGCCAGCGGCACGGCGTCGGTGGGCGCATCGGGCACCAACGGGCTCGGCACGGTGCAGGATGGCGCGCTCGAGGAGTCGAACGTCAACATCTCCGCCGAGTTCGCCGACCTCATCATCGCGCAGCGCGCATTTGAGGCCAATTCCAAGGCCGTGACCACCTTCGACACCGTCACCGAGGACACCATCAACATGATTCACTAACCCGAGCCGGCTTTCCGAGACTCCGGAGAATCTTTACCCCATCTTTGCGACTTTATCCCTCGCAAGGGTGGGGCACCGCGCTCGGAGGTTTGCCCGCAACCTGTCCGTCGACCGCTCACGCCTCGTCCATTCGCCACGCCGATCAGCCGTGTACACTAGCCTCACTTCGGAAGCGGTTTTTCAAGTCGGCCAGGAGGCGGCCCAGGATATGGCGGCGGATGCGGCTCTTTCTCCTCACCCCCAACCCGCTTCCGGGTTGCACGACCCGCTGCTCGCGCGGCAGTGGATGGCCATCGCCTGGTCGAGTGAGATTGCGCCGGGGCGGCTCGTGGCGCGTCGCCTCATGGGCCGCGACCTGGTACTGTGGCGATCCGCGGAGGGGCTGCACTGCTGGCGCGATCTGTGCGTGCATCGCGGAGCGCGCCTGTCGCTCGGCGTCATCCGGCCGGCTTCGGCCTCGGACGCCCGCGATTGTCTCGTCTGTCCCTATCACGCGTGGGAATACGCGCCCACCGGCGAATGTGTGCGCTTCCCGGCGCATCCTGAGATCGCGCCTCCTGCCCGCGCGCGCGCCGAGACGTTTCCCGTCCGCGAGCGCTACGGCGTGGTGTGGGTTGCGATGGATGAGCCGGACGGCGCGCCGCCAGAGTTTTTTCTTGCCGAAGACGCCAACTTCCGCACAGTACTGGCCGGCCCATACCGCTTCCGCGCGCTGGGCCCGCGGGTCATTGAAAATCTGCTCGATGTGGCCCATCTCGGCTTTGTGCACGCCGGCCTGCTGGGCGATCCCGCGCGCCCTGAGATTGACGACTACGCTGTCACCGCCGGCGCCGAATCGCGCGGCCCTGAAGCCAGCGAGATTCGCATCTGGCAGCCCGACCCCGACGGTACCGGCGCCGCTGCCATGGTCACTTACCGCTATTGGGTCGATGGGCCGCTGACCGCCGGCTTCATCAAGACGCACGGCGAGCAGCGCTTCGGCATTTTGGCCCAGGTTGCGCCCGTCGATGCCGACACGTGCGAGTCGCGCCTCATCATGAGCCTCAACTACGGGCACGAAATACCGGACTGCGAGCTGATCGCCTTTCAGGATCGCGTCTCCGAGCAGGATCGCGTCGTCGTCGAGTCGCAGCGGCCCGAACTGCTGCCGCTTGACCTGCAGGCCGAGCTGCATCTGCGCTCCGACCGCATGGCCATTGCTTATCGCAGATGGCTGCGCGCCATTGGACTCACGTACGGGACCGCATGAGCCAGCCCGTCACGCGCACTGGCAGGCCCGCTGCTCCGCGCACAGCCGCGCGACTGCCCTGGTTCACCTCGGGCGACGTTGATGGCTTCTTCGGCCTCTTCTTCTCAGGATTTCCCGATCTGCTGCTGATCGTGGGCCTTGCGCCCGTATGCGGATTTCCAGCCGATTTCGTCGTCCGCCAGGTGCTTCCAGGCGTGGCCTTCTCGGTGCTGGCCGGCAATCTATTTTATGCGTGGCAGGCGCGCCGCCTGGCCGCGCACACCGGCCGCAGCGATGTCACTGCCATCCCATTCGGCATCAACACGCCTACCATCTTTGCTTATGTCTTTCTCATCATGGGGCCGGTCTATGTGCGAACTCACTCCGGCACCCTCGCGTGGCAGGCCGGTGGATTCGCCAGCCTCATCAGCGGCGTCGTCCAGACCGCCGGAGCCTTCTGCACAGACTGGCTGCGCCGGCACACGCCACGCGCGGCGCTGCTGTGCCCGCTGGCCGGCCTGTCGCTTGCCTATCTCTGCCTGGGATTCATCTTTGGCGTTTTCGACCAGGCTTCCATTGCCCTGCTGCCCATGTTGGTGCTTTTTACACTTTATGGGTCGCGGCTCCGGCTTCCCTTCCGCATCCCGCCGGCGCTGTTTGCCATTGCGCTGGGCGTGGCGCTGGTGGCCGTGCTGCGCTGGCTTCACGTCTATCATCCGCCGGTCATTCCCGCGGCTGCGCCCGGACTCTATCTGCCCCATCCGGCCAATCTGTTTGCGCTCTTCTCACGCCGTGACTTGTGGAGCTACCTGGCCATCATTGTCCCACTGGCATCGCTCGACACGCTGGGATCGCTTCAGATCCTCGAGAGCGTCAAGATCGCCGGCGACGACTACCGCACAACACCGTCGCTGCTGATGAACGGCCTGGGAACGCTGTTGGCCGCCGTGCTGGGCAGTCCCTTCCCCACAACGCTCTATGTGGGCCACGCCGCGCACAAGGCCAACGGCGCGCGCTCCGGTTATTCCGCGCTCAACGGCCTGGTCACGCTGCTGCTCTGCACGACGGGACTGCTTCCGCTGGTGCTGCGCGTGGTGCCGCTCGAGGTCGCCGGCCCCGTGATCGTGTGGTTCGGGCTGGTCACCGTCGGCCAGGCGTTTACCGAGGTGCCGCGCGCGCAGTCCATCGCTGTCGCCATGGGATTGTTGCCGATGATGGCGCAGTGGGCCTCGGGCATCGCCGACACCGTGGCTCGCGCGGCGGGAAGTTCGCTGGCCGGCGTGTTGCCGCGCATGGGCACGGAGCTGGCCCTGGCCGGCATGATCGCGCTCGGGGAAGGCGGACTGCTCACGTCCATGTTGTGGGCCGCGGCCCTGGCGCTCATCATCGACAGGCGCTTCTTCGCGGCTGCGGGATGGGTGGCCGCCGCGGCGGTTCTCTCGGCCTTCGGCGTTATCCACGCGTATACGCTGACCGCAGCGGGCATCGAGGGGCGGATCGGCTGGAACGCCGCGCCCGGATTTGCGCTTTCCTATGCGGCAGCCGCGGCGTTTCTGCTCACATGTGGGTGGTATGCGCGGCGGCCTGGCGCGACCTGATTCCCGCCCGCACAACACGGCCGGCGAAAAAACGCCTTCTGATAGAATTGCGCCCATCATGCTCCGGGCCCTCGCACTTCTTTCCGCTATTCTGACCGCCTTGTACGGCGTTGCATCTGCTTCGCCTGAACAGTGGGTTGAGGTCAGCAGTCCCCACTTCAGAGTCCTCACCGATTCCAACGAAAAACAGGCCCGACACATCCTCGATCAGTTCGAGCGCATGCGCTGGATGTTTCAAACGCTGTTTCCGAAGGCCAATGTCGACCCTGCATCGCCCATCGTGGTGCTTGCGGCCAAGAATGAAAAAAGCTTTACAGCGCTCGAGCCGGAGGCCTACCTCGCTCGGGGCCAGTTGAAGCTGGGCGGCTATTTCATGCAGGCCGCGGACAAGAACTACATCCTGATGCGCCTCGATGCCGAGGAAGAGCACCCGTTTGCCGTGATCTATCACGAGTACACCCATCTTCAGTTCAGCAAAGACAGTGAGTGGATGCCTCTGTGGCTCAACGAGGGTCTCGCCGAGTTCATCCAGAACACAACGTTCCACGACAAAGATGTGGTGCTTGGCGAGCCGAGTACAGATGACATTCTCTATCTCCGGCAAAATCGGCTGGCGCCGCTGGATGTGTTGCTCAGAGTGGATGCAAAATCCCCGTACTATCACGAGGAGCAGAAAGGATCGATCTTCTATGCCGAGTCATGGGCGTTGACCCACTATCTCTTCCTTGCGGACAGGCAAAAGGGCACCAACAAACTCGGCGACTACATGATGCTGTTGCGCAATCACGAGGATCCGGTCGCGGCTGGCGAAAAGGTCTTCGGGGATTTGAAACAGTTGCGAGAAGCGCTCGAAAACTACATTCAGCAGCGCACCTACAAGACGCTCGTCATGTCGAGCGCCGCCGCGCCCATTGACGAATCGTCGTACAAGGTCAGGCCGCTCACCGCCGTCGAAGCGGACGCTGCACGCGCCGACGTTATGGCCTACGTGCAGCGCACCAAGGATTCACGCGCGCTGCTCGATGAGGTGCTCAAGGCCGACCCCAGCAATGCGCAGGCGCACGAGACCATGGGTTTTCTTGCAATGCGCGACGGGCACATGGAAGAGGCGCGCAAGTGGTACGGCGAGGCGGTCAAGCTCGATTCGCAGAGCTATCTTGCCCACTACTATTTCGCCACCATGTCGATGGGCGAATCAAACGACGACAAGCAGATCGAAGCCAGCCTGCAGGCGTCCATCCGCCTCAACCCGCGCTTTGCAGCCTCTTACGACGCGCTGGCCACGTTTTATGGGCGCCGTCACGAGAACCTGGACGAGGCGCACAAGCTGGGCCTGGAGGCGATTCAGCTCGATCCCGGCAACTTCGGTTATCGCCTGAACGCCGCCAATGTCCTCACGACCATGGACCGCTTCGACGATGCCGCGAAGGTGCTTCAAACCATGCTGAAGCTGGCGCGCGATACAAACCAGACCGAGATGGTGCAAAGCCGTCTCACGCAGCTTCAGCGGATCCAGGCTGCACGGGCGCGCGCCAGCGCCCAGGCCGCTGCACCCGCCCCAGCCGGGGAAGGCGCGAGTCTGCAGCCCGGCCAGACCGTCGTGGTGGCTGCCGATACGCCGCCAAAGCATCCCACCGAGCCATTCACCGGACCAAAGCACGAGGCCATTGGCGTCATGCGTGGGGTGAAATGCAGCTATCCTTCGGTGCTCGAGCTGAACGTGCAAGGCGCAAAGAAGACCGTGTCGCTCTATAGCAACAACTACTTCAAGATCGATCTCTCGGTGCTGGGGATCATTCCGCCGAAGGAAATCGATCCATGCAGCTACTTCGAGGGCATGAAGGCTCGAGTGCAATACGCGGAGAGCACCGACAAGACGGTCGACGGCCAGGTCATCGCCATCGAACTCAGGAAGTGATCCATCGATCCTTCGTCTCGGATTGCAGCAAATTGCGGCGACGTCCGGAGTGGGCTCGCTGTCACCGTGCGCTGTTACCATTCATGGAGAAGTTCAGCAGCCGAATCGCATTTCCAGGAGCCCTCTTGTGCGCATAGCAGCTATCGTGTTGGCAGTGTTTTCCGCGGCGTCTCCGGCTGCCTTCGCCCAGTCGGCGCCTGCGGCCATCTACACCGATCCGCCGGCCGATGTGGCGCATCCGTCAGCCATGACCGTGCTGCACATTCCCAGCCACGGCGTGCTCATCAACGGCATCGTCTACCGGCCCTCGGGCGCAGGGCCATTTCCAACGCTGGTCATCTGCCACGGGCTTCCAGGCAACGAGAAGAATCTCGACCTGGCGCAGGCCGTGCGCCGAGCGGGATGGAACGCTGTCACCTTCAACTATCGCGGATCCTGGGGCAGTCCCGGCGTCTACCGCTTTGCGCAGAATATTGAAGACGCCAACGCCGTTCTTGCCTATCTTCGCGACCCCGCCAATGCCGCGCGCCTCAGCGTCGATCCCAAACGCATCGCCATCGCCGGCCACAGCATGGGCGGCTGGGTGACGACGCATGTCGCCGCACATGACCACGCGCTTATCGGAGCCATCCTGATCAGCGCCGCCGATATGGGAGCGATGGGCTCTATGCCGCGCGACAAGGCAGTTGCGCTAATGGCCGACAACAAAGAGACGCTGGCCGCGACCCCCGAAAGCATGGCCGACGAGATTATCGCCAACGCTAAAGCCTTCAGCTTCGACACCACGGTGGACGGGCTGGTGCCAGTGCCGCTGCTGGTGCTCTCCGCCGACGATGGTCTGGCGCCCGGCACCGATAAGCTGGCGAAGGAAATTGCCGCAAAGGGCGGCACAAAGGTGACATCCGTCCACGCTGAGACCGACCACAGCTGGTCAGACCATCGCATCTATCTCGAAAGCACCATTATCAACTGGCTGGCGGGTCTGCATTAGCGCGAAAGCATTCACAGGCCATAAAGCTGGGCGGGCGCGCCATTTGCACGCAGGCCATTCTGGCGCGGCACCATTCAAAAATCACGCTGCTGGAGAATTGGCATTCTTCATCGGCGAGTGATCCAGGTGGCCGCGCACCTCGATGAACAGTCCTTTGCCTCTGGCCAGCTCCACTCCGTCGCTGTTCAGGATGCGCGCTTCGGTCCAGTGCTTTCTTCCCTCGTTGTGCGTGACCCGGCCCTCCAGGCGAATGGGCGCTGCCGACGGCACCGGGCGCTGGTAGTCGACCTCCATGTGGCGCGTCATGGCCGTGAACCCGCGCGCCCGCACCGCCTTGCTCATGGTCTCGTCCACCAGCGTGGCGATGATGCCGCCATGCACGTAGCCCGGCGGCCCCTCATACGTGTCCGGGACCGTAGCCAGACAGACCACCGAGTGGTCCTCGGCCAGCAGGAACTCGAGATGCAGACCCACCGGATTGGCCTGCCCGCAGCCAAAGCAGCGGTTCTGCGCGGCATGCGCCAGCGGCGTCAGGTTTTCAGCTTTCCCGTTCATTTTCACTCCCCGTGCAACAGATGGGATTACACAATTTGGGCGTCCGAGTTCGATGCATTCTGTGCTTGCGCCTCATGAGCGTCGAAACAGCCTGGAATCATCCCTCAGGGGCCTGTGGTGAAAGTCAAAATTCCGGGAACAGCATCCCTCAGCGGCTAAAGCCGCGTTCATTTTGCGGGACTTACGGCACGACTAAAGTCGTGCCCTTTCAAAACTAGACTTTCACCACAGGCTGCTTCAGGGGCTGAAGCCCGAGGGTATTTGTCGAGCTTTGCGGCACGGCTGAAGCCGTGCCCTTTCAAGGCCCGACTTTCTGGCGTCTCAAAACCCCAACATCACCGGTTCTCTCTCCAGCCGGATGCCGAAGCGGCTCTCGACAGCATCCGCGATCTCGTCCGCCAGCGCCAGCATCTCCGCGGCGTTTGCGCCTCCACGATTGACCAGCGCCAGCGTATGTCGCGAAGAGATGCCCGCCGCGCCCCGTGCGTAGCCCTTGGCAAAGCGGGCTTGCTCAATCAACCACGCAGCGGGCAGCTTTACCTGGCCCAGCCCGGCGGGAAACCGTGGGGGAACTATTCCGCCCGCGTCTGCAATGGTGCGCACCTGTTCCTCGCTCACCACCGGATTTTTGAAGAAGCTCCCGGCGCTGCGGCAATCCGGGTCGCCCTCCACCAGCAGCATTCCCTTGGACTGGCGAATTTGGCGCACCGCCGCCGCTGCATCGGCAAGGCTCGGCGCGGGCACGTCCGCCAGAGCCCGCTGCACATCCGCATAGCGCAGCGTCGGCGCGCCGCCTCCGGTCAATCGATAGTCGACGCGCGTCACGATGTAGCGGCCGCGATCACTCGAATTGAACCGGCTGCGGCGATAGGCGAACCCGCACTGCTCTGCGGAAAGCTGCACAAATGCGCGCTCTTCGCGGTCGTACGCACGCACGCCGGCAATCGACGACGCCACCTCCTGCCCGTACGCGCCCACATTCTGCACCGGCGTGCCGCCCACGGTGCCGGGAATCCCAGCCAGACACTCGATGCCGGCACAGTTGTCCAGGACGGTCCGCTCCACGAATCGATCCCAATTCTCGCCCGCCGCCGCCCGGTAAAGCCGGACCTCCCTATCAACAATCAAGCTGTCATCCTGAGCGAGCGGAGCGAGTGGAAGGACCTGCGTGTCGTGACTGGCTCGATGGGCGGCTTCAACCCCAACCCCGCGCAACCCCACCCGCAGCACCAGTCCATCGAACCCGCGATCCGCCACCAGCAGATTGCTCCCCCCGCCCAGAACGAAGAGATCGATTCCCCGCCCTGCCGCCCACTGCACCGCCTCGGCAATGTCGTCCTCGGTCGCCGCTTCCACTAGCCAGCGCGCCGGCCCGCCAATGCCCAGTGTCGTAAAGCCCGCAAGCGGCTGATTCTCGAGCATGCGCATCCGTTCAAGGCTACACCAGCGGCAAGAGCGCCGATGCGGCGGCCCGGAATTCAGGTAGTGGCCCCTCAGGGGCTAAAGCCCACCTCTCTTGGCCGGCAAAATGTACGGGCTAAAACCCGTACCCTTCAAATTGAGCTACTGCGCCAGCAAAATGTATGGGCTGAAGGCCGTACCTTTCAAATTGAGCCACTGCGCGGATTTAACGGTAGAATGGAACAGAGGGCGGCTTCTTGCTGCCGGAGGCGAACATGTACCCAGAACTGATGGTGATTCCCATGCGCGAGGAGCTGACCCGCGCCGGTATCGAAGAAACCCGCACCGCCGAGGAAGTGGACACGGCGCTGGCTCAGCCCGGCGCCACGCTGCTGGTGGTGAACTCGATCTGCGGCTGCGCTGCCGGCAAGATGCGCCCCGGCGTGCGGCTGGCGCTGGCCAACTCCGCCAACGTGCCCGACCACAAGATCACCGTGTTCGCGGGCCAGGACCGCGAAGCCACCGAGCGCGCCCGCAGCTATTTCGAGAGCAACCCACCCAGCTCGCCGGCCATCGCCATTCTGCGCGACGGGAAGCTGGTCTATCTCATGCAGCGCTACGTGATCGAGCAGGCCACCGCCCCGCAGATCGCCGGCGAACTGGTCCGCGCATTTGACGAGTTCTGCGCGAAGACGACCGCGTAAGGCGATGTCTTACACCTTGCGAATCGGGCCCGGATAGCGGGCAATCGTGGCATCTATTGTCAAAAGAGTCATCCCTTCGACCATCGCCTGAGCGATCAGGATGCGGTCGAAGGGGTCTTTGTGTATGGGCGGCAGAGAATCCACTTCAACAGCATGCTGGCCAAGGACCGGAAGTTCTTCATAACCATCGTCAAGCATAGCGCGCCGCAAGACCCTGGGGTCAAACTCGAATCCCTTCTTTCCGCGCCCGCGTTTAATGGCAATTTCCCATAAGCTGGCGGCGCTGAAAACCAACTTGTTGGTCCGGGATTCAATGATTGACCGGGCGGGTGCTGAGAGGCGCTTCTGATCGAAGAAAGCCCACAACGCCAATTGAGTGTCGAGGAGAAACGTCATTCCTCGTCCTCGTCGTCACCGAGCATTAGCGCCTCAATCTCCTTGTCCAACTGCCGATCGATCTCGTCGAAATTCTCTGATATTTTGTACATCCCTTCGAGCGATCCCAGGCGCCGCTTCGCTGGAACCTTATGCCCATTCAGCTGAGTCACCAGCACCTTTGGCTTGCCGGCCTTGGCGATGATGAACGAGTCTCCGGCCTCAGCCTCGTCGACCAGCCGCGAGAGATGTGTCTTGGCCTGGTGGATGTTAATTGTCCGAATGTTAGTTGCCTGCATCGCCGCCTCCGGAGTGAACTAAGTTTACTTAGTCTAGTTCACTCCGGCAAATATGGCAAGAGCGCCTGTCATGCAGAAACGGCCTCCATTACGGAGGCCGTCTCACGCTCGCGGCACATCTCGCGGCTCAGTCCCCCTCCACCGCCACCGGCAGCTTCTGCACCTTGCTATGGCTCCTCGAATAGCCAAAGTAGATGATCAGTCCGAACAGCAGCCAAACGATCATCACAATCCATGTGATGCGCTCCAGTTGGGTCATCAGGTAACCGGCCGACAGGATGCCCAGAATCGGAACCAGCGGCACAAACGGCGTCTTGAATGGCCGGTGCAGCTCGGGATTACGCACCCGCAGCACCCATACGCCGGCGCACACGATGGTGAAGGCCAGCAATGTGCCGATGTTTACCAGTTCAGAAAGCCTGGAGATATTCAGAAACGCGGGCATGATGGCGGCAAACGCTCCGAAAATGATGGTCGTAATCCACGGGGTGCGGAAGCGCGGGTGAATGTCGGAGGCCCATTTGGGCAGCAGGCCGTCCTTCGACATCGAATAGAAGACGCGCGTCTGGCCGAGCAGCATGACCAGCATCACCGTAGCCAGACCAAACACTGCGCCAATCTTCACCAGCATCGATCCCCAGCTGACGCCGGTGGCATCGATGGCCAGCGCCACAGGAGCTGAAACATTGAGCGTCTTGTAGCTGACGAGGCCAGTCATCACCAGCGACACCAGGATGTAGAGAATGGTGCAGACCACCAGCGAGCCGAGAATGCCGATGGGCATGTCGCGCTTAGGATTCTTCGCCTCCTGCGCGGCGGTGGAGACGGCATCGAAGCCGATGTAGGCGAAGAAAATGGACGCTGCGGCCGTAGGAATTCCGAGCCACCCAAAGTTGCGGTGCCCGTCGGATGGCGGAATGAACGGGTGCCAGTTCGCGCGAGCAACGGCCGGATGGGTAAAGAGAAAGTACCCGCCGATGACGAGGAAGATGCCCACGATGACCAGCTTGATGATCACGATGGCGGAGTTGAAGTTGGCCGATTCCTTGATGCCGATCACCAGAATGGTGGTGATGACCATGACGATCAGCACCGCGATCAGGTTGAAGAAACCCGTGGCATGGGGCAGCCCGGCGTCGGTTACGCCCGGCGGAAGCGACATCAAGGGCAGCCATTGCTTCTCATAAAAGACGAGCGTCGTGCCTGTGGTCGCAGTGAGCTGCGGCGGAATGTAGATGCCCAGTTGCATCAAGAGGCTGTTGAAGTATCCGGCCCATCCGGACGCCACGGTTGAGGCGCCGAAAGCATATTCGAGGCAGAGGTCCCAGCCGATGATCCATGCCACCAGCTCGCCCAGCGTGGCGTAGCCGTAGGTGTATGCCGAACCGGCGATGGGGATGATGGAGGCGAACTCCGCATAGCACAGCCCGGCAAAGGCGCAGGTGATCCCGGCCAGCACAAAGCTCAGGGACACCGCGGGACCGGCATGAAGCGCCGCGGCCTGGCCGGTAAGGGTGAAGATTCCCGCTCCGATCACGGCGCCGATGCCGAGCGTAATCAGGTTCAGCGCACTCAGCGAACGCTTCAGCGTGTGTTCGCCGGATTCGCCCGCCTCTTGGGTGAGCATCGACATGGGTTTGATGCGGAACAGGCTGGACATAGGTGCTGGACTTCCTCCTCGGGAGTGTGAGCTCAGAGTTCAGTTGCGCCGGTTTGTGTTGGGCCGGCCTGCACGGAGCCTGCGGAGCGCCGCGACCAGAAAAGATAAACGGGGATGCCGAGCAGGACCAGAACCAGGCCCGGCCACGTGTACTGGGGCTTGTACCGCAATAATACGACACAAATCCAGCCCGCCATCACGATATAGATGGCCGGCAGCACCGGGTAGCCCAGCGCCTTGTAAGGCCGCGGCGCGTCCGGCCGCTTCACACGCAGCACAAACAGCCCAATGATGGTGAGAATGTAAAACAGGAGCGCGGCGAAGATGAGGTAGTCGAGCAGTTGCCCATAAGAGCCGGAGATGCACAAGAGCGTAGCCCAGCAGGCCTGGATCGTGAGGGCGGCCACCGGCGTCTTGAAGCGCGGATGCAGCTTGCCCACCGACTTGAAGAACAGCCCGTCGCGGCTCATGGCGTAGTAGACGCGAGCGCCGGCAAGAGTGAGGCCGTTTGCGCAGCCAAACGTCGATACCAGGATTGCGGCGGCCATCAGGTATGCGCCGCCGGAATGGAAGATCTGTTCGAGTGCCGCCGTGCCGATGCGGTCCTCTGCCGCATACTGAATCCCGCGCGCCATCACCGTTGCGCCGTGCGGGTCGCCGTGCATGGGCAGCACCAGCAGGTACCCCAGCGACGCCAGAAAATATACCGTCAGCACAAAGCCTGTGCCCATTACCAGCGACAGCGGAATATTGCGCTTCGGGTTGCGCACCTCGCCGGCTGTGAACGTGATGTTGTTCCACGCGTCAGCCGAAAACAGCGACCCCACCTGCACCACGGCCACAATCACCAGCATGTTCACCAGCACCGTGGGGCCGCCGATGCCCACTTGCACTGGATGCATCGACGACCAGCCGGCGTTCTGCCAGAAATTGCTCCAGCCTGGGCCGAAGTTCGCCGCCAAGGCTGTGGCATTGCGGCCGACTGTGAAAGCCAGCAGCACCAGCGCCGCCAGCGAAAGCGCCTTGGCCGACGTGAACACGTTCTGGATCAGCGCGCCCAGCCTCAGGCCGAACATGTTCACGATGGCCAGAAAAATCACGACCACGATGCCGGTCAGGTTGGCGGTGTTGATGCCGATATCCATGTTGCCAAGCACCATGGGCCCCAGCGGAATGGCAGGCACATGCGCGATGTGCCACAGCCAGTGCGACGTGGAGACGCCGGGGAAAAACACGCCGAGAAACTTGCCAAATGCCACGCACACCGCGGCGATGGTGCCGGTCTGGATGACGAGGAAGAGCGTCCAGCCGTAGAGAAACCCCCACAGCGGCCCCAGTGCCTCGCACAGGTAGACATACTGGCCGCCGGCCCTGGGCATCATGGCCGCGAGCTCGCCGTAGCTGAGCGCGCCGATCATGGTGAGCACGCCTGTCACCACCCATGCGGCGAGGAACAGCGCCGGCGAGTTGGTGCCGCGCGCAATGTCCGAGTCCACGATGAAGATGCCCGAGCCGATCATGGAGCCGGCCACCAGCGCCGTGGAGCTGAACAGGCCGAGCCCCTGCACCATGCGCCCCGCGCCTGCCGAAACGGAAGAATCTGAAATGGAAGAAACTTTTGAGGTCGTCACTTGTTGAAGTTTTACCGGATTTTCGCGCCGCTGTCTCCTGAATTCTCAAACTCGACGAACGGATCATCTTCCGGGGCAATTGGGTCCGGGCGCAACCGGCTGACCTGCTGCATTTTTTCTGGAACTTTCCACCCGCTGGAGAGCGCTAAGTGTATGTTTCAAAGAGAAGCTGCTACAAATCAACATCCTGCAGGGGCTAAAGCCCGAGGATTTGATTGGCTTTGGCGGCGCGACTGAAGTCGTGCCCTGTTACAAAGCCCCCGGTCAACGAGTTTTCCCGCAAACTGTAAAGCCCGCCATTCTTCGGCTTCAATCGACACGACTAAGGTCGTGCCCTGATACAAAGCGGGTTCTCAAATATGCTCCTCATTCAGAACCGCCAACCACTTGCGGAACTCCGCCGCCGGGTCGGATCTGCGAAACAGCGCTGCGGCGACTGCGACTGTGTTGGCGCCCGCTGCAAGCACCAATGGCGTGGTGGCCAGCGTGATGCCGGCCGCGGCCACCAGCCTGGCGTCGAGCCCAGCTTGCGCGCGAAGCCTCCGCACGCCCTCCACTCCGATCGGCTTCTTTTCCGTCTGCTTGGTCGTGGTCGAGAAAACCGGCCCAATGGCAAAGTAGTTTGCCGGCTCGGCCAAAATTCCTGGCAGGAGCGCGTCGCTGCCGCCAAAGGCGCCAATGATGCGGCCGGGACCGAGCAGTTGCCGGGCTGCAGCCGGCGTCATGTCGCCCGCGTCCACATGCACGCCGTCAAAGCCGACTTGCTCCACCAGGTCAGCGCGGTCGTCGAGAATCAGCTTGATCTTCTCTGGCGGCATGGCCGCACGCAGGGCCGCGGCGTCAGCCAGGATTTGATCGTCCGCGCCGGTCTTGTTGCGATATTCGAGCAGCGTCACACCGGAGTCGGCCAGCGATGAACCAAGCCGATGCAAGAACGCGAGCCGGTCTTCGGCCGGAATAAACGACGCGTCCAGAATGGGGTAAATCTTCGGAAACAAAAACTGCATGAGATCAGGGTAGTGGATGAGGGGCCGGGGGCTTCGCGGGGTCTCACTCATGCCGCACCGGACGCAGGCGCCTCGATTCCGCTGAGCCGCCGATGAGGATGGCGATCGGGAGTCGAGGTTCCACCCTTGCGACAAGAAAAATCGCCAGGAAGGGGCACACAGCTTTCCGGTGTGCCCATCGAAGAAAGTCCGATGTTGTTCCGATGGAATCGATGTTGCCTCCAATAAGCAACAGAGGGTCAACAAGCTACATCTCCCTTAGTAGCCTTAGAAATCTTTCGATGGGCTCCAAATCCAAGGGGTATATAAAAAATGCTGGCCTGTCGCTCTTCCCTGCTTAGGCCTGTCGCCTTGCGTCTCCCGTTACTCCTGGCCGCAGTCTTCTCCGCTTCGGCGTTCTGCGCGCAGAACAGCGCCGTCAATTTCATCGATTCCCAGCCGGTACCCACGGCGA
>Ga0302326_10004705_pt1 | contig 31443 bp, 19 predicted proteins | sample Palsa_T0_3_FD_202264 | JGI IMG/M metagenome (GOLD analysis project Ga0302326, IMG submission 202264) | Peat permafrost microbial communities from Stordalen Mire near Abisko, Sweden - Palsa_T0_3 | ecosystem: Environmental > Terrestrial > Soil > Palsa > Peat permafrost | place: Sweden: Abisko...
GCTCCGGTACACTTGGAACAAAGCAGTAACCAAACGGGTTCTGGCATGTATCATCCGATTGTCAAAGAGCAGGTACTCCCAGGTCAACTGGAAGAACTACAGACGAACCCCCATCCTACAGAAACACAATTTCAGAGTCAAGCAATAATCCTACGAAAAAAATTGTGCACGCCTGCGCGGAAGTGCCGGAAGAAAAATACCAGAATTTTTGTGCCGTAGATCCAAATGTCAATGCGGAAAACAAGAGGAAACGCCCCGGCGTGCTCAGTGTGAGAAATCAAGGGGCCGCGAGCGCCTCATTATTAATATGGTCGGCACAAGAGTCGGTCGAACGTCCTTCCTCAACGAACCTCGACGGAGGGTTCCAGGACCCAGCAGAACATCCGGTTTCATATGTACGGATATGGAAAATGGTATATGGAATACATTACGAAATTTTGCTCTCGCGTAACATGCTGATTTTGAACAATATATTATTGCACCTACATGGAACTGAACGTGCGATAGGGTACGCCAGGGTAGAGCTATCGTGGCATGGGGGCAATTTGATGTTCAGCAGGTTTTCACCAATTTTCTCAGTTAAATCTCTAGGAGGCTGTATGAACTGGAAGCGTTTTCTCGTCGCTGTATTCGCGGCGCTGTTACTCCTGCTGCCCAGCATTTCCAGGGCGCAGAGCGTGGTTACCGGAGCCATCACCGGCACCGTGACTGATCCTTCGGGCGCGGTCATTGTCGGCGCTACGGCGACGTTAACGAGCACCGCAACCGGTGCAGCGCTCACCGCTGAAACCACTGCAACCGGTGCGTATTCCTTCGGGCTTGTAAAGCCGGGCAATTATAGCCTGACCGTGGTGCGCTCGGGTTTCAAACAGACTACCGAGTCTGTGAGCGTCGCGCTCGGCGAAACGCTGGTATTCAATGTGAGACTGGAGCTCGGTAGCGGTTCGATCACCGTCGAAGTGACGGGACAAGGCGCGATGCTGCAGACGGAAAACGCTAATATTTCCACCAGCATTGAAACCGCTGAAATCGAAAACCTTCCGAATCCTGGTGGCGACCTGACGAACATCGCGCAGACTGCGCCGGGTGTAGCCATGAACACTACAGGTGGTGGATATGGAAACTTCAGCGCCTTCGGATTGCCGGGTACGGCGAACCTCTTTACGCTTAACGGCAACGACTACAACGACCCCTTCCTGAACTTGAACAACTCGGGAGCTAGCAACCTACTGTTGGGCTCGAACGAGATTCAAGAAGTCGCGGTCGTCAGCAACGCCTACACGGGTCAATACGGCCGTCAGGCAGGGGCGCAGATCGACTACGCAACCAAGTCCGGCGGTAATGCCTTCCACGGCGATGCCGTGTACTACTACAACGCAGGCGGAATGAATGCCGACGACTACTTCAACGGCTATAGCCGTGAGATAAACAATCAGTGGGCAGCCTCAATCGGCGGACCGGTCATAAAAGATAAGGTGTTCTTCTTTGTAAACACAGAAGGACTCCGGTACTCCCTGGCTTCCGGCGGTCTCACGTGGTATCCCACGACCGCCTTTGAGAATTTCGTGTTGGGTAATGTTGCAACGCTACCGACGTCGGTGACAGCGCTGCCTTTCTATCAGAACATCTTTAACTTGTATAACGCTTCGCCCGCTTACGCAGCCGCTAACGCCAATCCTCAAGCCGCCAGTTGCGGCTCGCTTGCTGGATCTGGGATTAGCCAAGGCGGCCAGAGCGACGCTTGCCTTGGAAACGTATTCCAGAGCAGCCCGAACGGAAACCAGGAGTGGCTGCTTTCCGGACGCGTGGACTGGAACGTCAACGAGAACAATAAGGTCTACGGGCGCACAAAGTTCGACCGTGGTACACAACCGACACTTACCGACCCGATCAGTCCGGTGTTTAACATTCACAGCATTCAGCCTCAAGATGAAGGGCAACTGAACTACACGCACATTTTCAGCCCCAATGTGGTTAATAACATCGTTGGATCGGTCTTGTGGTACTCAGCGATCTTCCAAAGCCCGAACCAGCCCGCAGCGTTGGCGTCATTTCCTGGGATATTCTCCATAGGTGACCTACCCATGGCCTGCCTTGGCTCAGGTTGCGCCGACGGCTCGATCTGGCCACAAGGCCGCAACGTCACGCAGTGGGGCGTGGTAGATGATTTGTCGGTCACTCGCGGAAATCACAGCTTCAAGATGGGCATCAACTTCCGCCGCGATGATGTGAGCGACTATACGGCAAGCGAAGGCGCGGTTCCGGCCGTTTCTATATTCGCGAATGACTTTGCCAATGATGTCCTCAACCCGGGAGGGCTGGCAACTGCGACCGATGCTCTCTCACAGTCGTTCGCTATTAATTTGCGCCAGCCCATCGCGTTCTATAGCTTTGGGTTGTATTTCCAGGATGAGTACCGGATCAATTCAAAGCTGAAGCTGACACTCGCCCTCCGAGCTGACAGAAACTCGGGTGGCGCTTGCCAAACGGACTGCGGCTCAGCTCCAATAGTTCCGTTCGAGCAAATGAGTCACAATCCTAATCTGCCGTTCGACACCATTACCAATCCCGGATCGCATAGCATTCTTCCGGGCGTTGAGAGGGTCGTGTTTGAGCCTCGGATTGGAGTTGCCTGGACGCCGTTTGGAGACAAGACGGTTATTCGCGCCGGCATCGGGCAGTTCTCCGATCTGTATCCGGGCTTCATCCTAGACCGATTTACGACGAACTTTCCGCAAGTCACGTCGTTCACCTATACCCTCCCAGGCAGCAATTTCGCGTTCACGGATCCTGGTTCTGCTGAAAACGGAGTCACGGGCTGTAACACAGCCTTCCAATCTGTTTACCATACGGGTGGAACGCTGGCCGATTTCAACACAACTCCGGGCTGCGCCGGTCAGGTGCCGAACCTGCAAAGCGTGGGCAAGTTGATTAATCCGAAGTACACCGAATGGAACTTGGAGGTCCAGCGCACCATCGGCCGCTCGACCGTGGTATCCGCCAACTATGTCGGCAATCGCGGATACGACTTGCTAATCCAAAATCCTTGGCCGAACGCGTTTAACGCCTCGGGTTTCGGGAATCTTCCCACAGCTTCTCCTGACCCGCGTGTGTCGAACGTCCAGAGCCTAAACAACTCGGGGTATTCCAACTACAATGGCATCACGCTTTCGATTCAGCAGAACAACTGGCACGGGTTCATGGGCCGACTAAATTACACCTATAGCCACGCGCTAGACGATGTTTCGAATGGCGGAGTGCTGCCGTACACCGTGTTTTACCCGCAAGTCCTAGTGCAACTCAGTCCCAACAACCTCCGGAACCTCAATTATTCAAACGCAGATTACGACTTGCGTCACAATCTCACTGGGAACTACCTCTATCAAATGCCGTTCCATAGCGAAAATCGCTTGATTGATGCGGCGCTTGGCGGCTGGATTATGTCCGGGACGGTGTATTACCACACCGGGCTCCCGTTCTCTATAGAGGATCCTATTGACGCTGCAGGGGCGTTTTCAAGTACCGGCGGTGCTTTTGGAACATTGTTGGCGCAGCCGATCACAGCAGTCGCTTCGTCCTGCAAGAGTCCAGGCGTGCAATGCTTCAACCTGGCTCAGTTCGCTGGTCAGCCGAATCCGGCAATCACAACCGGTTCGAATGCTAATGGGCCTTGCAATCCCAATGGCACGCCAGCAAATGTCTGCAATAACCCCGCGCCAACCGGGTTCGGGAACCAAGTGCGAAATACATTCCGCGGGCCGAACTACTTCAACACGGACTTCAGTCTCCGGAAGAATTTCCGGCTCACAGAGCGGTTGGGCCTGCAACTCGGCGCAAACGCGTACAACGTCCTGAACCACCCGAACTTCCAAGTTCCGGGTAACGCAACGAACTATGGCGGGGCATTTGGGACTATCTTTTCGACCGTTAGCCCACCGACCACGCCGTATGGTTCGTTCGCGGGTTCCTTGGCGGATGCTCGCATCCTTCAGCTAATCGCCAAGTTCACGTTCTAACTGAACTCTAACTCGGCAAAAGGGGCGGCCTTCCAAGGCCGCCCCTTTTTTTTGGCATATTCGCCTGCTATTTTCCAACTCGTGGCCGAAGTGGCTGTTCAACGTCGCCTGGGCAAGCTTCCAACGGCGCCACGTCTCACCTGTTTCGATGTGTGTGTGGGGCACTTGCGGGCTCATCAACTGCGGCTACAACTTCAGTGCGTTGGGCTCACCGCGGGAGTTAGCTTGTCCGTAGGGAAGTTTTCCTGTACCTGCTTACGGATCTCTTTAGCTCTGATTCCGGCCGCACTATCAGGATCCAATTTAATATAAGCATCGAGGTCCTGTATCAGGGCCGCGTAGTTTTTTTGGCTCAGATGGATGTTGGAAAGGAGGCGATAGACAATTGCGGCATTTGGAGCAAGAGACCTGGCTTGCTCTGCTGATTTCTCGGCATCCGCGACTTTGCTTTCGGTGAAGAGGATGCGACCGAGTTGGTAGTGGCCAAACCAGTCGTTCGGACTCAACTCGAGTCCGTGCCGGATCATTTTTTCACCTTGCGCTGTATCTCCCGTATCTATTAAAAACGAGGCGAGTCCGATAACCGGTTCGCCATATTTATCATTACTCACTTCGACAGATTTGCGAAAGCTCTTCTCCGCTTCATCTCGCGTTCCAAGAGTCAAATACGCCATGCCGATCTGGTAATAGGCCTCGTAAAAGCCAGGAGCGACCGAAACGGCTTGTTGAAGATCCGCGAGACCTGCCTGCGGGTTCTTGTCCGAATACAGTTTCTTTTCACCCGATGCCAGTAAATCACGAGCTTTTTGCGGCATAGACATTTCATGAGCTGAAATATTTGCAGCGGAAAACACGGGCCCCGGATCGCCGGCGTTGGGATTCAGGTAAATTGAGATGCCACGGTCCGAGGAAAAGCTCAGTTCGACATGCAAGGTATCTGCCTGATAACCAGGAGCATCGACAGTCAGGATGTAATTGGAGCGACGAATTCCACGGAAATCAAATTGTCCAGAATCCGTGGTTATGGTCTGTTCAATCAAGTTACCGCCGGTGTCACACAAGCGAACGGCAGCTTGGTCGATCGGACGTTTTGATTTCTCGGAATAAACCGTGCCGGTCAGACTCACAGGATCGTTACCATTTCCGCCCAGGACTTGGGCGAAGGCATTCTGAGGGATTACCAGAATCAAGGCCAGTACGAACATTGAGACGTAAAGCCGGGACACAGCCACCTCCGTCCGGCCGAATTTCCACACAGTATACCACTGCGATTGAAGAAGAAAATACTTGTCTCGCCTGACGCGGGAAAGTTTCCGGCTCTTAAGAAGCGCAGGCCAATTGACTCAGTGAGGAGTCGCTAATTTATTTAGCGATTCTTCGAATGGTGGGCGGGCTACGCCGCGTTCGGTGATGATGGCGGTGATGTAGCGCGCGGGTGTGACGTCAAAGGCGGGGTGCGCCGCACGAACCTCCGGTGAAATGCGCACGCCAGCCATGTGCGTAACCTCCTCCTGCGAGCGTTCTTCGATGGGAATTTGGTCGCCGGAAGAGAGGGAATAGTCGATGGTGGAAAGTGGTGCAGCTACATAAAACGGCACGCTGTTTTCACGCGCGATAACCGCGATTCCGTAAGTCCCGATTTTGTTGGCGGTATCGCCGTTACGCGCGATTCTGTCAGCCCCTACTACTACGGCTCCCACGCCGCCGGTCTTCAAGAAATGGCCGACCATGTTGTCGGTGATCAAAGTGAGGGGGATGCGGTCCTGGTGAAGTTCCCAGGCAGTGAGGCGCGAGCCTTGCAGATATGGCCTGGTCTCCGGGACGATCACTTCAATGCGGTAGCCGCCTTCGATGGCCATGCGGATGACTCCCAGGGCGGTGCCGATGCCGGCGGTTGCGAGTGCGCCGGCGTTGCACTGGGTCATGACGCGGCCGCTCTTCGGCAGGAGTTCGGCGCCGAAGCGTCCGATGCTTTTGTCACCTTCGCGGCGCTCTTCGTGGACTTTTAGGGCTTCCTTCACCAGTTCTGTGCGGATCCGTTCCAGGGTTGCCGCTTCGTCTTTGGAAGCCGGGCGCGCAAGCTCTTCGAATCGAAGTTTGAAGCGCTCGATAGCCCAAAATAAATCGACCGCGGTGGGACGCGTGTGCGCGAACGTTTCGCAAATGACTGGGAACTCGGCGCGCAACTCTCCGATCGATTTTGCGCTAGACCTCTGAACAGCGAGCGCGATGCCCATCGCGGCGGCAACACCGATGGCCGGCGCTCCGCGAATGACCATATCTTTGATAGCCTCGGCGAGAACACGATAATCGGTGTAGGTGTGATGGATTACTTCGCTGGGCAGCCTGCGTTGGTCCAGCAGAACGACGCCTTCGGACGTCCAGCGAATTGGTTCAACCGTGTGCAATTGCTATCTCCGAGAAGCTCAGCTTTTCTAAATGCCGGTTCGAATAGGATTAATGCAGACCCGACATATGACGCAGGCCGTGCGTTGCAATAAGCACACCGATCACCTGGACTGAATTATAGCTCGTATGAATCACAAAACCTGTGAGGACAGATCGCGAAAAGGCGCGCGCGAATGTGAGCACAATTCCGACGAAAATCAGCAGAGCGATCTGACCCCACCCACCCCACAACTGCTCGGCGTGTAACAGGCCAAAAAGCGTCCCAGTGGCCACGATACCCCAGACCATTCCAAAGCTGCGACCGATTACGGGATAAATATAGCCGCGGAAGATGGTCTCCTCAACCACAGGAGCGAGGAAAACTGCGATTAGCATAAACAAAAGCGTTGTATTGCGATCCTGAAACAGGACTTCTATGGGCAAATCCTTATTGGGGGGAAATAACGCGGAACCCAGCGAGACGATTATTGACAGGAAAAAACCGGCAAGGATCAGTCCAAAATAAATAGCGGCCCGCGGGAACCGCCCCGTCTCAAGTTTGCGCCAGCCGATGGTGCGCCAGAAAGGCGAACGAAATCGCGCACGCATCTGAACCGCGAGATAGGCGAGCAGTCCTAAATCGAGAATCACTTGAATCAGTATGTTTAGCAGAATTACTTCGTGCGGAGACTTTTGGAGGCGGCGAATGTCAACGCCCGATATCGCAAGGCCCGTGCTGATCAACAGGCTGAGAAGGACAAAACCTGCGATTGCGAGTACCACGAAGGCGGCTAAATCTGCCCAACCCCAGGGCACACGAAAATCTTCGGGGACGGGATCGACGACGGGGGGAAGATATATCACGGTGCCAGGCGCCCCTGCAACGTTGGCTGATTGGGCCTGCGATGTCTCAGCAGACGAGGCGACCAGCGAAGAGTCAACCGCTCGGGATTGATTGGAGGACGGCGCGGGTTCTTGCTCGAACAAATTGTTTTCGTCAGGATTCATCGACATCTTTCAGCTCGCGCGCTTTCCGTTGGCTAGAATGCCATTCGATCCGTTCACGTTGAATGCGCGGGCTAGGATCTGGCCCGTGTAAGATTTCTTCACGCGCGCAACCTGCTCGGGCGTTCCTTGCGCGACGATGCGGCCACCGTCCTCGCCGCCTTCGGGGCCGAGATCGATGATCCAATCGGCCTGCTTAATCACGTCGAGATGATGTTCGATGATTAGGACGGTGTTGCCCAGAGAAACCAGGCGATTCAGCACGCCCATCAATTTTTTAACGTCATCGAAATGCAAGCCGGTGGTGGGCTCGTCGAGAATATAAAGCGTGCGGCCCGTTTGGCGGCGAGAGAGTTCGCGGGCGAGCTTCGTGCGTTGCGCTTCGCCGCCGGAAAGCGTGGTCGCCGATTGGCCCAGTTGAATGTAACCGAGACCGACATCGACCAGCGTTTGCAGTTTCAGCTGAATCGAGGGAATGTTTTCCATCACTTTCAGCGCGTCTTCGATAGGAAGGTCCAGCAAGTCGGAGATGGAATAGCCTTTGTAACGGACCGCGAGCGTTTCGGCGTTATAGCGCTTGCCGCGGCAGACCTCGCAAGTGACGTAAACATCGGGCAGGAAATTCATTTCGATTCGGCGCAGCCCATCGCCCTGGCAGGCTTCGCAGCGACCGCCTTTCACGTTGAAGCTGAACCGGCCGGGACGGTAGCCGCGCTCGCGCGATTCGGGCAGCATGGCAAAGATTTCGCGAATGGGCGCGAAAACTCCGGTGTAGGTGGCCGGGTTCGAACGGGGCGTGCGGCCTATGGGCGCCTGGTCGATCTGAACGACCTTGTCAATGTGCTCGATTCCATCGATAGCGCGGTGGGCGCTGGGCTTTTCCATGGAGCGATAAAGTTTGGCGGCCAATGCACGGTAGAGGATGTCATTTACGAGTGTGGACTTTCCCGAACCCGAGACTCCGGTTACGACGGTCAGAAGCCCCAGCGGAAAAGTGACGTCAATATTTTTTAGATTGTTGCCGTGCGCACCGAGAATTATGAGGGATTTTCCATTTGGACTGCGACGGTGCTCGGGGACCGGAATCGTAACTTTCCCTGAGAGATATTGGCCGGTTAGGGAGTTAGGATTCGCTGCGATTTCATCGGGCGGTCCGGCCGCTACTAAATGTCCGCCGGCTTTTCCCGCACCGGGGCCCAGATCCACCACATAATTTGCGCGACGAATAGTCTCCTCGTCATGCTCGACAACCAGAACGGTATTGCCGAGATCCCGCAAGGTTTCGAGCGTACTGAGCAGACGGCCATTGTCACGCGCGTGCAAGCCGATGGACGGTTCGTCAAGTACGTAAAGGACCCCGCGCAGGCGCGAGCCTATTTGTGTGGCCAGGCGTATCCGCTGCGCTTCCCCACCCGAAAGAGTTGCTGCTGAGCGATCCAGAGTAAGGTAACCGAGACCAACGTTAAGAAGGAACTCGAGTCTCTCAGCGATTTCGCTTAGCGGACGGCCGGCGATTTTCCTCTGCCGGAGAGTCAGCTGGCCACGGATTTTGTCGACGGCGGCACGCGCTTGCAACAGCGGTAACGAGGTGAAGGCTGCGATGGAGAGGCCCGCGATTTTTACGGCCAGGCTCTCGGGACGCAGGCGGCGCTCATTACAAGCGGCGCAAGGAGCGGGAGACAAGTATTGCGCGATCCATTCGCGATAGTTGTCTGATCTGGACTCTTCCAAATTGCTCTCGAGATGGCCCAGAACGCCTTGGAAGTTGAGACCCTTGCTCGAACCTCCGTTGGAAGGATTGCCGTGGAGTATCAAGTTTTGTGTTTTTCGCGGCAACTTTTCGAACGGGGTATCGAGATCGAACCCATGGGCGGCGGCGGCAATGCGCAACGTACGCTGCAAGGAGCCCGAGCCCGAGCCAGGACCGAGTCCTCCCTCAAAAAGCGGCTTGCTCCAATCCACGATCACTTTGGCCGGGTCGAAATCATATTTCGAGCCCAAGCCATGGCATTCGGTGCAAGCACCGTAAGGAGAATTAAAACTAAACGATCGTGGTTCGAGCTGCGGAACGGAAATGCCGCAATCCGGACAAGCGAGCTTTTCGGAATACACATGTTCTTCGCCACCGACGACTGCAATGGTCACGAGCCCGCCAGTAAGCTTCAACGCGGTTTCCACCGATTGCTCGAGGCGCTGTGCGACTCCGTTTTTCAGTAGCAGGCGGTCAACGACAATTTCAATGGTGTGATTTTTCCGCCGGTCCAGCGGGATGGGTTCGTCCAGATTCACGAGGTCGCCATCGACGCGCGCGCGGACGTAGCCTTCCTTGGCATATTTTTCGAGTTCTTTTTTGTATTCGCCCTTGCGGCCTCGCACCACTGGGGCCAGCACCATGATGCGTTCTTCCGGTTTCAGTGCCGAAACCGCCTGCACAATCTGTTCCGTGGACTGGCGGGCGATGGGCTTTCCGCACTTGGGGCAGTGAGGCGTGCCGATGGCGCAGTAGACCACCCGCAGGTAGTCGTATATTTCGGTAATCGTGCCTACAGTCGAACGCGGGGACCGCGTGGTGGTTTTCTGTTCGATGGCGATAGAAGGAGAAAGCCCTTCGATCGAATCGACGTCCGGGCGCTCCATCTGGTCAAGAAATTGACGCGCGTAGGCGGAGAGGGATTCAACGTAGCGGCGCTGCCCCTCGGCGTAAAGCGTGTCGAAGGCGAGCGAGGACTTGCCCGAACCAGAAAGCCCCGTGACCACTGTGAGGGTATTGCGAGGAATCTCCAGGTGTATGTTTTTTAGGTTGTGTTGCCGGGCGCCCCGGATGACGATTTTCTTTAGGCTCATCTTGAGAGTGGACTGCTGCCGTAAGGTGCCGAATGCCGGACAGTGGGCGTAACTCACCCAAGGTAATCTATCAACATAGCAAGATGGCGTCGCTGTGGTCAAGTTGTGGCCCATTTCGCGGCGGGGAGAGTCGAAACTAAAGCAAAAAATCGAAACGCTTTTGGCGCTGGTAGCCGGGAAATTTTGACGGTTCCTTGGATTTTTTACCCGCCGCACAATATCAAAGGCTAGTGTTTTCAGTGAGATAGCTTTGGTTCCTGGCGTGCGACTCGTGTTGACGTCAGAGGGAAGGAAAGCCGAGGATCCCTTCGGGGATTGAGGGCTGGGCCGGCTTCCTTCCCTCGGCTTAAACTCCGATATCCGCTCTCCTCCAGCTTAGTTTCGCCCGTCTTCCGACTAATCCCGCAACTCCGTCACGATCCTTAGGTCGAGGTTAAATCAAATCGGGGACGATATTCCTGTAGGATGACTTTGTGACGGCCGCACTTCAAAGACGCATTTTGACCATGAATCGAGGGTCTGCGACTTTGAAGGCTGCGCTCTATGGAACTGGGGGCCATGAAGAACTTCTGCTTTCGATGACAGTTGACGAAGCTGGCAATTCAGGCGACCGCTTGAAGATTGACGACGCGAGCGGAAGCGCGTTACTCGACTCCGGGGTCGATTCCAGCCGTCCCGAAAACGCGTTGGAAGTGCTGTTTGCATGGCTGGGCGAACACGGCTTTCTCTCCGGACTGGCGGCTGCGGGTCACCGGCTGGTTCACGGGGGGTCTCGATACAGGGAGCCGCAGCGGATCACTCCGGAATTCTTAACAGAGATCGAGCGGCTTGTGCCACTGGATCCCGATCACCTGCCCGCGGCGATCCGGGGAATTAAATTCATCGCCAAGAGATTTCCGGAATTGCCGCAAGTGGCGTGTTTCGACACGGCGTTTCATAGCTCTCTTCCGAAAGTTGCGCGCATGTATGCCCTGCCTGGAAATCTCTATGATCAGGGAATCCGTCGGTATGGATTTCACGGTCTTTCCTACGAGTACGTGATGGGCGAACTGCAAGCGCTCGAAGGGAAGCTCGCTGGCGGACGCGTGATTATTGCGCATCTCGGTAACGGCGCCAGCATGGTCGCAGTAAAGGACGGGAAAAGCATCGACACCTCGATGGGCTTTACGCCTCTCGAAGGGCTTGTTATGGGCACGCGTTCCGGTGATGTAGACCCCGGGCTGCTGCTCTATCTTTTGTTGCAGAAGAAGATGTCCGCGAAAGAGATGAGCACCATGCTGAATAAGGAATCGGGGCTGCTGGGAGTTTCTGGGACGTCCGGAGACATGAGGAACTTGTTGGAGAAAATGCGACAGGATAGTCGCGCAGGGGAAGCTGTGGAGCTTTTCTGTTACCGAGCGAAGAAATATATCGGCGCGTATACCGCAGTGCTCGGAGGGCTGGACGTGCTCGTGTTCGCGGGAGGAATTGGAGAGCGCGCAGCCGTGGTGCGCAAAAGGATCTGCGATGGATTGGATTTTCTGGGCATTCGTTTGGATGCCGCTAGCAATGAGGCGAATGCAGCATTGATCTCGTCCCCAGCAAGCGGCGTAAAAGTGCGCGTGATAAAAACCAACGAAGATCTAATGATCGTGCGGCATGTTCTGTCCACGCTCGGGTGGACGAAGTCCTAACGATTTCCGCGGCCGCGATTTCTTCTGCTGTTCACATTCGCTAAAGCCCATCGATATAAACTTATATAATCGCGTTGAGACTCTTGCCGCAGTCTCGTCGTGTGAGTTTAGGAGCAAAGATGCTTGAATTTAACGCCTCGTTATCGACGGCAGTAGAAGTCGACAAGAAATCGCAAGGCGCTGAGACCCAACCTGCCGGCGTGAAGCCGAATGGGCCGCTTTCGGCGGAGCTGCTGGACAAGATGCAGCGCTATTGGTGCGCCGCGAATTATCTTTGCGTCGGGCAAATTTATCTCCTCGATAATCCGCTGCTCCGTGAGCCGCTCGTAAAAGAGAACATCAAGCCGCGCTTGCTGGGGCATTGGGGCACATCCGCGGGGCAAAATTTTATCTATGTGCATTTGAACCGGCTTATCCGGGAGACAGACGCAAATATTATTTACATTTCAGGCCCCGGGCACGGAGGGCCGACGCTGAACGCTTGCGCGTACTTGGAAGGGACTTATAGCGAGGTGCATCCTGAGATTACGCAGGACATCAACGGCATGCGGCTTCTCTTTCGTTCTTTTTCCACGCCTGGCGGCATCCCCAGCCACTGCGGGCCGCATACGCCGAATTCCATGCATGAGGGAGGCGAGCTGGGATATTCGCTGGTGCATGCGTTTGGAGCGGTCTTTGACAATCCTGATCTGATTGTGGCTTGCGTTGTCGGCGATGGAGAGGCAGAGACATGCCCGCTTGAAGGAAGCTGGAAGGGCGTGAAGTTTCTGAATCCATCGAGAGACGGAGCAGTTCTGCCGATTCTGCACTTGAACGGTTACAAAATCTCCGGCCCTACCGTCATGGCCCGCACGAGCGACGAAGAACTTGCGTCTTTCTACAAAGGGCTTGGGTACATTCCGTATTTCGTTGAAGGGGACGAGCCCGAAAAGGTGCACCAACTTCTCGCGGGTGCGCTCGATCGCTGCTACGCGCGCATACGGGAAACCCAGAAGGAAGCTCGGACAAATAAAGAGTTCGCGCGGCAGTCTTGGCCGATGATCGTTTTGCGCACCCCGAAAGGCTGGACATGTCCGAAGGAAGTGGATGGTATTCCGGTTGAGGGCACATTCCGCGCGCATCAGGTTCCGCTTTCGACTGTGTGCGAGAATCCGGAACATTTAAAATTGCTCGAAGAGTGGATGCGCAAGTATCGACCCGACGAGTTGTTTGACAAGGAAGGACGTCTGATCGAGGAGCTTGCGGCGCTGGCGCCCGATGGAAGTCGGCGGATGGGCGCAAATCCTCACGTGAACGGCGGACGAGTGCTGAAAACGCTCGATCTGCCGGACTTTGCGCAATACGCATTGTCGATTCCTGGACCGGGCCAGGTGGTGGCGGAAGCGCCGCGCAAGTTGGGGGAGTATCTGCGCGATATCGTCAAACTGAATCCGAACAATTTTCGGCTGTTTTGTCCGGACGAGACGAACTCGAATCGGCTGAATGCAGCGTTCGATGCTACTGACCGTTGCACCATGGAGCCAATCGTATCGATCGACGATCACCTGGCTCCCGACGGACGAGTGATGGAAGTGCTCAGCGAACATCTTTGCGAAGGCTGGCTCGAGGGCTATCTGCTGACCGGCCGGCATGGCATGTGGTCTTCTTACGAGGCATTCGCCCAGGTGGTTGACTCGATGGTGACACAGCATGCGAAGTGGATGGAGGAGTGCCTGGAGTATCCCTGGCGCAGGCCGCTCGCGTCGCTGAATGTGTTGCTCACCAGCCACGCGTGGAGGAATGATCACAACGGTTTCAGCCACCAGGCGCCGGGGTTTGTCGACAATGTGATGCAACGGCGCAGCGAGGTGGTGCGAGTTTATTACCCGCCAGATTCAAACTGCTTGCTCAACGTGTTCGATCACTGCTTGCGCAGCCGGAACTACGTCAATGTAGTTACTTGCGGAAAACAGCCGGAGCTGCAATGGCTGACGTTTGAGGAAGCGCTGGCGCATTGCTCGCAGGGAGCCTCGATCTGGAAATTTGCGACGAACGACGGCGGAGGAGAACCGGATATCGTGCTGGCGTGTGCGGGCGATGTTCCTACGATCGAGGCTTGCGCGGCGTCCTGGCTGCTGCAAAAGTATGTGCCTGGTATCAAGGTGCGGGTGGTGAACGTCGTCGATTTAACTGCCCTGATGAGCCCGGACGATCATCCCCACGGCATGGACAATATTTCGTTCAACGCGATGTTTACGCCGGATGTGGATGTGGTCTTCGCATTCCACGGCTATCGGTGGCTGATTCACAGCTTGGTGCATGGACGCGCGAACGAGGCGCGTTTTCACGTTCGCGGATTTAACGATATGGGCACGACCACCACTCCATTCGATATGGTCGTGCTCAACAAGATGAGCCGGTTTCATCTGGCCATCGATGCTCTGAAGCATGTGGGGCGATTGCGTTCGGAGGCATCGGACGCGATTGATATGTTCAATCGGAAATTGTACGAGCACCATGCTTACATCCGGCAGCATTTTCAAGATATGCCGGAGATTCGGAATTGGAGTTGGACGAAGGATTTCAGCGAGCCTGCCGCTCCGGCGCCCCTTGCGAAAGGGCAACCTCGCGGCCAGCTATTTACGGATTCTTAGCCGGGGCATTCGGCGGAGGGGTTGCCGATCAACACCCTTTCACGCATGATGATGAGAGCTTCTGTTGGGGCGTGGTCCAATTGGTAGGACGCTGCACTGTTAATGCAGACGGTGGTGGTTCGAATCCACCCGCCCCAGCCATTTCAAAATGCGTGACCTGTGAACACGCAGGAGTCTTAATCTTTAATGACCGGGAAACCGGATTCGGTCCAGCCGCGCCAGCCGCCGTCCATCGAAATCACGTTGCTATAGCCCATTTTCTGAAGATTGTCGGCGGCTAGGGCGGAACGAAATCCGCCGCCGCAATAAAGTACAATTTCCGAGCTTTTATCCGGGATGGCCTTTTCGATGTCACGTTCGATGATGCCCTTGCTCAAATGGACGGCGCCGGGAATGTGGCCGCGAGCCCATTCGCTGTCTTCGCGAGTGTCAACGAGAACCAAGGGATGCCCCGAGTCGATTTTCTTTTTTACTTCGCGATAATCTTCTTCTTTGATTCGTTTTTTCGCGTCTTTGACTAGTTTCAGAAAGCCTTCGGGGTGGTCCATAATTTCCTCCTCAAGATCGGCGGGTTGATAGTAGTAAAAAAAGTTCCGGATATGGAATAAACAAATTTTCTACTTCATGTCGCGCCAGTTGTTACCGACCTTAGTATCGACAATCAAAGGGACGCTGAGCTTGTGCACGTTTTCCATCACTTCTTTGACCAGCTTGGTGAGGCGCGGGATTTCTTCTTCCGGGCCTTCAAAAAGCAATTCGTCGTGAACCTGAAGGATCATTCGCGATTTGAAATCTTCTTTCGGCAGTCTGCGATCCAGCTCGATCATGGCGAGTTTGATCAAGTCGGCGGCAGAGCCTTGCATCGGCGTATTCATGGCCGTGCGCTCGGCGAAATTGCGCATGTTGGGCTGAGGAGAATTGATTTCAGGGATGGGACGAATGCGCCCGAAGATCGTTTTGGTAAAACCTGTCTTGCGGGTCTCGGCGATTTGCGCATCGAGATATTTTTTCACGCCGCTGTAGCGCTCGAAATAGGTGGCAATGAATTTCGCGGCTTCTCTGGTATCGATGCCTAGAGTTTGTGCCAGGCCGAACGGTGAAAGGCCGTAAATCACACCGAAGTTTATGACTTTGGCTACGCGACGGTGGTCGGGCGTTTGCGCGAAGGGCGCCACGCCGAAAACTTCCTGGGCGGTTCGAGAGTGGATGTCTTCGCCGCGACGGAAGGCTTCGACCAGAACGGGGTCTTCGGAAAGATGGGCCAGAATTCTCAGTTCGATTTGGGAATAGTCCGCAGAAAGGAGTTTGTTGCCCGGCGCGGCAACGAAGGCAGCGCGGATTTCGCGACCCAACTCAGTGCGGACGGGGATGTTTTGTAGGTTTGGATTCGAAGAACTGAGGCGGCCCGTAGCGGTGCCTGTTTGTGAAAAGCGTGTGTGCAAACGGCCGGATACCGGATGAATCAGCTTGGGCAAAGAATCGGAATAAGTGGATTTCAATTTCGCGAGCTCGCGATATTCGAGGATCTTCTTGGGTAATTCATGGACCAGCGCGAGTTCGTTCAACACTTCCGCGGCGGTAGAGCGCGATTTAACGCGGCTTTTTCGCGGCGGCTGCAGATTGAGTTTGTCGAAGAGCACTTCGGCAAGCTGTTGGGGAGAATTGATCGTGAATTCAAAACCGGCCAGATCGTAGATGCTCTTTTCCAGGCGGGTGATCTCTTCCTGAGCTTTCTTGGAGATGATATTCAATTCGTTCTTGTCAACACGAACCCCGGCGGCTTCCATACGGGCTAGTACGGAGGCGAGCGGCAGGTCAATTCTCTCGTAAACGTCCAGGAGGCCTTGTTTTTCCACTTCCGCGCGCAGAATCGGCGCGAGACGCAGCAGAAAATCCGCGCGTTCGCCGGAAGCGCCGGAGAGGGTTCGATTCAGGTGGCGCAGGACTACTTCCGCGAACTCATGGTTCGCGGTGGTGGGGCGTAGAAGATAGGAATAGAGCATAGTGGCATGGCGAATTCCGGAGACTGAATTGGGGCTCTCGACAGAGTGAGAAGGAGCGAGGAGTTGAAAGAGCTTCGGATCGTGCACTATTTTTGGGCGTGCGGCGTCCGCGGACCATTCTTTCAACACGGCCAGATTTTTGTTCTCGGCATCGTTTGCCAGCGTGCGGGCGCTACCCGGATTGGAAGAGATTTCTACGCTCAAGACATACGTGCCATAGCCTTCTTCGTCCGGATCCTTTGAGTCGAGTGAAAGCCACGCGGACGTTTCGGCGCCGGGAGACGTCGCTTTGAAAAACTTGACGAATTCGTCAAGCGAATCGAATGGTGTGTAATCCGTTTTCTCTTCGTCCTGCGCTGGTGCGGGGGCTAGCTCGCGCAGGAGAGAAGTGAATCCGAGTTCGGCGTATAGGTCGCGCAGAGCGGAAAGATGCGGTTGCTGGATCTTCAGAGCTTCGAGTTCTAGTGGCACCGGGGCATCGAGAGGAATTGTCGCCAACTGCTTGCTGAGTTTTACAAATTCACCGCATTTTTCGAGTGCTTCACGGTAACTGGCGCGTTTCACTTCACTGGCGCGCCTTAAGGCTTCCTCGGCGCTCCCAAATTGCTGAATTAGTTGGCGCGCGCCCACTTCGCCAATGCCGGCTTTGCGACGCTCGCCGGGGGCAGGTTTGTCGTTGGGATCGCGCGCACCCGGAATGTTGTCAATGGAATCGCCCATCAAGGCCATCACGTCCGCTACTTTATTGGGAGGCACGCCCATCAATTCTTCGACCATCTTTTCATCGACGATCAGATCGCCTTTTGTCGGGTTGAGCAGACGGACAGGTCCGCCCACGAGCTGCATCAGGTCTTTGTCGCTAGTGACTATGTAAATCTCGAGATCCTCTTGCCGGGCTTGGCGTGCCAGAGAGCCGATTACATCGTCGGCTTCGTAGCCGGGATATTCCAGGATGGGCAGCCGCATGGCGTCGCAATACCGGCGAACGAAGGGCATCTGAATAGAAAGCTCATCGGGCATTGGGGGGCGTTGGGCTTTGTAGGAGGCAAAAAGCTTGTCACGAAAGGTAGGCGAAGGGTGGTCGTAAACCACGGCAAGGTAATCGGGGCGGCGATTCTTGTCGTTCAACAATCTCCGCATCATGGTGGCAAAAAGGTAGGGGACTTTCGTTGGAACGCCGCCGCTGGTTTGCAGCCGCTCCATGGGGGCAAAAAAGGCGCGGAAGATGTAGCCCATGGCGTCGACCAGGAATAGGCGCTTTGTCTGTTTGGAAGGCATTCAACCGGGTTGGTGCGCTCGGTACAGAGCGAACGCCGAGTATATCAGAGTCGCGTTTATCTGCTTACCCGCCGCGGTAAGGCAGACTCGGGCGCGACGAACAATGACGCTTGACTCATAACCCATTGAGGCTTATAGGTATTACATCATTTTTTGCGCGGCTGCGGAGCCGGACGGCTGGGGATATCCGTTCGGTGAGTCCTCTGCATAATTGAGATGGCAGCGATTCTGTTTTCACAACTCAGAGGAGTATTCATGGAAACCTTGCGTCGATGCAGCCTTCGCTTCGCATTCGTGTGTGGAGCAGTGTTGGTGATACTGGCAGGCGCGACGACAAGCCCGGCCCAGACGTTTCGCGGAACGATTTTGGGTACGGTGACGGATAGTACCGGCGCGGCCGTGGTTGGTGCCCACGTGACGGTGCACAACGTCGATACCGGCGTCGATCGCAGTACAGATACGACGACCGACGGCGGCTATTTGATGCCGGAACTTCCGGTGGGCAACTACAACGTGACCGTCGAAATGAAGGGTTTTCAGAAGACTGCGACTAACGGCATTCTCGTTTCGGTGGCGGCAGAGCGGCGTGTTGACGCCATTTTGAAACCAGGTGAGGTGAGCCAGCAGATTACGGTTTCAGGCGAGACGTTGCCGACGGTAGAGACGGCGAGCGATACGCTCGGTGGTGCCTTCGAGAACCACGAAATTGAAGAACTGCCGATCAATGGCCGGGACTATACCAAGCTTCTCATCATGGTTCCAGGCACGGCAGGTGAACCGAATGGCGGCGGTGACTCGCCGGGGTCCTATGGGCTTTTCAGCGCAGATGGCAGCCGCGGCCGCTCGAATAATTATCTTCTCGACGGCACGGATATGAATGACGGCTACCGGAACCTGCCGGCAATCAATCAGGGCGGAGTGTTCGGCGTGCCCGGGACAATCCTTCCCGAGGACTCCATTCAGGAATTGAACGTTCTGACGAATTTCGAAGCGGAGTATGGGAGAAATTCCGGCGCGGTGGTAAGCATCGTTTCGAGGAGCGGAACGAATCAGCTTCACGGCAGCGCATTCGAAGACTTCCGGAATGCGGTGTTGAACGCGCGGAACTACTTCAACGAAGTGGGCCAGCCGAAAGATGCTTTTCGCAACAATCAATTTGGCGGATCGGTGGGCGGGCCAATTACCAAGGACAAGACCTTTTTCTACGCTTCCTACGAAGGGCAGCGCGAAGGAATGGCCATTACTTCGATCAACACGGTACCGACGCTAAATGACCCCGCGAATACCAACGGCACCGATTACGCGCAGGCGATTACATCTCTCGGCGGCAATCCGGGCGCGTGCACGACAACCGTTATAGCCTGCATCCAGGGCAACTCGGCCGTCGTCAATCCCGTGATCTTGAATCTGTACAATTTGTGCAACAACAATGGCCACTGCTCGGGCGGGAACAATGTTTGGCCCACCACAACCGCGATCGGCGGGCCGGCAACGAACAATTTGGACAGCGCTCTCATCAAGATCGATCACAGCCTGAATGCCAATAACCAGATTTCAGGACGCTACTTCTTTGGGAACAGTCATCAGAGCTTTCCGCTCGGCGTTGGCGGCGGCAATAATTTGCCTAATACGAATACCGACGCACCGATTCGGACTCAGTTAGTGTCGGTTAGCTGGGTAAGGACCGTTTCACCGACGAAAGTGAACGAAGCGAGATTTGGCTGGAACCGGTACCGGAACGGGTTCTTTCCTGAGGATGCGGCAATCTTCGGCGATCCCAATGTATCTCTCGGGCTAAATACAATCGATCTTCAAGGTGCGGGCACCGCGAATCCGCGCGATTTCGGTCTGCCAACGATTGCGGTGAGCGGACTCGAGAACGGACTCGCACACCTCGGCTCCTCGGCGTTTTCAAACCCACGTAATCGCGTGGATTCGAACTGGCAGCTTATCGATAATTTTTCGTGGAAAGTGGGTCGCCACGACATCAAGTTTGGCTACGAATTCCGCAGGACTACAGTAAATTCATTCAACGACCTTGTCGAGCGCGGTGAACTTGATTTCGATAGCCTTGCCGAATTCCTCGGAGGAGGGATCTGTTCGGGTGCGGTCCCAACGTGCATCCCCAGTGACAGCACGATTAACGTCGGGAACACCTCGCGGAACGCTCACCAGAATTCCCATGGACTGTACATTCAAGATGGAATACACGTGAACAGCCGACTGATGGTAAACCTGGGTCTTCGCTGGGACTACTATGGTGTAATCGGCGCGGATGGGAATCAATTGAGCGTTTATAATCCGGCGGTCGGTCTTGAACAAAAGAGCCAGCTGTATCCGAAGGACTTCAACAACTTCGGCCCGCGCGTGAGCGCCGCTTATGATCTGTTTGGCAAAGGAAAGACGGTCATTCGCGCAGGTGCAGGAGTCTTCTACGACGGCTTCTCTCAAGACTTTTTTACCGGCCAATTGGCGTACAACACGGACAATACGGGGCCCGCGTACAATGCGATCGGCCGCAACCCAGTTTACATTACGTTTGACGTGAATCCGCTCCTGCCCATCAATAGCACCCTTGGTAGTCCCCTGATTGGCGATTCGATCATTCAGCCAGGTGCACCGGTCTTCGATCCGAATTCAGTGATCGCTGGGCCGACGAATGCGACCACAGACGCCTTCACAGTTTCTCCCCGGCTACGTACGCCCTACGTTTACAATTACAATCTGAACATCCAGCAGCAGTTGACTAGCAAAACGGTCCTCCAAATAGGGTATGTAGGGTCGATCGGACGGAAACTCTTCTATTTCCGCGATATCAATCAACCGAGCCACGCCCAAATAACCGCCATTGATACCTTCTGTGGGATTGCCGATGATGGCGGTAACGATTCAATTGCGCGCGGAGCTCCGCAATGCCCGGGCGCTCCGGTAGTCGGTTTCACCACGCCGCTGAGTGCACTGGCGCCCAACGCGCCATTTTTCGTTAATGAGGTGGAGACTGGCGCGAATTCGAATTACAACTCACTTCAGGTGTCGCTGACGCAACGCAGCTGGCACCGCTTCAATAATCAGATCGCGTACACCTGGTCGCATTCCATTGATACGGCGAGCGATGGTCAAGATTACGTGCCGAACGCTTCACAGCCGAACGACAGCACGAACCCTGGCGGCAACAAGGGCCCCTCCAACTTCGACGTGCGCAATCGATTCGTAATGTCCTCCGTGTACGATTTTCCGAAAATAGACAAGTTTAGGAAACTCGGAGAGGGTTGGTCGTTCAGCGGAATCCTGACATTAATGAGCGGGCACCCGTTTAGCTTGAACTACGACTTTGAAGGTGACTACGATGGCAGCGGGGAGGATTTTGGGCGGCCCGACGTCGTGGGACCGGTCCATTACGATCGCAGCAATCCGTCTGAATTTCTCGACCTGTCAGCGTTCACCGTGCCTTGCACCCTCAACCCGAGCGGGCCGGCACAGTTCATTACTACTTCCGGGAATTGTATTCCGGGAACGCGCCATTTCGGTAGTGAAGGGCGGAACTCATTGCTTGGACCGGATTACAGAAATTTGGATTTTGCGATCAGCAAGATGACGCCTATCACGGAGCGTTTCAAGCTGGAGTTCCGAGCGGACTTCTACAACGTTGCAAACCATCCTAACTTTGCCAATCCTTTGCTTCCGGCTTTCTTTGCCGACGCTGGCTTCAATGGCATCAGTACCGGAAGTAGCCCGAGTGTTCTTCCTCTGGGCCGCAGCCAGGGATTTTACCCGCTCACGGCAACGTCGGACGTTGGGTTGGGCAATCCGGTCCTGGGTGGCGGCGGAGCGCGAAGCATCCAGTTTGCTGTAAAGCTCATGTTCTAGGCATCTCACTTGACGCAGCGCTGTTTCAGCGGCTCGGCCCTCTGGCTATTCCGGGGAGCCGAGCCGCTTCTGTTTATAGGAATAACTCCGAGATTCAGAAGGCATTTGTTACGCTGGTCGACCTCGTGTAACTTTGCGGGCTGGCCCGGATCGGGCAGCCGCCAGTTGTGACCTAAGTGAAATATTTTCAAGGTCCCTGCGTATCCATATATGGAGCGACGAAAGGCCACCGGAGAGATGAGCGCCGCTGAAATCGCGGAAGTGCTTACCCAAGTCCGGGCCGGCGACGCGGACGCCTGGGGCGAACTTTATCGGATGTATGGCCCGGCAATTTTCCGGTTCTGCCGCCGGGCGCTTCCGACGCGCGAAGATGCAGAGGACGCGACTACGGAAGTCTTTATGAAGGTGCGACAAAAACTCGGGACCTATGATTCGTCCAGGCCTTTCACGGCGTGGCTGTATAAGGTCGCAAGCAATCATTGCTGGGATACGCTGCGCCGGCGCCGGATTCGGCAAGATCTGGAAACCGGAGATCTGGAAACATTGCCGCTCGAGCACCCGGATCCGAGCCAGCTCGAACGTCTTCAAGCGGAGCACGGCAGTAAAGAAGTACGCAACGGGTTGCAAAAGCTGCCGGACCGTGCGCGAATGGCGCTGGTACTGCGTTACTTCGCGGAAATGAGTTATGACGAGATCGCCGACACGCTGGGTGTACGCCGCGCATTCGTTGGAGTATTGCTGTTGCGCGCGCGTCATCAATTGCGCGATGTACTGGCAGGGAATGACGCTCCGCTGATTCGCGGCGCCGCTGGGGGCAAAGTATGAGTCACTTCGATGAAATGACCGCGCTGCTCTACCTGGAATCGCAACTCGATGCGGAGCACGCGCGCGATATCGCCGGCCACGCTGTTTCCTGTGCTGAATGCCGCGAACTGCTTCATGCGCTGGAGACCGAAGGGGCGTGGTTGCGCGAATCGCTCGCCGGAGAGGATGAATCAGTTCCCGCACACCTGACTAATGCGCCGGAGCGGCACCCCGCGCCGTGGGGATGGATTTCGGCGCTGGGCCTGAGCGCAGGCGGGGCTTACACACTTTGGAGCGGATTTGTGGAACCATGGCGCGCGCAGGCCGCGCAAGCGGGCTTTACGCAGGGCAATCTCTTTACCATGCTTTTTTTCAGCGGTGCATTTTGGAAAGGATGGGACGCGATGCGAAGCTTAATGGAATTCTTGGCAGTGGCGACTCTCGGGCTGGTCGTAATGTGGCTGCTGCGCCGCCGTTGGCGGAGTTCCCCGACGATTGCGGTCGTGATGGGAGCGATCATTTGCTCGCTGGCGATACCTCCGGCTGCAAATGCTGCAGAAACAAAACACGGCAATCCCAATTACACTTTGCCGGCGGGAGAAGAAGTGAAGACGGACTTGATCGTCCTTGCGGACCACACTCAAATAAACGGTGACGTTGACGGCGATCTAATCGTGTGGTCTCACAGTGTGACTGTGAATGGGCACGTGAAAGGGGACGTGCTTGCGTTCGCTCAGGAATTGCGCGTGAATGGACTGGTTGATGGAAATGTGCGCGCATGCGTCCAAACCCTTCAGCTTAATAATACGGTTACGCGAAATGTCATGGGTTGGGCGGGCGATGTGAATCTGGATGAGAAAGCAAGAGTGAACGGAACAATGACACTCGGGTTCGGTCAGGCACAATTGGATGGCGGGGTTGCGGGAGACTTGCTTGCGTATGGTGGAGAGATAGGCGTGAATGGCGTGCTTGGGCACAACGCGATGATTCACGCCGGCAATGTCTCGATTGGCCCAAGGGCTGAGATCAAAGGGCAAACGAAAGTTGAGGCGCATGCGCAGCCGGAAGTTTCGCCGACTGCGAAATTGGGAAGCCCGCTGGAATTCACGCTGAAGAAGCGCGGCCCTGAAAAAGATTATTCTTCAGCCAGATTCTACTGGCACCAAATACTGCTGTGGGGAGCAAGTTTCGTGTTCGGGCTGGTGGTGCTCCTGCTGGCGCCGGGATTTTTCTTCGACGCGGAGCGCGCCTGCAGGAAGGCGGCACAATCAATCGGCTTGGGTTTACTGTTCTTTTTTGCCACGCCGATTGTAGCGATTATAGTTTGCATTACGATCGTAGGCCTTGGCGTCGGAATCTCAGCTTTATTGCTTTGGGTTATCGCGATCTATTCAGCGCAGGTCTTTGTGGGATCGTGGTTGGGTGAAAGAATCCTGGGCGAAGGCGTCGGAGTTGGCGCCGCACTTGGAAGGCTCGCTTTAGGCCTTTTGATCCTGCGCGCAGTTCATATGTTGCCTTACATCGGAGGTTGGATCGCGTTTGTCGTGCTGGTCTGGGGTATGGGCGCCATGGTGCTGGCCCTGTACAGATATATGCGTCCGCAACTGGCTACGGCGATCTGAAAAATTACTTCGGCTCAGTCCGTCAAGCGGGCAGCTTAGCGCTGATGCGATAAGGCGATACTCAAACGATTGCGAGCTTTTTGCCAACACGCTCGATAATCTCGAGCGCCCGTTCTAAATCACTACGCTTGTGAGTTGCGGTGACTATTGTGCGTAACCGAGCCTTGCCTTCCGGAACGGTAGGAAAACCGAGGGCGACGACGAACACGCCCTCGGAGAAGAGCTCCCGCGAAAACTGGAAGGCTTTTTCCGCATCGCCCACCATGATGGGCGTAATAGGCGTCTCGCTCTTGCCCGTGTTGAAACCAAGCTTTTTCAATTTGCGCTTAAAAAATTTCGTGTTTGACCAGAGCTTCTTTACCAGCCGGTCACCGGCCTCGGAATCGAGCAACGCAAAGGCAGCCTGACAGGTGGCCGTCACGGAGGGCGGGTGCGAAGTGGAAAAAAGAAACGGCCTGGCGCGCTGGTAGAGAAATTCAATCAGATCCCGCGAGCCACAGACGTAGCCTCCGATGGAGCCAATGGCTTTGCTCAGAGTGCCGACTTGGATATCAACGCGTCCGTGGCATCCGAGATGATCGATGGTGCCGCGCCCGCGGCTTCCCAGTACGCCCGAGGCGTGCGCGTCATCCACCATCATGATGCAGTTATATCTTTCGGCAAGATCGCAGAGCGCGGGCAAATTGGCGATATCGCCGTCCATGGAGAAAACCCCGTCGGTAATCAGAAGCTTTTTGGAACTCCAGTTTTCGGTTTCTTTTAGAATGCGTTCGCAATCGGAGATATCTTTGTGTTTGAAGACCTTGATGGTTGCTTTTGAAAGGCGCGCGCCGTCGATGATGGAAGCGTGGTTCAGCTCGTCGGAAACGATCAGGTCATCCTTGCCTAGAATTGCTGAGACCGTTCCTGCATTTGCTGCAAATCCAGATTGAAAAACCACACAGGCTTCGACTTGTTTAAAACGCGCGATCTGTTCTTCAAGGTCCATGTGCATCTTCATGGTTCCGGCGATGGTGCGGACGGCGCCTGAGCCGACGCCGAATTTTCGCGTGGCATCAATGGCTGCGCGCAGCAGTTTGGGATGGGTGGTCAATCCCAGATAGTTATTCGAGCTGAGATTGATGACTTCCTTGCCGTCGAAATTTGCGAGGGGCTTTTGTTCACCTTCTAGAATCTTCAAGCGAAAATAGAGATGCTTGGCTTTCAGATCCTCGAGAGCTTCGTGCAGGAACTTGAGCTGTGGACGCATGGATGTGCTCATGATTTCTCCGATAAATCCGTGGGACTAACTATTTATGCGAGCCGTTGGGATAAAACAGAATTTTGCCGGCTTCTCCGGATTCCAGAAGCGAAAATGCATCGGCGAAGTTTTCCAATGGCAAGCGTTCTTTGAACAGAGGCTCCAGATTCAGCCTGCCATGCTTCAGAAGTTCCGTCATTTGCACCCAGGTCTCGAACATTTTACGGCCATAAATTCCCTGAACCGTCGCGCCCTTAAAGATGACGTCGTTCACCAGGTCGAAAGTGACAGGGTCTTTAGGAATTCCCAAAAGCGAAGCGCGCCCGCCGGGCCGCAGCATTTGGAACCCTTGATGAATGGCCGCAGAGTTTCCGCTCATTTCGAGGAGGACGTCAACTCCCGCGCCTTCGGTCGCCTCCAAAACGCGCGCGACCACGTCTCCCTGGTTCGGATCGAGCGCTTCGTCCGCGCCCATTTGTTTTGCCAACTCCCGGCGGTGCGGATTTACCTCAGTGGCAAAAATCATCGCACTGCCGCAGGCGCGAGCCACCGCGATGGCCATTAGACCGATGGGGCCGGCGCCGGTGACAACCACGTTTAGCGCAGCGATTTCTCCCGCAAGCACCGTGTGGACCGCGTTCCCCAAAGGATCGAGTATGGCGGCATAGTGTTCGGGGATGGCCGGGTCAACTTTCCAGATATTGCGTATCGGGATACGCACGAATTCGGCGAAACAGCCGTCGGCATCGATGCCGATGATTTTCACATTTTGGCAGAGGTGGAGCTGTCCCATGCGGCAGGGCCGGCAATGTCCGCAATTCACGTGCATTTCGGCGCTAACGAAATCACCCGGCTTGACCGAGGTGACCTCGGATCCAACTCTATCCACGGTGCCGCAGAATTCATGCCCGAACGTCATCGGAGGGTGAATCCGCGAAGCGGACCAGCGATCCCAGCCGTAAATGTGCAGGTCGGTCCCGCAAATTGACGCTGCGCGAACGCGAACAATTACTTCCGTGGGGCCAGGAGTGGGAATCGGTACTGACTCAAGCTGCGCACCACGCGCGGGACGCATCTTGCGCAAAGCCTTCATCGTTGCGACGGGCATCGTTTCCTTGCGACCTTCCTTCAGACCAAACGAGCAATCTTAACACACGCCTCTGAAACGCAAAAATCGAGAGCGCGCAGGCGAGCGTTCCGTTACAATCGCGGCCGGACATCGCAAACTATGCGCCGCGCCTTGCCATGGCGGCGCCGGAGGACAGTTGAGTTTCACACAGCGCCTACGAGAAATCCGCTCCGGTTTTGAGCCGGCCTTCTGGATCGCAAACTTCACCGAGATTTTCGAACGTGTGGCCTATTATGCGACGACCGCGGTCCTGGCCATTTACCTAAGCGAGCAGCTGCATTTCTCAAGCGAACTAACCGGCTGGGTGGTGGGCATATTCGGCATGGTCGTATGGTTTCTGCCAATTCTTGGCGGAACGCTTGCGGACCGCTTCGGATTCCGCCGCGCATTGATGTTCGCTTATCTGGTCATGACGGTAGGCTATTTTCTTCTCGGTTCGCTCGCTGCTCCCTGGATGGAATCCTTACGGCACGCGATGGGCGATAAATGGCTGGTCCTTGCAATACTGATGATTCCGGCACTTGGCCCAGGCGTCGTGAAGCCGTGCGTGGCAGGGACAACGGCGCGTGCGTCGAGCGAAAACGTTCGGTCGCTGGGATATTCGATTTACTACACGCTGGTGAATATTGGCGGCGCGCTTGGTCCCATCGTCGCGTGGCTCGTGCGAAAACAGCTGGGGTGGGGAATTACGAGCGTGTTTCGGGTGGCCGCGCTCAGCGTTTTCCTGATGTTTTGGACGACTCTATTCTTCTACCGCGAGCCTGGGCACTCTGGAGAACAGAAAGTAGCGAGCGTGTTCACCGCTCTCAGCAATATGTTTGTGGTGCTGGGCAACTTCCGTTTCGTACTTTTTCTGGTGATTTCTTCAGGCTTTTACGTTGTTTTCTGGCAGCAATACATTTCGGTTCCGCTTTTTATTCGCGGTTACGTGGATCCGAAAGCTAATGTGGAGTTGTTTTTGTCGGTGGACCCCATCATTGTGATTTGCTTCCAGATTTTGGTGTCATACCTTACTCGGAAAATGCCGGCAGTCAGAGTCATGGCGCTGGGATTCTTTATCACCGGACTTTCCTGGATACTTTTGGCCATTCATCCGACGATTCCGATGTTAGTGGCGACATTGGTGGGAGTGGCGATAGGTGAGATCACGCAAGTGTCGCGGTACTACGAATACATTTCGCGTTTGGCACCCTCGGGACAGCAGGGGCTTTACATGGGCTACGCGTTTCTGCCCATAGCAATTGGATATCTAATCGCAGGGCCGTTGGGCGGCTATCTAGTTCACTACTACGGCGAAGTGCTACACAGGCCGCAGCAGATGTGGTGGATCATTGCCGCGATTGGAATCGGCACTGCGGGTTTCACGTGGCTGTACGACAGGATTCTGAAACCAAGTAACACCTCGGCACGAACGGGCTAGTTGACCATGCGGCGGAGATTTTCGATGGCTTGGCGCGCGAGGGTGTACTGCGGTTCGATGCGAAGCGCTTCCTGAAAGCATTCGCGAGCCCGCGTGAGCATGCCTTTGGCGTGGTAAACGCGGCCGAGGTTGAAGTGCGGGAAGTGGCGGGGATCGTAGCGCGGGGCGGCGATTGCCTGCTCCAGCCACGGAATAGCTTCATCAAAACGCCCAAGCGCGATCAAATAAGAGCCGATGTCATTGTACGGATTGCCGAAATCCGGATCCACTTCGATGGCGCGTTTGCACTCAGCGATGGCCTCGTCCACTTTTCCCTGAAAGTGATAGGTCCAGCCTAGAAAAGTATGCGCTTCGGCGGTGGGGAAAATTTCCAGCGATTTCGTGTAAAGCTCAACGGCGTGGTCGTAGTCGCCGTGCATCTGCGCCTGATAAGCTTGCTGGAGTAGTTTCCAAGCCAACTGCTGTTGTTCGAGCGACATTTAATTTTGTCTGTAACGCGATGGTGGTTCAGCGCGCAGACTTGGCGGCAACCATCGCGATTGCTTCGTCGGTGGAGACGAATGCTGCGCCAAGCGATTTAAGTTCATCGAGCGAACGGCGCCCATCGGCCCCTTTTAAGGTTTCGATAGCGTCTTTAACAATCGAGACTTTGCGGCCGCGGTCGAGCAAGCCTTTCGCGGCCAAATACACACAGTGCTCGATAACCACACCAAAGACCAAGTATTCGGTATCTTTGCCCAGTCGATTAACAATTGCTTCCGCATGCGGATTCTTGAAAACATCCAGAGTTTGCTTTTCAAGAACAAGCTGCTGATTATTGAAAATAGAGTCAGGCAGCTTCGCGGTTCCGTCGTTCGGGATGAAATGGACTCTTTCCGTCAGTCCCTGGGGAATGATGCGTTCTCCTGGAGTTCCACGAACGCAGTGTGGCGGAAAGATTTCGAATTCCGGATCATCGGGAAGATGACGGCAGGCGCTGGAAATAAGAAGCACGCGCCCTTCACGCGCGACGTCCACTAACCGCGTAATGTTTGGAATGATTTTTTCCCCGCCGGAAACATACAGCTTTCCTCCGGGCAGCATGAAATCCTCTTGCACATCCACTTCCCAAAAGACAACTTTACTTTTCAGCATGGACTTAAATTCCTGCGCGGCGCCATGATTTATTTTTTCGCAGCCCTGCGAACACGCTGTCGCACCTTTTCCAGCATCGTTTTTAGCCGCTGACTATAACGCACGGGATAGACCGCGGTTCGGTTGATCTGCAGGAACCGGCGTGGCAGCCGGGTTAGGCTATTTATACACCGACCCCGCAAAACACTGATCGATTCAGCCGGCGCGATGCGCTGGCCGCCGCGCATTACTTCGATTAACATGGGCTCACCCCCGTTTGCCGATTCGCCTTCCAGTGCAATTTTATCGCTTTGGTACTGGCCCTTGCCATTCGAATACCGGAAAACCTGTTTGCGACCCGGGTAGGTAACTTTTGCCGCACTCAATTTTGCTGCTTCGCGAATTTGTCCAGCGCGCTCAACCTCCACGAGTTTATAGATCAGATTCAAGTGTGGTGCGTCACCCGGCGTGGCCAAGGATGTGCCAACACCGAAAGCGTCAATCGCCGCGCCTTTGGCCAGTAGCTTCGTGATTCTGTATTCGTCGAGATCACCGGAGGCGAATATCTTGACGTCCGTCCATCCGGCACGATCCAGTTCGCGGCGCACCCAGCGGCTATCTTTCGCCAAGTCGCCGCTGTCCAGTCGCACGCCAGCAGGCTTGCGTCCCATCTTAATGATTGTCTTTGTGGCGACGCGCACATCGTAGGTGTCGAGCAGAAGCACGGCATGCGTTGGGAAAGCATCCAGAAAGTGACGAAACGCTTCTGTTTCATTCTCGTGCGCCATTACCCAGGAATGCGCCTGGGTTCCATAGGTGTCCATTCCGAATTGTTGTCCGGCGAGAACGTTTGAGGTCCCTTCACAACCGCCGATGGACGCTGCACGGGCTGCTAGAAGGCTGGCTTCGCTGCCATGCGCGCGCCGAGCTCCAAAGTCGACAATCTGGCGGCCCTGGGCTGCCGTGACCACACGCGCCGCTTTACTGGAGATCATGGTCTGATAACTCAGCGTCGCGAGCAGATAGGTTTCCATAATCTGGCCCTCGATGATGGGCGCGACGACACGGAGCATAGGTTCGCCGGGGAATACGAGTGATCCTTCGGGCATGGCCCAAACGTCGCCGGAGAAACGGAATTTCTCAAGGTAGTCGAAGAATTCATCGCGGATATTGCAAAAAATCGGGTGCCGCCGTAGGTAAGAAATTTCATCCTTTGTAAAATGAACGTGTTCTAGAAACTCCAAAGCCTGTTCGAGTCCGGCTGTCACGAGGTAGTTCCTCTTGGCTGGTAGGTGCCGGACGAATAATTCAAAGGTAGCGCGAGCATCGAAGCCGGTCTGCAGGTATCCGGCCGCCATGGTCAATTCATAGAGATCGGTTAAGAGTCCTGAGTGTTCAAGCATTCGGCGGCTATCCGCGAAGGCGGCGTAAGCTGAGTCCGCCGTCGACTACGATTACCTGTCCGGTGATGTAATTGTCCGGTTCAAGAAAAAAGCGCACTGCGCGCGCGACATCTTCGGGGTAGCCAAAGCGCTCAATCGCGCCGCTGTCCATATGCGTGTCATATTTACCGGATTGAATACTCGCGGCAGCCATTCCCGCAAGCGTAGCACCGGGTGCCACCGCGTTTACGCGAACATGGCTCCATTGCTGCGCCAGGATTTTTGCGGCATGCACGAGCGCCGCTTTGGGCGCAGCGTAATTCAGACTCGACGGAAAGACAGACAGCGCCTGCATAGTACCCAAGAAGACTATGCTGCCGCCTTGTGGGCTGCGTTCCATCACTTCACCTAACTCTCTCGCCAGCAAAACAGGTCCCACATAATTCGCCTCGAGCGAAGCCAAGAGAGCGTCGCGGTCGAGTTTTTCGAAAGCGACGCGTGCGGGATCTCCAGCAAAAATCACGACGCCGGCGAGCGGAGTTCGAAGTTCTTCGATGGCTGCGGCATAATTGCGCTTGGTTTCCAGTCTTGCGAGGTCGCCCGGGACTAAAAGGATTTTGCGGTTGAAATTCTCCTCGATCGCGGTTTGCAGTTCTTCAGCGCGCGCCCGGTTCGCGCGGTAGCCGACTACGAGCTGCGCACCTTCACGCGCGAGAAGTGACACAGTTGCGGGGCCCAGCCCGCCAGTCCCGCCCGCGACGACGATGGTCTTCCCAGCAAGCGTTTTCTCAGGAAAATTGAAGCGGAAGCGCCGATATTCCTCTGTACGAATTTCGTCCCAATACGGCGAAGTCATTTTGCCTCAAGATTCATCGAAATCCACGCAAAAGGCTGCACTCGCGCCATCTATAAGAAAACCGAGCTTCGATGAAAAGACAAAACCCCCAAACCTCCGTCGCGTGTTGCGGGACGGCGATGCCTGGGGGTTTTGCCGCGAATCTCTGCGCCGAATTCGCTACTTCAGTA
>Ga0302326_10004708_pt1 | contig 31437 bp, 25 predicted proteins | sample Palsa_T0_3_FD_202264 | JGI IMG/M metagenome (GOLD analysis project Ga0302326, IMG submission 202264) | Peat permafrost microbial communities from Stordalen Mire near Abisko, Sweden - Palsa_T0_3 | ecosystem: Environmental > Terrestrial > Soil > Palsa > Peat permafrost | place: Sweden: Abisko...
TGCCGTTTTAAGTCAATATTACCTGCTGAACATGGCCCTTGGAAAACTCCATCAGTTGGAAGGTGACAACAACCTCGCAAAACAATTCCTGCTAAAAGCATACCATCAGACAAACGCCGTGCAAGAAAAAGACTTTATACAAAATATGATCGATAAACTTGAAATAAAATATCAAAAATGAAAAAGATCCTGTTTTTCACTGTCATCATTTTTTTCTCCACACAAAATTTCGCCCAGACCACCTCAGGGTGGCAATTAGAAAAAATGCCCGTCGACCTGGAGACCGACTATGCCTTAAGTGCACTGCCCCCGCATTTGCGGAGCGACGCCACCGTGTATTTACTCGATCCCGCAAAAGGCTATTACGTAGGCCACCAGGGATCGAATGGCTATATCACCTTCATTTCACGGACGGAATGGGAATGGCCCGAATTCAGACAGGATGTGGCTACCCCCATTAGCTATGATGCCGAAGGCGCCAGGACGATCTTCCCTATCTATATGGATGTCGCGGCAATGAGGGCGTCGGGAAAATACCAGGCGACCCAGATCAAAGATTCAATCATCAGCAGGATCAATACCGGAGTATATAAGGCGCCCGCGAAACCAGGCATGTCCTATATGCTGGCCCCCGTCATGCGCGTATATCCCGGAAATCCTCCGGCTGTCAAAGAGCCCATTTCGGTTAGCATGCCCCATTATATGTTTTATGCTCCGTATTTGGCGGATGAGAACACCCGCTATAAATCGGGTACTGATGGAGTTTTCCTGGCCAATCCGGACAATGCGATTCTGGGGGATGGAAAAGGACCCTATGGCTATGTCATCGTGCCCTCAACCGACGCAGAAAAGGCGATAATAGTGGCGGATGGCCAAGACCTCGTGAAAAGGCTCATCGCCTACAAAGCCTGGTTTGAGCCCGGATCAGGTACGCATCATCATGGCGCCGGCACAAATTAAAATAACCTATAGAACTTTTTCAAAACAAACACTGTTTTCGACTCCGGTATATTGCCCGTAATTCGGAATGAGCTGGTAACCGCGCTTTTTATAAAGCCCGATGGCCTCCGGCTGCCTTTTGCCGGTTTCCAGCACACATTTCCCATAGGATAATTCAGCCGCCCATCGCTCTAATTCAGCCAGGATAAGCGAAGCGACCCCCTTCCCCCTGCTGTCGGGCAATGTGTACATCCGTTTAACTTCCATGCTGTCGGGAGAATATTCCTTTATGGCGCCGCACCCGGTCGGGATATCGCCCTCGTACGCAACGACAACGTGTTTTATCTTGTCGATCTTATTGAACTGAGAATAAAAGGAATGGTCATTCCCATCCCTTTTGGCCAAATCGGCGTCAAGAAATCTGACGAGCCCGATAAAAACCTGATCATCCGAATCCGTCCTTACAAGTTTAACCATCTGGTCTGATTTTTACACAAAATTATCAAATCCAGCGGTTCTTATTGGCGATCTTTATCGCCTGCGCTTTTGACGTGATATGCAGCTTGGAATAGATATTGGCAGTATGCTTCCGAACGGTATGAATACTCAAATACAATTTGGCGGCAATGACCTTATAATTGTAGCCCTCCACGGTTAATTTAAGCACTTCCATCTCCCGCGAAGAAAGCTCACTGTCTATAATTTCGCCATCCCCGGCCCCTTTCTCCGGCAACGAAGCTTTCATCAGCAGATTTAACGCCTTGCGGGCAATTTGCGGACTCATGGGCGCCCCGCCCGCTTCAACGATTTGCTGAATACACTCAATGATGACGGGTACCTTCTCATCTTTGAGCAAATAGCCGGTAGCCCCCGCCTTTATCGCTTCAAATATCTTGTCATCGTCGTCAAAAACCGTCAACATCAGAAAATTCAGCTCGGGATACAGCTGTTTGCCCATCCTGACCGCCTCGATCCCGTTCTTTTCCGGCATCTCGATGTCCATCAGCACCACCAAAGGATGATTAGCCGCCGGCAGCTGCTTCATCTGCTCCAGAAAATCATTCCCGTCAGTAGCCATCATCACCACCTCCAGGGCGGAGGAGTAGTTTATTTTTTCCTGAAGCGATAACCGGTTCTGAGATTTATCATCTACTATGCCGATAGGAATCTTCATGTTATGCAAATTGCAGGTTGATACTTGAAAAAGAAATAACTCATTTGTATCATTTATTTACTTTCTCTACGCCTTACAAAGACAACTCTCGTCCCTCTCTATGCCTTACAAGGACAACTTTCGTCCCTTTTCCCTTTGCCGTGATCAGGGAGAACTCTGCCCCCAGGTCGATCGCCCGGTGACGCATATTTTCCAGCCCGTAATGGCCGTTGTGTTCCTTCATGGGCTCAAAGCCCCCGCCATTATCGGCTATGATAATAGAAAAGTCTTCCTTCGTGCCGGACTGGATAGAAAAGGTAAGGATGGACGCCCCGGAATGCTTGACGGAATTGACGATCGCCTCCTGGCAAATCCGGTAAATATTCAACGCTTCTGTCGGGGAAAACCGCATATTGTCCCCAATATCTTCGGCGATGGTTATATCCATCTCGGGTTTTAAAATGAGCTGCGTTTGAATAAAGGATTTTAGTTTATCGGCCAGCTCATCCAACGGAACGGACTCCTTTTTGATGGCCCAGATGGTTTCACGCAAATCCGAAATCATCTCTTTTGCCGTTTTATTGACAGCCGAAAGACGGACGCGCTCCTCTTCCCTCGTAAAGGAAACCGGCGCATCGATCATCCAATCCACATTACTGCTGATATAGCTTAAGTGGGTGCCGATATTGTCATGCAGCTCCTTGGAGATCCGCTCCCGCTCGTTTTGGATCCCGCTTTGCAATTGCAAGGCCCTGATCTGTTCCTCATATTTTCGCTTGTTGTATCTCAGTACGATAAAAGTGGTCGTGGAGACCAGCAGGATAAACGAAAGGGTTACGAACCACCAGGTCTGCCACCAGGGCGGATCGACGATAACCGCAATTTGTTTGTGATAAACACTGCTCGAAGAAAGTAATGGGCTGCAATCGATCTCCAGCAGATAATGACCAGGCGACAGCGTATACCGGATGCCCGATGGCTGATGTGTCGTTTGCCACGATTCCTCGAAACCATGCAGCCGGTATCTGTACAGGTACTCATTGGGGTTCAAAAGGCCGATGGCGGCTATATCGAACTGCAGATGATTTTGATTGTACGCCAGATCCAACTCAGCCCCATCCCACGCGCCCCCAAATATATTGTATAAGGAGTCGTTGACGACCAGCCGGGTGATGTGAATAAAAGGAGTGTCATTGCCGCTCATCAGGGCGGCCGGATAAAATGCCGTAATGCCATTGATCCCGCCAAAAAACAGCTTCCCCGTCGATGCCCTTGCCCTGGATTGCGTATTGAATTCATTTTCCTGGAGCCCCAGCTCCTTGGTGTAATTCTTTACCTTGCCAGCCCCCGAAATAAAGGACAGCCCCAGATTGGTGCTGGCAAAAAAATTAGTCTTGCCGTCATCCGGTAACAGCGCATAAATAAAATCATTTAGTAACCCTGACTCTTTTGTCAGCTTTTTTATCAACTCCCCCGAAGCGGAATAAATCAGCAGGCCTCTTTCCGTTCCTACCCAGATGCGATGCAGCTCATCTTCCGCTATACACCGCACAAAATAGTTATCCGGATTTTCGATCGTTTTCAAAGAGCTTCCCGCATCGAGCTTCAGGAGCATGCCCGTTTCACTGCCCAACCACAATGCCCCGCCGGATGTATAGAGAAAAGTGGTCACCGGATAATTATAGATCTGGGCGGTATTCACCAGGGCAGACGCTGACTGAATATCGTTTTTGCGGAAGACGCAACGGTATACATTCGACCTCGTGCTGATAAGGATGCTGCTGTCATCCATCCGCTGCAGACTGTTGGAATAGGAATTCTCACGGATCTGCAAGGAGGAACAGGCAGGCTTGTTCAGGTCTATGGCACGCAACTGCTTTGTTTCTATATTGAGTACCCACATCCCCTTATGTAAAGTGACAACAAGATAATTGCCGGACGAGAGTTTTTCGATCGCAACGACATCTTTTACCTCATCGGTTATCAGCGGCTTGTCCCATAGCGCCTTCCCCGATGAATCATAGAGCTGGATACCGCCATTATAACAGCCCGAAATGATCGTATGTCTTTCTTCATCTAAATAAATGCACCGGACAAAATTGTTTTTCTCCTTCGGATAGAGCAAATGCTCAAACGGGACTTCAACATTTTGGATTCTTTTGATTTCATTAAGGGTCAACATCCATATCCGCCTGAATTTGTCCTGGTAGATAAAGGGAGTGTTCCCGGTGTTCACAAAGAGCTCCCCATTCATATTGGTGATCTCCTTCATACAGGTACAGGCAGTATCGAACTCGAACAAATGCTTTTCCACCGTAACCAGCAAATGATTGTTGCCGATCATTTCGAGCGTACTCATATTGACCAGATCGGCGGTGATTTGCTTGTAGGGGAATTGGTGGATGATAGCCCCATCGCTGATCCGGATGCAGAATAAATTGACTTTGGAAGCAAGGTATAATTTGTCCTTTGTGCATAGGATACTGCAAATCTCTTCGCCGGGGAAGTCGAGATAATTTAAACCCCGCGTTTGCAGATCGATCTGCAATACTCTTTTTCGCGATACCCTGATAAATATAAAGTCATCGTTGACGGCAATGATTTTATTATTTTGGAAAAGATCATCCGTACGGAGAACACTATCGCCGCTTACCGCCTGAAATAGAGGGAAGGGGTAAGCCGGGCGGCCGGTCTCACCATAAAAAACAATCCCTTTGTTTTCCTGCAAACACCAGATGCCTTCCATGTTTTCCTTAAAGGGTACCAACGAATAGGTGAGGTCTTCGGCGCCCAGGGACACCCTTTTGTAAAAGGAATTTTTTTTTGCATTGAATTCGAGGATCCCTTTTTTATAACCGATCAAAAAGGAACTGTCCCCCTCGTTCAGAAAGAACACCGGGTAATTGATCTGGATAGTATCCCCTTCCGCAACAGGATTGATCGTTTCCAAAACGGAACCGTTGTACCGCTGAAGCCCCGTTCTCGTAGAAAACCACGTAAATCCCCTGCTATCGGTGATGGCGCTGGTGATCGCAATATTCATCAACCCCTGCTCAAAATTGATGGTCTTGACCGGGCATCTTTTTAACGGCGGCTGTTTTAAACCCTGCCCAAACAAAGCACCGCACACAAGCAGCAACGACAAAACAGTCAGGTATCTTCGCATCAGCATTTTCCGGCATCCGATTTACTAATATCGAAAATAAATATAATATTTGAATAACCGGCTGCCCATTTAGATGCTCCGCCTGACGCGCCATGGCACGGCCCGCATCTCAAAGCCTATACCCGATATCTACTTCTACGGCTTGACTTTCGCCGGATAAAATATTCCGTCGCCGCTATAGCAGCAACCAGGACAGCAACCTGCAGGAGCAGCCCGGCCATTTTCAGAAATACCCCCGTCACGATAAAAGCTACCAATGTCCCGGTTATGCCATGTCTCAGCCCGATCATCTGTGGATCGATGGGCGGGAAAAAAGAATAGAAAAAAAAGACGGCCAAATATTTTGACTTTTGGATAGTTGTCTAAGCGCATTGCCATATTAAGCATTTTGGTTACCCCAAAACTATTACCTTGGGCTGACTTTTCTTTACGTCAAATTAAAATTGTGGAAATAACATGGGCATTAGAAAAGCACAACCCGCAGATACCCCGGCTATCCAAGTCTTACTCGCACAGTTAGGCTATACCGACACTACCCCCTTCCTGGAAAAAAAGCTCGCCAGTATGTCCAACGACCCCGACGAAGTCCTGCTCGTCTGCGAACAGGATTCCGAAGTGGTCGCTTTCCTTTCCCTCCACTTCATCCCCCAGATCGCGCTGCCCGGCGACTTTGCGCGGATCAGCTACTTCGCAGTCAAAGACTCCGCTCGCGGTCTTGGCATCGGCACCCAACTGGAAGACCATATCACCGCCCTCGCCCGCCAAAGAAACTGCGACCGGATCGAAGTACACTGCCATTCCCGAAGATCCGACGCCCACCGCTTCTACTTTCACCGGGGATTCGAAGAATCGCCAAAATATCTCATCAAATCCCTTAAACAATAATCCCTGGCAGCGAATAGCTTGACGAAGGTATCATCCGCGGATATGAATTCCCCTGAAACCCTCTATTCTATTTGCCCGGAGGCAATACAATGTATATTTGGAGAAAAGTATGTTCAAATACTTCTTTGCCATTCTCTTCCTGCTTTCCTGCTGTACCGCCTGCCGTAACCATCAGCGGATTGACGTTGATCCTGCTTATGCAGACAGCCTTATCGGCCATTATGCACCGCCGGCCGGCCAGTTGGAGAATGAACAGGAAATCGTTTTTTGGAAAGGCCGGATCGATCCCCGGAACCCGGGAATGTTAGATGAGGCGAAGTATGCGGCAGTCCTGGTGGCAAGATTTCATCAACAGGGTGATATATATGATGTTATAAAAGCCGACAGTACCCTTCTGCGGATCGAGGACGTATTCAATCAGCGGGAAGCGGGCCCCTTTCTTTCCCTGACCAGCAATTCTATCCTGCAGCACCGGTTTAACCTGGCGGAGAGTTTCCGGGCAAAAGCCAACCTCATCGGATTGAAAAGGCAGGAAATGCTTACCTCCCTGTTTGATGTGAGTTTCGAGACAGGGCGGTATGATCTGGCACAAAATGCGGTAAACGAGTTGAAACCGGTGCAGGATTTCGACTATTATTTCCGGCGTTCGAAAATGGATCACCTGAGCGGCAATCTTGACAGTTCTATCTCGGCGATGTTAAAGGCGGCAGACTTAGCGGACGGCAGTGCCTATCTGAAACGGGTAGCACTATCCAACGCGGCCGATCTGTATATCCATGCAGGCCGGATGAAGGAGTCAAGCGATCTTTACCGGCAATGCATTGCCATTAGCAGCGCCGATTTCCACAGCATCCTTGGGCTCGGCTGGATCGCACTGGTGAATGACCACCATGATTCCCTGGCAGAGCGTTTATTCCGCTTCGTGGAGTCAAAAAATAAATTGCCGGATCCCCTGTTCAAACTGACGCAAATGGCGGATGCCCGGCAGGATACGCTGTTGGAAAGGAAATATGCCCTGGCATTCGCCGCGGCCGCCACGGACTCTGTCTATGGGAATATGTATAATAAATATCTGATCGAATTGTATATGGGGATACTGGATGCGCCGGACAAGGCTGTTATGCTGGCCAGAAAGGAGCTGGATAATCGCGCTACCCCGCAAACCTATGCCTGGTATGCCTGGAGCCTGGCAAGAGACCATCATAAAGCAGAAGCCTATAAAGTATTTCTGGAACATGTATCGGGCAAACCCCTGGAGGGACTGGAACTTTATTATATGGGCAAGCTGATGCAGGAGTTGGATAAGGGATATAATGCGTCGGAGTTCTTTAAAGCCGCATACGCCAATAGATATGACCTTAGTCCAGGTATGGTAAGGGATATGGAGAAGATGCGGGAATAGTTAGAAAAATATCCGCTGGACCGTCCAGAATGCGGCGATGACGGCAATCAGGATAGATAAGGGAATGACGACCCTGGTCCGGTAATACGGCTTTTGACCAAATGGCCGGGCGAGCAGAAAATAAGCGGTCAGGATCACCGTTATTTGACCCAGTTCCACGCCTAAATTGAACATGACAAGAGAGATCAGGTAAGCATTCTGCGGCAGCCCCAATTTCCCCAGTGCTCCGGCGAAACCCAATCCATGCACCAGGCCGAAGAGGAAGACCACGCCGATACGACTGGCTTTCAACCGGGGAGAGAATATATTTTCAAGGGCGACGTAGAGGATCGATAAAGCGATAAGGGGTTCTACTATGTTCGAAGGCGGTTTGATGACATGGTACATTGCCAGGCCCAGCGTGACCGAGTGCGCGATCGTAAAGGCGGTCGCCTGCCATAAGACAGGCTTTAGCCGGGGACTCAGGAGGAAGAGACTCAGGACAAAGAGGATGTGATCGAAGCCCAGCGGTAGGATGTGCTGGTATCCAAAACCCAGGTAGACCAACGCGGCATGCGTCCCGGACATTTTTTCCAATTCCCCTACGATGACATGGGCCCAAAGGGGTTGGCAGGAGAAAATACCCAAGACGAGCAAACCAGCAGTCCTGACATACCTGCCACTTTGATTATCCGGAGGGTGTGCCATAATTATAAAAGGGCCGTCCAGGGTAATGCCCGCGACGGCCCGTATAGATGAATTAACAAGATGAGCGCCTTATGATTCGATTGCTCCAATTACCAGGGACTGGCCAGGTAAGGAAAGGTGCTCAGGAATGGTTTGTCATTCGCGGGGACGTTATCGTTCGACAGCGTCGGATTCGCCGATCCGTCCGAGCCGCCAAAAATTAACAGCAATTCCGTGTGGATCACGTCATCCGATAGATTGCGTCCCGTCAACACATTCGTGCCGTCAAAGAAGGTCGTCGTTCCGGAGACGGACACATTCAAAACATCCGTGGCAAGCAGACCGGTGAACTGGGAAGCGGTCTGTCCCAATGCATCGGTGGTAAAGCCGGGGTTGAGAGCCATCAATTGGGTCTGAAACTTCGGCTGCCAGGCTGCCTCCATGACTGATGGGATAGTGTTATTAAAGCTATCCTTGGAACCTGTTGTTACGAATACCGTGTTAATTGCAGGACGGCCGATGGCGTCACCGCCCATATAATAGGTAACGGTGGCTGGTGTGGAACTGCTTTTTGAGCAGGATGAGCCGACGATCGTCAAGATCGCCAAGGCTGCCAATAGCATACTAAATGTCTTTTTCATGAATCTTATTTTAAATAGATCAACTTTTTTTTACTGTTTGCCGGCACATTGGGTTATAGCTTCTTTTTCGTCTGGGCCCATACGTTGAATTTACCACCCGTAGGCGTTCCCAATAAGGATTTGGGCACTTCCACCACAATGGACAATACATTGGTCCCCGCAAAGGCATCCGTGCCGGGATTGTTAAATCCGGTGGCGGTACCTGCCAGGATCTTATGGTATTGGTTCAGGTCGAAAAAGAAAGGATCATCGCGCGGACCCGCAAATACCATCATCCCATTGGCGCCGGTAGCTGTAACGGGCGAAGTTGCACTGTAGGGAGTTACGGCCACTTTTGCGGTGACAGACCCTTCCAATTTGCTCTTAAGACCTGTGGACGAAGGTGCAATTGGACCATAAAAGTTCATGTTGGTGCCGTCATAGATAGCCTCTATGACCAGATCTTCGACATTGTCTCCATTGTTGTCGATGTTGATCTCAATAAGTGTGTTGGGATCGAATGCCGCCGCACCGGTGGCGGTTGGCGCCAGCAGACCCTGCGTATTGACGACGAACACCAGGTTGCTGCTATTCGCTCCCTGGAAAGCATACAAGTCGGTGATGTCCAGCGATGTACCGGTGACTGCCGGAGCATCCGTGTGGTCCGAAGCCCAGACGATACCGCCTGTAAAAATGACCGCGATCGTTGCTGCAACGATAAGTGTTCTTTTTTTCATTTTGAGGTGTTGATGTAAGAATAGTATTATTTATTACGTAGTTACGTTAAACAGAAGAAAATGGATTTTTAATAAATCATTTAAATTAATACCTGTACCATCCTGCACATTGTATAGGCCGACCGGACACCCATTGTATCGATTTCATACACCCCCCAACCCCATAAAATTCTAAAGAATTAAATAGTAGCTATTTAGCTAATTGGCATCTTGTTGGTAACGTGCTCATCATGCTGGCCAACTATTTCAAAATCGCCTGGCGCACCATCGTCCGCCATAAAGGATACGCCTCCATCAATCTCCTCGGCCTTGCCCTGGGAATGACCTGCTGCCTGTTCATCCTTCTTTGGGTACGGGATGAGAAAAGCATCGATAACTTCCACGCAAACGGTGGCAACCTGTTTACCGTCTACGAGACCTCCACGGCTAACGGCAAAACAGACGGCGATTATAACACCCCCCTTCGTTCTGTCCAGGGGTCCTACCTCCCCGATTTCCTGCTGGACGGCAGCAAAGAAGCTATCCCGGAGATCACCCAGTCTGCCTATTATGCCACCGGTTATGAACTCCCCTGGGGACATCCCGAAACTTTCCAGGTAGGAGACAAGATGGTCAAGCTCGAAGACTCCCGCGCCGGCGAGGATTTTTTCAGCATGTTCAGCTATCCCCTTCTCGAAGGCAGCCCCGCAACCGCCCTGAAAAACATAAACGATGTCGCCATCTCCCGGAAAGTGGCCGTCATCTTCTTCGGCAGCCCCGCAGCTGCCATGGGTCAGACGATCCGCTTCGAAAACAGCCAGAATCTCACCATCACCGCCGTCTTCGAAGACCTGCCCCCGCATAGCTCCCTGAAATTTGACTGCCTCCTCACCTGGGAGGCACAGAAAAAATTCGCGACCTGGGCAGGCAACGACTTTCAGACCTTTATCCGGCTATCGCCGGAGGCCAACGTAAAGGAAGTAACGACAAAGCTCAACCGCTTCTTTCAGACCCGTCAGGACAAGAACGCCCCCGTCAGGATACAGCTGGGTCTTCAACGATATGGAGACCGCTACCTGCACGGCGCCTTTGTAAACGGACAGCCGGCAACAGGACGCATCGAATACGTCCGCATCTTCAGCGGAGTAGCCATTTTTATCCTGCTGATCGCCTGCATCAATTTTATGAACCTGGCGACAGCCCGCTCCGTCCGGCGTGCAAAAGAAGTAGGTCTGCGCAAAGTGGTCGGATCTACCCGGGGATACCTCATAGGACAATTCTTTGGCGAATCCCTGCTCTTTTCCTTCCTTGCCATGATCCTCTCCATCGGGATGCTGGCCCTCTTCCTGCCGGCCTTCAACCATTTTACCGAAAAACATATTTCCTTCCCACTGTCGGAAGTTTCTTTCTGGGCCGGTCTCGCCGGCATCCTGCTTCTCACCGGCCTGGTAGCCGGAAGCTATCCAGCCCTTTACCTCTCTTCATTAAAGCCGGTCTCCGTTTTAAAGGGCATCTTCCGCTTTACCCAAAGCGCCATCTGGCTCCGGAAAGGCCTGACCGTTTTCCAGTTCGTACTATCCATCGTTCTGCTTATCGCCACCATTGTCATCATCAGACAGACCGACTATGTGCAAAATACCAACCTGGGATACAACCGGGAAAACCTCATCTATATCCGCGTGGAAGGCGAGCTCTCCAAAATGGATAAATATGAGCTGTTTAAACAGCAGGCATCGACAATGCCGGGAATAGGAATGGTCGACCGCAGCTCAGAAGCGCCCCACGCCATGAATTTTGTCGCGGACCCCGACGCCATCAACTGGGAAGGAAAAGGCAAAAATGAACGGGTCGGCTTTAAACCCGCTTCCGTTGGATTCGATTTCGTGAAGCTCATGGACCTCCAGCTGACGGAAGGCCGCGATTTCTCCCGGCTCAATCTCACCGATTCCTCCGATGGATTTCTCGTCAATGAAGAGGCGGTAAAACAAATGGGCATGAAAAACCCCATCGGAAAATGGGTCTCCGCCTGGTCAAAAAAAGGACATATCATCGGCATCCTGAAAGACTATCATACCCAGTCCTTCCGCGAACCAATCCTGCCCGTCATGATCGATGTAAAAGAATGGCAGGACTTCGGGGTGATCATGATCCGGACAAAACCCGGTCAGACAAAAGAAGCCCTGGCCAGCCTACAGAAAGTATATAAAGACATCAACCCCCATTATGCCTTCGCCTGGGAATTTGTCGACGAACAATATAAAAAGCTATACAGCAGCGAATTGCTGATCTCCCGTCTCTCCGTCTTATTCGCCACCCTCGCCATCGCTATCTCCTGCCTGGGCCTGTTGGGTCTGGTCATGTTCTCCGCCGAACAACGGACAAAAGAGATCGGCATCCGGAAAGTGCTGGGCGCCTCCCTTGGCGAGATCATCACCCTGTTTTCAGTGGACTTCCTCCGGCTGATCGCCCTGGCTTTCCTGATCGCAGGTCCCCTGGGCTGGTTGGCCATGAACTCCTGGCTGCATGACTTCGCCTACCGGGTCAGCATCTCCTGGTGGATCTTCGCGCTGGCAGGCTCCGCTTCTCTGCTGATAGCTATGCTGACCGTCAGCTACCAGGCCATCCGGGCCGCCACGGCCAACCCCGTCAGCAGCCTGCGGACAGACTGAGATCGGCGCCGCCACCACCTCCGCCAACGGGCCACCATCACCGCCACCCGGCCACCAACTCCGTCACCCGGCCACCATCACCGCGCTGCCACCACATCCCCCATCAGCATATACCCGGCTATCGCCAATCCGGCTTTTAGCAAAGTCGCCTTTGAAGCGACATTCTCCATATTGCAGCGGGCCGCCGGCACTCTTCCAGCCAGGTAACATTCTCGTTTTACCTCCTGGATGAGAAAACTCCCAAGCCCCTTCCCCCGGTATTCCTCCCTTACCTCCATATACAAATCCGCAAACGGTATATTATAATGCAGCAAAAACCCTCCCGAGCCGACAATTTCTCCATCCCACAACAACACAAAGTCCCCCTCGGGTTCCTGCTTATGATCGAACATCCTGTCCCCTTCCTCCTTGGCCCGAAAGACCACCCCGGGCAAACGATAGCCGGTCACCACATTGTCCTTAAAGAGAATGACGGGCGAATGAATATTTTGCGCAAAGGCATACAACAGCTCCGGCAGGATCGGGTCATTGCTTTGACATTCAATAAAGCTGGCTTTTGAAACCGGCAATAACTCTGCAAACAGCAGCCTCGACAACGTTCTGAATGGCGGGATCACGTAGCATTCGAAAATGGTATCCCGGCCCTTTATCTCCTGCCCCGCGACAGAACCATAGCCAACCGCTGCACCGTCGACCGTCAGAAGATACGAATCGGTCCAGCCGCGTTCATGACGGGCATTGTACCGGATCTGGGTATTGGCCTCCTGGAGAAATAAGCCCCGAAAAACCTGAATCTCCTTTAACCCCGTCCTGACAGCCTTCAGCTCCATCGGAAAATAAGTTTAGCAGAAAGATAAACATAATTTGTCCCCTGAATCAGCGTTAACTTGTCATGACACCAAAAGCACGAAAAAGACTCATCCGCCTTATCGGGCTTCCTGTTGTAACCCTGCTGATACTCATTGGAATAGCCGTAACGCTCCTGTTCACCCAACAACAACGCCTGGTCCGGTTGGCCGTAAAAGAGCTCAACCGACGATTGCCGGGCGAATTGACGGTCGGCAGCAGCGAAATCTCCGTTTTTCAAAACTTCCCCTATATCTCCATCGCTTTAAATAAGGTACGGCTATACGCAACCAAAGACACAACTGCCAAATCCCTCTTTGAAGCAGAACGCCTCTACACCGGCTTCAGTTTGCCGGACATCCTGAAACAAAAGTACCGTGTCAAAGTGATCGCCGTAAAAAACGGCCGCCTCGACCTGGTAATGGATACCAGCGGTACACTAAATATCGTGGAAGCAACCCGGATCATCGGTGATGCCATCGCTGCAAAAAACACCAATACTGCCAATCTCGATCTCGATATAAAAAAACTCGTGCTAAAAGATCTGGACGTCTCCTTCCTCGATATCCGCAGCAGCCGGCACGTCGCGGCACATCTTGACCGGATCCAGGCCGACTTCCACGACGACAGCCTTCAACTCCGCGCCGACCTTCAGGCCAACTTGCTCTTTGACTATACCCACCCCGGCGATACCACCCTTTTCCGGCACCGGCGCCTGGAGACGGAGATCCAGCTGTCCTATGACAAACCTACCCGGCTGCTGCACCTGCCCGTCGGGAAACTCCGGCTGGACAATGCCCAATTTAATATCGCCGGAACAGCAGATCTGCTACACGACAATATGGTGGAATTCAAATTCTCGGGCGATAGGCCGGTTTTTCACCAGCTCTTCGCCTTTGCCCCCGAATCCGTCGCTCAAGAGCTGAAGCATTTCAAATATGACGGCCAGGTGGCTTTCGACGGATTGATAAAAGGCCAGCTGAAAGGCGGCCGGCAACCCCTCATCGAACTTCATTTTTCCTGCATCAACGCCTGGCTGCACAACACCCGGGCGAACAAAAAACTGGACTCCCTTTCCTTTAAAGGATATTATACCAATGGCGCCGACCATGACCTCCGGACCTCGGAGCTCCGCTTGCTGGACATGCACGCCAGACCGGGCGAAGGCGTCTTCAAAGGCAACTTTGTCCTTCGCGACTTCACCGATCCCAAAGTACTCATGCAGATCAATTCAGACCTGGAGCTGGGTTTTATCGGCGCTTTTTTGGGGATAAAGGACCTGCAACGGATCACCGGTCATATCAGCTTGAAAATGAATTTAAAGGAATTGGTGGATCTCAGCTTGCCGCAAAAAGAGCTGAGCGAGCTGACAGAAGGCGTTCAAAGCGAGCTGACCGTTCGTAACCTGACCTTCCGCATTCCTTCCTATCCCTACCTCATCGAGAACCTGAATGCACACGCCAATATGAAGGACGGGTTCGTCAAATTAGACACGCTTTCCTTTTTGGTCGGTCACTCCGATTTTCAGCTCGATGGATCGCTCAGCGATCTGCCTGCTCTTTTCCATCAACAACAAAAACCGGTACAGCTGAACCTGAATGTCCACAGCAGCAAGATCATCCTGAAGGAACTATTGGCCGGAGATTCCACGCGAAGCAAGAAGGCAAAAGAGGAGATCTATGGCTTTAATATCGGCCTTTCCCTGCTTACATCCGTCAACGAACTGCTGCATCCCGGCCCACTGCCAAAAGGAAAGTTCACCATCGACAGCCTGCGCGCATCGTTCAAACAATACCCGCATGCCTTTCATGACTTCGGCGCCGAGCTGACGATCAACGACACTTCCCTGTTACTCCGGAACTTCGCGGGCAGCATCGATAGCAGCGACCTTCGTTTCAGCGGCCGCGTAAATAATTACCCGCTTTGGTTCGAAAAAATAAAAAAAGGCAAAACCCTGATCGCCTTCGACCTGAAGTCACAGCGGCTGGCCATGAACGATATCCTCGGCCGGATCAGCCGAACCTATATCCCAAAAGACTACCAGCACGAGATCGGCTCCAATATCTGGCTCCGCTCCAAAATAGAGCTGCGCTACGATACTATATTCCGATTTGCCAATATCAGGATCGCCAATATCTCCGCTTCACTCCGCCAACACCCCTATCAGCTCGACAGCATCAGGGGGAATATCAAATTCGGAATAGATAATTTCATAAAGATCGATACCCTCAAAGGCCGCATCGGCCGGAGCGATTTTCTGCTCAGCATGCGCTTGTACGCCGGTAACGACACCGCCCGCCGCAAAAAGGAGAATTTCCTGCAGCTCTCTTCCCAATTCCTCGATGTAGACCAGCTGACGAACTATTACGAGATAGCCGAACAACAAGACAGCACCGCCCAATCCGCCACCCAATCGACCGCCTCCGCCGATTCCACAACGGCGGTCATCCCCGTATCCACCGCCACCGCCACCGACCCGCCGCCCACGGCCACCCCTTCCGCCCACGCCGCGGCTTTCAATATTTTTCAAATCCCCTTTATCGACTTTAACGCTTCCATCAATATCAGTCATCTAAGATACCATCACCTGGGGATAAAAAATTTCGCGACAACCATTCGCATGCAGGCCAATCAACAACTCTTCCTCGATACCCTTGGTATGGAAGTCGCCGGCGGCAACATCAGCGCAAAAGGACAATTCGATGGCAGCAATCCAAAAAAGATCTACCTCCGAAGCAAGATCAGCCTCGAAGATGTAGACATGGAGAAGCTGTTGCTAAAGCTCGACTATCTCGGCCAGGATTACGTGATCAACAAAAATATCCACGGCTCCCTCAGCGGCCAGATCGAAAGCTATTTACAGGTCCACCCCGACCTGACACCGCTGATCGATAACTCCGAAGCCCGGATAGACCTGGAGATCCTCAACGGCACGCTCGTCAACTTCGGCCCCATACACGCCATGTCTGCCTACTTTAAAGATAAGAACCTGAATATGGTCCGGTTCGATACCCTAAGAAATACGCTGACCTTTAAAAACGGCACCCTGTCCATCCCGGACATGAATATCAATTCCTCCCTGGGCTATATGGAGATCTCCGGCCAGCAATCGATGGACACCCGGATGGAATACTATATCCGCATTCCGCTAAAGATGGTTACCCAGGTCGGATTCCGTATGCTCTTCGGCAAACGACAGGAAGAAGTAGACCCCGACCAGGTAGACGCCATAGAGTATCGCGATAAGGAAAAGAAGATCCGTTTCATGAACCTCAAAATCACCGGCACGCCCGAAGATTACAAAGTGGCACTTGGTAAGGCCAAAAAATCCCAACCCCAACCCTAACCCTAACCGATCTATCTTCTTTTGCAACACCTGCTTGTCACCGGCCGTCTTTGCCAGCCAAAGCGCCTTTTGCAAATACTCCTTCGCCAATTGATCGTCGATCGTCGTATACAGCTCGCCCAGTAACGCAAAATAAAAAGGATTGCCCTCCAGCTTCAGTTTCTCCGCTTCCACGATTGCTGCCCGTTTCCCCTTCGTTTTGGAAAGGGCAAACGTCCTGTTCAGCGCCGCAATCGGCGAATACTCCAGCTGTAACAAGCGATTATAAAGCTGCAATACATTCTCCCATTTTTCGGTACTGTCCTCTTTCACACAATGCCAATAAGCAATATTTGCTTCCAGGTGATATTTTGACAACACGGTCCCGCTGGCCGAACGACTCAAAAAATACCCCCCCTCGCCGATCAGACCGGCATTCCAGCGACCGGTATCCTGGTCATCGTACAAAACGATCTCCCCATATTCGTCTACCCGCGCTTCCAGCCGGGAAGCATGGAAGCACATCAACGACAACAACGCATTGACCTCCGGTTTGTCCGTAAGCGGATTGTCCACCAGCATCCGGCACAGTCGCATCGCTTCAACACATAGCTCTTTCCTTATCTCCCCGGGCCGACTGACCCCACCCTCCCGGCTGACCCCACCCTCCCGGCTCACTGAATAATACCCTTCCGTAAACAACAGATAAATTGTCGTCAACACCGTCGCCAACCGTTTATCGATCTCCCCCGCATCCGGAATTTCAATCCTGATCTTTTCCTCCCGTAATTTCTCCCTTGCCCTGAACAGGCGCTTGTTGATCGTTTCCTTATTGCTTAGAAAAGCATCCGCGATCTCATCGATACCAAAACCGCAAAGTATACGCAACGACAACCCGATTTGCGATTCGGGAGAAATGACCGGATGACAAATGGCAAACATCATCTGCAGTTGACTGTCTTCGATGTTTTTCGGTGATAAGTCAATCTCCTGCTCTTCCACCCCGGTCGTCGTTTTTTTTATTTCCGGGGAAATCTTACTCTTAAAGACAGCTTCACGCTGCAAATAGCTCCTCGCCCTGTTCCGGGCAACATGATACAGCCACGCCACCGGATGCGGCGGGATCCCGTTCAGCCCCCAGGTCTGAGCCGCCGTCAGAAAAGTATCGCTGGCTATATCCTCGGCCACCTCCATCTGATCGAAGCCAAAGCGTTTACAAAGTACAGAAACGATCTTTCTGTACTCTGTTCTGAATAAATGCGGAATTAATTCTTGCTGCTCCATCCTCAGTGTACCCCGTCCCTCCTGGCGATTTTTCTTACCTCGACACTATTGCCCTCTCCTTGCAAAATAGGGGAACCCTTGGCAAATTCGACCGCCTCTTCGATCGAATCGGCCCTGACGATCATATAGCCGCCAAGGGTCTCCGCCACTTCGCCGAAAGGACCGTTAGTGACAATATGATGGTGGCTCACCACCCGGCTGTCATCAAAAAGCAGACCATTGCCTCCGACATATTTGTTCTGGGCCGCAATCCCCCCGATCCAATCCATGGTCTGTTTCATCCAAATCTGCATCTGCTCCGGCGAAGCCACTTTCGTCCCATCCGGATGCCTGAGGATCAACATAAACTCGTCCATAATGATGTGTTTTTAAGTGAATAAATATACATCCATTACAAACCAGGGACCTGAAATTGGACAAACCCGGACAAAAAAATTTTGATTTTGCTAAAACACCTCCCCCACATTGACCGCAATCCCCTGCGACCCCTGGAGGCCGAAACCATAGTCGATACAGATATTGGTATTTGAATTCTTATTCAGCTTTATCCGGATACCGGCGCCAAAACCCGGATCAAAGTCATTGAACGAAGGAGCCAGGTTCTTTTTAAACGATTCCACATTGAAAAATACAACACCCCCGATCAACCCGTTCCTCGAAACAGCAAAGCGATCCTCCGCTTCCAGGTATTCCATATCGGTCCCCCTGAACCTGCCCTGGATATAACCCCGGCCGGTATTGAACTGATCATCCCAGCCCGTACTCGGCAACAAAAGATACGGCGTCTTCCCGCCGACGCTCAGCCAGTCAAAACTCCAGAAGGCTAGTATATTCCGGCCATCTTCCCGGAGCTTGACATACTTTCGGACATCGATCTGTAACGAACCCCAGTTGCCCTGACTGCCAAGCGCTTCAAGACTACGGTGATACACCGCGCTGGCATACCAGCCATTGTAGGGGTTGGCCGGGTTGATCCTCGAATCATACAACACACGGACCACCGGCCCGCTGCCCTCCTCCGTTGGCGCCAGCCCATACTTCTGAAAGCTGCTGACCACCCCCGGGGGCGGATCTATTTCCCGAATCAGGTAAAAATAATCAAAATAATACCCCAGCCCCGCATACAGATTGGGCGCGATATATCGCAACACCGTCGTATGCAGCTTGATATAGTTGAAGTCGATCGTATAGCCATCCGAATATTGCGTATGCCCTCCCAGGCCAAACGTCGTAGAAGGATATTTCATATACCGCAAGTCCCCGATGATATTGTATTTATCGTTCCCTGTCCAGACATCGGCATAGCTCTGAGCAATGATCTGGTTGTACTGCGAATAGGTCAGGCTGGAAAGGATATCCGTTTCCTTACCCTGCGTGCTTCCGGTATAAAAATCCATCCGGTCGCTAAACACCGCCGCAATCCCGGTTGCCAGCGTATAGCCTACTGCCGGAAAAGGCGCATTGTGAAAGCGTTCCTCTGTTTTTGGTTTGGGCGTTTGGTGGAATAGCTGGTTATAAACGTCGCGCAGGTCCTTTTGACCAGCCAGCGAATCCAGCGTTTTCCCGGGCAGAGAATCCGTCGTCTTCCCCGTCAAGGAATCCACCTTCTTCCCGGCCGGCGAATCCGTCATAATAATTGACGATTGGCCCAGGCACGAACAGACCACCCCAAAACCCAAAAATAAGAATAGAATGCGTTTTTTTATATAGGAGGACAATACCGCAGTGATAAAATGCATCCTGTTGTTTTATTTGGAAGTAGTAGCGCTGCAATATTGGACATTGTTTTTACTGATTCGTTTAGTTAGGCAGAAGGATAACTTTTTTTTAACAAGCTGTTGATCTCGGCATAAGGGACGGTTTCGGGAACAAAGGAAAAATCCCCCTTTTGATGGATCCCCTCCGCGGCCCGCAGGAACGCCCCATAGGCAACCCGGGCAAGCGCCGACCCCAGGCTAACCCTTTTCACGCCCAGTGCGGCCACTTCTTCCAATGAAAAACGGGCCTGACTCATCCCCAGCAGAACATTCACCGGCCGTGGCGCCACAGCCCTGACGACGGCATCTACCTCTTCCAGTGTCTTTAATCCTGGTGCATAAAGCACATCTGCACCCGCATCGGCAAAGGCTTCCAGGCGACGGATGGTGTCCGCAAGATCGGGACGGCCATAGATCAGGTTCTCCGCCCTGGCCGTCAATATAAAAGGGACGGGAAGGCTCCGCACGGCTTTTACCGCTGCCTTTATCCGCTCGACCGCCAATTCGAAAGGATAGATCGGATCCCCCGGCCGGCCAGTCGCATCTTCTATCGACCCGCCGGCTAACCCCACCCCGGCGGCAAGCAGGATAGTCCTGGCGCAATCCTCAGGGGCATCGCCATAGCCGTTTTCCAGATCCGCCGCTACCGGCAGATTCGTTGCCGCGATGATGTCCTGCGCATTTCTCAACGTCTCCTCCCGCATCACAACGCCTTCACCGTCCGGCTTCCCCAATGAAAAAGCAAGCCCCGCACTGGTAGTAGCAAGCGCCTCGAACCCAATACTGGCCAGCAACTTTGCCGACCCCGCATCCCAGGGGTTGGGAATAACGAAAACACCTTCCCGCTCATGGAGCTTTTTGAAAATAGCCGCCCTGATACCCGCTGATTGATTCATGATTAGTTATTTCAGTTTGAATAAAAGGATACCCCAGAAAAATTGATCGGGCGGCGCCGAATCCCAATTATCATAGGCATGGCCACCGTCTGATTTATAGCGAAGCTTATAGTCGCCCGCAGGCAGAACGATCACGGCGTCCACCCGTTGATTTTTGGCCGCACCCCCCGCAGGACTGACCGGCTGCCCCTGCATCTGCCAGACGACCTTGCCCGTGCTGTCTTCTATCCAGCCATAATCGCACCACGAACCATGATCGCCGGAACAGTCTTCACCCACCCCATAAACCCGCAGCCGCATCGGCTGAGTAAGCCTGAAAGCTTTACTAAGGTCCTCGTTGATCCGCGCCTGCTGAATCCCCGCGACCGTATCCTCCGCACCCCTCGCAACCGCGTTCCCCGCGCCCCCCGCAACCGCGTTCCCCGCACCCCCCGCAACCGCGTTCCCTCCGCCCCCCGGCGCTCCCGCACCCCGGTTAAAATTTATCTCCCCATACAGCTCATAAAACTGCCGCGCCCGCACCGTATCCCCATGTACGATACAAATCGACGCCTGAACCACCAGCTCCCTATTGTAAAAATCCATATCCGCGGACCGGCGCACCGATAGCAGCTTCTTTCGGATACTGGCCACCGGTAAACCGTAGTCCATCACAAAAAACCCGGGATCTTTGTTGATATAGTATTTATATAACAGCTGCCCCACCGGTGACATGAAAAGATCTCCGTCACCCAACGGAAAAGGCTGACTTAATTTGTCGGTATTGGTCAGCACCACAAGGGTCAGCTTCCGCGAAGGCACTTTTACAAACAAACCCGACTCCCCCGGCGTCTGCCCGAAATGCCAATAATAGCTCACCCCCCGGTACGTTTGCACAAACCAGCCCAACCCATAAGGCGTAAGCTCGCCACCCGTGGTCCGGTTAGCGGTGAAGATCTGTCCCTGCGTCCTGGCCCTGACAAATCGATTGCTGTCGATAGCCGCCGAATATTTTAGCAGGTCCCCCGCCGTAGTCGCGATTCCGCCAAAAGCGCCAAACTCATCCAGGTATTGGGTTTCCACGACATCCCCCTTTTCATCCAGCGCATACGGCCTGGCCAGATGAGCGTGCGCCCTTTCGAAAAAGGGAATGAAGGACGGATGTTCCCGGAGCCAGCCTTCATAGTGGGATAACGAATCGCCGGGCGCCGTCGATGACATATTCAATGGTTGTACGATCTTTTCCATCAGCAGCTGGAAGAAAGGAACCCCGGCCGCCTTTTCCATAATGGGCCCAAGCCGTCCATAGCGATAGCCATTGTATTGAAACCAGCTTCCGGGCGCCTCTTCCGAAGTATGGGTCAGTAAGTTCCTGACCGTGATCCCCGGATTGCCCAGGTCCAGCCCATACTTGCCGATCGGGGACCGCAAATCCAGCTCGCCCTGCTCCACCAGCTGCATGACAAGGGTCGAGGTAAAAGTTTTTGTAATGGAAGCTATTCTGAAAGTAGTGGCTGGCGTTACCTTTTCCCGCTTTTGCCAATCGGCCCACCCCAATCCTTCCTCCAGCAAAACGGTGTCGCCCCGCATAACGGCAACGCTCATTCCGGGAATGCGAAGCCCCGTCCGGATAGAATCCAGCCCCGCAATAACAGCTCGGCCGTTTCCCTGCCCCCGTGCCTGCCCTGTTACCATAACGGCAGTGCAAAACAGCATCAGAAAACCGATTGCCCCGGAACGCATATCTTTTTACCCGACAATTTACATGATCTATTGCCTAACTTTACAAAAAAAAGACCATGGTAGCATTCCTGGGGATGGGCCTGCTGGGATCAAATTTCGTTCGGGCAATGATCAACAAAGGGGCAAAGGTCGGGGTATGGAACCGGACCCCGTCAAAAGCACAGGCATTGGAACAATACGGAGCGCTCACCTTCGCCTCACCGGCAGAGGCAGTAAAAGGAGCAGACATCGTTCACCTGACATTGAAGGACGACGCGGTCGTAGATGAAATCCTGGCCCTGGCGGCCCCCGGCTTGCAACCCGGCGCAGTCATCATCGATCATACCACTACTTCCGTCGAAGGCGCGATTCAACGGACCCGGGAATGGAAGGCCCGGGGATACACCTACCTCCACGCACCCGTGTTCATGGGGCCGCCAAATGCACTGGAGAGCACCGGCTATATGCTCGTGTCCGGCGACCAGGATGTCATCGACCGGCACAGCCCCGCATTATCAAAGATGACAGGCAAGCTCATCAATTTCGGCGCCGGGACGGGCCGTGCCGCAGGAATGAAACTATTGGGTAACCTTTTCCTCGTCGCTTTCACGACGGGCATCGCCGACACCCTCACCCTGGCAAAAGCAATGCATATCCCGTTTAGCGATCTTTCGACCTTGTTCGACGCCTGGAACCCCGGCGCCATGCTGCCCGCCCGAATAAAAAGAATGACCTCCGGCAATTACAGCAGCCCCTCCTGGGAATTGAATATGGCAAGAAAAGATACCCGCCTGTTCCTGGAAGAAGCGCAGAAAGGTGGCGTCACCCTGGCCGTCATACCCGCCATAGCCGCCGAAATGGACCGTTGGATTCAAAAAGGACACGGCGGCGACGATTGGACAGTCATCGCCAAAGACGCTGTCTCCTAGCCAAAGCGCCAGTCTCCGCCTCAATGTAGCGTATCCCCATCGGGAAACGGCGCCCCTTTGTGACAGGTAGCGCAGGTGACCGTTAACAAAGAACTCCCGATCACCGGATGCTTCACCTTGAAGTATTTTTTGTTCAGCCCGATCGTCATCCGCATCATGGCCCTGGCAATCTCCTTTTCAGGCTTTGCATCACTCGCAAAATCCAACCCATGCCCCCCCTTTGCCGAAGCATGACAAAACCCGCAGCTCACCCCAAGCCCATCCTCAAAATCATCCGTCATGATCCCCTGAAGATCCTTCGAAGAGATGTCTTTTGGCAATACCTTCAGGTTTTCATACTGACCCTTCGGAGGTTTTGCCGCACCAAGCACTATCGCCAACCCCAACACAACCAAAACAATACTTTGCTTCATAACTATTTATTTGTTGCCGCCACAGTCAACGACACCGTCAATTCATTCGAGATCGTACTGGTGCCGCCAACCCCGAAATCTTTCCGGTTGATCGTAAAAGCTCCCTTGAATGTCACGTCTCCACCCCCCGGAGCGGCGCCCCCGCTCCCCTGGACCACCGTGAAGGGAAAAGAAATCTCCTTTGATTTGTCCTTGATCGTCAACAGACCTGTGAACAAATAAAAACCGGGTTTACCTGTCGCCGCCAACCTGGTGGACAGCAGCCGGATACGGGGATAATTTTTGACATCGAAATAACCGTCATTTTTCAGATGACTGTCGCGAAGACTATTGTCCGTATTGACGGTGCTGGCATCTATCGTGACATCGAAACGGCCTGCGGCGGCATTTTGCGGATCGAAGTCGATACTGCCCTGCAGACCCGTAAAGCTTCCGTTGACCGCAAACCCAAAATTGTTGACAGTGAATTTTACCTCCGATCCCTGGTCGACAGCTTTATACTGTGCCGCCAGCAACTTTGTCGTCAATACGGCAACCAGCAGGAATAAAGTATTTTTCATCACATTCCCGCTTTATCGGCTGTCATCAACGGCGTATCCGTTATCGCCAGCGTATGGTTATGCTCGACATAATTTACGCTGGTAAGACCCAGCAGACCACGCAATTTCTCCGCAGGCACTTTCATCGGCCCGGCCGAAGGCGCACTTCCCGGCGCAGGTTGCGGGAAGGCAGTAGAGTTGGCCGTGTGAAAAGTAATATTCCCCTCCACCTTTTGAATCGTCTGATGGATATGGCCATTCAACACAGAGACAGAACCAAAACGTTTCAGGAAAGACAAAGCCTGAGCGCTGTCTTCCGTGCCCCAACCCCATTGCGGATAGATAGCCCAGAGAGGGATATGCGCAAATACAACGATCGGTGTGCTGTTGGACAACCCTTTTAAATCGTTTTCCATCCATTTCAACTGATCCGCACCGATAACTCCGAGACCGCCATCCACATGATTGGTGACATTGTTCAATCCAATAAAATGAACCCCATGCGAATCAAAACTATACCAGCCATCGCCTTTCGTTCCCTTTCCAAATCTTTCCAGGTATAGTTTTCCGTTGTCCGTCATATCATGCTCCCCCGGTACATAAAATATCTTTTCCGTTTTTACACTTTTCAACGATTGATCCAGCGTATCGAATTCATCCGCCTGCGCCAGGTGCGTGAGATCCCCGGTATGCAACACAAAAGACGGCGCCGACGGCATCCCGTTGATCTTGTCGATCGTTGCCTGCAAGGTTCCCACCACATCGGTATTGGCAGGTTTGTTAAAGCCGATGTGACTGTCGCTGATCTGCACAAAGCTGAAGTCCGACGCCGGAAGGATCAGCCCCTTTTTCAGCCCTCCCGTCGTCTTGTCGATCATCTGGCTCATGCCATAGGATTTCATGATGCCGCCCGACATCATCCAGAGGACGCCGGTTCCGGCCCAGGCCATACATTCCAGGAACCCCCTCCTGTCTACGCCATCATTGTTGGCTTCCGGGTTGGATAACTCTTTTGACTTTAGTGGATTTTGCATAAATTTTTTCCCAAAGAAATATCTCGCCCGCGCACCCCGCTAATCTTTTACATCATCCGGTCCTATTACTTGATGAAACCGGCAAAACCGGACATCCGGTGTGCGGAACCGAACAGTTAATCCCGTCAACTGTCCTTAATTTGTTGAACCATAGAAATATATAAGCATGGTATCGTTTTTGTTGGCGAACGTTCAAACTAATTATCAGGATCATGTTCGGAAACTATTTCAAAACAGCGCTTAGGAACCTCCTGCGGAATAAAATCTATTCAGCGATCAATATGATTGGATTGGCCGTCGGTATGGCCGTCTTCCTGCTGATCGCCCAATACGTGAGATTTGAACGGAGTTATGAGGATTTTGTCCCCGACCGGGACAACATTTACCGCGTCAGCGTGCATACCTACCGGAACAATGAACTGATCTCCGCCAGCGCTGAGAACTATCCCGCCGTCGGACCGTCAATGCTGCATGATGTCCCACAGGTTCTGAGCTTTGCCCGGTTATACAATATGGGCTATAAGAATAATGTGGTCATCACCAACGAGAACGCGAAGCCTGATCCAATCGCGATCAAACAACACCGCTTCCTCTATGCCGATTCGGCATTTCTCCCGATGATGGGCTACGAATTGACCCGTGGCAACGCTGCAACGGCGCTGGCCAACCCCTTTAGCGCCGTCATCTCGGAGAAATATGCGCGGATATACTTTGGTGACCTCGATCCCGTCGGTCAGACCCTGCACATGCATGATGACGACTTCAACGATGAGCTGGCTACCGTAACCGGCGTATTCAGAGAGGTGCCCGCCAACACACACCTGAAATTCGACGTCCTCTTTTCCTACAAAACCCTATACACGCGTAGGACAAATTCCATCAAACGCTACGACCAGAACTGGACCCGCGTCGATATGTATACCTTCGTCCGCCTCAGACCGGGCGCCGACCCGGCGGTCGTGGAAGCGCAATTGCCGGCATTGGTGACCAGGTATAAGCCGCAGTTGGCGGCCAACCGCGAAAAGGAGGTTCTTCAGCTTCAACCGCTGACATCCATCCACCTGAACTCCGACCTGGCAGAAGAGCCCGAGGCGAACGGAAACGGGACCATCGTCCTCTTCCTCGGCCTGATCGGCATCTTCGTCCTGGTGATCGCCTGGATCAATTTTATCAACCTGGCTACGGCCAGGGCTATCGGCCGCGCCAAAGAGGTGGGCATCTACAAAGTGGTCGGCGCCACCCGCGCCCATCTGGTTGCCCGCTTCCTTGCAGAGGCGGCCCTGGTCAACCTCATTTCCCTGGCGCTTGCCTTTGGTATCGTCGCCCTGACCCTGACACCCTTCAACGCAATCTCCGGCCTTTCCCTGGAGGTTTCCTACCTCGGACGCCCCTGGTTCGTGGAATTGCTGGCCGGGCTCTGGATCGCCGGTACGCTACTGTCAGGCTTCTACCCCGCCTGGGTGCTGTCCTCCTTTAAACCCGTCTCGGTATTGAAAGGGAAATGGAAGGGGTCCTCCGGCGGCGGGTTGCTTCGGAAAGGTCTCGTGGTCGGTCAGTTCGTGGCCTCCGTCGCGCTCATTGCCGGCACCTTTATCGTTTATCGCCAGCTGAACTACATGATGCACCAGGACCTTGGTATGAACATCAGCCAGGTGCTTATCCTTGATCGCCCGGGTATTGCCCCCAGCGACGATACGAATTCCAAGGCATTCCGCGCCGGCATCGACCTCTTCCGCGAGGAGCTCAAAAAGAGCCCGGCCATCGAAGCCGTCTCCTTGCCAGCTACCATCCCCGGTATGCTGCGGGAATGGAAGACGACGGTCAAACGTTACGACGCCGATACCCGGGACTCCATCGTAGTACGATTCAATGCTATGGACGACGAATTTCTCAATGTATTCAAAATGAAATTGCTCGCCGGAAGGATGTTCTCCCGGTCCTTTCCAAAAGATCCGGATACCTCTGCGATTCTCACCCTTTCCGCTACCCGGCTGCTGGGATACAAGAAACCGGAAGACGCGATCGGAAAAACACTCGTCATCAACGAATGGAACGGCTTCAAACCGGTCGTCGTCGGAGTGGTCAATGACTACCACCATGTCTCCTTCAAAAAGCCGCTCGAACCTTTCTTGTTCACCTGCGATTGGTACGAAGGGGAGTACTACGCCATCCGGATGAACACCGAACATCTCCCCCAAACCGTGGATCATGTCCGGCAGGCGTGGAATACCGCATTCCCCGGTAATCCTTTCGAATATTATTTTCTCGATGACTACTTCAACCGCCAGTATGCCAACGACCGCAAGTTCGGCCAGTTATTCACGACCTTTGCATCCCTGGCGATCCTGATCTGCTGTCTGGGCCTCTTTGGTTTATCTGCCTATACCGCCAGTCAGCGGATCAAGGAGATCGGTATCCGGAAAGTACTGGGCGCCACGGTCGCCAATATCACGGTCCTGCTCTCGCTCGATTTCCTGCGACTCGTGCTCATCTCGATCCTGATCGCCACTCCGCTGACCTGGCTGGTCATGTACGGCTGGCAGCAATCCTATGCTTACCGGGCTCCGATCCAGTGGTGGGTCTTTGCGCTGGCAGGCCTGATCGCCCTGTTGATCGCCTTGCTGACGGTCAGTTTCCAGGCCATCAAAGCGGCTCTGACCAATCCGGTCAAGTCGCTTCGGTCAGAATAAGGATCGCTTAAAATAAAATTAGTGGCACTCCATCAAAGCAGGATAACTTAGATTCGCACCATGTCGATAAGAAGAGTATTTTTGAAACAGCTCGGGCTCAATACCGCCGGCTTCTTCCTTATACCGGGCCTTGGCTCAGCCGCTGCATCCGGCCTCGGTTCCGTCGCCGCCCCCGACCCGGCAGCTGTCACCCATGCCGCCCCACCCGCTACTATACCCGGCTCCGGGCCCTTCCCCCGCAGTACCCCAGAACAACAAGGCATCTCCTCCGCCGCCATCCGTGGATTCCTTGCCGCCATCCAATCCAGCGGGCAGGAATTTCATAGCATGATGATCATCCGCCACGGTCATGTCGTGGCCGAAGGCTGGTGGTCGCCTTTTTCGGCACAGCAGCATCAGCAACTCTATTCCCTCAGCAAAAGCTTTACCGGTACGGCTGTCGGAATGGCCGCCGATGAGAAATTGCTAAAGCCCGATGACGCCGTTATTTCCTTTTTTCCAAAAGACCAGCCCTCTTCCATCAGCAGCAACCTCGCCAATTTAAAAGTCCGGCACCTCTTAAGCATGTCGGTCGGCCAGGAAAAAGATTCCATCCTCACCCTCGAACACACGCCGGAAGGAACGACCTGGGAAGAGACGTTCCTCGCCCTTCCCATCGTCTATGAACCCGGCACCCGCTTTTTATACAACTCCGGCGCCAGCTATATGCTCAGCTCGATCATAAAGCAAGTCACCGGCCATTCCGTCCACGAATACCTCAAACCCCGGCTCTACGAACCCCTGGGCATAACAGGCGCCACCTGGACAGAAAATGCCGAAGGCGTCAATATGGGCGCCTCTAATTTGCGCATCCGCACCGAAGACATCGGAAAGCTGGGGCAACTCTATCTGCAACAAGGCAAGTGGCATGGACGCCAGCTTATCAGCAGGGAGTGGGTAGCGCTCGCCACCAAAAAAGAGATCGACACCGGCAAAAACGACAGCTCCTGGGGATATGGCTACGGCTACCAGTTCTGGCTGAACCCCCCCGGCGGCTTCAGGGCCGACGGCGCCTACGGACAATACAGCATGGTGTTCCCGGCTAAAGACACCGTGGTGGTAATAACCAGCGAGAGTGCCGATAAGGAGACAACCATGCACACCGTTTGGGATCATTTATATCCCGCCCTGACGGATTCCCGCTCACTGCCGTCAGACGCCGCGGAATACCAGCGGCTGCAACAGGAACTAAAGACCCTGGCCCTGCTCCCGCCGATATTCAATCCGCAATCCTCTCTCTCGGCTGACTGGTCCGGGAAGACCTTTCTGCTGGATAATAATCAATTCAACGCCAAAGCGGTATCATTCCGCTTCGACAATGACCGGACGATCTTCACGCTCAGCGAAGAAGGTAAGCCGGCTATCGTCATCACCTGCGGGATCAACAAGTGGGTCCTGAAAGGCAACCGCAAACCTTCCGCTCATTCTCTTTTTTCCCTTCGGCGCATCGATTTCGATTCCCCCGTGGCGGCAAGCGCCGGCTGGAAAGATGAGCATACCCTTGTCCTGACCTTCCGCTTCGTCGAAGCTATCCACGGAGATACCCTGACCTTCCTCTTCGATCAGGATCGCCTGCGGATCCAGTTTATGTTTAGCGGCGCACGCATGGACAAGCGGCCCGATGACCGCCCGGATCTCACCGCCACCATGCAGGGCTAATTATGTAGCGAACACGACCAGCCCCAGCCAGGTCGACGGCCAGCGTAGCTGCTCCACGAACACCGACCAGAACAATTTCCAGCAATGCAGCCCTATAGCGTTCTGACTTTGATATCCTTCAGCCACACCTTCTGCCCATGATGCTGGAACATGATATACCCATCCGTTGACTGCGCAAAATTGGGATTGTTCTTAAACTTACTCTTGCTGATCAACTCCTTCAGCTTCTCCGACCCCAGATCATACTCAACGATCTTTACCCCGTTTAGCCAATGTTCCACATGCCCATGATCGACGATCAGCCGGGCCGTATTGAATTCTCCTACCGGTTTCAAAACCTTATGCTGCGGTATGATCAGGTCGTACAACGAACCCGCTGACCGGATGGCTGCCGTGTCGTTAAAGCCAATATCGTCCAATATCTGCATTTCAGGATTGTCCAGCCAGTTCGGGCTGTTGCCGTTATGCGATTCATGCGCGGATTTTTCCACCACATAATAGAACACACCGCTGTTACCGCCTTTTGACACCGCCCATTGGAGCGACAGCTCAAAGTTCTGATACTTATTCCTCGTTAAGAAATCGACATTGGGAACATTTGTCTGCGCCACCAATGCCCCATCTTCTACCTTCCAGGCCTGACTGGGGAAGCTATCCATCATGTACCCTCTCAGCGCCGCGACGGATTTCCCATCGAATAAATAAACCCATTTGCCCTTCTGCGCCCGGCCCGCTGCAGCCAGCACCAGCAAAGAGATCAATAGACCAGCCTTTCTTATATTCATGACACTTTTATTTAGGCGTATAATTTAAACAATATATCCGTCTCCGACGGCACGTATTTTAAAATGAGCGGCTAAACCCCAGCTAAATTTCCGCTCATCCACTCCGCCTCACCCCGGAAGATATGTCTTACCTTAGCTGAATTATGCCAGGCAGTGAAAAGCCCACCCCCGATCTCCCCCTCAATTGGGAAAAGTATGCGCATCTCTACAAAGAGATCAATGTTCCGGCGAAGACGGTCCTGCTGCGGGAAGGCGATATATCCCGGCAAGCCTATTTTATCAGGGAAGGCTGCCTTCGCCTTTCCTTCAATGACAATGGAAAGGATATCACGTTTCAATTTTTCTTCGAGCATTACGCCGTCTCTTCCTTTGAGAGCTTCCGGAACGGCCGGCCCAGCCTGTTTGCCATCGAAAGCCTGGAGGCGTCCGCCCTGCTGGTGATCAGCAAACAGAATTTTGACCGGTTAATAGCTGAGGCGCCCGGCTACAAAGACTTCGTGGAGGAGGCGCTTTATCAACGGCTTGAACATTATACGCACCTCTTTCTTTCCCGCATCCGCGACACCCCGCTGAAACGATACCAGGACCTGGTTAAAGAACACCCCCAGATCATCCGGCGCGTTCCCCAGCACTATATCGCGAGCTATCTGGGCATCACTCCCGTGTCCCTAAGCCGCATCCGGAATAAACGCGGCTAACCCGCATCTCCATTCCCATTTCTTAACAATTGTTATCGTTTCTCCCTCTGCCGGTAAAGAGCTTTGTATAAAAAAATATATGCGCACAGCCATCGTTTTCAACCATCCTTACGAGGGCAGCTTTTGCTCCGCTATCCTCCAATCCGTCCTCCGCGGCCTGCAAAGCGCCGGTCACGAAACAGACGTCCTGCACCTGGACAACGAAAAATTTGACCCCGTCATGAGCGCAGCAGACCTGAAAGGCTTCACCCTCAGCAAACCCATCGACCCGAAAGTGCTGGAATACCGGGAAAGACTGGCGGCAGCAGATCACCTGATCTTTATCTTTCCCATCTGGTGGGAATTGATGCCGGCCATGACAAAGGGATTTATCGACAAAGTGATCTTCCCGGGTGTGGCGTATGATTATGACAAATCCGGCAGATTCCCCCGGATGGTAAAAAGATTTCACCGGCTAAAGGGCATTACCCTGATAACGACGATGAATACTCCTTCTGTCTTCTATCGCCTGATCTTCGGTAACGCCATCAAACGGGCGCTTTTTACCGGCACCTTCTGGAAGATGGGCTACAAAAACAGAAAATGGATCAACTTGAGCTTGGTCAAATTTGTCACACCCGAAAAAA
>Ga0302326_10004709_pt1 | contig 31435 bp, 28 predicted proteins | sample Palsa_T0_3_FD_202264 | JGI IMG/M metagenome (GOLD analysis project Ga0302326, IMG submission 202264) | Peat permafrost microbial communities from Stordalen Mire near Abisko, Sweden - Palsa_T0_3 | ecosystem: Environmental > Terrestrial > Soil > Palsa > Peat permafrost | place: Sweden: Abisko...
CCCGATTTGCCGCTTGCGCACGATTTCCGCCAGCGCCAGTTTGCGGACATGTGCGCGTGCGCCGGCGAATTCGTTGGCGGGCGCTTCTTCCGCATCCTGAAAACTGAGTTGCAGGTGGTCGAGTCCGGCGTCGATCAGGGCGTCCAGCTTCGGCTCAGTGAGGCCGATGCCGGAAGTAATCAGGTTCACGTATAGGTTCGCGGCGCGCGCCGCACGGACCAGTTCCTCCAGATCCGGACGCAGCACCGGCTCGCCGCCCGTCAGATGGACGTGCAGCACGCCGAGTTCGGCCGCTTGGCGGAAGACGCGCGTCCAATCGGCGGTGGCCATCTCCCCGCCGCGCGGCTGCATGGCCAAAGGATTTGAGCAGTAGACGCAATGCAGCGGGCAGCGATGCGTGACTTCGGCGATCAACGCTTGCGGCCGCATTCAATCCACCACAACGATACGCCGCGCGACGAGGCGTTCCAGGAACGCGGCGGATTCGGCTTCCACGAGCGCAGCGTCGGGTGCGGCAAACTCGACGCCCAATTCGCGCACGATGTCCGCGAAAGTGCGGGAGCCGTCGCATCGCCGCAGGATTTCCGGCCCCGGACCGCTCAAGCGCAGGACTCCCTCCGGGATCAGCAGCACCGATCCCTGTGCCGGGTCTTCGGAGAGACGGCAACCGCGCGCGAGCCGGGGAATGCTGGCAGCGGTCATGGTTGGAACGCTCCGGGCGGCGGCCAGCCCGGCTGCACATACGCAAAATACAGCGCGTCGAGCTGCGCCCAAAGAATGTCGCACTTGGCGCGCAACGCCGCGATTACCGATTCCTGTTGCGCGCGCGTGGCGGCCTGGCGCGTGACCCAATCGAGGGTGAAGTTGGCGTCTTCCGGGGCCTGCGTCAGGCGCGCCTGGAAGTACGACAAGCCCGGCTCCAGCCACGCATAATACTTGCGCATCGCGTCCATACGCAGGGCGATCAGCCGGCCGGAAAACAACTCCGTCAACGAAGACGCGGCGGCTTCGAGCAGCGTGCCGCGCGAAACCAGGTTGAGATATGCATCCACGGCGTAGCGCGTGCCCGGCAGGATCTCGCGGCCGGCGATCACGCGTTCGCGATCCAGCCCCGTCGCCGACGCCAATTGCAGCCAGCGCTCGATGCCGCCTTCTCCGGCCTTGTTGCCGTCGTGATCCACCACGCGTTTGCGCCAGGCGCGGCGGAACTCCGGATCGTCGGAGCGGGAAAGAATAATGGAATCCTTGATCGGAATGCGGCTCTGGTAGTAATAGCGGTTCAAGGCCCACGCCTGCAACTGGCCGCGCGTGAGCAGGCCTTCGTGCATCCGCAGGTGAAACGGATGCCGGTGGTGATAGAACTGGTCGCCCACGGATTGCAGGCGGGCGTGCAGTTCGGCGGCGGTTAAGAGTTCCGCGGCATCGCTCACAGGGGGGCTCGTTTGGGCGGTCATAATTCTATTGTCATCCCGTCGCAGGCCACTTCCCAACCCGCCTCGCTGACCGCGCGGTACTCCGCGCTATCTGCATCCAGAATCGGATTCGTGTTGTTGATATGCAGGAAGACCTTGCGCGGGCGGTGCAACGCGGCAAGGCGTTCCAGGCTGCCGCCTGGGCCGGAAATCGGCAAGTGCCCCATGGCTCTTGCCGTGCGCGCTTCGCGCCACACGCGGATGAATTCGTCGTCCGACCAGAAGGTGCCATCGAGCAGGACCAGGTCGCTCCGTTCCATGCGCGCCAGCAGGGCGTCGTCGATTTCGGGAACGCCCGGAAGGAAGAGCAGGCCGCGTCCGCCATGGTGGATCGCCAGCCCTACGACGGCTTCGTCCGCGCGGCAGCGCGCGAGCCTGTCGGCACCCACATAACTGGGATATCCGCCCCCCATGGGAATCGCTTCCACCTGCACGCCGGCTTCGACTTCAAACGGCGCGCCGGGGGTTACAGTGCGCCACTCGACCTGCCCTTCGGCGCGATGCAGCATTTGGAACATGCTGTTGTCCTCGCGCAGAATGTCGCGCACCGAGGCCGTGGCATACACCGTAAAGGAATGCATCTCGCGCAACAGGAGCAGTCCAAGCGACTGGTCGACTTCCGCACAAGTAAGGATAACGGATGCAATGGGGGAATCGCGCAGGCCTTCGCGCGGATGCAGGCAGGGATTCCCCGCGATCTGTTGGGTCAGATCGGGAGAAGCGCCCAACAGGTGCCATGCGCGGCCATCCGCGCTTACGGCCACCTGGATTTGACTGCGCGCTTTGGCGCGCAAGGTTCCGGCGCGAAGCCGGCGGCAGTTATTACAATTGCAGTTCCACTGCGGGAATCCGCCGCCGGCCGCTGCGCCGAGTACACTCACCAGCACGCTAGATTTCAGCCGCTGCGTAGGAATTAATTTCGGCACTGACGGAGACTTCTTCGAATTCCGGTGTTGTCCAGTTCACGCTTTCCTCCTATGGGGAAAGTATACCACTTGTGGTGAACTGGAGGAAGACCATGCAGTTTGACGCTCTGCGCGCCCTGCGCCATCGCGATTTTCGCCTGCTGTGGGTGGGCCTGTTCGTCTCGGCCGTGGGCACCTGGATGCAAATCGTGGCGCAAGCGCTGCTGGTTTTGCGGCTGACAGGAGGTTCCGCGCTGGCGCTGGGGACTGTTTCGCTGGCGCAAGCGGCGGCCTTCTTCCTGTTCGCCCCGGTGGGCGGCGCCATGGCGGACCGGCTCGATAAGCGGCGGTTGCTGATCGTCACGCAAACCTTCCTGCTGCTGCTGGCGGCCGGATTGGGTGCGCTGACCCTCGCGGGGCTCGTCCGGCTGTGGATGGTGGTGGTGACGGCCTTTTGCGGAGGCGCCGCGTTGAGCTTCGATCAGCCGGCGCGCGCGTCGCTGATTCCCTCGCTGGTGCCTCCGGGCGACTTGATGAACGCGGTTTCGCTGCAATCCATCATTTTTGGCGGCGCGTCCACGTTTGGCCCGGCGCTGGCCGGCGTGATGGTCGCCGTCATCGGATACGCGGGCAACTTCTTTCTGAACGCGGCCAGCTACGTGGCGGTAATCGTGGCGCTGATCGGGCTGCACGCGGTGGAACGGCCGGCGCGCGCGACGCGGGAACCGTTGTGGCGGTCGGTGCGCGCCACGCTGGCTGCGGCCGAGCGGGATACCGCGCTGCCTGGGATTCTGGCCGGCTATGGGGCGCTGCTCTTTCTGGGACCCTCGCCCGCCGTGATGCTGCCGATCTTCGCGTTGCGGGTGCTGCACCTTTCGGCTGCGCAGATGGGCTTCCTGTTTTCGGCTGTCGGCGTGGGGACCATTCTCGGCGGACTGGCGGTGGCCTCGTTGGGGGACTTCCGCCACAAGGGCCGACTGTTTCTGGCAGCCGTCCTGATCTGGAGCGTGGCGCTGGGAGCGTTTGCGGCAAGCACGGCGGTGTGGCTGTCGGTGGCGGCGTTACTGATGCTGGGCGCCGCGCAGAATGCGGCCGGAGCGACTGCGGTGACGTTGATGCAGACGCGCGTACCGGCGCAGATGCGCGGGCGCATCATGAGTCTGAATACGCTGTTGGTGATGGGGGTGCGGCCGCTGGGGGATTTTCCGGCGGGCGCGCTGATCGGGGCGATGGGGGGTCCGCTGACGGCGGGGGTGAGCGCGGCGCTTACCGGGATTTATGGGGTGTTTTTGGCGGTCCGGCGGCCGGGTCTGCGGGATGCTTGATGGGCGCGCCGATTATGATCGACTTGCAGCTTCCCAAACTGGACGTCGCGGGTTCGATCCCCGTCTCCCGCTCATCTCCGAAAATCGTCCCGCATCTTTTCTGACCGCCGCCGTATCAACTTTATCTGACCGTGATGGTAGCCCTCGTGCCAGAGCATGTGCTGGAGCAGGAGGATCGGGTGGTCGTAGTGCAGGTTCATGTCCCGGCCTTCCTCCACCCTGCTCTCTACCGCGTCCCGCACTGCCTTGGCGCTGTCGTTCAGCATCTGCGCGATGCGGCCGGGGCCGCGCTCGGCCACCCACTCTGCCTCGGGCAGGTTTCCGGCGAACTCGGGGGCGTCCTCGAAGACGAACACAAGCCGCACATAGTGGATGTGCGTGAACATCTCCGCGACGGATGGGCTGCCCTCCATCGCCCTCGTCTCCAGCCCGCCCTCCGGGAGGGCGCCGAGCAGGAGCAGGATGGGCGTTGTTCCGGTCCCAGGAGTCCAGCAGAGCCTCCAGCAGGCTTTGGTCTGGCGCGTCCGGCATATCCACACCCCTTTTGTCGACGCGAAATCGCGGCGAATTTTTAATGCTGACACTGCATTCGCCGCCCAGTCAAGCAACGATAGCCAAGCGCAGGGAAAAACGTGACACAAACGTGACACTTTCCGGGCTGGATCCACACAATCGTCGCGTACTGTTAGAGGAGAGGAGGCCGCTCGTGATGCGCTTTGCTTTTGGCCCATTCCAAATCGACGCCGTGCGAAAGGAACTGTTTCTGAATGGAGTGCACCTCGACCTCCATCACAAAGCGTCTTTCGGCGCCTTGCTCGTTCTGGTCCAAAATAAAGGACAATTGGTCGCCAAGGGGCGCCTGATGGATAGCGTCTGGGGCCAGGCGGCAGTAGAAGAGCGAAGCCTTAATTTTGCCATCTCAGTCTTGCGCAAAGCACTCGATCCGCGGCTCCAGGGAGCGCTTGGCCGCGAGAACTCCTGCATCGAAACCGTGCATCGGCGCGGATTTCGCTTCACAGTGCCGGTTCGGGAAGTTTCGGATAACAATTCTGCCTGCAGTTTACAGTGAGGAAACCTAATCGACTTGGCGGCCGCCGCAGCCGTCGCAGAAGTGCGCGCCGCTAGCAATCGGCTTTCCGCAATGGCGACAGAAAGCTCCTGCGGGATTCGGAGACGGGGGAAGACCGGGCGGACCAGGGGCGACTTTTTGACGGTTCACCAGGAAATAAATCAACGCCACGATCAGAATTAGCGGAAAGAACAGCCCGAGCAGCCCGCCAAACGGCAAGCACCCAAGGCATCCGTAGCCTCGCAATCTTCGCAGACCCATGGAGTTCGGGAACCCTTCGTTCAAATAACCTTCGCATTGTATCAAACGACGCCGTATCCGCACATCGTGCCGGGGCGCATCAGGCGATGCGCTCGGCCGTGCCCGCGGCACTGAGCGTCTTCAGCCAGGCCGAAGCCGTCGAGATCTCGGCCATCGCCAGCCAGATCGTTCCCAGCGACGGCTCGCCCGGGGCGCGGGAGGCGGGCGTCTCAATCCCCGAGCAATGTCGCGATGAACTGGACCTGGATAAGGGCGCTCCCGTCGCCGTATTGCGCATCGGAGAAGGTCTTGTGCGGATCCCCGAACAGAACCGGTTTCGGATTCTCTGCGACTCCATCGCGCCGGTGTTGGATCGCCGGCAACTCTCCAGCACGGATATCAAAGCCCGATCGCTTATCTGCGAATGGCCCACGGCCCGCGCCACTACGGCGGTATGAAAAGACGCGCTGAGTGGGGCGGCCTCTCTCTCTCTCCAGAAACCGCCGCTGTGGTGGTGCGCGACTGGGAGCGGGGTTTGGTTGTTGTTTTGGCGTTCTGGGTTGCCGGGGGAAGAAGTGCGGCGGCGCGGTGCGGCCATTGGGCACACTTCGGATATTTGAGCGAATGCCGCCTTCGGATGAGTCAGTTCCGCTTAATGGGCTGCGGCGAGGGGTACGAGTTGCAAGCCGTGCTGGTGCGCTTTTTTTTTGCAACATCATTAGGTCCCGCTCCTGCCGCTGCTGCTCGAATAGTGCAGCCCCGCGGTCCACCCATGCCTGCCCTTTGGTCAATAGCCGGTAAACCAGTACGGCAAGATACCGGGCCATGGCTTTCACGGCCACGGCGGGGATCTTCGCATTCCGGCGCAACTGGCGGTAACGGGCTCCCAGATAACTGTTGCTGTTTGGCAGGCTGGTCGCCCCCATGCGCAACGCATCGGCCACCCGGTTGTTCACCTTCCGTTTCGGTCCTTTGACCCGCTTGCCTCCGCTGATGTTTTGGTTGCCCGTCAATCCCAGCCAGGACGTGAAGTGATCCTCATCCTTAAATTGGCGCAGGTCGGGTCCCGGTTCGGAAACGATGGTCATCGCGCCAATAATGTTGATGCCGTCAATCGAAGTCAGGTCCACCCCACAGATCCGCACCAGTTCCTCGGTCAGGCTCATGGGCGGGGCGTTGGCCCCCTGTTTGCGGGCTTTCCGGCTCTTGGGCTGCAGGAGTGGGGTCTCCGCGGGCACCTCCACTTTTTCCAGTACACGGCTCTCCAGGCTGCCCAGATAAGCTTTCAGTTTGGCGTCACATTCCCGGATCTGCGCGTGCGCGAAATGGTAGCTGTCTACCGCCTGCTGCAGTTCGAACAGCACGTCTTCCCGCCAGGTCCCTTCCAAACTGCGGGCAATCTCCTCTTGGCTGGCTTGGATGTGGGGATCGCTCAGCGCCGCCAGTTTGTAGGGGTCCCGCTGGCCCTGCAGGATGGCGCCTATGATGGCCTGCCCGGTCAGTCCGCTGACATCGCTGATGACGTTGGCCAACTGCACATTCATCTTGGTCAGCGCTTTCTGCATATGCTGTACGCTGCGCGCGGCTTCTTCTACGTGCCGGCCCCGCACTCTCCACGCCGTGCGCACGCCTTCCATGTTGTGTGCCAAACGGAAGGAGTCCCGCAGTAATCCATAGGTGTGCAGTTTCATCAGCCACTGACACTCCTGCACGTCGGTCTTGCGCCCCGGGACATTTTGGGTGTGCCGCGCGTTCACCAGCACCACCCGTAGACCGTGCTTCTCCAGGATGTCGTAAAGCGGGATACAGTAAACGCCCGTAGACTGCATCGCTACCGTGTCGATGCGGCAGGAGACCAGCCATTCCGCCATCTTATGCAGGTCTGCGGTCCAGAAACTGAACTCCCGCACGGGGAGGGGGTCACGGTTCGGGGGGACGGCCGCGAAATGGCTGGCGTTGCCTACATCGATGCCTGCGGCATGCGGATTGACGATGCTCAGCCCCGGATCGGCTGCCGCCACCCGCCGGGCCAGTTCCCGCCGCTCTTTGCGGGGCATCCGGCCGCTGTTCAATCGCTCGAAAGTCGACATTTTGCGCTTCCTCATGTCATACTCCTTAAGTCTGAATTTCAGACTCAGGCTCGGCTCGGCTTGCGAAATCATGCAGACTCTCCATCGGGGCAGAGCCGGCCTTTATGCAAGGCCAGCCCTCCGCCAATCAATACCTCGCGGGGAGCCGAAGTCATGCTGAGAGACGGGCTCGAAGGCACCAGACGCGACGCGACCATAGCTTGCCGCCTGAGTCTGCTACCATTGCACCGCAATGCGCTGAACTGCAGTCCTGGATCGACGCCGGTTTCCCGTTCAATACATCGCCTCTGGCGTTGTCACGCTGAGAGGCCGCCGGCAGGCCATGGGCCTGCGCCACGTCCTTTGCGCTAGAATAGAGGCATCCCCCCGAATGCGCGATGAAGCTTGCGTCCGCCCTCTCTTACCACTTCGATGACGACGTTCGCGCCCGCGGCGCCAGCTACTATCGCTTGGGCGCGGTGCGCATCAAGCGCGGCAATGCCACGGGCATCGAGGCCGGCGTGCGCGGATCGCGCGTCTACGACGTCGAAATCGCCTGGGACGGCCGCCGCCTGACCCTGTTCTGCGACTGCCCCTACTACGAAGACGTCGGCGCTTGCAAGCACATCTGGGCCACCATCCTGGCGGCCGACGCACAAAACTACTTCACGGCCGTCACCCGGCTCAACCCCCGCGACATCTCGTTCGATGAGATGCACGATGAGGACGACGAGGACGACCCATTTGAAGGTCTCCCCGACTACCGGCCGCCCGCGCGCCCCGCGCCTATTTTCAAGCCGCAACTGCAAATCGCGCCGCCCGCGTGGCGGCAGCGCCTCAATGAAATCGTCCCGGCCGGCTCGCTGGCCAACACCGCCTGGCCCCCGCAGCGTGAACTGCTTTATATCGTAGACGTGCCCGCGAGCATTGCGCGCGGCTCCCTGATCCTGGACCTGAAGACTCGCGAGCCCAAGCTCAAGGGCGGCTGGAAGAAGCCCGCCGCCCCGCAGATCAGCCGGGCGGCGCTCTCCGCCCTGCCGAACCCCGCGGATCGCCACATTCTCGGGCTGCTCTCGGGAACCGCCATGAACTCCGACTGGATGTCGTACAGCGCGTACGAATCGATCGCATCCGGCTTTCGCCTGCGGCATCCTTTCGCCTCGACGGTGATGCCCGACATCGTGCGCACCGGTCGCTGCCTGCTGCAATTGAGCCCCGCCGACCCGGAGTGGCTGCCGCTGGCTTGGGACGATGGCGATCCCTGGCGGCTGGTGCTCCGCCTGCAACGCCTCGAAGGCCGCAAGTGGGCGTTGGCCGGGTGGCTGCGCCGCGGCGTTGAAACGGCCGAGGAAATGAACCTCCTGGACCCGCTCCTGATCGCCGAAGGTTTGGTGTTTACGCGCGATCGCGTGGCGCACCTGGAAGAAGGCGCGCCCTTTGAATGGATCGCCTCGCTCCGCAGACTGCGGCACATTGACGCGCCGGAAGGCGACGTGGGCGAGATGCTTGCGGCGCTGCTCGAACATCCGCTGGCCGCGCGCGTGGAGGTGCCGGAGGAACTGCGTTACGAGGAAGTACAACCCGTGCCGCGCCCGTGCCTGACATTCCGCTCCGAAAAGCGCTACGAGTGGTCGCAGCAGCATCTGCGCGCCGAGCTCTCCTTCGATTACGATGGACGGCGCGTGGCTGGCGCGCTGAAGAGCCGCGGTATCTACGATCCCGCGAAACGGCATTTCGTGGTGCGCGACCAGCAGGCCGAGGCGGCCGCGAAAGCTTTTGTGCACGACCTCGGTTTGGAAGACATCCCGTCCGACTTCGCCGGCCACCCGCCCTCGCTGCGCCTGGCGCCCAAGAAGCTGCCCGCGGTGGCGCACGCCTGTCTCGCGGCGGGCTGGCACGTGGAAGCCGAAGGCAAGATTTTCCGCCGCCCCGGCGCCATGCACGTGGGGGTGTCTTCGGGCGTCGACTGGTTCGAGTTGCGTGGCGAGGTGGATTACGAAGGCGCCTCCGCGAAACTTCCCGCGCTACTGGCCGCTCTGCGGCGCGGCGAGAATATGGTGCGCCTGGACGACGGCACCTACGGGCTGCTGCCGGAAGAATGGCTCACCCGCTTCGGTCCGATCGCCGGCTTGGGCACCGCCGAGGCCGATCACCTCCGTTTCCGCCGCAATCAGGCGGGGTTGCTGGACGCGCTGCTGGCCACGCAGCCCGAAGTCAGTTGCGACGCTACCTTCGCCCGCGTGCGCGACGAATTGCGCAGCTTCGCGGGCATCCACGCCGGTAAGCAGCCCGCGGGCTTCGTGGGGCAGTTGCGCGACTATCAGCGCGATGGCGTCGGCTGGATGGACTTCCTGCGCCGCTTCAGTTTCGGCGGATGCCTGGCCGACGATATGGGCGTGGGCAAGACCGCGCAAGTGCTGGCGCTGCTGGAAGCCCGCCGCGCGCTGGCCGAAGTCACCGGACCGTCGCTGGTGGTGGTCCCGAAGTCGCTGGTGTTCAACTGGAAGCAGGAGGCGGCCCGCTTCACGCCCCGGTTGCGGGTGCTCGACCATACCGGCCTGGCGCGCGACATTCATAGCTTCTCCGATTACGACGTAGTACTGACCACTTATGGGACCCTGCGCCGCGACGCCGCGGAATTCAAGGACATCGAGTTCGATTACGTGGTGCTCGATGAAGCGCAGGCCATCAAGAATCCCGGCACGGAATCCGCCAAGGCTGCTCGTCTGCTGCGCGGACGCAACCGTCTGGCGCTAAGCGGCACGCCCGTGGAAAATCATCTGGGCGAGTTGTGGAGCATCTTCGAATTCCTCAATCCCGGCATGCTGGGCGCAGCCAGCGTGTTCAAGCTGGCGGGCGGCGCGGCCCGCAATCCTAGCGAAGAAACGCGCCGGCTGCTGGCGCACGCGCTGCGCCCGTTCATCCTGCGGCGCACCAAGGAGCAGGTGGCACGCGAACTGCCCGCGAAATCCGAGCAGACCATTTTCTGCGAGCTGGAGGCCCCGCAGCGCAAACTCTACAACGAGCTGCGCCTGCATTACCGCAATTCGCTTCTACAAACGGTGGCGGCGAAGGGCCTCGCGAAATCCAAGATCCAAGTGCTGGAGGCGCTGTTGCGATTGCGCCAGGCGGCCTGCCATCCGGGCCTGTTGGATCCCAAGCGCCGCGACGACCCCAGCGCGAAGCTCGACGTGCTGATTTCGCACCTGGAAGAAATCGTGGCGGAAGGCCACAAGGCGCTGGTGTTCTCGCAATTCACCAGCCTGCTGTCGCTGGTGAAGGAACGGCTTGACGCGTCGGAGATGGTTTACGAGTATCTGGATGGCGCGACGCGGGACCGGCAAGCGCACGTGGAGCGCTTCCAGAACGACCCGGAATGCCCGCTGTTCCTGATCAGCCTGAAAGCCGGCGGGCTGGGGTTGAACCTGACCGCCGCCGAATATGTATTCCTGCTCGACCCGTGGTGGAACCCGGCGGTGGAAGCGCAGGCGGTGGATCGGGCGCACCGTATCGGCCAAACGCACCAAGTGTTTGCGTACCGGCTGATCGCGCGGGACACCGTGGAAGAGAAGATACTGCAACTGCAGAGCAGCAAGAGGGATTTGGCGGCGGCGATTATCAGTGAGGATAATAGCTTGATCCGGGACTTAAAGCGGGAGGATCTGGAGTTACTGTTGTCCTAACGCTGGGAACCAGCGTTGAAGCGTACCCAGAAATTTCAGAAAGGCCGGATCGCTGCACCCGGCAATGTTCGCGGATTTGGCGAGGTCCTGGAAAATAGACGACGACATCTGATGTTTAGCCGCGCGCATCGCTGCGCGGAATGCTTCCTTGGGACGCGCGGGCTTAACAGCACTCGCTGACGCTAGAAATTCCTCTTTGACGAGCCACTCCTTCAGACGTCGCCTGTCCCACATGAGCAGCGTGCCTATCCGAAGTGAATCATCCCATACCCAAGATTCCAACTCAGGCTCCATGGCGACGGCTTCGCATCGGCCGTCCCAACCATTGACCGCAAGGTTGCCTCGGATTCTCCGCTCCACGCGCTCTCGCCGAGCTTTTCTTGGCCGCAGCCCTCAAGATCAAACACTACGAGCGCGTATTCAAAATATCTTAGGAACGGCCTGAGGAAATGATGGGCGGTCATAAGAACACCGCTGTCGTGTTTCGGGTGAGCGATGCACTCGAGTGCAATCGGTCGAGTGCCCAGATCAGCTTGGCGGTTGAGCAGCGCGCTAATGCCGAGGTGTGCGTCCTTGTCGGCGGTGAGCACCACCAGATCCTTCTTGTCGGACATTTGTCAGCCAAGAACGCCTGCGGCGAAAAGGTCGCCGATGCTGACTCCGGATCGCCAGTCTTGCAGGAGGGGGTGCTGGTCTCCTGGAATTATCACCGTGCCTTCGTCGGTCCGCTGGAAGCACAGGAGATCGCGGGGTTCGGGCAGGCTCAGCAGAATCGGCGAGTGGCTCGTCAGTATGACCTGTCCTGAATAAACCGAGGACAGGGACTGCACGATTGTCTCGATGGCAGTCGGATGGACTCCAATCTCAGGTTCTTCAATCAGGTACACGCCGCGAAAGGTGGGTATATAGGCAAGGAGGGTTAAGGCAAGGAGGCGCAAAGTTCCGCCGGAAAGCATCCAAGAAGGCACTTCGATTCCGTTCTTGTAGCGGACCATGAGGTATCGGTGCCTGTCTTCGGGTCGCAAGACGGTCCGGATACTCTCGACGTCGGGTAGAGCGGTTTGAATATGTTTGAGCCAAGCATGGTAGTTTTCAGCGGAGGAATCAGACACCTGAAGTACAGTGCGCGCAAGGCTCTGCCCATCGTAGACCCGAGGTTGCCCCTGGCCTGGCGGACTTGCGCCACCTAAATAGTCATTGTCAAGGTCGACAAGTTGCACACCTCCCTGCAGCAGCTCTTTCAGCCACACAGCGGCGGGAAACTTGGTCCGGTCGTCAGGCAGGTTTGCAAGTCCTGGATAGTTGGAGCTAAGTTCGAAGTTGTACGTGCCGCCGCCTTCCAGGTCATAATCTCCGCCGCCCTCCAGGTCATAACTTCCACCGCCCTCATATATTCCGGGGTCCGCTTCATCCCAGAAATTGGCTCGCCGCGCTTGGCGAACCAGGACCGGTTGCTGTTGCCCCGAATCGTTCCGTACGGTCAGCCGCTCCCACTCGATCACCAGTTGGTCGGTCGCTGCGTCAAGCGCAATTCGAATTTCATAGCGGATCGTCCGCGCATCCTTGGCGGCATTCTCCGCCGCCGGCATCTGCGCCTCGATGGCCAAGGTCAAAGAGCTCCCGCAACGTCCCCAAATAAGATCGTGAAAATTCTCGGTTCGCCATCCGACAGCGTGGCTCAACCCCGAAGAGACCATATCGCTTAGGAAATCAATGACATCTATGAATGCCGATTTGCCACTCGAATTCGGCCCGACAAGGACCTGGAACGAACGGAGCGGTTGGCTTACGCTCTTCAAACAGCGGAAGTTGGTGGCCTCAACTCTGGTGATCAACTCACGACCTCATCGACGTTGCACGATCACATAGCCTAGTTCGACTCGATGCGCATGGCGTAAAAGCTGCGGTATACGAACGTCACCGAAACCAGGAAGAACAACGCGCCCAGTACGGTTGAGAGAGTATTGCCGTGCTTGTTGAGGTCCACCGCGAGTTCCACGGCCAGCAGCCCGAACAGCGTAGTGAATTTGATGATGGGATTCAGCGCCACCGAACTGGTATCTTTGAAGGGATCGCCCACCGTGTCGCCCACCACCGTCGCGGCGTGCAGTTCGGTGCCCTTCATCTTCAGTTCGGTCTCGACGACTTTCTTGGCGTTGTCCCATGCGCCGCCCGCGTTGGCCATGAAGATGGCCTGGAACAGTCCGAATATGGCGATCGAGATCAGGTAGCCGATGAAATAGAAAGGCTCGAAGAACGCGAATGCCAGCGTGGCGAAGAAGACCGCGATAAATATATTCAGCATGCCCTTCTGCGCGTACTGCGTGCAGATGGCCACCACCTTCTTGGAATCGGAAACCGAGGCCTTTTCGGCGCTCTCCAGCTTGATATGCGACTTAATAAATTCCACCGCGCGATACGCGCCGGTGGATACCGCCTGCGTGGATGCGCCTGTGAACCAATAGATCACCGCGCCGCCGGCGATGAGTCCCAGCAGAAACGGCGGATACAGGATCGATAGGTTGGCGACATTGGTGGTGAGACCGTGAGTGAGCGCCACGATGATGGAGAAGATCATGGTGGTGGCGCCGACCACGGCGGTGCCGATCAGTACCGGCTTGGAAGTAGCCTTGAAAGTATTCCCGGCCCCGTCGTTCTCTTCCAGGTTCTCCTTGCCCCTTTCGAAGTCCGGCTTGAATCCGAAATCGCGCTGAATTTCCGCTTCTATGCCCGGCAGCGTCTCGATAGTCGAAAGCTCGAACACCGATTGGGCGTTATCAGTCACCGGGCCGTAGCTATCCACCGCGATAGTGACTGGACCCATACCGAGGAAGCCGAACGCCACCAGCCCGAAAGCGAACACGGCGGGCGCCACCATCAGGCTGGCAAGGCCCATGGTACTGACTCCATAAGCGATGCTCATCAGGCCCAGGATGGCGAATCCAAGCCAATAGGCGCTGAAATTGCCCGCCACGAAACCGGAGAGGATGGTCAACGACGCGCCGCCTTCGCGCGCGGAATTGACGATCTCACGCACGTGCCGCGACGAAGTGGAAGTAAATACCTTCACGCCTTCGGGGATAATCGCGCCGGCCAGGGTGCCACAGGTGATCACGGTGGAGAGCTTCCACCATAAGCTGGTATCGCCGCCCAAGTCCGGAATAATGAAGTAGCTGACCAGGTAAGTCAGTCCCACGGAGATGAGCGAAGTCAGCCACACCAGCGAAGTGAGTGGGGCTTCAAAGTTGAACTTGGTGAGCTCGCCGTATTTGGCCTTGGCGATGAGGCCGTTGATGAAGTAGCTCACCGCGGAGGAGATAATCATCATCACGCGCATCACGAAGATCCAGACCAGCAACCGCACCTGCATCTCGGGCTGTTTGACGGCCAGCAGGATGAAGGTGATGAGGGCCACGCCGGTGACGCCGTAAGTCTCGAAGCCGTCGGCGGAAGGTCCCACGGAATCGCCCGCGTTATCGCCCGTGCAGTCCGCGATCACGCCTGGGTTGCGCACGTCGTCTTCCTTGATCTTGAAGACGATCTTCATCAGGTCCGCGCCGATATCCGCGATCTTGGTGAAAATGCCGCCCGCCACGCGCAGGGCCGCCGCGCCCAGCGATTCGCCGATGGCGAAACCGATGAAGCACGCGCCCGCCAGATCGCCCGGAATGAAAAGCAGGATGATCAGCATCATGATCAGCTCGACGGAGATCAGCAGCATGCCGATGCTCATGCCGGCCTGCAAAGGAATGTCATAACAGGGGAAAGCTTTGCCGCGCAGGCTGGCGAAGGCCGCGCGGGAGTTGGCGAACGTGTTGACGCGCATGCCGAAGGCCGCCACCGAGTAGCTGCCGCCAATGCCGATGACGCTGAATAGCAGAATGATGCCCACCTGGAAAGCGGGTTTGCCTTGCAGGAAGCCGAAGTAGAACACGATGATGACGCCGATGAAGCACTCCAGCAGGATCAGGAATTTGCCTTGCGTGGCCAGGTAGGTCTTGCAGGTCTCGTAGATCAGCTCGGAAACTTCGAGCATGGATTTGTGTACGGGCATGTTCTTCAGCCGGTTGTAGATGACGAGGCCGAAAACCATGCCTAGCGCGCAGAAGATCAGACCGAACATGAGCAGGGTGCGGCCGCCGATGCCGCCCAGGAACGTGGCGCTGTCGAGATTGGGCAGTTGCAGGTTGGCTTCACCGCCCTCGCCTTGCGCCATCAGGGGCAAGGCCAAGAGGGCCATCCACAACAGCGTGAGAAACGCGCGGGCGGCGCGGACCGCGCGGAACTTCGTCGAAGAACTTGTTCGCATTGAAAAACAACTCCTGGAATGGGGCGAAAATTTAAGATATCAGGATTGGTTTAACTCAGCCTGTTCCCATGAATATCACAAGGTAGCGCACGGCGGGGGTGATTTCAAGGCGGGGCCGCGCCCTCTTGTGGCAATAGCGCGACGTTGACATCACAAGATTCCAAACCTCCTCTTCATTTCGGATGTCTTGGCCCGGATGCGCCGGGCATGATGCCAACCAGCATCGCGAACACGGCGGCGAATGCCCGGCGAGCTGCGTCCTCGCTCAAAAGCTCTGCCCGGTCAGCCGAAAGAAGCGGACGGATATCCGTCATGAATCCCGGCGCTGCGAGTTTGGCAAACATCCGCTCTTCGGCCTGCGCGCGGCTGATCGGCGTGCCGCCGCGCGCAAGGTAGAGTCCGAAGCATTTGACTACGCGCGCGTGATCCAAAGTTTCAAATGTCTCGAGCGCCTCGAAAAGATCGAACAGGTCGCGTCCCTTGTTTCGCTGCAACAGCGCGCGCAGTTTCGTCGCCAACAACTCTTCGCGTCTTCGCGCGAGAAGGTCGAAATCTCGGCTTCTCCCGTATACCACGGATTCTCGACCCGGTAACGGATCGCTTGGGGAGGATCGAAAGCCTCGATGTCCCGCGTGTTGATTTCTATCTTGAGCCGGATGTCAGAGCCGTCCTCCGCCGGAACCCGAAATCGCAGTTTTGGCGCCGTGTTGGTTCGCTCGAATGCCGCGCTGCCGAGCCATGACTCAAGCCTCTCGCGGCTGCGGTCCAGGATTGGGCCGATGGGCCCGGCGGTGGTGCGGACAAGGTCGATGTCTTCGGAATAGCGCAGCGGACTCGGGAAATGGAGCTTGTGCAGTGCCGTGCCGCCGCGAAAGCGCAGTTCGCGCGCGAGCATTGGGTCCGCGAACAAATCGACCAGCGCACGGCTGATGATCAGATCCTGCTCCACCTGCCTGATGTCCGCCCACGGAGCCGCGGCGCTCCAGGCAATGATGTTCATCGATGTTCATCATGGGAATCATTCGTCGCGCTCCGGAATGCGGCGGACCAGCACATGCCAGCGCTCGTCGCGGGTCTGGACCGAGGGCGCAAGATCGGGATCGGACGCGAGCGACGGGTCAAGCTCGACCCATGGGAGCTGCGAGCGGCGTGCTATCGATGCGTGAAGCTTCTCCGCATGCTTGGCGAACCCGGACAGGTCCAGGAGATACCCGGCCCGTTGCACGACGGATCGCTCGAAGGCGTGACCCAGGGCTGCCAGGCTCTTGATATTGACCTTGGGACCGAGGTCCGAAAAAACCGTAGAAATATTATCCGGACCAGCGCTCGCGTGGGGGTAACGGAGCAGATCGAGTAGCGTCAGCTCAACCGAAGAGATCTTCATTTTGCCCGTATCCGTCTTGCGCTCCTCGATGGCCGAGGCGACGGCCGGCATATCCTTTCTGAAGTAGAAGACGATTTTCGAGCGGCCGACCCGCACATCCCGCATCTGGCGGTTTGTGACGACCTGGAATTCCATCACCGCCTGATGCGACGCCCCATGCAACTCGGCGGCCTTCAACAAGCCCACGTAGTAGGGCCGGTTCGCGTGGCGCATCACGTCGTCGATGAAAGATGCGGGTGGCGGGCTCCCGAAATTCAGGTGCTGGGGAGGAACGATGACGTAGAAGCCGTGGCGCAGGTTGACAAGCCGAGCGCGCTTTTGCAGTTTTTCGGCTGCGTCGAGGAACGCGCCTCGATTGACGCCAAGGGCGGCTTGCGCCTCTTCCCGAGTAAACACCAAGCGACCGGCCGCCAAGCGGCCCACAAGGTAGGACGTTAAGCTTGGCTGCGATGCTCCAGAAGCGTATGCCATTCTCCGCTATTATAGCGGAGTTCTGTATATGATACAAATTGCATGTTTGCATTCATATTCGTACATCCGACCCTTAAAGCGTATCAGGTCTACGTCGAACGTCCGAAGACTTCAGATTACGGAAGAGGCACTCGGGGAAAAGGAAGGCATTTTATGGGCGATGGATACTCGATGAAGCGGCCTTCCGCAACGTGCAGGCCGTGAATAATGGCGTAGGCCGGGCGCACGCGAGGGCTGAAGCGGTGCGGTCGACGCCAAAGGTTGGACAAATTTTGGCCGGCGCTTAGATGGTGCGCGGGGTAACCAATAGGCGATGGGCCCGAGAGTTCCGGCCCGTCTTATGTGGCAGTGTCTGTCGGGATCTGCCTGCCGGCCGCCGTGCTTATCATCCTGCCAATCGCGCGCGAACTCCTGAGTCTGAGGCGCCTGCGCCTCCAAGGCGTATAATTTCAAGAAGATGGCGGAATCTGGTTCGACGCCGCCGCTACAGCGTCTCGACAGGAATGCGCCTCTCGTGTGGGCAACGCGATTTCTAAAAAAGAACAAGATCTTCTTCGGAACGCTGGCCGCAGTCCTGCTGTCGTTCATGGCCCTGTTGGTGTCCGTGATGCAATTAGTAGTCGGTACCGCTCAGACGCATCTGCTAAAGCTGCAGACGGAGATCGCCAGAGTCCAGGCGCTTCCCCCAATTCGTTGCGGCAATTCATCCTATCTGGGACTCAAAGGCCGAGAAGTTCACCAGCGAGGAGTTGGAGGTGATCAATCGAGGGGCACTCGCGAGGAGGTGCACGTAGAGGAGGCTACCTCCCTTGATTTCACTCTGACGAGCAAATGGCAGTCTGAACAAGTAAAGAAGACCTTGCCTTTACGTGATTTCTTCACTGCGACTGCCGTATCGTCTTTTGGTGTCGACAAGGTCGCGACCCTGCAAGGGCATATCAATCGTCAACGGCTCTCGGACTTTGATCGTATACTCCGATCGCGAGCTGACGACCTTGGATGGTACTGTGTTGATGAACTCAAGCCTTATGTTGAGGTAGCCTACAAGGACATGCTAGGGTCCAGTCACCAGGAATATTATAATGTCCAAGATGTTGGCGGCTCCTATAGGATCTACGATGCTCGGGGCGAGCGGCTATTCGAGCAACTCCGTCAGGCGGCTATGCAGAAGGATTCTCTCTCACTCGACACAATTACTCCCGACTCGGTTGTGGCACTGTTGGGAATCAGAGCACGGCAGCCTAATTGAACACGCCAGCGCGACTGCTTCCATTATCCTCTGATGGCGCAGGCCATCCTGCTCCATGCCGGGGCACGACGGGCTCCGTTGCCGACCCTTATGTGGCAGGGTTGCGTTCACCCGTGAGTGACGACGCCGCTTACACCTACACCACAGGCGATGATGGCAATGGTGCTGACAGCGAAAGTGACGAGTTCGCCTGGATCGCAAGCTTCTTACAACGATAAGGTCGCCGGCGTAAGGACCATGGCGAACCTCCTGGACACGATCATTGATGCTTCCTGCGGGACAGAAATACTGAGGGCATCCTACTTGTTCAGCCGCTCGCTCAGCGCCAGCTAAGAGCGGGTCTGGAGACCCGTTGCAGGCGTGGACGCCTGCCCCACAAGCCTCTGCAAACTACTCGTACCGCAACGCGTCAATCGGGTTGATGCGGGAGGCTTTCATGGCCGGATAAATTCCGAAGATCACCCCCACCGCCATCGACACTCCGAACGCAATCAGCACCGACGCGGTAGTCACAATCGTCTTCCACTCCGCGGTGCGCGCGATCAACCATGCCAGGAAAAAGCCGAACGCTATGCCGAGCAGGCCGCCGGCTACCGAGATCAGGACGGACTCCGTGGGGAACTGCCGCACGATGTCGTTGCGCCGCGCACCCGTGGCCCTCCGCACGCCGATCTCGCGCGTGCGCTCCAGCACCGTGGCCAGCACGATGTTCATAATCCCGATACCGCCCACCAGCAGCGAGATCGCGGCGATGGCCACCATCACGTAAGTGAAGAGCGTCTGCGTGGCGCTGCTGCTGCACCAACAACGCCGCGGGGATGGTCACCGTGAAATCTTCAGTGTTGTTGATGCGTCGAATACAGAATGGCGGTTACCACCTTGGCCACTTCCAGGCTGTCCACGCCGGGCTTCAGGCGCAAGTCCACGCCATCCAGATCGTCTTTCATGTAACTGCCCGAATCGAAATAGCGGTATTGAAACGTGTTCAGCGGGATATAGACGATGTTGTTGAGGTCCTCCATCTTGCCGCCGCTCGATCAGTGGCGCTCGAGGTTATCCAGCCGGCCACCGTGATCGTCGAGTTGCTGGTCGTGGATCTCCAGGATTCGTCCGAGCCGGTTCATCGTGTCCATCAGTTGCGCCGAGCGCTTCTCGTTGGCACGGAACCGCTCCTCGTATTCCTTACTGGCGTCCATGTGCATGTGTGACCACAACTCCACGGAATGCGTCAAGGCCTCTAGCCGCTCATCAATGGTCATGCTTTCAGTATATGCGTTTCCGCACATCGCAGATGCGCGCCGCTACGCGGGGACGGGTGCCGGGAGCCGATGGGATCCGGGCATCGCCTAGTGCGCTCCGCGGGGCGGGGAGCCTGCGCGCTTGGCAATATCCACTAAACGCGGTGCCGCGTTGACGGCCGCGGCATTCGGAAAGTGGCCGGCCACTTTCGGGTCCAGGACGACAACATTCGAACTCCGCCGCAGCCGTGCGACGAATTTCCCGCGGACCAGCGCGGGAAAATCGGAACGCTGGTATGACACGCCAGACGTCACAAAACGCCTTTCATCGGCCGAATGGTCCGGGTCGCCGCGGCTTGCCGACATTGGGCCATATAACACGCTGGCAGCTCCACGAAGGTTACACCGCGCTTTCGCCGGTTCGTGGCGTTCTTCTGGGCATTCCGTTCGAAAGGCACCCGAAGCCGTTTTTGCCTTATTTGAGTTTAACGTAGCGCCTGGAGGGCGGCTGTACGCTGCACCTCCTTTGCTCCTAGGATCGCACGGGGGCTAAAGCCCGCCATCCAAATTTCCGGGAGAACAACGGGGCGTTGAAGACACCACTGGTTGTGGCCACTGACGCACAAGCAGCCATCGAGCGCTTTCTGAGCTCCTCGCGCCGGCCCGCGCTGCTGGAACCCGGCGAACGGCTGCTGCCGCTGGCGGCGGATAACTTCACGCTGCAACTGCGCAGTTCGCGTCTGACTCTCCAAGCGTGGGATCAGACGCGCAACCTGGTGCGGCGCGTGACCGGCGTGGCGCACGAAGCGCGCGGCCGGCTGGAGTTGGTGGTGGAGCAATTCGCGCGCAAAGAGGGCCGCTTGTTCCTGATCGATCTGGCGCGCCCGTCCAGCCTGGATTTCGAGCGGCGCAGCGAGCGGCTGGTTTTTCGCGAGCGCTTCCGGCAGTTCCTGACGCGCCAGTTCGCGGATTGGACGCTGGCCGAGATCAGCGCCGAGCCCAACCTGGAGGCCAGCCTTTCCCCCAGCTATCCGCGCGCGTTTCTGCGCCGGGGGCAAAGCGGCTGGGCGGCCATCGGCGCTCCGCCGGAGAGCGATCCCGCGGGGCTGCTTACTTTCGGGCTGATCTGGCTGGACTATCTGCGCCGCCGGGAGAAGCGCGTGGCGGTGGAAGGTCTCGCGCTGTATGTGCCGCGCGGCCAGGAGCGGCACACCGGCCTGCGCCTCGCCTGGCTGAACGATGCATTGGCGCGCTACGAATTGTTCGCTTACGACGAGCACGATTTCGCGGCGCGCGTGGATCCCAGCGATTTCGGCAACGTGGATACGCGCGTGGAAGTCTGCCGACAGCCGGCGCCGCTGAGGGAGTTCGAGAGCCTGCTCGACTCGCCGGAAGTGGAGCGCGTGGCGCGCCACGATGGCGCGGTCAGCCTGCGGGTGCGCGGCGTGGAATTCGCGCAGGTGTCGGAGAGCGGCGCGCTTTTCGGCCTGGCGCAGCGGGCTGTGGCGCGGGCGCACCACCTCCCGGAGATCGCACGGCTGGCGCGCGACCTTGCCGAGCGGCGCTCGCCCGCCGCGGAGGATCGCGAGCATCCGCTGTACCGGCGGAATCCGGAAGCATGGCTAGAATCGCAGGTGCGCGCGGAGATCGAGCGGGTTTACGCGCCGCTCGAGCCTGCGCCAGTCTACGATCAAGTGCCGGCATTCGCGGGCGGCGACCGGGGCGTGCTGGATCTGCTGGCCGTGGAACGGTCGGGGCGGCTGGCGGTGCTGGAGTTGAAGGCCACCGCCGATCTGCAACTCCCCATGCAGGCGCTGGACTATTGGCTGCGCGTGAAGTGGCACCTGGATCGAGGCGAGTTCACGCCCAATGGATATTTTCCCGGCATCCAATTGCGGGCGGAGCCGCCGCGTTTGTTTCTGGTATCGCCCGCGCTGGAGTTTCATCCCGCCACGGAGACGGTTCTCGGATTCTTCTCGCCGGCCATCGATGTGACGCGCGTGGGCGTCGGAGTAGAATGGCGTAAGGGGTTGCAAGTGATGTTCCGCCTGAGCGGAGCGGAACGGCCGTGACGGAACGGTAAGAGGCCGGCGTAGACGCCGGCCGCACGCCTGGAGGCCTGCCCCACAAAGAGGATAGAGATCATGCTGCAATATATCAAGCAAGCCAAGTCCGCGCTTTCCCTCCTCAATCCGGATGAAGTGCGGCAGCGCGCCAATCGACCCGTAGTGGTGGGGCTGGTGGCGGAGGACAGCGCCGCCTACGCCGATATGGAGGACTTCCTGATCCCGTCGGCGGTCTCCCACGAGATGCGCATGCAGGCGATGCAGTCCGTGCATCGGGCCTGCGATCCGGGCATACCGGAGAGGTACGATCTGGTGCTGTATGAGCAAGGGCTTCCCTGCCCCGCTACCGCATTCACCTTTTTCCGCGACGATCCGGGACGCACGGTGGAGGAAATCGTGAAGGCGCGGGACGAGCTGGGGCTAGCGCTGGCACGCAGTTTCTATCCGTTCCGCAGGCCGGTGGTGGACCGCATTATTACCTCCGTGGCGCGCGAGAACGCTATTTTTGCCGTGGCCAGCGCGCTGCCCAACGTGGTGCCGAGCGTGTTGGAAGTGCCGTGGGCTCTCGGGGAATTCGCTTCGGACACGGCGTTCATCACCATGAACCAGGTGCGCATGGCGTTTATGGTGGCGGCGGCCAGCGACAAGCAGGTGGGGTACGACAAGCAGTTGGCCGAGCTGATCTCGATTGCGGCAGGAGCGTTCGGCTGGCGGGCGCTGGCGCGCGAGTTGGTGGGATTCATCCCGCTGGGCGGCGGTCTGATCCCCAAGGGCGCCATCGCATTCGCGGCCACTTATGTTTTGGGCAAGGGTCTCGAGCATTTCCACGGAGTGGGTTACGGCTACACGCGGGCGCAGCGGCGCGACGCATACCAGGTGGCATACGAGCGGGGCAAAGACGTGGTGGGCGCGGTGTTGCGGAAGAAGGAGGCGTAAGTGAGAGCGACCGCCCGGCTGGTTCCCTTATTGCTTGTGGCGTGCTGCGCCGCCCAGACCAAGGTCGATCCCGCGCGCGTGGACCGTCTGCTGCGGCGCGCCGTAGTGCTCGACTTGCACGACGACACCACCCAGATGATGGTCGACGAAGGCTACGACCCGACCGAGCGGCACGACTTCGGCCAGGTGGATGTGCCGCGCATGCGGGAAGGCCACGCCACGGGCGTGTTTCTCTCTATCTGGACCGATGCCGTGCGCTACACGCCAACCGAGTCCATCCGGCGCGCGCTGGAGCAAATCGAAGCCGTGCGGAGCGAGATCGCGCGGCATCCGGCCGACCTGGCGCTGGCCACCACGGCCGATCAGGTGCTGGCCGCCAGGAAGCGCGGGCAGATCGCCATCCTGATGGGCGTGGAAGGCGGCCACATGATCGATTCCGATCTGGCCGTGCTGCGCACTTACTTCGGTTTAGGCGCGCGTTACCTCACTCTGACTCACACCGAGCACACGCCCTGGGCCGACACGTCGAGCCATCCGGCCGCGCACAACGGTCTTACGGATTTCGGACGGGAGGTGGTGCGCGAGATGAACCGGATCGGGATGATGGTGGACATTTCGCACGTTTCCGATAAGACGTTCTACGATGCAGTGGAGACGTCCGCGGCGCCGGTGATCGCCTCGCATTCCTCCTGCCGCGCGCTGGCCGATGTGCCCCGCAACATGACCGACGACATGCTGCGCGCCCTGGCTAAGAACGGCGGCGTGATCCACATCAACTACTTCGAAGGCTTCCTGGACCGCTATTTCACGGACCGTATGGGCGGGATGACGAATTTACAGGCGCGGGCCGATGCGCGCGAGGCGGAGGCGCCGAAATTCGGCGACCGCAGCCAACTGGGGGCCGCGACGCGCGCCATCAATGCGCAGCGCAACGCCAAGCTGGGGCGCTTGCCGTTGAGCCGCCTGCTGGACCATTTCGATCATGCCGTGAAGGTGGCGGGCGTGGATCACGTGGGCCTGGGATCGGATTTCGACGGCGCCGACGATATGTTTCCGGAAGGCATGGAGGATATCTCGAAGATTCCCAACTTGGTGCGGGGCCTCGCGGAGCGCGGCTATTCAGATGATGACATTCTGAAGATTCTAGGCGGCAATGCGCTGCGCGTAATGCGGGAAGTGGAGCGTGTAGCCGGGCACGCGCACTGACCCGCAGCTTGCGCGAAAGGACCCGGTTGCAGCGGGTGCTCGGCAAGTATTTCTCAAAATCGAATCGCCGACTGCAGGATCTGGTGATTTTGCGAAAACGCTGAAAGTGGGGTGGCGCCATGTGCCGCCGGGGGCTCCTTTCTTAGTGACGGCGCATGGCGCCGCCCTACGCTTGCATGCGCCTGCGATTAAGGGTAGAATGTTCCAAACTCGCATGAAAACGGAGGTAGTCTGAGATGCAACTTCGAACGACGATCGCATTCGGCATTTCCTTCATGGCGGCATGCTTGGCTGCAACCGCCCCGCTTTATGGCCAGAACAGAGGTTCCATCACGGGAACGGTCCGGGATGCCACAGGCGCGGTGCTTCCCAACGCCGCGGTGACGGTTACCGACGTGGCCACCGGTGTCACGCTGAAAACGTTCACCAACGCGGGCGGCGACTATCTGGTGGCGGGCCTGCCCGAGGCCACGTATAACCTGAAGGTCACGGCCACCGGCTTCAAGACATTCGAGGCCACCGGCGTGATTCTGAACGTGGGCGAGAAGGCGCGCGTGGACGCCACGCTGGAGGTGGGGCAGATGACCAGCGAAATCAGCGTGGCTGGCACCGGAGTCGCCCAGGTGGAGACGCAGTCGTCGGAATTGTCGGGCGTGCTCACTGGAAAAGAGATCAGCCAGCTCGTGCTGAATGGCCGCAATTTCACCCAACTGATTACGCTGGTTCCGGGCGTCAGCAACCAGACCGGGCAGGACGAAGGCGTGGTGGGCGTGGCCGGCAACGTATCCTATAGCGTCAATGGCGGCCGCGTCGAGTACAACAACTGGGAGGTAGACGGCGGCGACATGATGGACAACGGCAGCAACGACACCCTGAACGTCTACCCCAGCGTGGATTCCATTGCCGAGGTGAAGGTGCTGACGTCCAACTATGGCGCGCAGTACGGCAGAAATGGATCCGGAACCGTCGAGACAGTCACGAAATCGGGCGGCAAGGACTTCCATGGCGACGTCTTCGAATTCGTTCGGAACGACGACTTCAATGCGCGGAACTACTTCTCGTACACTCCTCCGCTGGTGCCCGAGTACAAGAAAAACGACTTCGGCGGCACCATCGGCGGTCCGGTGTACATTCCGCACGTGTACAACACGGCGAAAGAGAAGACCTTCTTTTTCTTCTCCGAAGAAGTTCGGCGGGAAATCGTTCCGGGCGGAATCTTCACCGGGCAAGTTCCCTCCGCGCAGGAGCGCGCGGGAAACTTCTCCGACGTTTGCCCGGCGGCCAGCCTCTCCTCCGCCGTAGACTCGACGAACTTTCCCGATTGTCCGGTGAATCCGATCACCGGGTCGTACTATCCCAACAACACGGTTCCGGTGGATAACAACGCCAAGGACCTGCTGGCATTGCTGCCGACGGCCAATCTGCCCAACAACATCTACAGCGCCGCGCCCGCGCTGCCCACGCATTGGCACCAGGAGATGTTCCGCATCGACCAGAACTTCACCGACAAGATGCGCATGTTCTTCCGCTTTATTCACGATTCGTGGAGCCAGACCGAGCCCACGCCCGAGTGGGGCAACGGCGCCTCGTTCCCCACCGTACAGACCAACTTTGTGGGACCCGGTGTGAGCTTGGTCGCCAATCTCACGGCGAATGTATCGCCGACGCTGCTGAACGAATTCACGTTCAGCTACACGACGGATCACATTTTCCTGAACGCCCTCGGTCCGGTCCAGCGCCCGTCCGACTTCAACATGACGGGCCTGTACAACAACGGATTCGGGGGACTCCTGCCGGCGGTGAGTGTAGCGGGCGGCATCAACTACGACACGGGCGGCTTCCAGCTAGATACCGGCTACTTCCCGTGGAACAACGCGAATCCGACTTACACCTACAAGGACCAGTTGACCAAAATCATTGGGGGGCACAACCTGTATTTCGGGGTCTACGTGGTGGCGGCCGAAAAGAACGAGGAGAACAGTCCCTATATTCAGGGAATCCTGGGCTTCGACAATACCGATGCGGCCATCAGCACGGGCAACGCATTCGCGGACATGCTCACCGGCCAGATCGCGAGCTTCTATCAAGTCAACCTGAAAACCAAGTATTACAACCGGTACAAGATTGCGGAGCCATATTTCCAGGACGATTGGCACATCACCAAGAGGCTTACGCTGAACCTGGGATTGCGCATCAGCATGTTCGGCACTTACCGCGAAAAATACCATCAAGCCTATAACTTCGAGCCAGCCTTGTACAAGGCGTCCGCGGCGCCGCAGCTCGATGTGGATGGATCGGCGACGGGGCAGGCTGGCGCCATTATTCCAAACACCGGGAATCCCTATAACGGCATCGTGCAGTGCGGCGTGAACGGCACGCCGGCGGGATGCATGACCGGCCACCTGTTCAATCCCGCGCCGCGCGTGGGTTTCGCCTTCGACCCGTTTGGCAACGGCAAGACGTCGATCCGCGGCGGTTACGGCATCTTCTACGAGCACACCAACGGCAATGAAGGGAATACGGAATCGCTCGAAGGCAGCGCGCCTTTGGTTCTGGGTTCCACGCAGTACAACATCTCCGGTTACACCAACATCGGCGGCAGCGGCGTGATCTTCCCCCTGGGTCCGACGGCGATTCCAACGCACGCCATCTGGCCTTACGTGCAGCAATGGAATCTCAATGTCCAACGCGAGATCATGAAGGAAACGGTGATGAGCGTCGCGTACGTGGGCAGCAAAGGCACGCACCTTTCGCTGCAGAGCGATATCAATCAACTGTACCCCATCACAGCCGCGCAAAATCCATATGCGCCGGGGCAGCCCATGACCACCAACGACTGCAACAGCGGCACCGTGAATGGGGTGGCGCCCACCGGCCCGGCCGCCAACCAGTTCAATGTCGCGTGCGGCGGCGACCCGGATTTCTACCGTCCCTATCAGGGGTACGGCGACATCACCTCGCTCCAGCCGCAGGCCAACTCGATCTACAACGCGCTGCAGGCATCGGCCCACCGGCACGTGGGGCGGCTCAGCCTGGATGCGGCATACACCTGGAGCCATTCTCTGGACGACTCGTCGGACCGTTACGACGGCGCCTTCGTGGATGCGTATAATCTTGCGTTGACGCGCGCCAGTTCGAGTTTCGACCAGCGCCAGATCTTCAACATCGGCTACGTCTACGACCTGCCGTTGTTCATGAATCCAGGGATGGCCCACAAAGTATTGGGCGGCTGGCAGATTTCCGGGATCACCACTTTCCAGACCGGTACGCCGTTCAGCGTGGTGGATGGCCTATTTAACTCCGGCGTCGGAAACGGTATCGGAACGGGATCGTTCCTCAACCAGGTCGGCAATCCGAATTCAGTGCCTACGCCGGCCAGCAGCCCGGCGGGCGTGTATGGACCGCTGTTGTTCAACCCGGCGGCTTTCGCCGCTCCGCAAGGCCTCAGCTTTGGTACGGCGGGGCGGGATTCGTTGAACAACCCGAGCCGCACCAACTTCGACATGGGTCTGTTCAAGCACTTCGCCATCAGCGAAGCGCGCGGCGTGGAGTTCCGCGCGGAGGGCTACAACGTCTTCAATCACACGCAGTGGAACGGCGTCAACAGCGGGACCAGTTGTTTCGGCACCGAAAACTCGGCGGGCGATTCGGGCTGCTACGACAACAACCCCTTCCTGCGGGCGGCGGGCGCGCATAATCCGCGCATCCTGCAGCTCGGTATGAAGTTTATTTTCTAGAAGCAAAGAGTCAGGAGACGGGGGCAGGAGGAGACAGAATAAGACCGGCCACAGGCGCGGCCGCCCCCTTCCCTGCACTCCATCCCCGTTGACGGCCCCCGCACGATCAACGAAAATAAGGACATTTCTATCGAGGTAACGTTGGGGACATTTCTCTCGAGTCCTGACACATTAGCATTCGGCGTAGCCATTTGAAACCTGCCTGCCACCTGCGGTACTCTATTAAGATCTAAAACTCATGTCACCCACGCCCAGGATTTTCAACCGCGACTGCGCGGAAACAGACCCGCTTTGGCGAGCAATCGATGCAATCCCTCCAACCGCGGGGGACGAAATCCGCGTGACGGTGTCCAATTTCCGCCACGATCCTCACGTAACTACCGCCCGCGAACGCGTATTTCTCGATCATTTCCCGCTTGGCGTCGCGGGTTTTCAAGACGGCCTCAAGCGGTATGTCGAGGCTTACGTAACCTTCACCGGCACGCCCGACTTTCTTTCCGGCGTGAAGATCGATCAGGGTCTGCCCAAGCGGTTCGCCACCGTTCTCAACGTGAATCGTTTGCATCTCATGTATAGCTGGGCGTCGCGCCAATTCGGCGCCACATGGTTGACCTTCCTCCGGGACGAGGATAAACGGGCCTTCGAAACCTTCCGCGACTATCCCCGTCACCTTCCCATCGGCCGCGTCACCAAGAACTTCATCACCCACCGCATGAAACGCAGGCCCAAGAAGTTTCTCGCCTCCATCGGCCGCATCCATCGGTTTTATCTGCCAAGCGAGCCTTTTCATCCAGTATGGCTGACCGCAGACTCCGACTTCGACGCCTGTGTCTCAGCCCCGCCGAATCGCCTTGCGCTGCGCATGTGCCAGCGCGTCGGTCTCTCCACCGACCACAGAGACAACGAATGGGTATGCAAACTCGGGTTCTCTCGCAAGAATGTCGGTGCCGTTTACCACCCCGCGGTGCTCGATGGCGGCAGTGGGTACTTCTGTCCGGCCCCCGAGGCCTTTCCTCCACCCGCCGGAGGCCGCGCGGTTGACCGCGTCCGCGGTCGCGGCACCCCGACCGGCGAACCGGCTCGCGAATTCATCGCTATGTTCCCGTTCATCTCTTACGCCACCCCATCCGCCTTCGCCCAGATCAAGGGCCGAGCCCGTGACGACTTTCGCTCCCCCCGCCGCCACCACCTCCGTAGGCTCTATTACTCTACTAAGGTCGGCTCCCCGGCGCGCGCCTGGGTCCAACGGGTCCGCCAGGATGCTCTGTGATGGATGCCAAACATCTCATAATACATGAGATATAATGAAATTGAGGATGTCATGAATCATCTTGCTTCCGATCCCCGGAACGATTGGGCCGACCGCGCAAACCGCGCCCTCCGCGAACCTTCCTGCGGCCTCGAAAACCTCCGAAACTATCTCGAAGGCGTCGGAACCCCTTCTTTCGACCGCTCGACCGAGGACTACATGTGGGTACTGCAAGCGATTGATTCCAAGGGACTTGAACGGGAACTTCTGACCTCCCATACGGTCCGCCTGTTGGATCTGGATTTCGGACCTTCTGAGCCCCCGCTGAAGCCGCGCTACGTCCACAACTTACTTTCACTCTGTGCCGGACTCGATGCCGCCAAAGCCCTTGCCGGCCCGCTTGCCCGCGTCTATCGCCAGCGGCTCGTTGCCGAAGCCGGTACGCCGAATTCGGAATACCGCCGCGTCCCCTTGGTCGCCGACCTCTGCATTGCCCTCATCGCCAACCAGATAGACGACAGCCTGACCCACGACTGGATCGACCTCCTCACGTTCTGGCCCTGGAGCCCGCACTACCTCGCCGAGACGCCGATGGCCGGATTCGATGGAGTCCTCGGCATCCCCGGCCCTCCGCGCCCCGCCCTCGTCGCCCTGGCCCTGCGGGAAATGTCCCGCTTCCTCGACGAATCGCCTGAGCGCGCCGACCAGTTCAGGGAACTGTTGAACCGGGTCCGCGCCCGATACAAAGGACGCGACCTGGGACTTGAGAACCCGAACTTCCACTCCGACTGGCCGAATTGGGCGAAAAAGGGTGGGGCGATTGCAGGGATCCGCGCCAAGGCTGCCGTCAAGGTGATGCACGGAACGAAGGATGCTGTCAGGGTACGGTCGGGCGGCCTAGTGGTGATCTTTGGGCCATCGCTTTCGCGCTCCGATCTCGCCATCGAGTCGGTGATAAACGCCGCCAACGACGCCGCATTCCACTGCCAGAATAGTGAGATTGACCTCGATCACTGTAGAAAATTCGTGGAAGCCCGGATGGCCGCCAGCGCCGGCAAACGCTAATCCTGCTTGCCGGCGGCTTCCTCGGCGCAACTAAACGCCGCAGCGATGCCGCTGAGGCGAAGGAAGAAAGCGCGTTAGCGCGCCAGGGCTTTGACGACTTCATTCACGATCTCGTCCCCGTCGTCCTTGCTGACGTAGATCACCCCGGGGGTTCCCTCCCACCCGAGTTTGCGCAAATCATCCGCCGTCAAAGACGAGTACAGAATTAGGGGCACGTTTTTCAAACCTTCGATCTGGGCGATCTCCGCGCGGCATCGCAACCCGGCGCGGACATGCCCCCCCTCAATGACGTCCACCGGTCGCGCGGGTTGATCCGGAGCCGCCTGCGTCCAGGGGAGCATTACATCGATCACGATGACTCGCGGTGTTTGCCTGCGCCCCTCACGATACTCGTTGAGCCACGCCAGTCGGAACTCCGATTCCGTCTCAAGAATCTCGATGCCACCGCTCCTTTCCCCGAGCCGCTGTAGCAACTTGTCCTTAAGCAAATCCCCCATCCGCGGGTCGTCTTCCATGATCAATATCTCGGTCATGCCTAATTCCCCCTTTTCTATGCCCAAGGCAACTCCAGGTGAATGGATGTACGCCCGTTTGACGTCGCTTCAGGAATCAGACGGCCACCGTGCGCCTCCAAAATATTGCGCACAACCCAGAGCCCGATTCCCGACCCCTCGCCCACGACGCTCTCCGCCAAATCCCCCCGGAATCCTCGGGTACCGAGTTTCCCCAGGTCGCTCGCCAACAGCGGAATCCCCTCGTTCGAGACAGTGAGCCGGAAATACTTTCCTGCATCCGAACCCGAAATCTCAATCTTTTTCCTCAGATAGCTGTACTTGAATGCATTGTCGATCACGTTGTTGACGGCCTGCTCAATCAGATCCATATCGGCAATCAGGTCCAGCGCATCCAACATTTCAAATGTATCGGCCTTCACGTCGAACTCGACCACCCGACGCGACGAGGCTAGAATTCGATTGTCGAGGCAGGTTTCAATCAACCGCTTCCTCAAGTCCTCCGATCCTATCTTTGCCATGCGCAGGATGAGTGGCTGGCCGTTCGATAGGTTAATAAACAATTGTAAACTCCGAGTCGCCCGGTGTGCCTTCGCCAGCAAGCCGCGCTGGATCCACAAATACGGCGGCACTGACGTGTCAGACGGGTACTGTTGCTTCAAGACGTCCTTCAACCTCAATAACGCCTGGTTGATCGGACCGCGAATCTGATGTTGCCAATCGGCGAACGCCTTAATTGTTGTGTCGGTCAGTTCTTTGAGTGCCCTTTCCTGGCTCCGCAGTTCCGCGAAGCTCTCCACCAGCGCGTAGAACATGCCAAACTGGTTGCCAAGAAGCTGCGCGATCTGTATGGAATGCTCTGGGAACGGGCGCGCTAACAGGGTTCGGATGTCGATTACGCCGTACTTCCGTTCCGGTGAACCAATCGGGACTATCATGAGTGCCTTCGCATCCGGAAACACCTTCCGGTATATCGGATGATCGTCGGGATTCACGACTACCATCTCACCCGTTTGAAACACTTTCGCGCCATACGACTCCGGCGGTTTTTTCCCAACTTGGAACCGATAAGACAGCCTTTCCTGCGTCCAGCCCTGCCCTTTCCATAATGCGAAGAACAACTCGTTAGTTTTCGGATCGTGGAGTCGTATGTCCGAGATATCGCCGCCCGGAATAAGATCCGCTGTGGCCTCCAAGCCCTTGCTCAGAACGTTCTTCACGTCCGGCCTCTGCTTGCGCAGTTCGGAATT